>Ga0302325_10031801_pt1 | contig 10847 bp, 12 predicted proteins | sample Palsa_T0_2_FD_201948 | JGI IMG/M metagenome (GOLD analysis project Ga0302325, IMG submission 201948) | Peat permafrost microbial communities from Stordalen Mire near Abisko, Sweden - Palsa_T0_2 | ecosystem: Environmental > Terrestrial > Soil > Palsa > Peat permafrost | place: Sweden: Abisko... | reverse complement strand
TGATCATTTCGTGTTCCCCTCAGAATGCGAATGCAGCTTGAATCTCAAAATCGTTGCTCCAAGGCACGTTGCGCTGCAACAACCGGCCATATTGGAACTTCAGGAAGGCATAGTCGGCCAGATCGTAGCGTAGACCGACCGACGGCCCCGCGGCGAATCCAACCTGTCCATCATGCCCGAAAAACGGCTCCGTCTTCGGGACGTTCTGATAGTCATAACGAAAATATGGCCGGTAATGCCCAAACTGGCGGGAAAGCTGCGTATACGCAGTTAAGCTATTCCACTGACGACCAACCTCTCCGATATACGCGTGTTGAACCAAGGCCGCTTCGTTGAGGAACTCAAACCTGGGGCGGACGAACACAATGTGGGCGGACGGAATGTGCTCCGAAGTGTCGGGGAATGGCGTCGGGCGCAGGTGGTCCCGATAAAACGAAACGCCCACCTCGAAGCCTTGCAGGGCGGGCGGCCTGGCTATGAGTGCAAAGTTCACCGCCTTGAGGTTATTTTCATCGACGAAGTTCTGCTCATCCTCGGTGTTGCCACTGGTGTCGCTCAGCGAGAGCGAGGAGCGTCCGTTAGCGATTTCCGCTACCCATTGCAGCCCAAGCGGCCCCGAAGGCAACTTGCCCGTAGCGGTCATGCCAATGCTATGTACGGGCAGGATCCCGCCATCGTCTTCGTCGGTGTACATTATCGGGCGGCCGGTCGCTGTTTGAAAATAGCGCGCCCGCCCAAAGGCATTGGAATAGTAACCGATCGCCGTATTAAATTTGCCGGCGCTCACCTTGAGGTAATCGTTAAACTTGTAAGTCAGCAACATGCGGTCGAGTTCCGCGCTGAATTGATTGGTGAAGTCGGACGTGATTAGCAATTCGGCCAGGTAGCTGAGGTGGTCGGAGAGCTTCGCCGTAACGAACAGATCGAAATCGCCAAGCGAGAACGAATTCGTGCTGGTGTATAGGACTCCATTCGGCAGTACGTTAAACACTGGCCGCCCAAAGGTGATGTCGCTGAACCCCTGCATCCGGAACGGGCCGAGTTTGTGTGACGTACTCTGATCGTCGTCAGTCTGAACTTCCGTCGGCGGCGCCGGCGCCACTGGCGGCTCCGCTGGATTGACCGTCGCGCCCGCGCTGGCGGCAGCCGGCGGCGATGCGGTGGCACCCTCAGGAGTCGCCCGCGATTTGGCGATCTGCTCCTTGAGCTGGTTCAGCTCGTTTTGTAGCTCTTCCACTCGTTGCGCCATGCGCTCTATTGCAGTCCCGTCGCTTGGGGCTGCAGGTGGTGCTGTCTGGCCCGCCAGCGCACCGCACAGGGCCAATAACAACGTTCCACAAACCGACAGGTTCTTAAACTCAAAAAACTTACGCTCTTGGCAATACACCTTGCACTCCTCCGAATCAAAGACTGTTCCGACTACGGCCACAGGTTGTGAGCCTGCAACTTGTATATCGGGCCGTTCGGCGTTCTACTTTAGTAGCGATGGGCCTCAAAATGGAGGAAGCTGCGAGCTTAAGATTTGAATACCCGCTACCGGGCTGAAGCTTAGCCGTCTCGCTGGTGCAGTTGCCCACCAGTGCGGGAAGCATTATAGTTGGGATGAGCGATGAATATCCCGAACCTGCTCACGATCTTGCGGATCTTCTTCGTCCCGCTGCTGGTGGCCGCGCTGGTGCAGCAGAATCTGGCGCTGCACTTCCGCGATGCCACCATCACCAATGTCTGGCTGGCTCTTGCCATCTTCCTGTGCGCCGCCAGCACCGATCTGCTGGACGGTTACCTGGCGCGCCGCTGGAGGCAGATCACCACCATCGGGACGCTGCTCGATCCCATCGCCGATAAGCTGCTGATATCTTCCGCGCTGATCGCCCTGGTACAAGTGCGCGCGGTACCGGCTTGGATGGTGATTCTGGTGGTAGGCCGCGAATTTGCCGTTTCGGGATTGCGCGCCATCGCCGCCGCGGAGGGCTACACCATCCAGGCCAGCGACCTGGGCAAGACTAAGATGGTGTCGCAGGTCGCCGCCATTTCGTGCCTGCTGCTGAGCATCCGCTATCCGGTGCTGGTAACGCCTGGAATTGTGCTCATGTGGGGCGTGGTGGTATTTGCGATGCTTTCGGCGTTCAGTTACTTTCGCAAGTTCTGGCGCAAGATCGACAGCCGGATCAAGCGGCGCCGCCGCCAGGAATTACTTCTCACCGAGAAGCGCAAGAAGCAGATGGCCCTGCGTCAAAGGGGTTCCGGCGCTGGGGCAGGCGCGGGTTTCGGTGGCGGCGGCAGGATGTGAACTCCATCGCGGGTCACTTCCACATTGCGGACCTGGCCTTTCGGACCGAGCGGTCCCGCGGGCTTGCCATTCACCGTCATCTGCAAGCTGCCCGCGTCGCCGATACGGATGCGCAGACCGTCTACGGCCGCGAACGTCTTCACTTGGCTGGGATGCAGCACGTCGCTCATGGCCACCTTGCCATCGGTTTCCACTCTTATCCAATCTTCGGCATCGGCGGTCAGTGAGACGTGTAACGTCGCCGCCGGATTGCTACCCACGCCAGTTGCTCCGGTAGTTTCCGGCGGGGTTGCGGGCAGGGATGCGGAGACCGGCGGGGGTTCGGCAGGCTTGGACGCGGGCGCGGCCGCCTTGTGCACGGCGATGGCCGGGATTTGGGCCGCAGCCGGCCGGCGGGTCCGCTGCCACCATGCGTATACGATTGAGCACACCAGCATGACCGCCACCAGCCACGCCAAAGCCGGCAAAACCGAGTTCGACCGGCCGCTGCCCTGCCATTCGACAACGCGCGGCACTTTGAAAACCGGTTCGGGTGCGCCGATGAAATTGGCTGGTTCCCCCGCGGGATGGATGGCTTTACCCAATTCGGTGGCCATCTCTTCTTCGTCCAAGCCGAGGAAGCGGGCGTATTGCCGCACAAAGCTCTTCGCGAAGACGCCGCCGGGCAACGAATCGAACTGATCCTTTTCGATGGCTTCCAGCAGGCGAACGGGGATCCTGGTTTCGCGGGAGATCTGCTCCAGGCCCAAGTCCTTCCGCAGACGTTCCCGGCGCAGCGTTTCGCCCACGGAACTCATAACCTCGAGGCAAGCCCCTGAAGCTATAATACAACATGTAAACAAGTGCACCCGCTGTTTCTAATACGCCAACGAGAGCGATTGCTGCAGACATGAGCGCCTGCGTGGTGTGCGGCCGTACCGCCTCGCGTACACTTTGCACGGCTACCGACCGGCTGTACGGTACGACGCAAACCGAGTTTCAGGTGGTCGAGTGCGAAGGCTGCGGATTGATGCGCCTGTCGCCCTGGCCGGCGCCCGAGGATCTGCCCCGCTATTACCCCGCGCAATATTGGTACGCTCCCGACGGCGGCTTGACCGCCTACCTGGAGGGACGCTACCGGCGGCTGGTGCTGCGGGATCACGTCCAGTTCGCGTGCCGCGCGTTGGCTGAATGCGGGGAATCCGGTCCGGTGCTGGATGTGGGCTGCGGCGGAGGACTGTTTCCGCGGATGCTGCGCGAGCGCGGCTTGGCGGCCGTGGGTCTCGATTCTTCGCCGGAAGCCGCGGCGCTGGCCTGGCATACGAATCAAGTTCCCGTGCTTTGCGGCGATTTGGCACTCGCGCCATTGCGGGCCGGGGCGTGCGCCGGGGTGACCATGTTCCATGTGCTCGAGCACGTGTACGATCCGCGGGCCTATCTGGCCGCGGCGCGCCTCATGCTGAAACCCGAAGGCCGTTTGATCGTGCAAGTGCCCAATGCCGCCGGCTGGCAATTCCGCCTGTTGCGCGCCCGCTGGAACGGTTTGGATGTACCCCGGCATCTGACCGACTTCCGCGCTCGCGACCTGGAGGCGCTGCTGGCCGCCACAGGGTTCGTAGTCCTGCGCCGCAAGTATTTTTCGTTGCGCGATAATCCCGCGGGTCTGGCCACCAGCCTCGCTCCAGCGCTCGACCCGATGGCGCGGCGCATCCGCCAAGTGCGCGAAACGCCTGTCGCAAAATTGTTTAAGGACCTGGTGTATTTCACTTTGGCCGCCGCAGCCGTTCCGTTCGCGCTCATGGAAGCGGCCTTCCATGCGGGATCGAGTATTATGATCGAGGCGCGCAAGACCCAATGAGCTATACGGCAGCTCTCGATCATATGCCGCGTTGGCTGAGCCGTCACGTGCTGCATTTCGAAGCGGCCATTGAAGAGGCCGTATCCGGTTTCGCAGCCGCTCTGCCGGCAGCCGCGCGCGTCTTGGATGCAGGGGCGGGCGAGGTACGCCATGCCCGCTATTTCGCCCGCCAGCGTTACTGCGGCGTGGACCTGGCAGTAGGCGATCGCGCCTGGAATTACAGCCGCCTGGACGCCGTCGCCGATCTTACGCACCTGCCGTTTGCGAGCGGCTGCTTCGACGCCGCCATCAATATCGTCACGCTGGAGCACGTGCGCGAACCGGAATCGGTGATGCGCGAGATTGCGCGGGTGCTTGCGCCAGCCGCGCCGCTGCTGGCCATTGTGCCGCATGAATGGGAAGTTCACCAGTCGCCGCACGATTACTTTCGCTATACGCGCCATGGCATGGCTTACCTGCTGGAACGCGCGGGCATGGTGGATATCGAGATTCGTCCGGTAGGCGGATATTTCCGGCTGCTGGCCCGCCGCCTGCTGAACGGGCTACAATTCTTCTCAGGGGGCATGCGCTGGTTGGGCTTTATTCCCGCGGCCTTGTTACTGGTCCCGCCGGCGCTGCTGATCCCTTACCTGGACTTCCTCGACCGGGACCGCAACTTCACGCTCGGATACATATGCACCGCAAGAAAATCCTCCTGACTCTGGCCGCCTTCTGGCTGGCCGCAGCCGCACAAGCCCACGAATTCAGCGGCGCGCAGGCCATGGAATACGCACGCAAGGCGGTCGCCTTTGGACCGCGGCCGCCTGGATCGGCCGCATTGCACAGCCTGCGCGCCTATATCGTGGCACAGTTGAAGTTGCGCGGATGCGTAGTCGATCAAGACGGCTTCACCGCCCAGACGCCTGGGGGCCCGGTCGCGATGGTTAATATCATCGCGCGCTTTCCCGGTAAGTCGGGCCGTGCCGTGGTGCTTACCGGGCACTACGACACCAAGAAGATGGCCGGCGTGCGTTTCGTGGGCGCGGACGATGGCGGCTCCTCCACCGCATTTCTGCTCGAGATGGCCGAAACGCTGCAAGGTATGCCGCACAGCGACGACATCGACCTGGTGTGGTTCGACGGCGAGGAGGCCTTCGGGCAGTGGTCCGACAGCGACAGTCTCTATGGCAGCCGCCACTTGGCGGAGCGCTGGGCCGCCGATGGCACGCTCAGCCGGATCAAGGCTCTGATCAACGTGGATATGATCGGCGGCAAGGATTTGCACATCATGAACGAGGAGAACTCCTCGCTCCCGCTACGCAAACTGATCTGGAGCACGGCCCAACACCTGGGTTACGGCAAGTATTTCGATAATGCGGGCGGCGCCACCGACGACGATCACATGCCGTTCGTAAAAATGGGCGTGAATGCGGTGGATTTAATCGACTTCGATACTGCGAAGAAGACTTATTGGCACACACCGGAAGATACTTATGACAAGCTGGCCACACATAGCTTCGAGGTGTTGGGCGCCGTGCTGACGGACGTGCTGAAGCAGTTGTAGGGCGGCAGTTTGGCCGGCAGGCATCCCACAATCATTTTGCCCTTTCATCGAGAGTCTTCAGAGCGAAGGCATACGCGCCAATGGCCGTCGCCTCGCTGGTGCCCAGGCGCGAGGTGCCTACGCCGGTGCGCTGCAAACCGTCGAATTTCACCTTTCGCGAACTGCCGGGTACGGTCAACTCCTTGGTTTCGCCTTTCAGGAAGGCTTCCAGTTGCGGCGGATCCTCCAGGTTGAATGCGCGTTGCGCGAGGCGCGGAAACCGATCGCCATTGGGCGCTCGATACGTGCCGTTCATTTCGTCCACGGTGGCCGGCAGGAACTGGCGATGCGCGCCGGAGATGCCGCCTCCGATCACTACCAGCCCGTCGAGCAGCGTGATAGCCTGCGCGATAGCGTCGCCCGCCACTTCCCCCATGCGTCGAAAGGCTTCCTGCGCCGCCGCGCGATGGCCCGGCGCGCCGCCTTCCGCTATTTCGTAAATTGTTTTGGGTTCCGGAGCATCTTCAAAGCGCAATCCCGCTTCGGCCGCGTATACCCGCCGCACGGCGCGAATCGATGCGCCCTCTTCGGCGTTGGTGTCGCGCTCCAGTTTGTGGCGCGCCACCCAAATTTCGCCGGCCATCGAGTTATCGCCGATAAAAAGTGCACCGTCGCGAACGATCCCACCACCGAAGCCGGTACCCAGCGTGATACCCAACAGATTGCGATAGCGTTTCGGGCTGCCGGCCTTTTCAAGTAAACCGTTGACATAGGGCAAAAAGCCCGCCGAAGCCTCGCCGTAAGCGAATAGGTCGCCATCGTTGTTGATGAAGGTAGGCAGGCCGAATTGGTCTTCGAGCATAGCTCCCAGGGCCACGCCGCGGTAAGCCGGCAGATTGCACGGACTGATGATGATGCCATGGAAGTAATCCGCCGGGGCGGGGAAAGCGAAACTGATAGCCACCGGCGGAGCGGGCAGTTGCTCCCGCACCCGGCGGAAGCCCGAGACGATATTCGCGAGCGAGCGCTCTAAGTCGTCCGCCTTGGATGGCAGCGCAAAACTGGGCACGACCAGTCGGTTAGCCTGCATGGCGGAGAAGACGAAGTTAGTGCCGCCCGCATCCAGGGTCATGACGATGCGATTGTCGCTGGGCTGCATGATGGTGTAGTGCTGCATGAGATGGTAGGGCGGCTAAGTCTGAAACAACGAAATCCCCGCAATTCCCGCCGCGCCCGCCTCCAAACACTGCGGCGCATTCGCGCCAGTCACCCCCCCCAGCGCCAGCACCGGCATCTTCACAGCGCCGGCAGCTTCGCGCAAGCCATCCAGGCCCGGCGGGGCGCCATACTTCGCCTTCGAAGGCGTAAAGAACACCGGCCCAAAAACCGCGAAATCGGCCCCTTCGCCGGCTGCCCGGCGGACGTCGTCCAATGAGTGGCAGGACACCCCGATCAGAAACCCGGGCGGCGCGATCTTACGCCAAATGCCGGGCGCAATCGAGTCCGCGGGTAGATGCGCTCCGTGCGCTCCGCAGGCCAGCGCGACGTCCGTCCGGCCATTCACCAGGATAGCCGTGCCGTTCGGATTCGGCAGATTTAATGCCCGGCGCACCAGCTCCGCCAATTCGCGCGTGGTCAGATCCTTCTCGCGAATTTGAATGCGCTCCACCCCGGCCGCCATGGCGCGCTCGATGGCTTCGAGGAGCGCCTCGCATCCGCCCAACGGCCGCCGGTCCGTGATGTAGTAGCGCAGCATCCGCTCAAGAACTGACCGGTTCGTAGTAACGTTCGCCCGCGCAGGCTTTGCACAGGACGCGGCCGTCGCGCAGCACTTCGCGCTTGAAATTGATACCCTCGCCGCACTCCGCGCACACCACCCGCGCCGCTTTATAACCGGGGAACTCCTCGGGACCCAGCTTCACCCGCACCCATTCCGCGGCGAACAGCGCCGCATCGGGCAACTCGCGATAGGCGCGCATCTGCTGCACGTTTTTGTCGGCGATCTCCGGAAACATTTCGCGCGCGCGCTGTTTGGAGTCTTCGAGCGCCACCACGCGCACGGCGCGGTCCGCTTCCATATCGCAGAAGGTGGCGGCCACCTTACCGAAATCGCGGAACTTCAGCGCGCGCTTACCCAGCCGGCACCCCGTCACCACCGGGATGGCGTCGGTGGCGCAACGGTCGATTTCAATGAAAGTCACCAGGCGCTTGCGATGCTTGCCCAACGGATCGTCCAGTTCCAGCAACTGCAGGCCGTAGATCGCCATGCGCAGTCCCAGAATCTGGCCCGCGCAGATGTGTCCATGGGCCTGCTCCGCCAGCGTCACGTATTCGTCGAAGGTTTTGAGGGGCATCCCAACACTCTCAGGGCATGCGGCGGAAACTCCACAAGCCATTCCTTATTATCCGCGTTATCCCGGTGGGGTTCGAATTCGCGCCGGGCGATCTCGGCTACAATGCCACCCTCAAATTCCAACCGCACCGCCCGCGGCATGTCCGATGCGCGTTCCAGGCGCGCGGCCACCAGGTTCATCGATGGTTTCGTTCCGTCGCGCGGAGTAGCATGCAACTGGCCCGGCTCGACGCACAGCCACACCCGATCGCCGCGCAGCCGGCCGGGAAAATAGGGGCCGGTCAATTCGAAATTTTCCAGGCGCAAGCGGCTGGTATTGCGGCCCGGATCGAGCGCCACAATTTCGGCCGGAAACAAATTGCGGATGCCCAGCAGGCGCGCAGCCTCCACGTTTGCCGGCTGATCGAGGACTTTGCGGGGCGGCCCGCTTTGCAGAATCCGTCCGCCATCCAGCAGCAGCATATTGCTCGCGAGTTCGAAGCAGGTGTCCGGATCGCGCGTCGTCATCAGCACGGGTAAACTCGTTTCATCGCGCACCAGCCGAAGGATCTTGTACCACTCGGCGCGCAATGCTAAATCCAGCCCGCCAGCCGGTTCATCCACTAGCAACAACTTGGGCTCGCCGATCAGGGCGCGGGCCACCGTAGCGCGCAGGCGCTCGGCGGGCGAGACGGCATGCGGCAGGCGCGTTGCGGCCTCGTGCAGCGAAAACCGTTCCAGCATCTCCTTCACGCGCCGGTGGCGTTCCAGCCGCGGCAACTCCGCCAGCGGAAACAGCAGATTATGGTGCACGCTCATATGCGGGAACAGCGCCCAGTGGCGCGCAACGTATCCGCAGTGCCTGCGGCGCGGCGGCAGGTTCACCCCGGATGCGCCGTCAAAAAGGATCTCATCGTCCAGGATGATGCGGCCGCCTGGGGGCGTCAGGAAACCGGCGATGGCGTCCAGGATGAACGTCTTGCCCGCGTCCGCCGCGCCGAACAAAGCGGTGATTCCCGATGCGGCCTGGAACTCGACTTCACCCTGGTGGGTCGCGAGGCGCACCTGGATCATGCCAACACCTGCCCCCGCCGCAGCCGGTTTCCAATGTAGAGGGAGGCCAGCCCTACGGCGGCAATTGGCAGGAACCACGCCAGGCCGCCACTGCCGGCAACTACGGCCGTAGCGCCGAAATCCACAAAAGCGCGCGCGAAACCCGCTAGTACTGCGCCACCCAAAGCACGCCACGCAAGGGGCAGAGCGATCAGCCGGAAGGTGCGCCACTCCCCCGCCCCCAAACCGCGAGCGGCGTTTTCCACGCTGTGGTCCACCGCCGCCAGTGCCGCCCGCATCATGCGCAGCAATAGGGGCAGCGTGTAGATTGCCGATACGCCCACTGCGGCAGGCCAGCTAAAATGCAGCGGCCAGCGCCCCAGTCCGGCTACCAGGTAGTAGACCAGCACGGCCGGCGGCGCCAGCAGCGGGAGGTTCGCCACCGCGTCCAGCAGTTCGCAGCCGGGAAAGCGCCGGTGATTTAGAAGCCACGCCAGCGGCAGAGCCCCCAGCATGGCCAGAAGCGTAGCCATGCCGGCGTAGCGCAGGCTGAGCCATAGCGGGGACCAGTCCAGTAGCATGGGCGGCAGGGACTAATTATAGCCGCCCGCGGAGATTCCGGTTACTTCCACGCGCCTAGCAGCCGCCGCAGCAATACCATCTGCCCCAAATGATACGCGTTGTGGTCCGCTACCAGCAGCACTTCGCGCAAAACCGTCTGGCCCGTCCCGTGCGGAATCCGCGCATGCAAATTGACTTTCGAATTCTTCACCATGCGCCGGAGAGACATCAGATCGGCGCGGAACGCTTTCACGCTCTTATCCCAGGCGGCATCGTCCGGCGGCGCTTGGGTCGACGGCCAATAGCCCGCCGGCCAGGGCGGCGAAACATGTTTTGGTTTCCGTATGAACTCGAGAATGTCCGACTGCGCGATGCGCATGTGCTCCAGCATTTCCCACGGCGTGTGCGGCAGCCCGCTCGGCCGGACGCCGCGCAAAGGGGCTGGCAGGCCGGCCACCGCGGCGTCGAAATCCAGGTGCGCTCCGCCGCCGCCCAACAGGTAGATCAGGTGTTCCCGCAGAGATTGATCTTGGGTCATATCTGTTACTATTCTTGGCCATCCGGCGGGCGGAAAACAAGCCCGCGGCGTCGCGCCTGTTACCATAAAAGAATGCGGCGGTTGTGGTTGCTGTGCGCCTTCCTGCCCCTTTCGGCTTTGGCCGGCGAGCGCTGGATCCGGTTCACCTCCGGTCCCACCGAGATATTCAGCAGCGCGGGGACGAAGGACGGGCGCGAAACGCTGGTCAAATTCGAAGAGTTCCGGCACGCGCTCGGGCAAGTGCTCGGCAATAACGATCTGCAACTGCCGCTGCCCATCCGCGTGCTGCTTTTCAAGACCGGCGCGCCGCAGACGCCCGAGCCGGTGGTGCGCGGCCGCGATCAATACGATGTGGTTCTGACCGCCGGCCAGCCGATCCCCAACGAAGTCTTCGCCCGCCTTACGCAGTTGTTCCTGGATACCAATACGGCGCGCATGCCCGAGCGCCTCGAGCGCGGCTTGGTGGCCCTTTTTTCCACTATTCAAGTGAACGGCATCCGCATTACGCTGGGCGAGCCGCCCCAGCATCCCGATATGGATTGGGCGCGCGTACACTTGCTGGCCGTCGATCCCGCCTATTACGGTAATCTGCGCGTACTGACTTACAATTTGCGGCAAGGCGTGGACGAGGACGCGGCCTTCCGCAACGCGTTCGGCAAGTCTCCCGAACAGATTGAGCTGCAGGCGCAATCGCACCTGGCGGAGGGCCGTTTC
>Ga0302325_10031800_pt1 | contig 10848 bp, 9 predicted proteins | sample Palsa_T0_2_FD_201948 | JGI IMG/M metagenome (GOLD analysis project Ga0302325, IMG submission 201948) | Peat permafrost microbial communities from Stordalen Mire near Abisko, Sweden - Palsa_T0_2 | ecosystem: Environmental > Terrestrial > Soil > Palsa > Peat permafrost | place: Sweden: Abisko... | reverse complement strand
CCGGCAGCGGAGGGAGAGCGTAGGGATAGGCCGGCGGGGCGGCCGGAGGTCCGTACCCGCCGTTGTACGTCGGGTAGGCCGGATAGGAGGGATACGAGGAGTTGGAGGGGTTGGAGGGGTTGGAGGAATAGGAGGGATAGGGGGAATAGCCAGGGTGGGGCAGGTAGGCGGGCGGGGCGAGATAGGGCGGTGGTGGCGGCGGAGCGGTCCCGGTGGCGGGACCGGCCGGTGGTGGTGGAGCGGTCCCGGTGGCGGGACCGGCCGGTGGTGGTGGCGGCACCGGTCCGGGTCCGGGCGGGCGGTCGGTCGGGGACGAGAACGAAGGCACGCTCTGCGGCACAGGAGGTACGCCGACCCCGCCGCTGGTCACCTCCTCGGAGCCGTGGTCCTGCCCTTCATAAGAACCCCCTGGTGCCTCATAAGAATATTGTGAGGATTCCATCAATACCGGCCCATTTCGCACTGCAGAAGAGTTCGAAATGCGACACTAGTGGCGTAACGGAAGGCGGCGGCACCAGGGTTCGCATCTCCAGCCGGAGACCCACCGCAGCCTCCTCGAAATCGATGGAGGGACCATGGACACGGAGTGGATGAGCGTCGGGAAGTGCAAGGACCTTTCCCCCACGATCTTCTTTCCCAGTGACGGGGTCGGCGTCCAGGCCGCCCAGCGAATCTGCGCCGAGTGCCCGGTGGCGGACGCCTGCCTGCAGTACGCGCTCGAGGAGCGGGTGGACCACGGGGTATGGGGTGGCAAGTCCGAGCGCGAACGACGGCGCATGCTGCGTCGCCGCCGGGTCGGGCGCGCCGTAGCCGTCTGATCCGCGGACGGTCACCGCTGACGTGCCCACGGCGGGAACACCGTCGGAGTGCGTCATCAACGTCAGCGACGGTCGTGACCGCTCGCTGATCGACACACTGGGCGCGGCGGGAGGGGCACACCTGCTCGACCTCCACTCCGACGCCGAGCACAACCGCTCGGTCCTGACCCTCGGTGGATCGCTCGAGGGCGTCGAGATGGCGGCGCGCTCGGTGGCCGAAACCGCGGTGCGCATGATCGACCTGACATCGCACACCGGAGTGCATCCGCGACTCGGCGCACTCGACGTGGTGCCGTTCGTTCCGCTCGCCACCGGGTCCGACCGAGCGTCGTGGTCGGAGGCCACCTCGGCCCGGGACCGCTTCGCGATGTGGGCCGGCTCGTCGCTCGGACTCCCGTGTTTCCTCTACGGACCGGAGCGGACCCTCCCCGACGTCCGACGGCACGCCTTCACCACGCTGACCCCCGACACCGGTCCCCACTCCCCCCACCCGACGGCTGGGGCCTGCGCGGTGGGCGTGCGCCTTCCCCTGGTGGCCTACAACGTGTGGATCGCCGGGCCGGCCGGTAGCGATGATCCCGACGCGGTGGTGGCGGTGGCCCGGGCCGTCGCCACCTCGGTGCGGGGCCGGTCGGTCAGGAGCCTTGGCCTGCCCCTGGGCTCCGCGGCCCAGGTCAGCTGCAACCTGATCGACCTGTCGGCGCTATCCATCGCCGAGCTGTACGATACCGTGGCCGCCAGGGCTCGGGGCGGGGGGTGCACCGTGACCCGGGCCGAGTTGGTCGGGCTGCTGCCCGGCGCCGCCCTGCAGGCCGTCCCCCGCTCGCGTTGGCAGGAACTCGACATCGGCGAGGACCGGACCATCGAATTCCGCATGGCCCAACGGGGCGTGGCGGCGAGCGCCGGCTGAGAACCCGACGACGACCGGGCGAGGGCGCTCCGGTCAGGAGGCGCTGGCGGTGGTCCGCCGCTGCATCGCCCGCTGCCGGCGCAACCGACGGCGTTCCCGCTCGGACAGTCCGCCCCAGATCCCGAACTTCTCGCCATTGGCCAGGGCGTACTCGAGGCAGTCCTCACGGACCACACACCCTCGGCACACCTCCTTGGCCTCGCGGGTCGACGCCCCCCGCTCGGGAAAGAACAGATCGGGGTCCACTCCCATGCAGTTGGCCTTGGTCTGCCAGCTGCGTTCTTGGGGCCCGTACATCAATGACACCATGTCCATTGACAGGTCTCCCTCCCAGTCATCCACACGGTTTCGGACGAAACCGCATAGCACGGATGTAACTACAGATATGTCATCTTTCCCCATGGGCGCGGGAAACGCAAGGTAATTCTGCTTGTGAACAGGAGTTCTGGTTTCCGGGGTCCGCCGAGCGTGCCTCGAATCCCCTGGTGACGGGCCGCGTCGGCGACCCGGGGACCGGCATGTTCGGGTGGGTGATTTTGGCGACGGATCGACGCGTGCGTCGAACGTCCGGGTGGCGGAGGAAGCTCCGCCCGCCGGGTCAGCCGGCCCGGCGGCCGCGTGAGCGGAGCGCGGTCTTGTGGGCCAGGAAGTCGACCAGGACGTAGTCGCCGAGCTCGTCGGGCGAGGTGGCGAAGGTCCGTCCCCGGTTGATCCGGGCCAGCTGCTCGACGAAGCCCTGGAGGCCCCGGTCGGGGTCGAGCAGGAAGGTGTTGATGGTGATGTTGGCCCGGGTGCACCGCATGACCTCGGCCAGGGTGACCTCGAGGGTCTGGGGCACCGGCGGGTAGTTGAAGTAGACGTCGTATCCCACCCCGCCCTCATAGGGGATCACGTGGGCGGTGGGCTCCCCGTCGGTCACCAAAATGATCTGCTTGGTGCCCTGCTGGTGGGCCAGCATCTTGCGGGCCAGGATGAGGCCGTGCTGCAGATTGGTCCCGTAGACGTAGTCCCAGCTGACCGTGGGCAGGTCCTCGGGCTCGATCACCCGGGCCACCTCGGAGAAACCGACCAGGCCCAGGTAGTCGCGTGGGAAGCGGGTCGAGATGAGGGTGTGGAGGGCCATGGCCATCTTCTTGGCCGGAACGAAGTTGTCCCGCATGGGCATGGACAGCGAGAGGTCGAGGAGGAGCACCGTGGCCGAACGGGTCAGCGCCTCGGTCTCGATGACCTCGAAGTCGTCGGGAGACAGGCGCACGGGCACCCCACTGCCGCTCCGCCGGACGGCGTTGTGCACCGTCCGGGAGAGATCCAGGTTGAACGGGTCCCCGAACTCGTAGGCCTTGGTGGTCTCCTCGCGGTCGTGGCCGATGCCGGTCCACGTGGTGCGGTGGTTTCCCACGTGGTCCTTGGTCAGCTGGCCGAACAGGTCGGACAGGGCCTGCTGGCCGATGCGGCGGATCCCCTGGGGGGTGAGCTCGAAGCGCCCCTCGCGTTGGTCGATGAGCCCGGCGTCCTGCAGCTGCTTGGTCAGCTTGGCCAGACGGTCCAGGGAGTTGGCGGCGTCGTCACCCAGGTGGCGGCGGACCTTGTCGAGGTCGACCTCGGACAGGGCCGCCGGTGAGGAGGCCGAACGCAGGAAGCTCTCCAGCTCGTCGAGGTCACGGAGCCGGCCGGCCGCGTCGGTGCCCTCCCCCATGCCCATCGGCTGGTCGCCGCTGAACCGGTACCGCTGGTCCCAGCCGGCCCCGGGGAAGGCCCGCTGGAGGTTGCCGGCCAACCGGTCCACCTGCCACCGGAGGTCGAGGTCCTCGAGTAGCGACTCGGCCAGGCCCTGCAGCTGGTTGCGCTGTTCGGGGGTCATGGAGTTCCACATGGCCTGCGCCGCGGCCAACTGGGCGGCCAGCTGCTCCAGTAGCTCGTCGAGGTCGTTCGGGTTGCCCGGGAACATGTCGCCGAACTTCTCCATAAAGGACTCGAACGACGGATCGATCGGTTCACCGGCCTCGCGTTGCTCGATCATCCGGTTGAGGGCGTCGAACCCCTCCCGCATATGGGCCAGCTGTTCGGGATCAGGGTTGGCCAGGGCCTCGGACATCTGGTCGAAGTAGGTCTTGGCCACCTCCTCTCGCAGCTTCTCCATCAGCTCCTCGAAGTGCTGGCGGGCCTCGGACGAGACGAACTCGTAGTTCTGCAGGCCGCGGACCGTGCCGGCCAGGTCGTTGGGCAGGAGGTCGAGCTGCATGCGGCGCTCTGCGGCCACCTCGTCGGTGACCTCCTGGCGGCGCTGGTCTCCGGAGGCCTGAGCATCGGCCTGCAGCTGCTCGATACCGGTGCGTTCCTCGCCCAGGACCTGTTGGAGCTCCTCGGCCACCTCGCGGTACGCACCCCCGAGGTCCCCTCTGTCGAGCTGCTCCTCCCGCTCGAGGCGGAGCTCGTCGAGCAGCTCGCGCAATCCCTGGATCCGCTCGCCGTCCGGTGTCTCCCACCCCCGGTTCAGAATGCGCTGCAGGGCCTCGTGCAGGTCACCGTTGGCCAGGAGGTCGTCGGTCAGCTGGGCCAGCACCGAGTCGGTGTCGTCGATCAGCGAGTCCTGCGACCCGTCCCATCGCCGGTAGTCGAAGCGCCAGGTCATCCCCGCCCACGATAGGTCGCCCGGGCTCCGGCGGCCTCCTTGTTGAGACGCTTGGTCAGGTGCAGCCCCTCCAGTAGGAACTCCACCGCGCTGGCCACCACCCCGGGGTCCTCGGAGCCGGCGGTCAGCCCCAGCACCGGCGCCGATAGGGCCGGCATCTGACTGAGGGCCCCGGCGTAGGCCGAGGCCGGCAGGTCGTCGCCGGCGTGCACCACGGTGTCGGGGGTGAAGGCCCCGATGACCGCCTGCGGGTCGCCGAGGACCACCCGCCGCCGGAACACCGACAGGACGGCGGCCGAGACCAGCTGACCGAGCAGGATCTCCTCACGGCCCTCCTCCAGGGACTCGATCTCGACCTTGCCCTGGGTGGAGGAGACCAGGGCCTGGAGGTCGGACACCCGGGGCACCGCCTCGTCCTCCCCGTTGCGCAGGGCCCGGCGGGTGGCGTTGGCCACCAGAGTCTCGTAGTTGGCGATGGTAAGCCGGACAGACACCCCGGACCGCTGGTTGAGATGCGGGCTCTGGCGGGCCAGCTGGCTGAGCTCGGCCACCACCTCGGCCATGAAATCGGGTACCTCGACCCGGACGCCCTCGCCGTCGGAGCCGTCTCCCGACCCGGGCCGGCCGGGCAGCCGGGCCTCGGACTCGGCGATCCGGAGCTCGGTGTCGGCGTCCGGCGGGTAGTGGGTACGGATCTGGGCCCCGAACCGGTCCTTGAGCGGCGTGATGATCCGACCGCGGTTGGTGTAGTCCTCGGGGTTGGCCGTGGCCACCAGCACGATGTCCAGCGGCAGACGCACCCGGTGGCCCCTGATCTGCACGTCGCGCTCCTCCAGCACGTTGAGCAGACCCACCTGGATACGCTCAGCCAGGTCGGGGAGCTCGTTGACGGCGAAGATGCCACGGTTGAGCCGGGGGACCAGGCCGTAGTGGATGGTCAGCTCGTCGGAGAGATAGCGGCCCTCGGCCACCCGGATGGGATCGACCTCACCGATCAGGTCGGCGATCGAAGTGTCGGGAGTGGCCAGCTTCTCCCCGTACCGGTCACTGCGGTGGACCCACGCCACCGGGAGTTCGTCCCCGACCTCGGCCAACAGGTCCTTGGCGAACCGGGAGATGGGGTGGAACGGATCGTCGTTGATCTCCGAGTGGGCCACAATGGGCAGCCACTCGTCGAGCAGGCCGACCAGGGACCGGATGATCCGGGTCTTGGCCTGGCCCCGCTCCCCGAGCAGGATCACGTCGTGGCCGGCCAAGACGGCGTTCTCCAGCTGGGGCAGTACGGTGTCCTCGAAGCCCAGTACCCCGTTCACCAGGGGATCGCCCGAGGCGATCCGGGCCGAGGCGTTGCGCCGGATCTCCTGGGCCACGGGGATGGACCGCCAGCCGGCGGCACGCAGTCGTCCCAGCGTGGCGATGTCCGGTGGCGGTGTCGACCGGACCGAGAGGTCGAGGGCGGCGGGACGGTCGGCGGGGGCGTCTGAGGGGACCGGCGGAGTCATGGGCCGAGCCTACGCGGGGAAGTGACCCTGTGGAGCGCCGACGGGGGCTCACCGGAGGAGCCGCATGCCCTGGGGCATGGCTCCCGGCCAGCCGGCTGCGGTGATCCCTTCGGTGAACGCGGTGGCCAGCGCCTCTGCGGCCTTCGAGGGCACCCGGTCGTCGCCGCGGACCAGGGCGATGGTGCGTGTGGGCGGCGGCTTGCGGAACCTCGTCACCCGGAGCCGGGTCTCACCGGTGGTCACGATGCCCGGCACCACGGCCGCGCCCAGTCCGGCCGCCACCAGGGCGAGGACACTCCCCATCTCACCGCCCTCGACGGCCACGGTCGGTTCGACGCCGTGTTCGGCGAACATGGCCAGCGTCGACGTCCGCAGGTCGTAGCCGGGCCGGAACATCACCATGGGGTGCTCGGCCAGCTCGGGGACGGTCACCGATCGACGGCGGACAAGTGGGTGGTCGGGCGTGGTCACCACCACCAACTCCTCCTCGGCCAGGGCGGCACTCACCAGTCCCCGCAGCTGGACCGGAGCAATGGCCAGGGCCAGGTCGAGGGTGCCGGCCAGCAGCTCGTCCACCAGCTGGGGGGACCCCTGTTCGGAGACCCGGATGGCCACGCCCGGGTACAGGCGGTGGAAGCGACCGAGCACGTTGGGCAGCAGGGTGGCGCTCAGGCTCGGGGTGGCCCCCACGGCCACGTGCCCGCTGAGGAGCATTTCGAGTCCGGAGATCTCGTCCTCGATCGACACCAGATCGGCCACCACGCGCCGGGCGATCGGCAGCAGGGTGGCGCCGGCATCGGTCAGCGTGACCGGGCCGGGGCCGCGGTGGAAAAGCGGCGTGCCGAGCAACTTCTCGAGCCGGCGGATCTGGGCGCTCACCGAGGGCTGGGCCACCTCCAGGCGCTCGGCGGCCCGGGTGAACTGGCCGTCCTCGGCCACGGCCAGGAAATACCGGAGCTGGTGGACGGCCGGCAGCATAGTCAGATCCTATGACGTCAAGATGAGATATGTCTTCGACTTCTGCAAGCGGAGTCGCTACCCTGTGCCGGTAGACCCGGCCGCCGCCGCCGTGGGAGCGCATCATCGGCCGCCACGGGGCCGACCGGCGGTCGGACCATCGACGAGCGAAAGACGAGGAATACGGCGTGACCACGTTGGAGGACGCACCAGTGGATCCGGCAGTGACCCCGGTGGTGCTGGGGGGTGCCCGGGGTGGGCCCGATGTCCCGACGCTGCGCAAGGACCGCTACTGGATCCAGCCGGTGGTCACCGTGACGGTGCTCACCGCCTTCGTCGCCTATGCCAGCTGGGCCGCGTTCGTCAACAAGAACTACTACGCCGGGGCCGCCCTCCACCGCGACCTGATCTCGCCGTTCTACTCCCCCTGCCTGACCGGCAGCTGCGTGCCCGGGAGCCACCCGTCCACGGTGATCACCTGGTGGACCATCTCACCCGCCCTGTTGATCCTGATCTTCCCGCTGGGCTTCCGGATGACCTGCTACTACTACCGGAAGGCGTACTACCGGGGCTTCTGGCAGGCCCCGCCGGCCTGCGCCGTCTCCGACGGGCACAGCTCCTACACCGGGGAGTCCCGCTTCCCGTTGATCCTGCAGAACGTCCACCGGTACTTCTTCTACTTCGGCCTGGTGTTCAACGTCATCTTGACCATCGACGCCGTCGTGGCCTTCCGCCAGCCCGGGGTGGGCATCGGGTTCAGTGTGGGCACCGCCGTCCTGGTCATCAACGCCACACTCCTGTGGCTCTACTCCCTCAGCTGCCACGCCTGCCGGCACCTGTGCGGAGGGGGCGTCAAGCAGTTCTCGCGCTCGCCGATCCGGCACCGGCTGTGGAAGACACTCACCCCGCTCAATGCCCGCCACATGCTGTTCGCCTGGATGAGCCTGGTCTTTGTGGCCTTCACCGACTTCTACGTGCGGTTGGTGGCCAGTGGGACCATCCACGACTACGGCTTCCACTTCTAAGGGGTAGCGGACCATGGCTGAGTACGAGACCCACGAGTTCGACGTCATCATCGTCGGCGCCGGCGGCGCCGGTCTGCGGGCGGCGATCGAGGCCCGGTCGCGTGGACTGCGCACCGCCCTGGTGTGCAAGTCGCTGCTGGGCAAGGCCCACACCGTCATGGCCGAGGGCGGTGTGGCCGCCGCGCTGCGCAACGTCTACGACGAGGACAGCTGGCAGGTCCACTTCCGGGACACCATGCGCGGCGGCAAGATGCTCAACAACTGGCGCATGGCCCAGCTCCATGCCCAGGAGTCCCCCGACCGGGTCCGTGAGCTCGAGGACTGGGGCGCCCTGTTCGACCGGACCCAGGACGGCCTGATCCTCCAACGCGACTTCGGCGGCCACCGCTACGCACGCCTGGCCCACATCGGAGACCGGACCGGCCTGGAACTCATCCGGACCCTCCAGCAGAAGGCGGTGGCCGAGGGCATCGAGGTGTTCATGGAGCTCAAGGTGCTCCGCCTCCTCACTGACGCCGACGGCACCGTGTCCGGCCTGGTCGGCTACTGGCGGCCGTCGGGCGAGTTCGTGGTGTTCAAGGCCAAGGCCGTGGTCATGGCCACCGGCGGCGTGGGTAAGAGCTGGACCTACACCTCCAACTCGTGGGAGTCGACCGGCGACGGGCACGCCATGGCCCTGTGGGCGGGGGCTGACCTCATCGACATGGAGTGCGTGCAGTTCCACCCCACCGGCATGGTCTGGCCGCTGTCGGTCCGGGGCATCTTGGTCACCGAGGGCGTCCGGGGCGACGGTGGCGTACTGCGCAACTCCGAAGGTAGGCGGTTCATGTTCGACTACATTCCGCCCATGTTCGCGGCCGAGACGGCCGACTCGGAAGACGAGGGCGACAAGTGGTACGACGACCACTCCGCCGGCCGCCGGCCGCCGGAGCTCCTCCCCAGGGACGAGGTGGCCCGCTCCATCAACAGCGAAGTCAAGGCCGGGCGGGGCAGCCCCCACGGCGGCGTGTTCCTGGACATCGCCACCCGACGCACCGCCGAGGACATCCGTCGGCGCCTACCGTCGATGTACCACCAGTTCAAAGAGCTGGCCGGTGTGGACATCACGGCCGAGGCCATGGAGGTCGGTCCGACCTGCCACTACATCATGGGCGGCGTGCGGGTCGAAGCCGACTCCGCCGCCACCACGGTGGACGGGCTGTTCGCCGCCGGCGAGGTTGCGGGTGGCATGCACGGGGCCAACCGGCTCGGGGGCAACTCGCTCTCCGACCTATTGGTGTTCGGGCGCCGGGCCGGCATCGGGGCCTCCGAGTTCGCCACCGACCGCACAGGATCGGTGAGCCTCGACGAGGGCCAGATCAGTGCGGCCATCGACGCCGCCGTGGCCCCATTCGAGCGCGAGAGCGGCGAAAACCCCTACGACATCCACCACGACCTGCAGGCCACCATGCAGAGCCTGGTCGGCATCATCCGGACCGGTTCGGAGCTGGACGAGGCCATCGACAGGCTCGATGAGCTCGAGGACCGGGCCAAGCGGGTGTCGCTCAGCGGCGGCCAGAGATACAACCCGGGGTGGAACCTGACCACCGACCTGCCATCCATGCTGAGTGTGTCGCGGTGCACCACGCTCGGGGCCATCAACCGCAAGGAGAGCCGGGGCGGCCACACCCGCGACGACTACCCCAAGCCGGTCGCCGAGATGGGCTCGGTCAACTTCGTCCAGCGGATCGAGGACGACGGCACCGACGGGGTCGGCGCCACACCGTCCATCCGCTCCATCACCGCCACGCCGGAGCCGATCCCGGTCATGCCCGACGATCTCAAAGAACTGTTCGAGGAGGCAACCTGATGTCCGAGGTTCTGGATGTGACGCCAGGTGACACCGATGTCCCCGACACCAACGGCACAGAGCCGGAGCGCGGCGGCGACACCGACCACGAACCGGTGAGCAACGACGGCAGCGACGGGAACGGCGAGATCGTCATGCGCCTGTGGCGGGGTGACGAGACCGGCGGCGAGTTCACCGACTATCTCATGCCGTCGGTCGAGGGCGAAGTGGTCCTCGACGTGATCCACCGGGTCCAGGCCACCAAGGCACCCGATCTGGCCTGCCGGTGGAACTGCAAGGCCGGCAAGTGCGGATCGTGCTCGGCCGAGATCAACGGGCGGCCCTCCCTCATGTGCATGACCCGGATGGACACCCTCCCCGCGGGCGAGACCGTGACCGTGGCCCCCATGCGCACCTTCCCCATCCTGCGTGACCTGGTCACCGACGTCTCCTACAACTACGAGGTGGCCAAGCGGATCCCCGCCTTCAGCCCCCGGGAGAAGACCGAGGACGAGGAGGAGGCGGGCGGCTACCGCATGCAGCAGATCGACGTCGAGCGGAGCCAGGAGTTCCGCAAATGCATCGAGTGCTTCCTGTGCCAGGACGTCTGCCATGTGATGCGTGACCACGAGGAGAACAAGACGGCCTTCGCCGGGCCGAGGTTCTTCGCCCGCTCCGCCGAGCTGGAGATGCACCCCCTCGACGTCAACGACCGCCGCGAGCTGCTCCAGCAGGAGCAGGGCCTGGGCAAGTGCAACATCACCAAGTGCTGCACCGAGGTGTGCCCCGAGCACATCAAGATCACCGACAACGCCATCATCCCCCTGAAGGAGCGGGTGGTCGACGCCAAGTACGACCCGGTGGCGTGGCTGGGCCGGAAGATCCTCAGCCGGACAAAGCGAACCCCGGCCGAGGCCACCGAGGACGCTCCGGTCAGCGGGCCGGCCGCCGTGCAGCCGTCGCCCGGAGTGGTCGGCGTCCCGCTGCCGGGATATGCCGGCGACGAGGCGGCGGCGGTCACCCATACGTCGGACCCGCCCGGCGACGAGGCGGCGGCGGTCACCGATACGTCGGACCCGCCCGGCGACGACACCTCATCGGACTGACGTCCGTGCCGGCGGAGACTTCCGACCTCGGGTGGGCCGCGAGCCCGGGGACATGGCTCGTTTCCTGACC
>Ga0302325_10031799_pt1 | contig 10848 bp, 8 predicted proteins | sample Palsa_T0_2_FD_201948 | JGI IMG/M metagenome (GOLD analysis project Ga0302325, IMG submission 201948) | Peat permafrost microbial communities from Stordalen Mire near Abisko, Sweden - Palsa_T0_2 | ecosystem: Environmental > Terrestrial > Soil > Palsa > Peat permafrost | place: Sweden: Abisko... | reverse complement strand
GGCGGCCTGCGCTACCGCGAGGCTCTCCATGTCCACCGCTGCCGCGCCAGTTTGCGCAAACAAAGCGGCCTTGTCCGCAACGCTCGCGATCGCGCGCGTGCTGGTCAGCAATTTGCCGCGCGCCACGGGATGATGCGCGCTGACCGCGGCGCTGAGCCGCTCGCGCCAATGAGGCGTCGTCATGACCGAGATGCCGTCGAGGCCGACGATCTCACTGGGCAGGAAGATAGCGCCGGCGGCCAATGCCGGATCGAGCCCGCCGGCCAAGCCCCAGCTGGCCAGCGCGGTCGCGCCGGCATCGAGCAAAGCACGCGCGCCACGCGCAGCAGCCGCGCAGCCCATGCCGCTGACGGCCAGCAGAGTTCCGTCGCTCAATGTGGAGATCGGCGCTTGCTGTCGTGACGCGGGACCCAGATGACGTGCCTCGGCCGGCAAGGCGCAGACGATCCCGACCAGCCTCAATGCGCAGCCCCGGAGCGCAGAGCGTGCCGATACGCCGCCAGCGCCCAGAGCGGGAAATAAGCGCAATAGCCGTGATACTTGAGATAGAAAACCCGCGGGAAGCCCGGTGCCGTGAAGCTCGGATCGCTCCAGAGCCCATCGGCCTGCTGTGTTCGCAGCAAATAGTCGATGCCGGCGCGCACGCACGCCGAGCCGCCCTCCCCGGCTGCCAGCAGCGCGAGCAGCGCCCAGGCGCTCTGATAGGACGTGCTCGCCATCAGGCCCGCGGGTTTCGGCTCGCGCACGTAACTGTCGTTGCTCTCGCCCCAGCCCCCATCGGGATTCTGCCGCGATTGCAGCCAGCGCACCGCGCGCCGCACGGTCTCATCCTCGGCGCCGATACCCGCGCGCGCCAGGGCCGTGAGCACTGACCAGGTACCGTAAATAAAATTGGTGCCCCAGCGGCCGAACCATGAGCCGTCCGCTTCCTGCTCGTCGCGCAGGAAGACGATGGCCCGCTCGAGCGCCGCTTTGTCCTGCGGCCGGCCTACCAGCGCCAGCGCGGTGACGACACGCGCGGTGACATCGCTGGTCGGCGGATCGAGCAGCGCTCCGTGATCGGCGAATGGAATGTAATTAAGATTGTAGTGAACATTGTCCACATCGAATGAGGCGAAGCCGCCATTGGCGCTTTGCATGCCGACGAGCCAATTCAGGGCCCGATCGAGACTCTCGGCGTAGCGCGCCGGATTGCCGGCCAGCTGCATCGTCCAGGCGATCACGCCCGTGTCGTCCAGGTCCGGATAAAAGCCGTTCGCGAACTGAAAGGCCCAGCCGCCGCCGGCCAGAGCAGGGCGACTGATGCGCCAGTCCCCGGGCTCATCGCGCAGTTGCTGCGAGCGCAGCCACTCGAGCGCGCGATCCGCTGCGCTCAGGGCCGTGATGCCCCCGACCGCCTGCATCGTCAGGCTCGCCAAAGCCGTATCCCAGATAGGCGACACGCAGGGCTGGCAATAGGCGCTCGAGGCGTTGATAACCAGCAATTTCTCGAGGGCTCGTTTAGCCGTCACGCGGCGCGGGTCATCGCTCGGATAGCCACGCAATACCAGCACCTCGAGCGCATTAACCATCGCCGGGAAGATGGCACCGAGGCCATCCTCGCCGTTCAATCGCTCGAGGATCCAGGCTTCCGCGCGGCGTGTGGCGAGCGCGCGCATGGGCTTCGGGATCAGCGGCTCGATCAGGTAGAGCGCCAGACGATCCACGATCAAAAAGACCCTGGCGAGAATGCCGGAGCGCTCCGGTGGCAATCGAAAGTAGTGTCGTTCCTGCTGCGGCGGCGTCGTGAACAGCTCGGTGATATGAACGTCGCGCGGATTGCGCGCGCGTGGCTTGTACGTGCACAGGATGAACAATGGGACCATGACGGTGCGCGACCAATACGAGACCCGATCGATATGGAATGGGAACCATCGCGGCACCAACATGATCTCGACCGGTATATAGGGCACCGCGCGCCAGGGCACCTGCCCGAATAACGCCAGTGCGATGCGCGTGAACACATTGCTGCGGGCGGCGCCGCCGCGCTCGAGTATGGCCGCGCGCGCGCGCTGCATGTGCGGGGCCTGCGGGCTGTCACCGGCCAGCTTGAGCGCATAGTAGACCTTGACACTGCAGCTGACGTCCAAAGCCCCACCGTAGTAGAGCGGCCAGCCGCCATGCTCGGCCTGATGAACGCGCAAATAAGCGGCGAGCTTCGCCTCCAGCGCCGCATCGATCTCATCCAGGTAATGCATCATCATGATGTATTCGGCGGGAATCGTGCAGTCGGCCTCGAGCTCGAAGAGCCAATAGCCCTCCGCACTCTGCCGAGCAATCAGCGCATCGCGAGCAGTCTCAATGCTTTGCTCCAGCGATGGCGCCACGCCCGGCCGCTCCACGGCCGAGGCGTGTCGGAGCGCGCGCGCAGGGATGGCCTTGATACTACTGCTGGTCAACGCGCTGAACTCCGTTCGGGCAGACTGTCGGCACGGTCCAAAGAGGCGGCACGCACACTCTGGCCGTGCTCGACTGCGTGCGGGGGCGCTCGCACCGCGGATGGCGCCGCGAGTGGCAAGCCGCGCGCCGCACGCTCGAACAGGCTTCGCAATGCCCAATCGCTGCGCACCGCCAGCGAGGTCAGTAGCCGCGTCATGCTGACGGCTGCGCGCGAGACCTTGATCTGCTGCCCGGAGGTAAAGCCGGGCGTGCGCTCGATGTTGCGCAAGGTGAGCACCGCGAGGCCGATCGCCCAGAGACAGAAGCGGCGGATGCCGGTCTGCCTGCGCGGAATCAACAGCGTGAAGGCCAGTGCGTTGCGCAGGTGTGCGTGTGCGACCCCGATGAGCTCGCTGAACGCGGCATCGAAGCGCGCATCCCGATGATCGGGCGATAACTGCGCGAGCTGCAGGCCGTAGCGAGAGAAAACCTCCTGCGGCAACCAGCACGCTCCGCGCCTGCGATCCTCCCAGACATCCTTGAGAATGTTCGTCATCTGCAGGCCCTGCGCGAATGAAACCGCCAGCTCCTGCAGCGCGCGGCGCCGCCGCATGATCCTGGGCGAGTAGGCACAAAACAGCTCCGTGAGCATCTGCCCGACGACGCCTGCCACGTAGTAGCAGTAGTCGTCCAGGTCACTCGAGCGCGGCACACCGCGCAAGCTGGCCGTGTGCTGGAATTGATGCATGCCGCCGCACATGATTTGGATGCAGCGCTGGATCGGGGCGCGCTGGGCTTCCGCGAACTGCGCCGTGACCCGCACCACTCGCTCCATGTTGAGAATCAGTTCGCGCTCGGCGGGAAGCGTCTGCTCCGAGAGCTGCGGTGCGACCTCTGCGGCCAGCGCGCCGGGCAGTTCGCGGCCATCGACCACCGCCACAAACCGTTGCAGCAGCCGCAAGGTGGCGCCAGCAGACAGGGCCGGCTCATCCTCGATCGTATCGGCTATGCGGCACAGCAGATAAGCGTTCGTGACCGGGGTACGCAGTGCGGGTGGCAACTGCGGAATCGTCAGCGCAAAGGTGCGCGATACGTGCGGCAGTATGCGGTCCTGGTAGACCTCGTCAGACATGCCGGAATCCGTTTGGAGAGGGTCTCGCGACATCGTACGAATAGCGCCCGTTGCACAGCGGATTGCGCCATGGTAGCGCCTCGGCAACGATCGGGCTAATGCCGGCGCGCAAGCAGCCAGTGCGCCATGGCGCGCAGCGCCTCGCCGCGCACGCCAAAGGGCGCCAATGCGTCGAGCGCCTCGGCATGCAGCCGGCTTACCCGCTGCTGCGAGGCCTCGATGCCGATGACTGCCGGATAGGTGGGCTTGGCTCGCTCGCTGTCGGCACCGGTCGCCTTACCCAGCGCCGCCGCGTCCCCGATCACATCGAGCAAATCGTCCTGGATCTGGAATGCCAGACCAATCGGGGCTGCAAAGCTCGCGAGCGCCTTGTGCAGACGCGGCTCGAGTGTCGGCACGCACTCCGCGGCCATCATGACGCTGGCGCGGATCAGCGCGCCGGTCTTGCGCGCGTGCATGTCCTCGACCTGAGCCTCATTGAGCCGCTGGCCCTGCACGGCCAGATCGATCGCCTGTCCGCCCGCCATGCCGAAGCTGCCACCGGCATCCGCAAGCATTTCAATGAGCCGCAGACGTATGGCCGGTGAGGCCGGTAAAGCCGGATCGCGCGCCAGCAATTGAAAGGCCAGCGCCTGCAGCGCATCGCCGACCAGCAGCGCCGTGGCCTCGTCGAAGGCCTTGTGACAGGTCGGGCGACCGCGACGCAAATCGTCGTCATCCATGGCCGGCAGGTCATCGTGCACGAGCGAGTACACGTGCACGAGCTCGAGCGCGCAGGCGGCCGCCTCAACATCCTCTTCCGCGAGCCCTACCGCGCGTGCGGCGGCGAACAACAGTGCCGGCCGCACACGCTTGCCTCCACCCAGCACGCTGTAGCGCATCGCCTGATGCAGGCGCGCGGGGGCGATATCGGGTGCAGGCAGTCGCGCGGCCAGAGCAAGCTCCATGCGCTCACGCCAGGACTCAAGCCGTGCCGTGAATTCATCGCCGGTGTGCCGGGCACCGGTGGTGCTGCTCACGTGCGCGTGGGTATCGCCGACAGCGGCCGCTGCGTCATTGCAGCTCCGCGCTGGTGCCGGCGTCTGCGGCATGATTTGGACGCTTGATCTGGCTGACTGGGATGGCGGCTGAAACGCGCCGCGCGCCTTCCCCATAGAGCACCGGCAGATCCGGTGCCATCGGACCCGTGACCCGCGGCCCGCGCAGAGCCACTTTGAGCGCCTTGAGCGGGTGCATGAACGCGTCATCCACCGCGGTGCCCTCGAATCCGCAATGGGCCATGCAGTTGTCGCAGGCCGGATTGCGGCCGACGCCATAGTGCTCCCACTCGGTGTCCTGCATGAGGGAGCGAAAGCTCGGCGCATAGCCTTCATCGGTCAGCAGATAGCAGGGTCGTTGCCAGCCGAAGATGTTGAAGGTCGGCGTACTCCAGGGCGTGCATTGATACGCCTGATTGCCGGCGAGGAAGTCCAGGAACAGCCCGGAATGATTGAAGGACCAGCGGCGTTTTGCGGCGCCATGCTGCGCAGTGCCCCGGCGTTTGAAGATCTCGCGGAACAGCCGCTTGCTCGCACTGCGGCCGAGGAACACATCCTGCCGCGGGGCATGGTGATAGCTGTACCCGGGCGAGACCGTGATGCCTTCGATCCCGAGGCTCATGGCCTCATCAAAGAAGGCTGCGACTTCGCCCGGATCCTCGCCATTGAACAAGGTGCAGTTGATGGTGACGCGAAAGCCCTGGCTGCGCGCGAGCCGGATCGCGGCGACCGCTTTGTCGAACACGCCTTCCTGGCACACCGACTCATCGTGCCGCTCACGATTGCCATCCAGATGGATCGAGAATGTCAGGTAGGGCGAGGGTCGATACTCATGGATGTGCTTGGGCAGCAAAATGGCGTTCGTGCACAGATAGACGAACTTACGCCGCGCGACGATGCCGGCGACGATCTGCGGCATATCCTTATGAATGAGCGGCTCCCCGCCAGGGATCGACACCATCGGCGCACCGCATTCGTCCACCGCATGCAGCGCTTGTTCGACAGTGAGTCGCTTCTGCAGGGTTTCCTTCGGATGATCGATCTTGCCGCAGCCCGCGCAGGCCAGATTGCATTGGAACAGGGGCTCGAGCATGAGCACAAGCGGATAGCGTTTGACGCCGCGCAACTTGCGCCCGGCGATATAGCGGCCGACGCGGTATGCCTGGATCAGTGGAACACCCAAATTGATAACTCCTAGAACAGAGCGAGCACGTCCTGGCGATGATCGCGCCAGATGCGCCCCCACTCCAGTTTGAACCATGGAGTAAACCTCGCGCCGCCGCTCCCGGTCAACTCCATCTGCAATGCGTCAGGGCTGATCCACCGCGTGGCCATAATTTCGCTGCGGTCGATACTGAGTGGCTCGCTGCATCGGCCGATGAATACCGAGCAGATCTCGTGCTCGGCGCCGATCGGCTCGAATTGCGCCTGATAATGAAACTTGAACAGGAAATTCAACGCACAGCGCACACCGAGCTCTTCCTGCAGACGCCGCTGTACGGCTTGTTCCATCGACTCAAAGCGCCGTGGGTGACTGCAGCAGCTGTTCGACCAGAACAGCGGCCACAGCGGCTTGCTGGCCGCGCGCTGCTGCAGCAGCAGCTCGCCGTGCCCATTGAATATCAGCACCGAGAAGGCGCGATGTAGGACGCCGCGCCCTTCGTGGCACTCGGACTTGCTTAAGTGGCCTATTTCACGGTCCGCTTCATCCACGAGGATCAGCGACTCGAATTCTTCGGAGCTTTCGCGCTCTGTGCTGTGCCTGCGCGCAACCTGATCCATCATGAACACAGCTCCCACAGATCCCCTACGCTGCGTCACAGCATACCAAACTGGTCGCGCGAATCATTAAGAATAATTAACGATATCAAGCCAATGCGTTTAACATGCCGGCTGCCAAGGCGCCAGCGGACACCGACTACGCCGCGCTCGTCAGACGCTTGGGGCTATGCTGCGCGCGACGCCTGCAAGTATGCTGCGCCACCTTACCTTGCGAGACTGATCAATGACTTCAAGCCGCCCATCAGCCCTGAAAACCCTGTTTATGCAGGCTCCGTCCTTCGACGGTTTCGACGGCGGGGCCGGCTCACGCTACCAGGCGCGCCGTGAGGTCAAATCCTTCTGGTTCCCGACCTGGCTCGCGCAGCCGGCGGCATTGGTGCCCAACTCGCGCCTGCTCGATGCCCCGGCCGATGAGCTGAGCATCCAGCAGAGCCGCGACATCGCGCGTGGCTACGAGCTCGTGATCATGCATACGAGCAGCCCATCGTTCCCGACTGATGCGAAATTCGCCGAGCTGCTCAAGCAGGACAATCCCGACGTGATAATCGGGCTCATTGGCGCCAAGACGATGGTGGATCCGGACGGCGCGCTGAACGCCACGAGCGCGATCGATTTCGTCTGCCGCGAGGAATTTGATTTCACGTGCAAGGAGGTGGCCGAGGGGCTGGCACTCAAGGACATCAAGGGACTGTCCTACCGCGGCGAGGACGGGCGCATCGTGCACAACCCGGCCCGAGCGATGATCGAGGACATGGATGAGCTCCCCTTTGTGTCGCCGATCTACCAACGCGATCTGACTATCGAGAACTACTTCATCGGCTATCTGAAGCACCCCTACGTGAGCTTCTATACCGGCCGCGGCTGCCGCTCGAAGTGCACGTTCTGCCTCTGGCCCCAGACCATCGCCGGTCATCGTTATCGGGTGCGCTCGGCCGAAAACGTCCTGGCCGAGGTGCAGTGGATCAAGCAGAACATGCCGGCGGTCAAGGAAGTCATGTTTGACGACGATACCTTTACCGATACCTCTAATCTTCCGCGCGTCGAGGCGATCGCGCGCGGCATGGGCCAGCTCGGCATGACCTGGAGCTGCAACGCCAAGGCCAACGTGCCGTACAAGACGCTGAAGGTCATGAAAGACAATGGTCTGCGCCTGCTGTTGGTCGGCTACGAATCAGGCGACGATCAGATCCTGCACAACATCAAGAAGGGGCTGCGCACCGATATCGCGCGTCGCTTCACCGAGGACTGCCGCAAGCTCGGTATTCTGATTCACGGTACGTTTATTCTCGGATTGCCTGGCGAGACCCTCGAGACGATCAACAAGACGATCGACTTTGCCAAGGAGATCAATCCGCACACGATCCAGGTGTCGCTGGCGGCGCCCTACCCCGGCACGGCGTTGTACAAACAAGCGCTCGAGAATGGCTGGCTGCAGGCGAATGACGCGCTGAACCTCGTCAACGACCAGGGCGTGCAATTGGCGGCCATCAGCTACCCGAATCTGTCCAAGACCGAGATCTTCCACAGCATGGAAGTGTTCTATCGGCGGTTTTATTTCCGGCCGAGCAAGATCTGGGAGATCGTGCGCGAAATGCTCTCGAGCTGGGACATGATGCGGCGCCGGCTGCGCGAAGGGGTCGAGTTCTTCCGTTTCCTGCGCAGTCACGAGGCCTGAAGCGCCCACCGCGCGATCCCGATGTCCTGGATCCATCCGCTGCTGACGGCAATCGGGGATGCCAGCTTGGCCGCGGCGGCCGGTTATGCCGTATTGAGCCTCGTGGCCGTGCTGCGCTGGCGTATTCATCAGAGTGCGGCGGCCAGTGGAGCGCAAGCGCCGGTCACGGTGCTCAAACCCTTGTGTGGCGCCGAACCGGGTCTGCACGAGCACCTGCGCTCATTCTGCCGCCAGCACTACCCGCAATTTCAGATCGTCTTTGGTGTGGATGATCCGGCCGATCCGGCACTGGTATCGGTGCAGCGCCTGGTCAGTGAATTCCCAGCGCTTGAGATCGATGTGGTGATCAACCCGCAGCAGCGCGGCAGTAACCGCAAGATCAGCAACCTCATCAGCATGCTGGCACGTGCACATTACGACGTGCTCGTGATCGCCGACAGCGACGTCTTCGTCGGCCCTGATTATCTGACCCGGGTAACGGCGCCGCTGCTGGATACGCGCGTAGGCCTGGTGACCTGCCTCTACCACGACGTGCCGACCGCGCGGGTCTGGTCGCGACTCGGTGCCATGTACATCAATGAGTGGTATATGCCCGCGGTATTGCTGGCGTGGCTGTTCGGGCATGAGGGCTATGTTTCGGGTCAGACGCTGTGCCTGCGACGCGACACGCTCGAGGCCATTGGCGGGCTGCCGGTGATTGCCAATCATCTCGCCGACGATCACCGACTGGGCCAGCTGGTTCGAGCGCAGGGGCTGAAGATCGTGCTGTCACGCTATATGGTCAATGCTGAGCACCACGAACCGGATTGGCGCGCTCTCATCGGCCATGAGCTGCGTTGGATGCGCACGATTAAGGTGCTACGTCCGCGCAGTTTCCCCTGGATTTTCCCGAGCTTCAGCCTGCCGCTGGCCATCCTGGGCCTGGCACTCGTTGCGGCCGGCCTGAGGCTCACGACCGGTGCCTGGGTGCTGTTCTGGAGCGCGCTCGCGGCGCGGCTGCTGCTGCATTTTGTGCATCGGCTGCGCGATGATCGGCGGCTCTGGTCGGATCTGTGGCTGCTGCCTGCGCGCGACCTGTTGCTCTGCTGGGTGTGGTACCGAAGCTTCTTCGGCTCGCAAATACGCTGGCGCGATAGCGAGTTTGACGTCGACGCCAATGGCGTGATGCACCGACTGTCCTGATGACCTGAGGCTTGAAACTCGCAGCATACATCGGCGCCCTGCTGGGCCTGGGTTTACTGATATTCCTGATTGTGCGCGCCGATCTGCCGGCGATGCTGCAGACATTCGTGGTGGGCGGCTGGAGGCTGCTGTATCTGATACCGTATCGCGCGCTGTACCTGTTGCTGTACGCGCTCGGCTGGCTCTATCTGCTGCGGCCCTACGATACTCAGCGGCGCGCGGGACTCGGCTATTTGTTCTGGGTCACTGCAGTGCGCGAAGCTGTCGACCGCGTGCTGCCCGTGGCCAGCATCGGCGGCGGCGTGGCCGGAGTGCGCCTGCTGCGTTGGCGCGGCATCGCACCTGCGCCCGCCGGTGCCACGGTGATCCTCGAGATTCTGCTGACATTGATCGTGATGTATGTGTTCACTGCGCTGGGACTGCTCTTGTTGGTCGATCTCAACACTGCCGGATTGCCCTATCGCCAGTTCATTCTGGTCTTTATTCTGAGTCTGCCGGTTCCGGCATTGACGGTATTGGCGTTGCGTTATGGATCCATATTTGAGCGCTTTCACGACATGCTGCGTCCCTTGGTGGGTGCCAGCGCCATGTCCGAAGGCGGAGCAGCCCTGGACCATGAGCTGCGTGCCTGCCTGCGCCGGGGCTGGGCACTGCTCGGTGCCGGCAGCCTGCAGTTCGTTGCCGTGATTTCCGGCTCCTTCGAGGTTTGGTTTGCGCTGCGCCTGTTTGGACACCCGATCGGTGTGGGCGGGGCGCTGATGCTCGAGAGCCTGACACAGGCGCTGCGCCATCTGGCTTTTGTCGTGCCTGCCGGCCTGGGTGTGCAGGAGGCCGGACTGATCATGTTTGGGCACGCTCTGGGCATCAGCGGCGAGCTGGCGCTGGCCGTCTCCATGGCCAAGCGCCTGCGCGAACTGCTGTGCGCATTGCCGGCGCTGATTTCCTGGCAATGGATGGAGGTGCGACGACTGCGGCGGCCGCTCAGTGGCAGTATGGGCGATGCCTGATACAGCGCCTCAACAAGTAGCGCGCATCCGCGCGGCGGCCATCGTCTGGGCGCTGTTGCTCGCCGGCTTCGGCGCCACGGCAGCGAGGCCTGCGTGGCCGGACGAACAAGGGATCGACGCGGCCCCGGGGCCCGGAGCCCCACCGCCAGCGCCCACACCATTGCCAGCGCCGCCATCCGCTGCGACGAGTCAACCCAATGCCGAGCAACCCGTAGCGCCCGCCGCGCAGAGCTTTGGTTGGCTCGCACACCTGCCCTTCCTGCCGATACCGGAGATCGGTGTCGATCCAAACAGCGGCACGACGTTGGGCATCCTGCCGGTGTGGTTGCACACTAATTCGGATGACCAGATCACGCGCATCATCGCACCTGATGTTTTCTACAATCCTTATTTCGGCTATGGCGTGCATGCACGCATATTCGAATACCCCTCTCAGGACGAGATCTGGTCCCTGGTCGCGGGCATCGAGCAGCGCGTTCAGCGCGGCGTCGACGGCGAGTTTGAGACCGGGCTGCTGCGCGAGCAGCTCTGGTCGCTCAATACCAGCGTGATCTACGATCGCAGCGGAACGCCGCGCTTCTACGGCGTCGGCAACCAATCACCCGCGATTGCCGA
>Ga0302325_10031798_pt1 | contig 10849 bp, 8 predicted proteins | sample Palsa_T0_2_FD_201948 | JGI IMG/M metagenome (GOLD analysis project Ga0302325, IMG submission 201948) | Peat permafrost microbial communities from Stordalen Mire near Abisko, Sweden - Palsa_T0_2 | ecosystem: Environmental > Terrestrial > Soil > Palsa > Peat permafrost | place: Sweden: Abisko... | reverse complement strand
GGTCACGGCGTTGGTCGCCACGGAAGTCGCCGCACGCGGTCTCGACATCAAGGAACTGCCGCAGGTCGTCAACTACGAACTGCCCAATGTGCCGGAAGACTACGTGCACCGCATCGGCCGCACCGGACGCGCCGGCGCCGCGGGTGAGGCCATCTCTCTGGTGTCGAGCGACGAATCCGGATTGCTGCGCGACATCGAGCGGCTACTACGCCGCACCATTCCGACCTTGCCGACGCCGGTCTTCAAGATCGTCGAATCGGCGCAGCAGCCGGCCTCTCGTGATCGGGACGATCGTCCGGGCAACCGTCCGGCGCAGGGCCAAGGACGCCAGGGACATCACGGCGGGCGCGATTCGCGCCGGGGGTCGGGCGGTGGCGGGACGGGTACGAGAAGCTTCGGCCAGCAGCAGCGCGGCGGCCGCTAGGGCAGCTTGGGAACCAGTTCCCTGAGATAGGCGGCGAAGTCCTCACCCAAGCTCGGATGCTTCAGGCCGTACTCCACGGTGGCCTGCAAGTATCCGAGCTTGCTGCCGCAGTCGTAGCGCTTGCCCTCGAATTCGAAGGCATACACCGGCTCGCGCTGCATCAGCCGCGCAATTCCATCGGTGAGCTGAATCTCGCCCCCGGCGCCCTTGCCAATTTTTGCCAGGTCCTCGAACAGCGCGGCAGTGAGCAGGTAGCGCCCGACGACGGCCAGCGTCGACTGCGCCTTGTCGGGTTTGGGTTTTTCGACGATGTGAGACATCTTGCCGACACGGGGCGCGACATTGCGCTCCAGGGTCACGATGCCGTACTTGTCCGTATCCTGCCGCGGCACGTTCTGCACGCCGAGCATGCTGCCCCCATGGATCGCATACGCCTCGACCATCTGCTTGAGGCAGGGCACCTTCGCGTCGATCAAATCGTCCGCGAGGTGCACCATGAAGGGCGCATCGCCGACGACGGGCCGCGCGCACAGCACGGCATGACCCAGGCCCAGCGGCGCGGGCTGGCGGATGTAGACGCATGACGCCCAGCTCGGCAGGATGCCGCGCAGCGTATCGAGCAATTCTTGCTTGCCCTGAGCCTGCAGCACGGCCTCGAGTTCGGGGTTGCTGTCGAAATGATCCTCGATGGCTCGCTTGGAGCTTCCCGTGATGAACACCAGGGTTTCGGCGCCGGCGGACAGTGCCTCATCGACCGCGTACTGAATGAGCGGCTTGTCGACGACCGGCAGCATTTCCTTCGGGCTGGCCTTGGTGACCGGAAGGAACCGCGTGCCGCGTCCGGCTACGGGAAACACGACAGTTTTGACGGCTTGGTGTGGCATTGGGAAATAATAACGGATTTCCTCGGGCCGCGCCGTCGGACAAATCTCACAACTAGCGCAGCTTCACGATGGCATGCGTCTCGAAGCTATTCCAGGCATGGCATGCGGGGCATTGCCAGTAAAAGCTGCGCCCCGAGAAACCGCATTCGTTGCACCGGTATCTCTCGGCGTGAACCAGCAATGCCCCGATCTCGTGCGCGGTGCGCTCGTATTGCGCGGGACCCGCCTGCCACACCGCCCGCAACGTCGCGTCCTGCGAAAAGACCTTTTCGATCGACGCGCGAAGCGGCGCGGCGTCCGCCAAATCGGCGCCGATGGCGGCGAACACCAGCCGCTTCAGTTCGCTGAAATCTCGCGTCTCAACCTGCGCCGCCAGTTCGCCGAGCACCGCGTCGCGCGCCTCGGGCGTGACCAGCTTGATCAGATGCGGCAGCTCATCCTGCAGAAGCTCCGGCGAATCGCTGAGCGCCTGGCGCAGCAGGCGCACGGCCAGCTGCGGCTGTCCGTCGCGCTCGGCGATTTGCGCACGCAGCAATGCAGCCCGCGGGAACGGCTCCACTTCGTGGCGGGCCTCGCGCAGCAGGCGTCTCGCATCTGCGGTATCGCCGCGTTCCATCGAGAGCGCAGCCAGTTCGCACAGATAATGGGCCGCGACCATGCGCGGCGGCGCCGCTTTGATGCGCGCAAGCTGCCGAAACGCGCCGAGCGCCTGCTGCCAGTCGTGCTGCCGCTCGTACACCAAGCGCAGCGCATCGAGAGCGCTCGCGCGCAGGCGCGGGACCTCGCTGACTTGCTGAAACAAGCCTTCCGCGCGGTCGAGCAACCCGGCCCGCAAATAGTCCTGCGCCAGCGCAAGCAGTGCCTGCTCACGATGCTCCGGAGCCAATGCGTCGCGCGCCAGAAGATTTTGATGAATGCGAATGGCGCGCTCCACTTCACCGCGCCGGCGGTATAGGGATCCCAGCGCAAAGTGGGTCTCGATCGTGTCGGCGTTGGCATCCATCAGCTTGAGGAACATGTCGAGCGCCCGGTCGGGCTGCTCGGTGACGAGGTAATCGAGCCCCGTCAGATAGTCGGGATGCAATTTGCCGAGGGAACCGGGCCAGCGCTTGCCCCAGCCGAAGTGCCCAGCCAGTATCCCGAGGACCAGTGCCCCGACCACCAGAGCCCAAACCGGCAGCGGCAGATCGGTCATCATGACTCGGATAGGCCCTGGGCCGGCAGCGCCTGAATCAGCCTAGGTCAATCGCGGATCGGCTGATCCGCGCCGTCGTTGACCCGCTCACGCAGGTCCTTGCCCGGCTTGAAGTGCGGGACATGCTTGCCGGCGAGCGCCACGGCCTCGCCGGTCTTCGGATTGCGTCCCTGCCGCGGCGGCCGAAAATGCAGGGAAAAGCTGCCGAAGCCGCGAATCTCGATCCGCTCCCCGGTCGCCAGGGCATCGCTCATGATTTCAAGCAGCTGCTTGACGGCGAGTTCCACATCCTTCGCCGGCAGGTGCTTCTGCTTTGCCGAAATGATCTCGATGAGTTCCGATTTCGTCATTATCGATCCGTGGGCATCGCTAGACATATTTCAAGAGGAAAGCGCGGCGGGTTTGAGTGTCACCGCCGCGCCATCTGTCCTCTCAATCCTGTCCAGAGATCTGCTCTTTGAGGAGATCTCCCAGGCTGGTTCCGGTCGGTGAATCGGTCCGATAATTCTGCATGGCTTCTTGTTCCTCGTGGATATCCTTCGCCTTGATGGACAACGAGATGCTGCGGCCCTTGCGATCCACTCCGGTGAATTTCGCTTCGACTTCCTCGCCCACCTTGAGGAGCAAGCGAGCGTCTTCGACGCGGTCCCGCGACAGCTCCGAGGCACGCAACTGGCCGTCGACGCCATTGCCCAAATCGATGACCGCACCCTTCGCGTCCACTTCCCGTACCACGCCCGTGACGATGCTGCCCTTGGGATGTTCCGCGATGTATGCCGAGAAGGGATCCTTTGCGAGCTGCTTGATTCCCAAGCTGATGCGCTCACGCTCGGGGTCGATCGACAGCACCATGGCATCGACCTGCTGCGCCTTTTGATAGCTGCGCACCGCCTCCTCGCCCGGCATATCCCAGGAGATGTCGGACAAATGCACCAGACCGTCGATGCCGCCCGCCAGACCGATGAATATGCCGAAATCCGTGATCGATTTGATCTGGCCGCTGACCTTGTCGCCGCGGTTGTAGTTCTCTGCAAACTCCTTCCAAGGATTGGTCTTGCACTGCTTCACGCCCAGGCTGATGCGGCGGCGCTCTTCGTCGATATCGAGCACCATGACTTCGACTTCCTGGCCGACGTGAACCACCTTGGCGGGGTTCACGTTCTTGTTGGTCCAATCCATCTCGGACACGTGCACCAAGCCTTCCACGCCTTCCTCGATCTCCACGAAGCAGCCGTAGTCGGCGATGTTGGTGACCTTGCCGAAGAGACGGGTGTTGGCGGGATAGCGCCGCGCGATGTTCTGCCACGGATCCGCGCCCAGCTGCTTCAGACCCAGGGAGACGCGCTGGCGCTCGCGATCGAACTTCAAAATCCGCACGTCGATCTCTTCGCCGACCTTGACGACTTCGGAGGGGTGCTTGACCCGCTTCCACGCCATGTCGGTGATGTGCAGCAGCCCATCGATGCCGCCCAAGTCCACGAAGGCGCCGTAATCGGTGAGATTCTTCACCACACCCTTGACCGCCGCCCCTTCCTGCAGATTGTCCAGCAGCGCGGAACGCTCGGCACTGTATTCCTGCTCGACGACGGCGCGACGCGACACGACCACGTTATTGCGCTTCTGATCGAGCTTGATCACCTTGAATTCGAGCGGCTTGTTCTCCAGGTACGACGGGTCGCGCACCGGGCGCACATCGACCAGAGAGCCCGGCAGGAACGCACGCACATTGTCGATTTCTACGGTGAAACCGCCCTTGACGCGCCCCGTGATGATGCCGATGACCACCTCTTGTTTTTCGAATGCCGTTTCCAGGCGCGTCCACGTTCTGGCACGCTTGGCCTTTTCACGCGAAAGACGGGTTTCGCCTGAACCATCCTCGACGCTGTCCAAGGCGACCTCGACGGTCTCGCCGACGACGACCTCGATCTCGCCTTTTTCGTTCTTGAATTGATCGGAAGGGATGACCGCTTCGGATTTCAATCCGACATTGACGATGACGTAGTCCTGGCCAACTTCGACGATCAATCCATTGAGGATGGTGCCAGGACGGATGCGCTGGCTCGCGATGCTCTGTTCGAACAGTTCCGCAAAACTTTCTGTCATGTTTTCTCTTGCTATTCCCCGGCACGGTCCCGTGTGCGCGAGGGGTTACCACAAAATAACGGCCATCGATCCATAAAAGCCGCGACCTATATCTACTTAAGCTCCAGCGACAGACGCTCGCGGGCCACTCCCAAGACGCGTTCGACCACTGCATCGACGGACATCCCCGTTGTATCCAGCAGGGTTGCATCCGCGCTTGCGACCAGAGGCGAGGCGGCGCGATTCATATCGCGCAAATCACGCTCCGCTATCTCCAGCGAAAGGGCGGCAAGGTTAGCAGCAACCCCCTTTTCTTTCAACTGCTTATGGCGTCTGGCGGCCCGTTCCGAGGCGCTCGCCGTGAGAAAAATCTTAACTTCGGCCTGGGGGAATACCACCGTCCCCATATCCCGCCCGTCCGCCACCAAGCCGGGGGGTACGGCAAAGTGCCGCTGCCGCTCCAAGAGCACGGTACGGACCACCGGCAAGCTGGCCACCTTGGAGGCGTCATTTCCCGCCCCCTCGGTCCGGATGGCGCCGGTAACCTCCTGACCGTCGAGCCAGACGACTTCCTCGCCGGCCGGATCGGACTCGAACCGTATGTCGATACCACCCGCCAGGCGGGCCAGGCCGGGCCCATCATCGAGGCGGACCCCGGCTTTCCGGCCGGCCAAGGCAACCAAGCGGTACAGCGCGCCACTATCGAGCAACGCCCAGCCCAGCGCCCGTGCGGCAGCGCGGCTGACGGTTCCCTTCCCCGACCCCGAGGGGCCGTCGATGGTCATGACCGGCACCTGGGTACGCACCCCCCTACTCGGCCGATTCGCGAATATCGAGACCCACCGATCGCGCCAGTCCGACGAAGCCCGGAAAGGAAGTGGCCACATTCGCCACGTCGCGGATCGAGATGGATTTGGCGGCTCGCAGACTCGCGACGGCGAAGGACATGGCGATCCGGTGATCGCCGAAGCTGTCGATTTCCCCGCCGCCGAAGGCCGGGCCCTCGCCCCGGCCCTCGATCCGCATGCCGTCCGGCAACACGCTGTGCGCCACACCCAGGGACTTCAGGCCCGCGCTCATCGCCGCAATCCGGTCGCTTTCCTTCACACGCAGTTCCTCGGCACCCGTCACTACCGTCTCGCCGCTGGCGCAGGCCGCCGCGACGAACAGCACGGGAAGCTCATCGATGGCGAGCGGCACCAACGCCGCCGGCATCTGCACGCCCTGCAGCGCCGAGGCGTGGACCAGCAGGTCGGCCACCGGCTCTGCGCCGCTTTCGCGCGGGTTCAGTATTTCAATATTCCCGCCCATGCTGCGCAAGACATCGAGCAGGCCGGTACGCGTGGGGTTCAATCCGACGTTCTGGATCAGCAAGCCCCCGTGCGCCGCACCCAACAGGCCCGCGACGATGAAAAAGGCGGCGGAGGAGAAATCACCGGGCACATTGAAGCGTTGATTCGACAATCGCTCCGGGGGATGCAAGGTGGTGCGCAGGCCTTCGGTGTCGATGCGCACGCCGCAACTCCCCAGCATGCGCTCGCTGTGATCGCGGTTGATGGCGGGCGCGATGACGGTGGTGGGCGAATCGGCGTACAGCGCCGCCAGCAGAATCGCCGACTTCACCTGGGCGCTCGCCACAGGCATGGTGTACTCGATCCCTCGCAGGCGGCGGCCGCCGCCGATATCGACCGGCGGCGTGCCCGAGCGGGTGCGGACGTCGGCCCCCATTTCGCGCAGCGGCTTGGCGACGCGCTCCATCGGGCGCTTCATGAGCGAAGCATCGCCGATCAACCGCGAATTGAAGGATTGCGCCGACAGCAGGCCCGTGAACAGGCGCATGGCCGTGCCCGCGTTGCCCATGTCGAGAGCGAAACCCGCATCGCGCAAGCCGCGCAGGCCCACGCCGTGAATCACCACATGGGTGGGGCTGGGCTGCTCGATATGCACCCCAAAGGCGCGCATGGCGGCCAAGCTCGCCAGGCAATCCTCGCTGGCCAGGAAGCCGGTCACCTCGCTGCTTCCCTCGGCGATACCGCACAGCATGAGCGAGCGGTGCGAAATGGATTTATCGCCCGGCACCGCGGTCACGCCCGACACGTTGCGCGCCGGCTGCACCTCGAAATTGCGGATGGTGGACGGCATTCGCGTCAGAGCACGGCCCGCGGATACGAACCCAGCACCTTGAACAGCGAGGCGCGCTCCTCGAGCGCGGCCAGCGCCGCGGCCACGGGCGGATCGCTGACGTGTCCCTCGACATCGATGAAGAACACATAGTCCCATTTGCGCTTGCGCGAGGGACGAGATTCGATGCGCGTCATGTTGACCCGATGCTGCGAAAGCGGCTCGAGCAGGCGGAACAGCGCACCCGAGTCGTCGGTGTCGGAGGCGGACACCAGCAGCGTGGTACGGTCGGCGCCGCTGGCACTGAATAATTTTCTGCCCACCACGAGAAAGCGGGTGGTGTTGTCCTGCCGGTCCTCGATTTCGCTGGCGAGCAGCGTAAGTCCGTAAATTTCTGCGGCGGCGCGGCTGGCGATCGCGGCGGTGCCGCGCTCATCGCGCGCGCGCCGGGCTCCCTCGGCGTTGCTGGAAACGGCCTCCCTCTCCACGTCGGGCAGCTGATCATCCAGCCAACCGCGGCACTGGGCCAGCGCCTGCGGATGGGCGCACACCCGCTTGACGGCCCCGGTACTGCTCATCTTGCCCATCAAATGATGATGGATCCGCAATTCCACCTCGCCGCATATCTTGAGCGCGGACGACAGAAACATGTCCAATGTGTGATTGACCGTGCCCTCGCTGGAATTCTCGATGGGCACCACGCCGAAGTCCGCGATGCCGGCTTCGACTTCGTGGAATACTTCGTCGATCGCCGGCAGGGGCAGCGCGCGCACCGAATGCCCGAAATGCTTCAGCACGGCGGCCTGGGTGAATGTGCCCTCCGGCCCCAGGAAGGCCACTTTGAGGGGCTCCTGCTGTGCCAGGCATGCCGACATGATTTCGCGGAACAGCCGCGCAATCTCCTCGTCGCGCAGCGGGCCCTGATTGCGCTTCAGCGCCATTCGCAGCACTTCGGCCTCGCGTTCGGGGCGATAGAAGTCCACCGCCTTGCCCGACGCGGACTTGGAGATGCCGACCTGTTGCGCGAAACGCGCGCGCTCGTTGAGCAGAGCATGGATTCGGGCATCGATGACGTCGATGCTCTCTCGAATATTTCCGAGGCCGCCGGCCGGCGTCGCCCCTGGAACCGGTGTGGCGGCGGTCGCCGCAGCCATCCGCGCGGGCGGCCGACGCTTGCCCGGCCGGCCCTCGTTCGGCCGTCTCCGGCCCGGCGGCGTCTTACGGCTGGCCATGTTCGCACCTCATACGGAACGACGAGCTCATGCGTGCCGGCGCTCGAATTCACCCATGAACGCGATCAGCATCTCGACGCCGGACAGCGGCATGGCATTGTAGAGGCTCGCCCGCATACCGCCCGATACACGATGCCCCTTGAGGCCCTGCATCCCGGCATCGGCCGCTTCGGCAAGAAACGCGGCATCCAACTCCGGTTTGTTCAGAGTGAACGTTACGTTCATCCAGGATCTCGCATCCTTCGCGACCCGGTTCACATAAAACTGCGAGGCGTCGATGGCGGCATATAATTTTGCCGCCTTGAGGCGGTTTCGCTCGCCGACCGCCGCCAATCCGCCGGCACGCTTCAGCCATTTGAACACCAGACCCGCCATGTACCAGGCGAAAGTCGGCGGCGTATTCAACATGGATTGACTGTCGGCGACGGCCTTGTAGTTGAAAACCAGCGGCGTCTCGGGCCGCGCACGGCCGATCAGATCATCGCGCACGATCACCACCGTCAATCCCGAAGGGCCAATATTCTTTTGCGCGCCCGCGTAAATCAGTCCGAACTTGGAGACGTCGACGGGCCGTGACAGGATGCTGGATGACATGTCCGCGACCAGCGGAACATCCCGCGTCTCGGGGATATATCCGAATTCGACTCCGCCGATGGTTTCATTCGGCGTGTAATGCGCGTAGGCGGCGCCCGCGCTGAACCGCAACTCGGTCTGCGGAGGAACTCGCGTGTAATTGCCCCCGGCGTCGCCGGCGACATGCGCCTTGCAGTAGCGCCCCGCCTCGGTGATCGCCTTGTGGGACCAGTGCCCCGTGTTCACATAGTCGGCCGTGGACTCGGGCGCCGCGAGATTCATGGGCACGAATGCAAATTGAGCCGACGCGCCGCCTTGCAGGAACAGCACCTTGTAATTGCGCGGTATGGATAGAAGTCCGCGCAAATCCGTTTCGGCCTCGGCCGCGACTTGCTCGAAGGCCTTGCTGCGATGGCTGATCTCCATCACCGACATGCCGCCACCCTGCCAATCGGCCAGTTCGGCGCGGGCCTGCTCGAGTACCTCGAGCGGCAGCGTCGCGGGTCCCGGAGAGAAATTGACGGCGCGCACGCGGGAGGCTTAGGCGCCGGCCGCAGGCGGCCCGGCGTCGCCCGCCTCGCTGTCCGGGCTGCCGGATCCCTCGTCAGCCGCATCGCCATCGCCGGGCTCGGCATCGCCGGCATCTGCCTCGGCCGCCAGGCCGTCGATGCGCTCGAGTCCGGAGAGTTGATCACCGTCCTCGAGCCGGATCAAACGCACGCCTTGAGTGTTGCGGCCCACGACGGAGATGTCCTTCACCGGCGTGCGCACCAGAACGCCGTTCTGGCTCACGAGCATGATTTCATCGTCGCTGCTGACTTGCAGCGCCCCCACCATGCGCCCATTGCGGTCGGTGATTTGCAGTGCAATCACGCCCTGGCCGCCGCGGCCGTGCTTGGGAAACTCTTCCAGCGGCGTCAGCTTTCCGAAACCGTTCTGCGACGCCGTGAGAATGAAGCCCTGTTCCGCCACGATCAGCGCGTTGACTCGCTGATCATCGGTCAGGCGCACGCCGCGCACGCCCGCGGCTTCGCGGCCCATCGGGCGCACTTCCTCTTCCACGAACCGGATCGCCTTGCCCGCGGTGGTGAACAGCAGAATGTCCTTGGTGCCGTCCGTGATCGCGACGCCGACCAGCTTGTCGCCCTCCTCGAGGGCAACGGCGATGATGCCGCTGGCGCGCGGCCGCGAGAACAGGGCCAGCGAAGTTTTCTTGACTGTTCCCAGGCTGGTCGCCATGAAGACGAACTTGCCTTCTTCGAACTCCTTGATCGACAGCATGGCGCTGATGCGTTCGCCTTCCTGCAGCGGCAGCAGATTCACGATGGGCTTGCCGCGGGAACCGCGGCTCGCCTGCGGCAATTGATACACCTTCAGCCAATACAGCTTGCCGTGGTCGGAAAAACACAGCAGGGTGTCGTGCGTATTCGCAACGAACAGCTTGTCGACGAAATCCTCATCCTTGACGCTGGTGGCCGCCTTGCCGCGGCCGCCGCGCCGCTGCGCCTGGTAATCGGACACGGGTTGCGCCTTGGCATAGCCGCCATGCGACAGGGTGACCACCACATCCTCGGGCGAAATCAAATCTTCCGTCGTCAGATCTTCATGATTGACGAGGATCTCCGTGCGCCGCTTGTCGCCGAAGGTTTCGCGGATGTATTCGAGCTCGTGGCGGATCACTTCGAGCAGCCGCTGCGGCCGCGCCAGAATGTCCGACAGATCGCGAATTTGCACCAGCAATTCCTGGAACTCGGCGATGATCTTGTCCTGCTCGAGTCCCGTGAGGCGGTTGAGGCGCATCTCGAGAATCGCCTGAGCCTGTATCTCAGTCAGCCGGTAGCCCCCTTCGACGATACCCAGGGCCACGATTTCATCTTCGGGACGCGTGCTGATGGCGCCGGCGCGCGCCAGCATCTCCGGCACCGCACCGGAGCTCCACGGCCGCGACATCAGTGCGACTTTGGCTTCTGCGGGCGAAGGCGATGCCTTGATGGCCGCGATGATCTCGTCGATGTTCGCGAGCGCGATCGCGAGGCCTTCGAGGATATGCCCGCGCTCGCGCGCCTTGCGCAGTTCATACACGGTCCGGCGGGTGACCACCTCGCGGCGGTGGCGCAGGAAGGCGTCGAGCATTTCCTTCAGGCTCAGCAGCCGCGGCTGGCCGTCCACCAACGCGACCATGTTGATGCCGAACACCTGTTCCATCGGTGTCTGCGCATACAAATTATTGAGCAGTATCTCGGGCACTTCGCCGCGCTTCAGCTCGATCACCACGCGCATGCCGTCCTTGTCGGATTCGTCGCGCAGGCCGTCCGAGGCGATGCCGTCGATGAGTTTG
>Ga0302325_10031797_pt1 | contig 10849 bp, 10 predicted proteins | sample Palsa_T0_2_FD_201948 | JGI IMG/M metagenome (GOLD analysis project Ga0302325, IMG submission 201948) | Peat permafrost microbial communities from Stordalen Mire near Abisko, Sweden - Palsa_T0_2 | ecosystem: Environmental > Terrestrial > Soil > Palsa > Peat permafrost | place: Sweden: Abisko... | reverse complement strand
CAAAACGAGCGATCGTTAACCTCAAGAAGGGCCAGACGGTCGGGAAGCTGGTGAAGGAAATCACGGTGGCGGCGAAGCTGGGAGGCGCCGATCCGGCGGGCAATGCGCGCCTGTTCACTGTGCTCGAAAAAGCTCGAAAAGCGGGCGTGACCCGCGACGCCATCGAGCGGGCCATCAAGAAGGGGGCGGGCGGCGGCGACGACAAGACGGCGCTCGAGCACATCGTTTTTGAGGGCTACGCCCCCTGCAAGGTGCCGGTGATCGTCGAGGTGTACACCGACAACCACCAGCGGACGGCGCCCGAACTGCGGATGCTGTTCAAGGCGGGCATCCTCGGCAGCAGCGGCAGCAACAAGTTCCTGTTCGACCACGTCGGTCTCGTCGAGGCCCATCATCCGGATACCGCGATGGACCTGGAGGCCGCCGCGATCGAGGCCGGAGCCAACGACTTCGAAGCGCTCGCCCACCAGCGCAACGACGACATACCCGAGGGCCATGCGGGCGCCCGCTTTGTCACCGACCGCACCGCCGTCCATAGCGTGTCGACTTGGCTGGCGCAGCACGGCTGGATCGTGGTGACGAGCGAGCTCGGTCACATCGCGAAGGTATTTCCCGAACTCGATGAACCGAGCCGGGAGCGGGTCGGCGAATTCCTCCAGGCGCTCGAAGACCACGAGGATGTGCAGCGGGTGTGGGCCGCGGTAAAATAGCCATGGGAGCCCTCGACCACCTTTTCTCGCAAAACCGCGCCTGGGCGGACGACATCCGCGCGCGGGATCCGGAGTTTTTCCTGAAGCTCTCGCGGCAGCAATCGCCCGATTACTTATGGATCGGATGCTCCGACAGCCGTGTGCCCGCGAACGAGATCGTGCATCTCCTTCCCGGCGAGCTCTTCGTGCATCGCAATATCGCCAACGTGGTGGTGCACACGGACCTGAACTGCCTTTCAGTGATGCAGTTCGCGGTCGATGTGCTGAAGATCAAGCATCTCATCGTGTGCGGGCATTATGGCTGCAGCGGCGTGCGCGCCGCGCTGCGCTGCGACCGGATCGGACTCGCGGACAACTGGCTTCGCCACGTCCAGGACGTCTCAGACAAACACAAGTCCTGCATTCACGCGGTCGAGGGCGAGCAGGCCCGCGTCGATCTTTTGTGCGAGCTCAACGTGATCGAGCAGGTGAACAATGTGTGCCAGACCACCATTGTCCGCGATGCCTGGCACCGCGGGCAGCCCCTGACGGTGCACGGCTGGATTTACGGCATCGAGGACGGGCTCCTGCGCAACGTCGGGCTGAGCATCTCGTCCCTGGCGGAATTCGAGCCGCAGTACCGCGCCGCCCTCGCGGCTGCGGAGTGCCCCTAAGCGGCTACTTCTTCTTGTTGGCCGCGGCTTTGGCCTTCGTCGCCTGCTGTGAGGTGACGAGCGCCTGCTTCTTGCGATCCGCGTCGTTATTCTTCGACTGCTTTTGCGACGCCTGTTTTTGCACTGACTTCGGTGATCTATCGCCCATGGTGGGATTTCCTTCGTTGAGTTGCCTCACCTTCGGAATGTTCGTTTCTCCGAGGGCGTTTGTTCTTATATCGGGAAACGCCGGACGGTAGCAAGCTCCGTCGCCGCAAGTCGCATCAGTGAAGGGATTGAAGGTGGAGCGGGTTGCCCCCAACACGCTGGATCGACGTGGCACGGGCTTCCAGCCCGTGTCCTCGTGAGCTCACGGGCTGGAAGCCCGTGCTATTTCGGTGACTTTTCGGAATCCAGCTTGCGCGTCGCCGCCTTGACCAGCAGATCGCGCCACGCGCTGGGATCGATGTGCGCCAACGTGCCGCCGAAGCGGATGGGTTGGTTGAGCAACGTGTAGCCCAGCTCGTCCTTATGGGAGGAGAGCAAACCCGAGGTCGACAGGAGGTCGGCCATCCCATTGCGGACACCGAGCTGCAAGTCCACGTGGAGCGGCTGGGCGGAAAGGGGCAGCCCCTCGACGTAAGTGATCTGGCCGGATCCGGTCAGGTGCTCGTCCGCGGCCGTCATTTCCATCTTAACGAGGTGGAGCGTGCGATCATAACCCCGGATGGCGGTGACCGCAATCTGGTCGTAGTTGAACTCGGACACCTGGTCGGCGAAATTGAGAACCGCCTCGGTGGTCTTGCTGACCTTGTTGGTGCCCGCGTTTGAAAAGTCCTTTTTTACCCCAAACACCACACCCACCAGGAAGGAACCGGCGGTTTTCACGGAGTCGGAAACCGGTGTCGCGACATCGGTGACCGCCTGGAAAGCGCCGGGTTTGAGCAATCGGATGATCCCACCCGTGCTCGCACTCGTGACCTGGTCTTCCTCATGCGTAAAAGCGGCCAAGTCATCCAGATTGGCCCCCTTTCCCGTCAACGTCCTGACGACGGAGAAACGGCCCTCGATCACGGGATCCTGACCGGGCTGGGGAGCGCCGAACAGGGTCGCCGCATCGACCGGGTTGATGGTCGCAACCGCCTTGAGGTCGTACGGAAACTTGGCGGCGGGATCGAATGAGATGGACCCTTCCCCCGTTGCCATGGCTTTTTGCGGGCGCCGGCCCCCGCCGCCCTTCAGGCGGAGGGATCCGTGGTCGACGTCGACGGTTGCGTCCACGCCGTTGAAATCAGCGTCCCCCGCGCTTAATCGATCGAAAGCCACGGTGGCGTGCCCGACCCAATTCCCCCAGAAAGGAATCCGATCCCGCCCCTCCGCACCCGCAACCCGGCCACCCCCGAGCAGGGCCAAGGGGGTGGCCAACAGGCGCAGGTGATCAAGAGCGACGTTCCCGCCGGTCAACTTGACGTCGATCCGGGGGCCATCGTCTCCTCTGGTCCGCGTCCCCTCTGCCGACACATCCGACACGCTCGACCCGAACGCCACCTTGACCGGCGCAAGGAAAGAGACCTCGCCATCGGCATAGACATCCGCGCTCACGCCCGCGGTGACCGAGTGGTCCGGGTCGTGTCCGAGCACGGTCAACTTTGCCTCTATGTCCGTCGAACTCCCCAGCTTCAGGGAAAAATCACCCGAGGCCGCACGGCCCTCGATCCAACGGGCTCCCGCTATTCCCGGATTGGACGCCAGCGCATCGAGGTCGGTGTTCCATGTCCCGTCGACGTCAACGGGCTGGTCCTCTCCGGTGATCCAGGACGCCTTGGCCTCGACCGTCGCCAGGCGCCGGCCGGCGCTGCTCAAAACCAGGGGCGCGCATTGCACGTGCCACCCCTGGGCGGAGCAATCGGCGCCCAGCAAAAGCGACAGGTCAAGGTCCCGTCCCAATATCTGGCCCGCGCGCTCCACGGAGACGCCGGCGGCGGTGAGCGCGGCTTTCGGGCGGAGACTAAACGCCCCGTTGGCGGTGCGGACGACGAACTCACCGCCGGTGCAGTTTCCCGCAAATGCGAGCCCGCCAATCAGGTTCGAAAAGGACGCCAGCGGAAATCCCTGGATCGAAACCTCCAGCCAGTCCCCGTGCGGATCCGCCAACTTCAAATCACCGGTTCTCTCGTCGAGATCGAACGCCTGAAGCGAACGCACCGCAGCGACCCCCTTTTGCCCACCCCCAACCGACGCGGTCAGATGATCGACCCGGACGACGCGGCCGCTGTGAGTCAAATCGAACTGGGCTTCGAGCCCCACCGCCCCGAGGCGGCCCAGAGGCGACGCCAGGACCCCCAAGTCGCTGGCCGCAACGGTCAGCCCACCCGTGGAGTGAATCCGGGTGAAGGGAGCCTCGGCATCAAATCGGCCGGCCCCCGTGATCACCAATTGAGGCAGCGGATGATCCCGGAAAAACGCCGCCAGATCGGACTCCCGCAAATCGACCTTCCAGCTTCCGCGCAATTTGCGCGCTGTTTCAGGAAAATGAGCGAGGGCCGTTGCCACCTGGCGGCCACCGCGGCTCAGGCCAAGCGTGTAGGTCTCTTCCCCTGCTCCGCGAAACGCCGCGATGTCGGCCGACAAGGGTAAGTCCCCCCAAAGCGACTCCCCGTTGGCCGAAAGATCGGCCTTGATCTCCATCCGGCTGACCACCCGGGGGGACCCCATCGCCACGATGAGACTCCCATTCGCGGCGAGCCCGCTGATCCGCAACCCGTCATTTGTGACCGCCGCCTCGACCGTAAAGACCCCTTCGCTACCGACCGCCATTCCGCCGCCCTTGATGATGACATGAATTTTCGCCGGCTCCCCTCCCCCCGGCGCGGGCACCAGGACATCGCCCTCCAGGTCAACCCCGTCCAACGACACATCACAGGGCAGTTTCCATCCGCTCAAGATGCCGCGGAAAACACGATCCACGGTTTGTGCGGGAATCGTCTCGGTCTGTGCCGGCCCCGGTCCGCCCCCGGGCATCAAGGCAACCTTCGCCGACGCGCCCTCCCCTTTCGACCGGCCGCCCAGGTCAAGCGTCCAACCCTCCGCATCCAAGCTCCGAATGACAACTTTCCGGTCCCAAACCGAGGTCGTAAGCGGAACCTTGGCCTCGAGGGACGGCAGCGTGAGCACCGCGCCATTAACTTCCAGATGCAGGTCCGTGACATCGACTTCGCCGAATCCCGCGGAAATCGAATCCAGGGATCCGTAAATACCGGGCCGATGCTTGAGCGCCATCCGCGCGGCCCACGTCTGCACGAGCGGCGAGAACGACGCGACAACGAGAATGGCGGCCAGGATGGCCGCCAGCAGCAGAAGACTGAGCAGGAATCGGACGATTTTCAATCGATGGATGGCGCGGTGAGACCCCATCCAGCGTTCAGAGTGTCATCGCAGCGGATCGGCGCCAGCCGTTTCCAAATGAACAGTGAGGTGGGGCGGACTGTCCCCAGTACGCCTTTCGGTCCGTAACTCGGGCAGCGGCAAAGGCGTCCTGGGACAGTCCGCCCCACCCAAAGCCCTTTCGCCGTTTGCAAAACACGTCGCAATCCGTTTGAAGTACTTATGGAAAAAGCACTCATCAGCAGCGCCGACAAAATGCGCCTGCGCGGCCTCGGCCAGCAATTGGAAGCCACGCTCAAAGTCGGCAAGGAGGGCCTGACCCCGGCTTTTTTCACCGAGCTGGACCGCCAGATGCGCACGCACGAACTGGTGAAACTGCGTTTTCTCGGCGCCGACCGGCACCAGCGGGCCAACCTATGCCTGGAGATCGCTGAAAAAGGCAGGTGCGCGTGTGTGGGCGCCGTAGGCCACACCGCTTTGTTCTATCGCCCGTCGTCGGAGCAGGATACCGTGGTCCTTTGAGAATGAGTTCAGCTCTTGCGGCCTGTTTTCCGAGGCCGTTTCTGGGCGCGAGAGATCGCGATCGCCGACGGCGATTCCATGACCATCCGGTCTTGCTCATCTGGTTCGCCATAGGGAATTTTGGCCAGGATTGCGCCGATGTCGACACCCTTGCCGCGTTGCGCGCGTTCCTTGAGATAGCGCTGCGTATCCAGGGCCGACAATTTTTCGGCCACAGCGCTGCTGATAAATTGATTGATCGAGATACCCTCCTGCTCCGCCAGGCGTTTGGTGTGCTGGTGCAGCGAGTTGGGCAGACGAATGCTTAATGTGCTCATCGGTTTTTAACCTTTCTTAAAAGTGCTAGAAGTTGCTGCGGAGTCACCGCGGAAATCCCCACTAGGGATGCGTCTAAAAAGTCCTTCGAATTGAAAGTCACCAAATGATCCGCCTGGGAAGCCACGGCAGCCTCCAAAACCATGTCATCCTTGGGATCCGTAAGTAAGGGCCGCCAAAGAAAGTAAACGCTGTGGTGGGTCGACCGAGAGACGAACCAATCAAGAAATGCGGCAATTTCATCACGCGTCAAATGAGGCAATCCTCCCTGGCGGTGCAATGCATCCTCATATTCGAATACCAATGGAGCGGTTATGGCCGGTTTCAAGGTGCCGCTGCGCACGAGGGACAGAATTTCGAAGGAAGCGCCACTCCCAGATCGTAAGGAAGAATAAAGAACGTTCGTGTCGATGACGACGCGCATAATGGTATCATGGGCAATACCACCATTTTGTCAAGCGGATCAGCCGCCAGATCGAGTCATACAAAAACTCCTTGCGTTCGCGTGGGGTTCTTTGATTTTTCTCACCCCTAGCGAAGACACAAGGGCTCGTAGCTCAGTTGGTAGAGCGCCTCAATGGCATTGAGGAGGTCGTCAGTTCGATCCTGATCGGGTCCAGTCTCCGCCGCCACGACAGTGGCTAGGAGACTGCCCGGCGTATGCCCGCGTTCAGCGGGCAGAAGACGGGCTGAGCTGGAGGGGGCGTCTCCGCCTGGCAAGCCAGTCCCAACTCCGCCGCCACAGCAGCGGCCAGGAGACTGCCCGGCGTATGCCCGCAGCTTGTCCGGCGAAACATCCGTGGAGACGGATTCAGCGGGCAGGAGACGGGCTGATTATAACCAGCGTCTTCCGTCTACGCTGCGCTCCGTCGGACAAGCCGCCTGGCAAGCCAGTCAAGTCTCCGCCGCCACGGCAGTGGCCAGGAGACTGCCCGCAAAACTGGCTATTATCCCGGTATGCAAAATTACAGCTACGTCTACGTCCTCGATTCCAGGTCTGCGCCCAGTCAACGGTACTTCGGCATGACCGATGATTTGGAGCGCCGATTGCGCGAGCACAACACCGGCGGCTGCCTCCACACTTCAAAATTCGCGCCTTGGCGCATCAGGGCTGCCACGGCATTTCGAGATCGGGAGCATGCGGCAGCCTTTGAGAAGCATTTGAAGACTCATTCCGGGCGGATCTTCGCCAAACGATGGTTTTGAAGACTTTCTGTCGCGAGTCCAGATATGACCCCTTCGGCCATCCCCGCGCCGAAATTGCATTTTAGGCCAGCGGTAAGAGATCCGACTCGATTTCCGCCGTCCGGTCCGCGGGCAAACCAGCGGCCTGGGCAAATTCGCGCCACCGGCCGACGGCTGCGGCGACCTCCTCGATCGCTCTCTTGGCGTTCGGCACGCTGAACCGGTCGGCCACGGCAATGAGATCCGCCCGCGTGATCCCGTCGAACTTCCCGTTCACACTCATGAGATGCTGGGCCGTCCACTCGCCTTTGGGGTTGTGGGCATGCGTCACGTCATAGGCCGGAGCGAGGATCCACCCCTCGCCTTGGCGAAGCAAAAATCCATGATTCTTCGAATGGTCGTCGCAATTTCGGGCCATCACGTTGAACGCCATCCGGCGAAATGCCTTTTCGTATGTCGCCGGGCCGAGATCGAGATTCCCGATGGCTAGGAAGAGCTGTTCGTAACCGTGCGTCCCGCGCTGCCTGTAGTCCAGGTGCGCCATCGCACAAAGGGACTGGTGGTGATGTTTCGCATTCCCGTCCCGATCGAACCGCTGCGTCATAAAATGCGCGCGATCATTCTCCTCCAGCAGGCGGCACGGCGCCATATCGATTCCGGCTGCCTTCGCCATGAGATGGTAACCGTATTCGATCCGGCCGTATCCTCCTGAGGTCCCGAGCTCAAAATCCTTGCCGATGCCGTCGAATTTAAGGAGCCAGTGGATGAATCCCGGCTCGACATCGAACTGGCCGGAGCGGAGTTCGTTCGTCCGCGGATTCCAGGCGACCACCGCCTTGGCCCGCGCGCCGCCGGCGGACGTTCCCACCCGAATGATGTTTGCCAGCGCCGCCTGGGCGTGGGCGTCATTGGCGAGATCGCCGTGCACGACATCCCGGGCAGCCTCGACCAAGCGCTGCATCTCAATCGGCTTCGCGCTCTCCTTTTGACTGCCCAACGTCGGGCGGAACTCCAGCGCCCCCATCCCCCGCCGGCCCATGTAAGCAAGCCGGTCGAGCGCGGTGATAGAGTCTCTCGAGACGCCTCGTTTTGCCATCCAGGCGTCAATGAGCGCATTTCCAAAGGCGTCCGGCAGCGCGTCCGCGAGAAGCGCTGGAAGGTGCATGTACGAGTCAGCCAGGTTAGGAAAGACGAACACCTGCTGGCGCGCAGTGAGGGGCATGGTGAGCGGCGCGAGCTCGATTCCGGTTCTGCGCCACGCCGGGTCGTACTCAAAGGCATAGTACCCTGTCGCGGGATCGGCCGCGACCGCCCCCACGCTTTTCCCCCAAACCCTGACTTCGATCGCCTTGGTGCTTATGACGTTTTTCCCCCTCGTTTGCGGCTGGCCCGTTGCGGTGGCTTTGGGGAGCGCAACAAGGCGAGAGGACTTACTTGAGGAGCCGGCGCGAGCGCGGCGATGGGATCGGTAATACCGAGAGCTTTTAAGACGCGCAGGAGTGTCTCGACCGTCGAGCCCCCCCCGCTTTCGAGCGTATAGATCGCCCTCCGGCCGACGCCGGCAGCGGCCGCCACCTCGGCTTGACCGAGATTTCGCCGCACGCGAAGCTCTCGAAGTCGGCCCCCGAGAGCGACTTCAAGTTCGTATGGTGATAGAAATGTATCTCCCATTACGAGTCTAAAAGGACTCATTGATACTATAATGTCAAGCTAACAGGTCGTAAATAACCTGTTATAGAAACTATCATTAACGAGTTGTTTTAGACTCATTTATCAATATTTCACATCTAACGGGTCGAATTCAACCCATCCATGCGATCTCAGGCTGGCAAAGGCTCCCCGCAGGTCAAAAACAAATCCTTCCCCATGGAAGAGCTACGGCGTGAGAACGACTTTACCACGGACCTTCCCCGCGTCGACTTGCCGGTAGACCTCGGGCCCATGCTCGAATCTCGCGGTCTGCACTTCTGGCGGGGGCAAGTCGCCGTTTTCGAAGGCCGGCACCAGATCGCGTAGAACCTGTGCCGTCTCCGCAAAACCCCATTTCAACGAGTCCACGCCGATCAACCTCGACTCGTTGTGGTAAAAATCGACGAGGCTGAAGGTCACCCGCGGCATGCCGCCAGAGGCGATCGCAATCTGTCGGCCTCGTCGGGCCACTGCGGCCAAGCATGGCTCGAACATCGCGCCACCCACCGTATCGAGAACCACGTCGGCACCCCGGCCAGACGTGAGCGCCCTGCAACCGCCCGCCAAATCGGTTGATTCGAGGTCAATCCAAGCGTCAACGGGCAGCGCCGCGGCCCGGGGAAGATCTCCCTTCGTTCGCACGACTCCGATTACCCGAGCCCCGAGCCGGTGGGCGAGACGGGCGGCCGCGCTACCCACGGCGCCATTTGTCCCCAAAACCAGAATCGTCTCGCCCCGTTGCAGCCGGGCACCGTGCGCGATTGCCGCGGAGGCAGTCAGGTACGGAAGGCCGATAGCGGCTGCCTGGCCAAAGGTTAGACCTTGCGGCATCGATACTGCCGCTTCCTGCGGTATGGCGATAAATTCCGCATGACTTCCGTCCCGGCCAAAACCAAGATCGCCCCCCGATCCAAAGACCTTTCGCCCGATCCATTCGGCGGGCCCCTGCACCACCACCCCCGCAAAGTCCCGGCCTGGTATCCGTGGCAATGTTGTTTCGTGCATCCGGCCCAGAACGTTTTTGGCATCACTGGGGTTGACGGCCGCCGCCTCAACTTTGACTAGCAGTTCAGAATCCGTCGGGACCGGTGCCGCGACGTCTACGACCGCCAAAAAATCGAGTGAGCCAGTCTGGGCAAAACGTAGAGCACGCATCGAATCAACAAGCCGGGAGTTCATGGGCCGGTCAAATCCAACCCGGCAAGCACAATAGGGGACGCTTCGCCCGGACCGGGCAATCGGTTTTAAGGACCCGCCGCAGTTCTTATCGTACGGTCTTCAATCACGATCTTGCGTTCGCGGAACAGGGCGCCGATCGCCTGCTTGAATGCCTTCTTGCTGCAGGCGAACGCCGCCCAGATCTGTTCGGGGGAGCTGGCGTCGCCGTAGGGCAGCCGGCCTCCCGCTTGTTCCAACGCTTCCAGGATCCGGTTCTTCACCGGCGCCACCCGCTGGTAGCCGGCGGCATTGAGGCTGAGATCGATTTTCCCGTCGGGTCGCACCGCGCGAACATAGCCGTCCAATTTCTGGCCGATCTCGATCGGGGCGGGTAGCTCACTATGGTACAACAGTCCCAGATGGGCACCGTCGATGATTGCGTTGTACCCCAGGGTCGTGGGCCCGACCACCAGCAAACTCACGGGCTGGTTTTCACGATACTTGGCCGGCGTGAGGCCCAGGTGCCGATTGAGCCGGCTGGAAGCAACGATGCGGTCGCTCCGCTCGTCGACGAAAATATGGACAACCACGCGCTGCCCCACCTCGAGGCGCCGGGACTGTTCGCGGATCGGCAGCAAAAGATCCTTCTTCAGGCCCCAGTCCAGAAATGCGCCCCGCTGGGGATCGATTGCCACGACCTGGAGCGCGGCGAATTCGCCGACTTCCCCGTAGGGGGATTCGGTCGTGGCCACCAGGCGGTCCTCGGAATCGCGATAAATGAAAACGTCGAAGGATTCCCCCGGAATGGTCCCCGAGGGCACATAGCGTCCGGGAAGCAGAATCTCGCCAAGTTCGCCGCCATCCAGGTAAACCCCCGGAGTCGCCAGGCGAGCGACGAACAAATGACTGCGTTTCCCCAGGCGGGCTTTAGGGTTGGGCAACATTTTCAGCCGTCGCCACGTTCAGCTGGAGGGTGTGCCCGCGAACGCGGATGCCATTCATTTTTTTCAGAATCAGCTCCGCATGCTCGGTGGTGACATCCACCAGGCAATGCCTTTGGTGAATGTCGACCGCACCGACGACTTGGGCGGGGAGCCGGGTCACCCCCGCCACCTTGCCCACGATCTCCGCCACGGTGATCAGATGCTTCCGCCCGACATTGAAGAATAGTGTCGTCATGCCCGGCTCCTTCCCGGTGCGGACGATTGGCGCCGGTGCCTCTGGCGGACCGCCCTCTCCAGGCTCAACCCGCGG
>Ga0302325_10031795_pt1 | contig 10849 bp, 8 predicted proteins | sample Palsa_T0_2_FD_201948 | JGI IMG/M metagenome (GOLD analysis project Ga0302325, IMG submission 201948) | Peat permafrost microbial communities from Stordalen Mire near Abisko, Sweden - Palsa_T0_2 | ecosystem: Environmental > Terrestrial > Soil > Palsa > Peat permafrost | place: Sweden: Abisko... | reverse complement strand
GGGACCATGGTGTATTTTCGCTACGACGACGCGGGGGTGCTCCTCCGGACTGGAGGTGCCGCTACACTATGGTGTACAGACAAGGATCTGAAGATCAACACGAGCGGAAGACAAATCATGGCACCTCTCAAAGTCGGTTCTGATGGGCGGTTAGTTGCCGTATTTGTAGTCCCTACCTCAGACAGGCCGACGTATTGTCAAGCCGGGTATTACTCCGAACAGCTGACGCCAACCGGCCAAATTCCTATATTTGTTTACCCTGACCTGACGAGCGGCGCGTCGCCTCTAAATGTCAGTGCGTTTTCGGCTTCCCTGTCGAAGGGGTTCCCTTTGACACTTGACTCTAGCGTGGGCCCCGGCCTTTTAGAAGGCCCGTCCAGTCCGACGGCACGCAAAAGTTCTACAGTCACAGCGGGAAAAGATGGGCGTTTAGAGCGGACAACTCCGCCCCAGTAAGTTTGACGACTGCGAGGATCTCCTGGTGTTTAGGCAAGCCATCAGTATTATCTTAGGAATTGCGGCGATGACCGCAAGCGTGAGCTCCGAGACGCGTCCCGCGCCTAGCGACGCTCCTGTGCTCCAGATCTCAGATATTTTTGGATTGCAACAAGCTCTCAACGTTCGGCCCGTGATGGGCACGGGCTTCATGATTAACGCAACAGCGGTGATCGACCCTACAGGTGCTCTAGACGCGGCACAAGGGAATCCAACCGATTGCGTCTTTGTGGACGGCACAAGTGGTCCCTGTCCGACTTCGACCCAAAGCTCAGCCGCTTTCGCTGATAATGAGGTCCCGATGGGCATCTTAAACAGTGTAAATAGCTCCTTCACTCTAGCAAACGTGCCGAATCCACCGAGTTCCTTGCACGTCTCCCTAAACGGCCTCCGGCTGACGCCAGCGAGCGACTTCACGCTGACTGGCCCCGTGATAACTTTCATTGGGATCGACGTACCCAACGCCGGCGACCATATCTTGGCGGACTACCGCTATTGACGAAAAGTCGAACTCGGCTGGCGTAAGCAGAGCAACGACCGTTATGACAACACGCGCATTTCACGCAAGAGCTTCGATTTTCAAAAACGGCAACGAGCCGTCCTTCCCATCGAGATTGGATGTGGTGCGACGATGGCTAACTGTTGGGACAGGAATCGGCATAGAGATCAGAGGGCCTAACCTAAAGATCTTGGTCGTTAGATTACGTCCGAAGGGTCCTGCGGTTGTCGGGCACCTTGAGGTCCGCGCCTTTGACGAGCGTCCGCCTGACGAATGGGGAGGGGAGTACAAGACATTCTTGCGGGAACTCGGAGTTGCACGCATAGGCGCCGTAATGCTGCTGCCTCGGGAGGGAATAATCTGCCGAACGATCAAACTGCCAGGGGTCAAGGATCGCCTGATCCCTGCCGCTCTCAAATTTGAGGTGGATTCGTTATTTCCGTGGGCCAGAGAGGAGCCGGTTTATGATTGGGCACGGATCGGAAGGAGCTCCTCGATTCTAGTTGCTATGACGAGACGATGCACAATCCAAAGGTACACGACCTTGTTCGAGCACGCAGATATTAAGATCTCACACTTCACTTGTGATGCCGCAGCACTCCATTCAAGTTTCCATATGTTTCGGCATTCTTATTCCGACGGCTTCTTTGCTATTGGAGGAGAGCAAGGCGAACTTGTCCTTTACGGGGAGAGTCCTTCGATACCATTATTTTCAGCATACGTCGACATGTCATTCGAAAGGGCATGCTCACTGGCCGTCGCGGAGTTGCGACTGAATCCTGGCGCTGAGCCGATCGCCATCAACGAACTAGCCCCCGCGGCTCTTCCCGGTCGGCCATCAACCGATCCCGCCACTTGGTCAATGGCGTACGTAACGGCGTTATGCGGTGCAAATCCCTACTTTGCTCAGACACTAAATCTTCTTCCGCGAGACCAGCGACAAGGCATTCTTCGTACCGTTTACATGCCGACTATCGTCCTAGTGATGCTACTGTTTGTCGCACTTGGGGTCTTAGCCTGGTTTTCCACGACCCTTACTCGAGAATATTATCGCAGGGCCGTTCTGGCGGCGATCGAAACAGTCGAACCTCAGGCACGTGTTTCAGACGACTTAGATCGAAGAATCGGAGCCCTACGACAGCGGGCGCAAACCATCAATGCATTCCGCATGCGCTCAAAAGATGACATGGATGCATTCACGGAACTCACGCAACTAATAACACCGCCTACGTGGTTACATTCGCTTTTGCTCACCCGGCAGGTGTTGTTATTGACCGGGGAGGCGGAACAAGCTGCGACGCTTTTAAAGGTCATCGACAGCTCGATTCAATTCAACGGCTCTCAATTTTCTAGTCCGGTGGCACGTGAGGGCAGACTCGAAGGGTTCGGTATTCGAGCCAAAAGAAGAGCGATAAACCATGAAGCTTACTAGTCGCGACCGGAGGGCTTTACTCATTCTGCTGCTTGTCGCCCTCGCGATGGGCTGCCGTTGGGCGGTGGTGTCGTCCAATCCGAAACCAGTAACCATCGCACAGGTTGCCCCGACAGGCCAGCTACTGACAATCCTCGCGAAGCGTCGCGAAGCTGCAGGCGCAGTTGCCCAGAAACAGGAAATTCTTCGGCGATTAAGAACACAGTTGGTAGTAGAGGAAAGCGGCCTGATTCAGGCAGCGACACCTGCGCAAGCCCAAGCTCATCTACTGCAGATTCTGAAGAATGTGACTAGTCAACAACAGCCGCCTCTGGAAGTTAAGCGTATCGAGTTTTCTGCGCCCCAGCAGGTTAGCGACGCATTCGGGGAGGTCTCGGTCTCAATAACGATTGAGTGCAGGATCGAGGAACTACTGAATCTAATCGCTGCTCTTACTGCCGCCTCAGAAATAATTGCGACTGACGAGATCAGTCTGATAGGAGCCGATCCGAAGCTCAAGACTCTGCTGGCGCGCCTCACTGTAAAGGGTCTCGTCCGTCGAAATCTCATTTCAAAGCCCGTCAACCCTCCGACATGACCCGAAGGTTAATATTCCTGAACGTCGTGATCCTCTTGCTGTTGGCTGCAGTCTGCCAGATGATCTGGAAACGCGCCCATGACGCAAGCATAGCGCGAGGTCTGTTGCGCGCTCCGTTGGAAAAGACTAAAGCTTCGTTGCCGAAGTCACTCCTCGCTTCTTCACCGCTGCAGCCGGCTTCCTATTTGAGTGTTGCAGAGGGGAACTTGCTCTCACCTGACCGTAACCCCAACATTATAGTGGAAGAGCCACCAGCCAAAGTTTCTCCCCCTCCGCCGCTGCCTTTGCTGTCGGGGTTTATCCTGATGGACGGATTGCCTTCGACCGTGCTGCTCTCAGCGCAATCCGGGCCGGGGAGGCACGGATACCATATCGGAGATACCATTGGCGGTTGGCAAATCGATTCATTTGATTCTCGACAAATTGTTCTTGAGTGGCAGGGCGAGCGCGTGACGAAGCCGCTCGCCGAGCTAATCGATCGCTCGACGAACAAAGCCCAACTCCCCTCGGCGTCCAAGGACAAGAGCGCCGCAAGTCTTCTACCTAAACAGCTTGTTGGAAACTAGCCTGGTAACGTTGTGACGCTTCAGAAGAAGCCCCGAACAACAGTACATCTTTTCCTAGACTCAGCATCGTCAACATTCAACTGAAGATTTTCCGAGGCAACAACCCACTACACCTCTGGGGTCGGGTAGAAAAATAATATTCGATCCTCTTGTTGGTCCCCCTCGGGTAGTCAGGGTTCAGCGACCTTGCGAGGTCAAGGCAAAGGCCCAAAGAAGGATTACGTGAAGAAATACGATCTATTGAAGTGGGTTTTGATAGGGTCACTGAGTTCTATCGCTTCGGGGCAACAGGTGGCAGACCCGCTCGCAGTCCCCAGCTCCCAAAATCAAAGACCGGCCCTAGATCAAGGAGGACCCGCCCCAGGTACTGATTTAAACCCCGTGTTTGAAAGCTCTATGACCAATGCCCCGCTGACAGAAGTAATCGCGGCCCTAGCGGGCCAACTAAAGATGAACTATATCCTTGATCCGAGGGTACAAGGTGGCGTGACATTGAATACCTTCGGCGAGACGAAGGCGCTTGACACGCGTTCGATGCTTGATGCGATACTTCGAATCAATGGCTACGGAATCGTCAAACAAGGGCAGGTCTATCGAATTGCGCCACTTAGCGATGTCTTGCACCTTCCCATTTTGCCAGAGACGAAGGAAGCCTCCGCTCGTATACCCGACGACGACAAGACTATGTTAAACCTTGTTTTCGTAAAGTATCTAAGCGCGGATGAGTTGCTCAAGGTCCTCAATCCCTTCCTAGGTGAAAATGCGAAAGCATTCACCTATCCTGCGGCTAACCTGATGTTCATACTCGACAGCCGCCGGAATGTACGGCGTCTCCTTGATATAATAGGCATGTTTGATGATGTGAAGTTTGAGCGCGAGCGCGTACGGCTCTTTTCGTTGAAGAATGCTAGGCCATCCCAACTGGCGACGGAACTCGAAGGCGTCATAAAGCCACTCTTCGCGGCTGCAAATTTTGCGCCGATCACGCTGTTGCCCATTGATCGCATCAATGCCATTGTTGCTGTCTCCAAGAGCGCTTTAGAGTTCCCCGAGCTTGAGCAATGGATACTCAAGCTAGATATACCAGCGGCCCGAACGGCTGATACCCGTGCCAATCACGTGTACAAAGTCAGATACGGTGAGGCTAAGGAGCTGGCCAACTCCATTATGGCGCTCTACGGCGGGGGCGCCGGTGCGGCAGCAGGGACGTCTCCCGCGCGTAGCGGAGCTACTTTCGGGAATCAGTCGACCAATCCCAATAGTGTCGGATTACCCAGTCCCATGCGTGCTGATTTGGGACCAGGTTCATATGTAGGAAATGCCCCCTCCGACAGTCCTCTGAGAAATGCGCCTCTGCCTCTTTCTTCTGCTCCTTCTGTACCACCGATCTCCGCTAGCGCCGACTCCTCGAATGATCTCACTGGGAACTATTTAAGCGCCATAGATTCTGAGGCTCAGCGGGGAAATTTGCCTCGAGTGGTCGCGCGCGCTTCGAATTATCTCATGATTCAAGCCCTCCCGGTCGATTACGAAAGCATTCTGAATCTCCTTAAAGAGTTAGATGTACCTCCGCGCCAAGTACTAATCGAAGCAAAGATTTATGAAGTGGATCTCACCTATAGTTTCTCTTCGAGCGTAAGCTACACCCTACAACAACTTGCTGCTAACTCTGTTAATCAATTCCTTGGTAACCTGAGCGGGTCTATCACGAATCTGACTATTGGAGGACTCATCGGCCGCAGCCGCGAGCTCTTGGGCGCGGTTCAACTGGAAGAGACGCAAAACCGAGCAAAGGTGATTTCTGCGCCTAGCATAATTGTGACGGACGGCATTCCCGCGTCCATGAACGTGGGTACGACCGTGCCCACCCTGTCAGCGCAAGCGGTGACCGGTGCTCAACAAAATGGCAGCTCACTCTTTGCCAATACCGTAGTAAATCAGGACAGCGGTATCACGTTGTCGGTGGCGGCGCGCGTGAACCCGAGTGGCGTTGTAACACTCGATCTCAGTGAACAAGTCAGCGCGCCTATACCCCCGTCGTCGACCGGGATTCAATCGCCCTCGTTTTCCAACCGGACCGTTGAAACCCGAGTGACACTTCAGGACGGGGACACAATCGCAATTGGTGGAATCATTGACGAGCAAAACACGTCTGCAACCTCAGGGATACCCTATTTAAACAGACTGCCCGCGATTGGTTGGCTTTTTGGATCGCGCTCGTACAACAAGTCGAGGACCGAACTAATCATGTTCGTAACGCCTAAAGTTATCTACGATAACAACGATGTCACTGAGGCGTCCGAGGAGCTTAAAGAGCGCCTCAAGGATCTTCAGAAGATGAGTCAGGAACGCTGAAGGCGCCCTCCTCAGTGAGACCCAGAGAGGTCGCACAGCCACGGACGCGCTTGACCAATTTCGGTTGGCGTCACAGCCATCCAGACTTTCGAGAAATCATTGCGGGTCACCACATTCCGAACGGAGGTACTTGTATTCTTTCGAAGCGGCGCCCCTTTTCGGGGATGGCATGTCTGGCGCCTAAGAACTCGGTAGACGTGAAGGGGGCAATCGTAAGGCGCCCGAGCGCAACCCACTCCACTGTATAATAAGGTCGGTGAGCCAACCACTTGTTATGTTGCTGAACCCAGCCAAGATCAACTTCAAGTAACTGAATCAGCAGGAATAAATCTTGCCAGCGAACAATTGCAATGTTAGTAATGTTAATAAGGGACGCTTAGGTGTAGCGCTAACGTGGCTCAAAAAGGCGAGCCGGAAGATGCCACTCCTCAATCCACCGGACCTCCCGGCAACTCTCCGCGCCTCCCGAACCGGGAAAGAGTGATGTGCCGCAGGCTTTGGGTTTTTCGCCAAACTGGTGGCCTGTCTCTGAGTAACTATAAGCTCTGGGCTAGCGCCCTGCAGATATGCCGTTTGGTGTCGAGCCGTTAGTTTAGCAGGCTCTGAAATAGTTACTGAGCGAAGCTTCTTGCCCTTCACCAACGCCTTTGTCATGAGCAGTTACGCGGAGATTGTGTGCCTGAATCGGCGAATTTCCGTCGTCCAGGCACACTTCTCCCCGAACTTATCCGGAGGGAACCACCGCCAGGTTCCCCATCCGCACCAAGTTGTAGGCGGCGGCCGCGAAGGTGAACACCCAGCCCACTTTGAAGATTCCGCGATGGCGCGTCTTGCGCAGCATCCCCACCGTCTTTAACCACCCAAATACTTCTTCGATCCGTTTCCGTTTGCGCTGGCTCACCGCATATCCAGGATGCCGGGTCGTGCGCCCATCAATAGCACTGCCGCCTGATCGATTGGTATTCTGCGACACGTGCGGCGTCACGTTCCTGTCACGCATTTCCCGTACGAATCCGCGCGTGTCATAGCCTTTGTCAGCGCCCGCCGTCACGCGTTGCTCGCCCTCGATCCGCCCCGCCATACCGAGCCCGGCATCTCGTTCGGCCGTACCGCTGCACAGCACCAGTTCGGTGTCCACTACCAGTCCGTTGCGATTCTCGATCAGCACGTTACCGCAATAAGCTAGCTTGGACTCATGGCCTCCGCTTTTTCGTGCCAGCCTTGCGTCCGGATCGGTTGTCGATGCATGCGTGTCGTTGCGGCGCTCTTCCCCGTGAAAATCGACAGTCGGATTGCCGGGGTCCTCCGGAGGCGGTGTGGGGCCTTGATCTTTGCGTTGAAAACTCTTCTGACTCGCCCAAGCCTCGATCAGCGTACCGTCCACGCTGAAATGCTCATCCGACAACAGATTGTTGGCGCGGGCCTGCTTCAATACCTGTGCGAAGAACTTCTCGGCGATATCGCCATTCAGCAACCGGTCGCATCCGAGCCTATTCAAAAACAGCCCGTCCGTTCAAATGGAAGTATTCCGATGTTCGAACGAGAATTCTTCAATGCTAACGAATTCGCTGCGACGGGCCACTAGTAAACCGTCCCGGTGATACCTACAGCATGATCGGAGCGTCTTTATGTTGTGGCTGATAATCAAGGATTGCAGCAACTCAGCGATGAACAACGCGACGAATTACGCGCTTGGGCGCAATCGCGAAGTCTTCCCGTCGGCTATGTATTCCGCGCCCGCCTCATCTGCTCTAAGCCGATGGCTTGACCAGTCGCGAGATCGAACAAATGCTCGGTGCGAGTGCGCCGACAGTGTCCAAGTGGAAGGGTCGATTCGAGGAGCATGGCATCGAAGGATTGCAAGGGCGTCATCAGGGGAGCAAACCGCGCCGGGCGACACCGTCGGTGCAAGGGCGAGTGTTCCGTCGAGCGGAGCAGAAACCCTCCGACGGCAGCGCCCATTGGTCGTGCCGCAAGCTGGCCGAGGAACTGGGCGTTAGCAAATCCACCGTGCAGCTCAAGCCAAGCTGCGGCCGCATCGGTTGGAGAGCTGCATGGCCCCAGCAACGACCCCGAGTTTGAAAGCAAAGCAGCCGATATCATCGGGCTGTACTTGGACCCACCGCAGCATGCGGCGGTGTTCAGCGTCGACGAAAAGACGGCGATCCAGGCGTTGGACCGGCTCGATCCGGTTCTGCCGTTGTCGCCGGGCCGGCCGAACACCACGGATTTGAGTATTATCGCCACGGCACGCTGTCGCTGTACGCGGCATTGAATGTTAAGACCGGAATGGTGGAGGGAAAAACAGCGCGACGGCACACCAGCCGCGGAGTTCATCGGATTCCTGACCGGGTTGGTCAGAAAGGCGAAGCGAGCCCGCGAGATTCACATCGTATTGGATAATCTTTCGGCACACAAAACCCCGGCCGTCGAGCAGTTCCTGGTGGAGCATCCCAAAGTACGCTTTCACTTCACGCCGACCTACTCGTCTTGGCTGTATCAGGTGAGAAGATCCGTATCGAGGTGGATTTTTTCAAAGAGGAAAGCAGAGCGCATGCGCTAGCGAAGTTCGGCGGCCAGCACCCATGCTTCCCAACCCGCGCCGCTGGTTGCTTCTTCGCCAGTCCGATAGTCAATACAGCCCTTGGCTGGGGATCTGCACAGGGTCCCCCACGCTCAGCGGAATGTTATTCGCATTCGCGTAAATAACGCGGTACCACGCCGCGGTATTGTGATGATCGATGGCGATGGTACAAACGGATGTGCAATCCGTCACGGGATCGTCCTGCATCGCGCGCGGATAGTACCCAACCTGCACCAGAAATTTCGAAGCGCCGAACGGAAGCGGTGAGGGTGGCGCCAACGTAACGCTGTTCAGAGCGTTTACCCCGGGCGGTTGCGCCACATAGACCGTGGTGCGGCCGGCACTGGAGCAGAACTCGTCTGTGTCGGTGGCGGGATTGCCCGAAAGCGTGGTCACCGTCAGCGAGTAGCCTGTCAGAATGTACTTCAGCACCGATCCGTTTGCGATGGTCGGCAGACTTACGGAGAACGATCCGTAGGGCGTCTCGGATGCGCACAGAATCTTCAGCTCGTTCCCGTAGGTGGCGCTGGTGTGTGCGTCGGTCAGAAACATCGGGCCAAAATATGGCTTGTTCGCGGGCGGCTGGAGCTCGGTATCTTCGCGCAGTTTGATGAGCGCGTTGGTGTGCGCCATCGCAGCCCATTGCTTGGGGCTATTGTAGGGGTTGATGCCCGCGCCGGTGCCGGTGCCAGGCGAATTCCAGCCGCAACAAGCGGCGAAATCGAGCGCGGGATGACCGTCGAAGTTGTAAAGCCTAAGTCCGCTCACGTTGAGCGTCAGCATCGCCATGATCTGGACCTCAATGGTTTCTGGCCGCCACAAAAGCTGCGAAGGGCGGTCGCACACCAGGTTGAACTGGAAGCTCGGACAATAAGCCGTGTAGTACAACCCGGCGCCCCACAACATCGATCGCGGCTGCAGTTGATAACCGCGCGTCAGTAAACCGGAAGTGGATTGCGAGTAGTTCGCCCACTGCCAGACACTCGCGTCGGTTCCGAAGACCGCATAAGGCGGCTGTGGGACGTAATCGAAGGTGGCATCTTCGCCGACCGGGTTGCCGGACCAATTGCGCACACCAGGGTTCAACGGACTGCTGTAAGTGAACCCTACCGCTCCCCAAGTGGTCGCTGGATGCCCGGTTACGCTGGTGATGATGTTGCGCAGACTGAGGAACGGCGTGGGCGGGAAGTTGCCATCCACGCTGACAAAGAGACTAGGATCGTTAGACGAGGTATAGGTGCCGTTCGCTGGCACGGTCTCAACCAACGAGCTGTAAGTAATGCTGAAATGATTTGCGTCGATCAGCGTAATCGGCTTGACCGTATTTAGATTGTTCACCGAGTTATGGACGCGGATCGCCTGGCCGTTTACCAGGCTGTGACTCGGCATATAGAACTCCGCCACGCCGCCGCTGACCACAATCTGAGTGAAGTACGTGGTGTCCCAATTTTGGCTGTCGATGTTATTGCCGTCATTATTCGTTCCGTACAACCGTGGAAGCGAGATCACGTTCTCGCCCAGACCGGCGCCTTCGTAGTAGTGGTAGAGTTGCGCGTCCGATTCGGTGTACGTTCCGTTGGCGCATGTCGTGGGAGTGGTGAAACTGACGGGGAACCCAGCGCTGCTGTTGGTGATGCTGATCACTGGAAACCAGCCGTTTAAGCACGTGTTCGTCGCCGCGCCGGCCATCTTGATCCAAGAGCCCAGACCCGTCGCTTGGCTCCAGACACCATTGAAATATTCAGCGACGCTATAGCTTGCCACGCAGCTTCCGGGGCAACCGGTTACCACGATGCTGGGCATATCCGTCGAACCCAGATTTGGGTTTCGAAACGGTGTGTTGCCGGCCATGTAGACGTTCAGTTCGTCATACCCGGTGGTCCTCCAGGTGCGGCCTTCGGTGATCAGTTGATTTAAGAATCCGGTAAAACAGCTTTGGCGGTTGTAGAGGGTGTTGTTCAGGAGCGCGGCCAGGTAACCTGGGCCACCGCTGCCCCAGTGCGTACTCTCGATATCGGCCTCGAAATAGACTCCATACTGCGCCCCGAAGGCGGATTCGTAGGTGTGCAGCATTGTGGGCCAAGATGGCGCATAGCACGCGGTGGTCTGGGGGTCTCCGAACGCATCGCCGCTCGGATCCGCCGTGATCATCGATGAATTCAGGTTCGCTTCCTGCATCATCGGGCCGTACCACAGCGAGACGCCACCTGGAGCTTGGCCGCCAACGGTCACGTAGAACTCGGTGCCCCAGATCACTCCAAGTTGCCATTCTGACAGCGGAAAGAAGGAATTGCCGGGGCTGAAGGCGGTGGCGATGGAGCCGTTATGAGTGAAGTGCGGA
>Ga0302325_10031793_pt1 | contig 10850 bp, 9 predicted proteins | sample Palsa_T0_2_FD_201948 | JGI IMG/M metagenome (GOLD analysis project Ga0302325, IMG submission 201948) | Peat permafrost microbial communities from Stordalen Mire near Abisko, Sweden - Palsa_T0_2 | ecosystem: Environmental > Terrestrial > Soil > Palsa > Peat permafrost | place: Sweden: Abisko... | reverse complement strand
CACGACCCGCTAGTAATTGATCTAGCAGATCTTTGGAGAAAACCTGTGTATCGTTCTTGGCCATACCTGCTCCTCGCCCGGTCGGGCAGTAGTGTATGGCTCAACACACAAAAAATCAGACAGTCCCTGAGAAGATCTTGTAGCCGGTCTTGCGCGAGATATCGAACTCGCGGCACAGCACCGCCATCTTCTCCCCATCGAGCAATCGGCCCACAAACCGCAGCCGCTCGTCCATCTTGTAACACTCCCGCCACGGCATTTTGGATCCTCCAAAATGCCGGAAAGTGTTACCTATGTGCCCGGAATGTTCTGTAACCTGTCTGTATGCCCGAAAGCACATTGCGAACCAGCTACTCGTCTAAATGGGATCAAGCGCTTGCGATCGCGCGCAATCTTTGAGCGCCCGCGGGGCGGGCCGCTGTAGCCACCGGTTAGGCACCCGACCGCGGATTTGCGGTATTCGGCGCCCGCCGCGACACGCCGTAGCAGTCGGTCGCGCGCCGACTCGGAATTAAACGCCCGGAAGCAGTCGTCCACGCCTTGGGGTAGGCTATAGGTACACTATCAAAGTGCCGTTGAATGACTGACCGCGCTGAACCTGATATCCCCCGGGAACCCACTGCAATGAGGGCTCCGTGACCGAAGCGGGCAGAGCAGTATTCCTGAGCTACGCGTCCCAGGATACGGAAGCTGCAAAGCATATTTGTAATGCGCTGCGCGCGGCTGGTGTCGAGGTTTGGTTCGACCAGAGCGAGCTTCGCGGCGGCGATGCGTGGGATGCGTCGATCCGCCGGCAGATTCGGGAGTGTGCTCTATTTGTCCCCCTTATCTCTGCAAACACTAACGCCCGTAGCGAGGGCTACTTCCGCCTGGAGTGGAAACTCGGGGTCGAACGCTCGCACTTGATGGCCGACGATCGGCCGTTCCTGCTGCCATTAGTGATAGACGGCACTGCAGACGTCGCGGCCCGTGTCCCGGACCTGTTTCACCAGCGCCAATGGATGCGCCTCCGCGATGGACAGCTATCACCTGAGATCATCGACCGAATGGTCCGATTGCTCACTGTTAGCAGCGCGGCGAACGCAACTGCCGAACCAATACTTACCACCAACAGCATCGTGCCCGGGGGTGCGTACCGACCGTCGCTGGGCACGGGATCGTCGTTGACCATCCCGGGAAGGCGCGACGAACCCGGATCGGGGACATTGCACCGTCTCGGCGTGTGCGTTCTACCGTTTGCAAACATGAGCGGCGATCCGGAGCAGGAGTACTTCTCCGACGGCATTACCGAGGACGTCATTACCGATCTCAGCAAGATCTCGGCGCTCTGGGTCGCGGCCAGGAACACGGCCTTCACATTCAAAGGCAAGAACGTGGACGTGCTACAAGTGGCGCGGCAACTCAAGGCGAGCCACGTGCTCGAGGGCAGCGTACGCAAGTCCGGGCGCCGGGTTCGCATAACCGCCCAGCTTATTGACGGGGCGAGCGGCGGCCATGTTTGGGCCGAACGCTACGACCGCGATCTCGACGACATTTTCGCAGTACAGGACCAGATCTCGGAGGCGATCGTGGCGGCGCTGAAACTCAAGCTGCTCCCGGAGGAGAAGAAAGCGATCGAGCAGCGTGGCACTACGAATCCGGAGGCGTACAAGCTATACCTAATGGCGCGGCACAGCCTCATGGGCAACGCGGGCGCGGCGCGCACCAGCGAGGCAATTATCCGACTGTGCCAGCGCGCCACCGAGATTGATCCCAACTACGCGCGCGCCTGGGCTCTCATGGCTTGGGCGCAGGCGCAGCTTCGGCTGATGGCGGGACGAACAGGCGATGGTGGCATGGCGGCGGCGGAACGTGCGCTGGCGCTGAACCCAGGTCTCGCCGAAGCGCATGCGGCAAAGGTCCGCGTGCTGACCGCGGATGCGCAGTTCGCCGAAGCCAAAACTGAGATCGAGACGGCGCTCGAGCTCGACGCGGAATCGTACGAAGTAAATTTCGCCGCCGCGCGCTGGTGTGTCGCGACACGCGACCATCGCCAGGCCATTGCATTCTTCGAAAAGGCAGCCTCGGAAATAGCCTCGGATTTCTACGCGGCGGGCATGCTTCCCACCTGCTATGTGGAGGCCGGCGACTTGAATGGTGCCCGGGTAGCGGCGCGGCGCGCAGCGGACCGCTGCGAAAAGGCCGTGGCGCTCGAACCGGACAACGGTTCGGCCATGGCTTTTCTCGTAATTGCGCTCGCGATGCTGGGAGAAAACGAACGCATGAAGGAGTGGATTGAGCGCGCTGTACTGCTAGACCCCGACAACCTGAACATGCGCTATAACCTCGCGTGCGTTCTCATCAAGGTCGCGCATGACAACGATGCCGGTCTCGGCATGCTCGAGTTCGTCTTGGAACGGTGTCTTGCTGATGTGGTGAATTGGGTGCACGGAGACGCGGATCTGGACCCGGTGCGCGACGATCCCCGGTTCGGGGCAATGCTTGCGGCCGCAGAAGCGCGAATTGCGCAAACGTCGTGACCGGCAGTTATCCTGGATCTTCGAATCCGCACTTTTATATTGACCGCTCGGAAGCGTTGCGCGATTCGTTTTCGAAGCTATTTCAGCGTAAACGATTGGTTAATTCGGTAAACTCGCCAAGGAAAGTACGACTCTCGTCGTGCCCGCCAATCTGAGCGACTTGGCATCCGTGGTCACAACGCCTACCAGCATCGTGCGCAAGAGTCCTTCGGCGCAGCCGTAATCGGCGACAGGTGCGCCGGGCGCATCGCTGTCACCCTGTCCAGTACCGCGATTGGTTGGAAGTACGATGCCGAGGCCAAGCACCTGGTCTCTTCCCAGGTACTCGCATCCGTCGCCTCCGCCTTGCGGGCCGAGCGTCAACCTCACGTGAGGTCGGTGCTCTGTCCGACCTCGATGATATATCCGTCAGGATCGCGGATGTAGCAGCGAATCTCGCCGTACTTATCGATCGGCTCTGTGAGGAACTCCGCGCCTCGGCTTTTCCATAACTTGTAACAAGCTTGAATATCCGCGACGCGAATATTCATAAAGCTATTAATTTTATTCGGATCGGCGAGGACGCTCAGCGTTACCGTCGGCTTATCCGGGGTGGGCCCGCCCCCGACGTTCACAATGAGCCACGTATTCGCGATCTGAATGTGCCCGGACGCACCCTTGCTGTCGCCTCGGCTCAGGATGCGGCCACCGAAGACCCTTTCATAGAAATCAGCCGATCGATTGATGTCGGCGACGGTGATAAAAAGTGTGACGGTGAACCCCTCGGAGGGGGGCATCTCATAGCTCTTTTTTCCGACTTGAACGCTCATTGGCACCCCCAATTCCCACAAGCTACCCATCATGCGCAAGGAAATATGCGCATCAGCCGTTGATGTTAGTTATACCCCCGGGAATCCAAACATCAACCATGCCTGGTTGGCCGCCCAATCCGGGTATAGCGCCGTCATCTGATCGAACAGATCCTGCTCGGACTTTGCGGTTTTCTGCAGCCGATCGAAGTCCTCAAGGTAACGCTTGGTCTCTTGGATCGCCGAGGGAGAGTCGGGCGCGCCGGTCTTTTTGTGACCGGCGACAACAATCTTCGGGTTCAGCGCTGCTAACCGGTCCAGGTCCGCGATCCAATTCTTTCGGCTTTCAGGTGTGGTGTCGCCGACGTACATGCGGCATTGGTTGTACACGACGTCGCCAGCGACGATCAGGCCGATGGATGGAACGTAGAGGGAGGTTGAATCGGAACTATCCGTGCGTCCCTCCTCGATTATGCGCAATTCGTGGCCTTCGAGGGTGAACGTGTCGTGCTCATAAGGCTCAGGCGCAACCAGCTTAGTGGCCACCTGCCCAGGAAACATCCGGCGGGCTAACCGCTCCACTGGGGGAGTAAAAGACATCTGCATGGCCTTCACCGTCTTGGGCGTTGCAATCGCCCGAGCGCCCGGGAAACGGTCGAGCAGGACGCTCAGACCGTAGAAATGGTCGAAGTGGGCGTGCGTTATATAGATGGTCTCCAGGTTGCGGTTGTGCAGCGCGATCCAATCCGCGAGGGCTTCGGCCTCGGCCACAGTCGTCATTGCGTCCACTAGCACCGCGTCGTACTCGCCGAAGATTAAAGTCGATGTGATCGGGTCAAAGCCGAGCGCTTCGCCGAAGGGCTTTGGCCGCTCGCCGACCATGGCCTTTCCCGGTGCGGTAAAAACGTTGACACTCAGCGTGCTCGACGCGCCAGGCGTGGTCGCGCGCGAGGGCTCCTGCTGTCCGTTTGTGCCACCCATTTGGAACCTCCTTTCGATGTCGGAATGACCGTCCGTTCGAACGTTGCCGGAAGCGCGACGACGAATCCATAGGACGAACGTATCGATCCATACAGATTTTCGGTGCCGGCATTTATTTGTTGCCGCGAGCCGCACTCAAGCGGTTACGCGAGAGCTTGATCGTTGCAGAAGTAAGTTACCGACAACGCGGTGACAGAGCAGTGACATAAGTGCTCCGCAGTCTCTTAGAACTCGAAGTTGGAACCAAGGCTGACGCCCGGGTGTAGCATCGCATTACCTCCCATGGCTCATTCGAGGTTCGCATGACGCCGTACAGCGATTCACGCGTCCCGATCATCGACCTGTCACTCTTCGAATGCGGCGACCCATGGCGCGGACACGTTGCCGCGCAAATCGACTGGGCAGCGAGCGAGTTCGGGTTCTTCTACATCATTGGTCATGGTATCGAATCGGCGCAGGCGGATACTCTCTTGGAGTCGAGCCGCCGTTTCTTCGCGCAGGATGAGAAAACCAAGCGGCGCGTCGAAATGTCGCTCGGGGGCCGCGCGTGGCGCGGCTACTTTCCCGTGGAGGCAGAACTCACCTCCGGAACGCCCGATCTCAAAGAGGGCATCTACTTCGGGGCCGAGCTTGCGCCAAACGACCCTCGCGTGGTATCCGGCACGCCGCTACATGGCAAAAACTTGTTTCCGGAAATTCCGGGAATGCGTGACGCCGTGCTCGAGTACATGACGGCGTTGACTGGCCTTGGTCACAGTCTCATGGCCATGGTCGCGCGCGGACTGCGGCTGGAAGACAGCTACTTCGTCGATCGCTATACCGGTGATCCGACCACTTTGTTTCGCATTTTCAATTATCCGCGGCTCGCGGGCGCACGGCAGGAGCCCAAGCGGTGGGGAGTCGGCGCCCACACGGATTACGGACTGCTCACGATATTGCGGCAGGACGAAATCGGCGGCCTAGAGATCAAGCATCGCGATCGATGGGTGGTGGTACCTTACGTTCCAGATTCATTTGTCTGCAATATCGGGGATATGCTCGAGCGGCTGACAAACGGACGCTACATATCGGCCTTACATCGCGTTCGCAATAACTTTGAGACCGCGCGTCTGTCCATGGCGTTTTTCTTCGATCCGAATTTCGACGCCGTACTCGAGCCCATATCTGGGATTTGCCCGGTCATCCGTCGTCCGGAGCTCATCGACCGGTGGGACGGAATCGACTTGCGCAACCTTCACGGAACCTATGGCGACTACCTGCTTGATAAAGTTTCGAAGGTATTTCCGGAGCTAGGCCGCCACAACCTCGCGTAAGCCTTCATTCGCAAGCAAAGACGATGGGTCTTTGCGGCGGAGCCTCGGGAAGCCGCGTGTCATCCACACGGCAAACTCTGCAACGCCGAAGGCGATTCGCGCAGCTTACGGATTGCAAGCACGTTAGAAGTCAGACTTTCCCAAGGAGCGCGCGAGTTGTAGCCTACTATGTAGTGTGATTGAAGAGCCGATCAGGCTCGCGAAATCTCACCCGGAGGAGGGTCAGTTTCCTGCATCGGCACGAGGTCCCTTTATCCTCGAATTGGGTTCTCGAGGGGTCGACTTTCTAATGGCTTCGACGCTACCCGCGGTCACGTCAGACGCGCGATTTCCCCAGCTCTGACGAACAAAAGTTGCAAGCTTCGCCACATCGGTATCCGACAACCGGGGCGCAAAACCCGGCATGGCAAGCCGCGAAGGCGCGCCGGCCGTCGCGGGCGATGTGCTGCCGACCAGAATCAAGCGAATCAGCGAGGTCGCATCGGCGGATAGCACGGTGGAGTTACCGGCTATTACCGGGAACACCCGCAGGTAGCCGCCCCCATCTGTACGATGGCACGCCGCACAATTATCCGCGTACAGCTCGGCGCCCCGGGATTCATTGATCCCCGCTTGAAGCAGACGCGCGGTGGCGGGGCTCGCGACGAATGTCGATGCTTCATTTCGTGCCGGAGGCAGCGATTTTAAGTAAGCGGCCATGGCATCGAGGTCATCGTCGCGCAGATACTGAGTGCTATGCACGACTACATCGCTCATTGCACTGCCGATTACGGCGTGAGAGACGCTATGCCCATTCCTGAGCAGATCGGCAAGATCCTGCTTTGCCCATCTACCGAGACCGTCGGCACCATTGCCGCGTAAATTGACCGCACCCCAGCCATCGATGACCTGGCCACCGACAAGGTAATCAGCGCCAGACTCATCGAGCGCCTTCTCCTGCAGCGTGAGCGCGCGGGGCGTATGGCAGCTACCGCAGTGCCCCAATCCCTGTACTAGATAGGCGCCGCGGCCGACCACCGGATCGGAGTAACCGCTTGCAGCGGCGGCAAGCTGATCGGGATCAGGCGCGAAGAGCTTGCGCCAGATTGCCAAAGGCCAGCGCATCGACAACGGCCAGCGGATTTCGGTAGTGTGGTTCGCGGCATGCGCGGGCGTTACGCCGTGCATGAAATAGACGTATATCGCCAGCACATCTTCGTCGCGCAATCTCGCGTACGAAGGATACGGCATCGCAGGGTAAAGTGTTTTCCCTGACCGGGCGATGCCATGACGCACAGCACGGTCGAAATCATTCAGCGAGTAGTTCCCAATGCCCGTATCCCGATCGGGAGTAATGTTGCTGCTGTATATGATTCCGAGGGGTGAAACGAGGGGGAGGCCGCCGGCGAAAGGTTGGCGGTTGGGTCCGGTGTGACAAGCAATGCAGTCGCCCGCGGTCGCGAGATAACGGCCTTGCTCACCCAGCGCGGCATTCTGCTGCGTTGCTGCGACGGCGGAAATGGCGCGCGTCGTTGTCGGTAGCCATGCGACGAATAGAGCGGCGAGCAACGCCACCACGGCAACTGCAACCAGAATCAGAAAAACTCGCATGACTCGAGCAATCCACCTAGACCAATGGACCTGGATTTTTCAGGTAATTCTCGCGAATCGCCTTCGCCGACCAATAGGCGAGTGCACCGACCATGCCGGTCGGGTTGTAGCCGTTGTTCTGCGGAAACGCATTCGCGCCGATCGCGAATACGTTCGACACGTCCCACGACTGCAGATAGCGGTTCAGCGCCGAACTCGTCGGATCGGCGCCCATGATTGCTCCGCCACAGGTATGGGTGCTCTGATACTGTGTAACGTCATAGTGGCTGCCGTCCTTTTTCGCATCACCGACCATCGCGAGAGGATTGAGGGTTCTACTCATTTCCTGCGCCTTGCTGACCAAGAATTGCGAAGCCTTGATCTCATTTTCGTTCCAGTCGAACGTCATGCGCAGCAGCGGCCGCCCAAATCCGTCTTTGTAAGTCGGATCGAGGCTCAGGTAGTTCTGCCGGTATGACATGCACGCACCCTGCACCTCGAAATAAAACGAGTGCCGGAAGCTATCGGTAATCGCTTGCTTCCATTTAGTTCCCCAGTTAGGAGTGCCGCGCGGTACGCTGATGCCGCGCACGGGACCGGCACCCGGCTGACGCGCCCAGATGATCCCACCTCCCACGAAACCGCTTTTGGCGGCATCAAGTTGATTGCCGTTGAGGTCGTCCATCGTCGTGCCGGCGCCGCCGTTGCCGATGAAGGCGTTGGCCTGCACGCTCTTGTCGAAGAACAAGGTGACCCGGTTTAGATTCTGGTACGAGTAGTTGCGCCCGACCGTGCCCAGCCCGGTCTTAGGGTCATAAGCTGTTCCGATGCCTGAGAGCAACATGAGATGCACGTTGTATAGAGAGAACGCGCAGAGCAGCACGAGGTCGGCGGGTTGCTCGATCTCTCGACCTTGCGCATCCAAGTAGGTGACACCGGTGGCATGTTTGCCTGCAGCGTCCAGATTGATTTTCTGCACATGCGCATTGGCGCGCAGCTCAAATGCTCTGCGTTGACGCAGGACGGGAATGATGCAGATATTCGGGCTGGCCTTCGAATAATTGATGCAGCCGTAGTCGCTGCAGAAGCCGCAGAAATTGCACGGTCCCATCTGGCAACCGTAGGGATTGACGTATGGTCGTGAAGCGTTCGATGCCGGGATCGGGTATGGGTGCCAGCCCATATTGTGCGCGCCGACGTAGAATTTTTCCGCGCCGAGATAATTTGGATTAGGGGGCAGCGCATAGTCACGTTTGCGCGAGCCCTCGAACGGATTGCCGCCTTCTTGAATTACGCCGTTAATGACCCCGGCTTTGCCCGAAGTCCCGCAAACATATTCGAAGTGATCGAAGTGCGGCTCCAATTCCTCGTAGCTGACCGGGAAGTCCGCGATGGTCATGCCTTCCGGAATGAAGCGGCGGCCGTAGCGTTTTTCCACCGTGGTGCGCAGTTTGAGGTCCTCCGGCAACGCACGGAAATGACAACCCGACCAGTGGGTACCAGCACCGCCGACGCCGGTGCCGGGTTTGAAAGATCCCATCTGCCTATAGGGCACCGCGACCTCCGCTGGGTTGTGGCGTATGGTCACTGTTTCCTGCGAGAGGCTCTGCAGGAATTTCCGATGCACCGAGCCCTCGAGTTCGTCAGCCACTTTGGGATAGGCAAAATCGGGCTGAGTGTCCCGATCGGCGCCGCGCTCGAGGGCCACAACGGCAAGTCCCGCATCGGTCAATTGCTTGGCCATGATTGCGCCGGTCCAGCCCATACCCACGATGACTACATCGACCCTTGGTTTGACGGTCGTCATGAGTCAGCCCCGCTTTCCGGCCAGATCCACGGGCGGCAGCGGATACGGCTTATCACGCACCGTCACCCAGTCCATGTAATCGGCTCGCGCCCCCGGATAGCCGATCATTTTCCAGGAGCCCATGCCCTTGTTGCCGCCGTATGCCGGATCCGCAAAGTACCCATTGCGCACCTCGCCAAGGAGATAGGCAAAGAACAATTTGGAGGAGATGGCCTCGAACTGCAGCGAGCCGGCTTGAGCCGCTTCAAGGAGGCTTTCCTGTTCTGCCGCGGCGAGCTGGGCGAAGGCCTTGCCTTCGAAGGCTTTTCTGCAATGCGAATCCATCTCGGCGATGCCCACGCGCAGGATTTCCCGCAGCGGCAGGCGCCCCTGGTAACCGAACTCCGGAGCGGCCTCTAGGAACGGCCCCTGCATGTACCAGATCGCCCCGCTCGCATACGGCGTCTGCATATGCCGATCCAGAAACTCAGGCACACCCAGATCCACCGCACCTGGCCCGACCTCGTCGGCAGGAATGAGCCGATCGCAGATCGCGACGACGAAAGTCCATTCGTCAGGAGTAAAAAAACGCGGGTCGTAGGACTTCTCCGCGGCGGCCGCAGCAGGTGCATTACCCGCGCGGTCGCATGATCCGACGGCTGCGGCCACCGGGATTAGCGAAAGGCTCTGAAAAAAGCGTCGACGCGACGGAGAAATGGATGAATCATCTTCCGGTATCGACATAGCTAGATTCCTATGACGCGGCTGTGCAACCCGAGGCCTGGAAGGATACATCTTCGAAACAAACTAAGAATAGAGAGCCTGAAACATTCGTTGGCTCGTACTTGGAAAGCGAGCGACTCGTTCCCTCGAATTCCGCAAATTCGAACGATATTGCGAAGAGCTTGCGGCTTTAGTTGTCAATTGTTGTCCGAAATAGCAGGGGCCTTGGACTTTTATATCGTCGAATGTACGATTCCGAGGCCAAGCCCCTGGTCCGGAACCCGGGACTTGGCTCTCGAGAATCAGCGCTCACACGCGTACCACCTCCGAAGACGCGGCGCGCTGGACTGCGCTTATACTGCACACGCGTGCAATTAACGTCGCGGGTAGCCCGATGCGCATAACAATCGCCGTCATTCTAATGACTGCCGTCGAGTTTCTCGCAGGCCCGATCGTCTCCGCTCAAACCGTCCCGCAAGCGGCGCATGAATCCGTCACTCCGATTGCACAGGCGGAACCCTTGTTTGATTACCAGGAAGTGATGATTCCGATGCGCGACGGCGTTCGGCTGCAGACAGTGATCATGCGCACTCACGGAATCGAAGCACCGCTGCCAATCCTGGTTGTGCGCACTCCCTATGGCGTGCCTGACAAGGCGCCCGAAAAAATGCCGCCCGCGCGCAAGGAACTTGCCGCCGATGGCTACATATTTGTCTATCAGAACCTTCGCGGTCGCTTCAAATCCGAAGGAACGTTTACGCTGAGCGAAGACGCGCGCGTGGGACATGGCAAGGGTACTATCGAGACCCGCGACGGATGGGACACAATCGACTGGCTTGTTAAGAACGTGCCAAACAACAGCGGTCGTGTTGGAATTATGGGGGTGTCCTACGCTGGCTACACAGCCGCTGCGATGCTGCTCGACCCCCATCCGGCGCTGAAAGCCGTCAGCGAGCAGGCGGCGGGTCCGGTCGATGAGTGGATGCATGACGACGACCACCGCTACGGTGCACTTCGTCTGAGTTACGATTTTGAGTATGCGGTGCTCGAGGAGAATGACAAGCTTGCTAACTCCAATTTTGAGTTCAACCAGTGGGATACGTATCGGTGGTACCTGGACCTCGGGCCGCTGTCTAACATCAACGACCACTACGTACACGGCAGGATCCCG
>Ga0302325_10031792_pt1 | contig 10850 bp, 13 predicted proteins | sample Palsa_T0_2_FD_201948 | JGI IMG/M metagenome (GOLD analysis project Ga0302325, IMG submission 201948) | Peat permafrost microbial communities from Stordalen Mire near Abisko, Sweden - Palsa_T0_2 | ecosystem: Environmental > Terrestrial > Soil > Palsa > Peat permafrost | place: Sweden: Abisko... | reverse complement strand
ATCCCCCTCTATCCCACACCGCCCATCTTCATCCGAAGAATTCCGGTGCTACGTCTTCTGAGTCTGCGCAGGCAACCCCGCCTTCTCCCTCATCCAAGCCTTATCCTTCGCCGCCTCCAGCCTTTTCGCCTCCTCCTCCTGATGAAACAGTTCCCTCTGTTTGATGTATATCTCCCGTGCTTTATCTCGATTCTCCATCGTATCACTATCATCAACCCTCCTGTTGTAGGGGAGGTACTAAGCTTGTATGCAGTCCATCATGCGTTTGCGTTTTTGACGACATGCCCAGGCCATGGAGATCGTTCGGCCGGTGGCACAGTCGGTGAAGTCTGAGGTTAGTCAGGAAATGCACAGCCAGAGGAGAATGAGGACGGGGCACACGGCGGTTGGATGGTTGGATGATGGGGGGGGAGGGGGGGGGACCTTGCAGGTAGGGCCGACAGGCGGCTCTGCAGCGCATGCCGAGGACTTCTTTTACATTCTCCTCTTCCTTTGGCGATAAAGCCGATATCGTTGGCGCCATTCTCCTGCAGGATGTCCGATCAAACACTCGAATCCGTCAAATTGTCTTGGAAACTGTAGTTCTTTTTGGCCAATCACCGTCGACGTAATTTTGATTCCGAGGACAGTCGAGATCCAAATTCCTCACATCACCGGATTCCGACCCGAAAACTTGCACAGTGCAGCCAGCAGCCAGCGCAGCATCCATCCTCCACGCCCTCGTCAATCCAATCCTCTTAGCACGGCACTCGACGTTTGGCAATCCATCCAATGTCCGCCATCCGCACCCGTCTCCTGCGCCATCCAGGCCTCGTCCGTCTCCCTATCCCCCAGGCCCCCCAAACACACCACCTTATTCCCTCCTCGTTTCTTCCGACCTCCACCACCGCATGCCGACGATACCAGACCGATGCCGGCACACGCACCACCGACATCCCCGACTACTCGCACTACCTGACCAACTCGCCACACAACAGTGCAAGGACGTTTCAGTACTTTGTTGTCGGGGCGTTTGGGGCGTTGACTGCGGTCGCGGGAAAGGCGACTGTGACGGATTTTTTGAGTACGATGAGTGCGTCGGCCGATGTCCTTGCTATGGCCAAGGTCGAGGTCGATCTTTCGAAGATTCCTGAGGCGAAGAATTTGATTATCAAGTATTTATCCCTACCGCCTTTTATCCCTACACTCTTTTGCACCCTTTCGCTCCGTTTACACCCCTTTGTACTCTTTTACACCCCTTTGCACTCCTTTGCACTCTGCATTCATTGCCTCCATTGGCGCGCCGTGTTTATCCCACTCTCACTGCATTACTGCGTTACGCATTTCTGCCCCGAGATCCTGTTAATACCAGGTGGCGCGGAAAACCAGTCTTCATCCGCCATCGCACACAGGACGAAATCGACGAGGCCAACGACGTCGATCTCTCCCTCCTAAGGGATCCGCAGAAAGATGCCGATCGAGTCAAGAAACCCGAATGGTTGGTCATGTTGGGAGTCTGCACACATTTAGGTTGTGTGCCAATTGGTACCCCCCTCACATCCCTCTCCCCGGGAAACCCATTTTCGTGTTTAGTGTCCCCCGGGAAACCAATTCGTTGTTTAGTGTCCTCTGGAAACCCCAGTTGTGTTGTTTAGTATCCCCATTCCATCGCTGTTATTTAGTATCCAGTCTAATAAATAGGTGAATCAGGCGACTACGGAGGCTGGTTCTGTCCCTGCCACGGATCCCACTACGATATATGTAACCCCCTCCCCTTCCCCGACTGACTTGCTTTTCTATTATCTAACCCCTTTGTATAGCCGGCCGAGCACGAAAAGGACCCGCGCCATTGAACCTCGAAATCCCCGAATACGACTTCGCCGACGAAAACACCCTAATCATCGGATAGCCGACCCTGAACCGGATAGTGCACCCATCCCGAACTGGATAAGCGCGGGTGCACCGATGGGATGGGGTTGGGGGACCAGGGGTGAATGGGGAGGTGTATTTTATGAAAATATATAGATGAGGTAGGGAATGTCTCTCGCTAAATTCACAGCGTTACTCATATATACATGGTCCTGCGCCACGTTTTGATTGATCTCGGTATCGAGTGTTTTGATTCTATTATGACTTTTGGCAAGCTGGGTGGTTGTGGTTGTGCTATCGCGGCATATTCCTAACTTCGCGTTCCCTTCGATTGCACGACTGAGAAACAGTTCCCGGTTCCCTGACTTGAGATACACAAACGACTTCATGTACTTACACCAGAATAAGCGCACACCCGGTTCTCGAGATCCGTGCATGTTTGGGACAAATGCTATGATTCTCTAGGAAAGCTACATACATATCTCTGATACCACAGGGGTTCACGTTCCTTATCCCATGTTTCCACGGCCTCCATGTATGTTCCTTGACAAGTTGGGACTCATATCTTAACTTGGTATTCACCGATGGTGGTGAACAGCCAACGGTGACGATACATTTATTCATCGTACCGTAGACAATTTCTTAACCCCCGCCCATGCGTCGATCAAGGTTCGTGAGATGAATAGTACCGGGCGCCCGCTAACGACCTCCAAATCTTCTATCTCGAGTCCAGACCCAGCCCCCAAAGTGCCGTAAGGCCCGCCGTGAAATGGGCTTGAAAGAACACAGCGAGCATAATCGATACGTTGTGCGATACAAGTCGTAGAGATGGGCAACCAGGGACAGGCGCCAGGGGAAGCGAGTTTGTCTAGCGTAAATTGAAAAAGATGGCAATGACCAGGCGTAAAGAAATGTAGAGCGATGTTGCGAGTACCCCAGGGCGTTCCCACGCAGTGAATAGAGAAGCTAGTACTACTCTTTGGACAGATGGCACGTATCTCAGGGAGACAACACCTCGTTAACACCCCCACAGACCCTACAGCACCTACCTGATTAATACCGACGGAGCTGGAGATAATACCTGGACCCAGAAGACATAGCTCCAGGGAAACGAGATCCTTCAGATGACAGATAACAAGATGCCCCCTTTCTGGAGTGGCTTCAAGAATGAGTTTAACAAAAAGATCAAGCTGTGGGACCACACGCCGCTGAGAAGAAGTGTCGGCATAAGGGTCTATCTCCTCAATGACGGTTCGCAGTGGAATAATATCGCGAAAACACATACTCCCTCTACTGGTCAGTTTAAACGAAACAGAAAAGAGGAGATACACAATGTCTTTTGCAACACGGGTAAAGGGCAACAGTGCTGGGTCGAGCTCATGTGCTTCGCTCATTATCCTCAGTAAACACAATAGGAAAAAGTCTGAACTCCAGAGAGTGCCTGACTATCCCAAATTTCGAAGCAGGGAACGGAAAGAAATGAAAACCGCTGAGAGCAAGCCCCTATTGCCCGACTCCGTCCTGCAGCTGCATCCGCCCTGTGTACTTCGTCGCTCGAAGCTTAATTTCGGACTTTTGGGATCGATCCAGTTCACCTCTGCTCTTGCCTCTTTTTCATTTTTTTCTTTTTCCTTGTGCCACCCGTCTCCTTGGGCACTCCCCTTTGCTTTCGTATTCTGATTGGACCCCATCCATGTATGAAACCGAAGAGGGCCAAGGCGCATGTCCAAGGCCGGTATGAACTTACACGCATTGGGTTGCGGCGTCGTCCCGCGGCCGTTGTACAGCTCGTTCCAAGTTTAAACAGGTAACTCCTCTGTCTAATTCGGCACTTTGAAGAATGGTAACCCCATTTGAGCACACAACTTCAAGAATTCAGAGTCTTGACCGTCGTTGAACCTGAGTGAACCTTGGCAACGTTGATGGCTGCATGATTGCTGACGGTGAGAACTGCAGTCATATCTCGTGGGGCTTCGTCGACCGGAGTGCGGAGAACCCCCAAATCGATTGAGATGGGATTTGAACATACTCTACTCTTCACCAACCACGAGTTCTCGTTGTGACGGACTACCGTTCCTGCAAGCAGGAAGTCAGCATGTTGTGAGGGGGACAATTTTCCGTATGCAATATAATCGTCATCTGGTGAAGTTTCATCATCTTCGACTTTTGTGAATTTCGTTGTAATGGGTCTCACAGAGGGACCCTAGATGACGTGCAGGGCGACTGTAACTGGGTTCTGTGCACTGCGACGGTTCTCGCCGCCTGGCTCTGTCGAGTTCGCGGATTCTTTGACGTTCAGAGCGTACCGTTCGTACTTCGCTCTCCTTCAGGCGCTCGGACCTGGGCTTATAGGGAACGAAGGGGAATGGCGACGCAGTGGATGAGCCCACGACAGTTGGAAAGGAGAAATACGAAGAGAAACGCAGTTGACGCCGCCGTAAATGGGCGAAGCGCCCGCTATGAGGTTTGAAAAGGAAGTTCGAGCATTCGAAGTGTTGTGTCGATCACGATGGAGGTTTGATGCGGTTGTGGCGCCGGCCCTGAAGAATCTCAAACACAGAGTCGTGTAACGCCGCAGCGAAACATTCCCAATACAACTTGCCGATAGCTATGACAGACTCCTCCCAGAACTTGCCAAGCGAATGATGGAGTAACCTTCTCGAAGATGATTAACACCAGTTTTGGCGGCAATTTCTGTGAGATTAGTATCTCATCGGAAGAATGGGATATACTTTCACTGTCTCTGGATTGACGGATGGGTAGGTCCAGTCTTCCTGCAGCAGCTACAATCTGAAACCAGAGCAACAGACTCTACCTCAATGGGTACCGCATAACCATCCAAATCATGCTGCATTCCCTCTATCTCCTCTAATTCTGTACCTTGCATGGAATAATTGCGGTAATTTCAAATGCCCCCTCTCGCATCAATTAGTCTCAGATGACACCCAGATTGAGGAGGCCCCAGATACATCTCTACGTCCCAACTTTTGGAAAAGTTCAACCAGACGGTGTGCGTCGGATTGAATTTCGACTCCGTGGCAAGCAAGGCAAGAACACCTCTCTCGACGGAACTGGATGATTCAAGAAAAGTAGGAGATAGGCTGGGCTGTCAAATGATTCATGAGGGTTCAGAAGAATGAAAGGAAGCTGGCAAAAAGTTCGTGCTAGGAGGTGGTGTATGTGCAGATGGCGGACGGGACTTGGTGGTCGGGTAAACGTCCGTCCATTGTGAAATCTGACGTCCTTCTAACGGGGAAAAGGCACCGAGCGAATTGCCCAATCAACTCCGTCCGTAGGCGAGTGGTTGGACATGGGATGAAGTTTTTTGAAGGCTACTTCTGGCATATAGCAGAAAGAAGGTCCCAGTTGCTTGTATACATATTCTGTGGCAACAATATCCAGGATTATCACGTCAGATGAGCGGATAGACTTATTTATTAACCCCAACTCCACGAGCAATCTTGGCTACAAGAGATGCATATCCCAATACACTCAACAACTAATAATACATATGAGCTAACAAAAGCAACCGCCGTCCAACATACTGTTAACACCCAACAAATTTTGTGATTTCGCTGAAATGCCACACCAAGCCATCCCAACCACCAGAACAGACCAAAACAAAAATAGCTATTTACTTTTGTTTATGAAACAATTTCATCATCTCCAAATCCTTTATTCGCATCGTCGGCATTCTCATGTAAACCCTGTCCGTGCACTCGAATTCGGTATAGACAGGTATATTCGTTGTTACCCCAGTTACTGCCTACTGCGAAGACGACTTGTTCGATGGGGATGTTGAGTCTCTTGATTGCCATTGGGAAGGGGAAGGTTTGTATTGTTTTTCCTTCGTCGTCGTTGATGTTGTAGTCTCCGCGAACAAGGAGTGTGTACCCGCGAGGCAAGTTAGACGACGGGGATGAATCGTAGAGACCAGAGGCGATTGACTCGATTTGAGAGCGAGCCGACTCGTCGGTGACGAGACCATATAACGACCATTGCCTTGGAGCGGAGCCGATGTTTTTAGAGACGTCGCGATGGACATGTTCCACGGAAACATCGCTGATGAGAACGGGCTCAGATAATCGGATCCCCAAATATCCATGATCGCCAGGGAATGCCCAACACATTCCAACATTGGTATCTTGAAATAGGGCCATAGCGGGCTGATGACCCCACGTCGCTCCTGCGCCGCCGAAAACATATGATCCAAGCCTTTTGATTACAGACTTTGGTGAATGGAAATATGTAGGCGAAGTGAGAAGAGGATTAATCCTTGCCCCAGACGAGTATAGAGCGTAATCGGGTTTCGCAAGTGTATCTGTCGCGTATTTGTGAATCGCAGTTTCCACGATCCGTTCCATCGCTTCAGATGATAAATCGCCCTTCCCGCCGCCCGATTTCTTGACTCGTTTGATCATCGCTTCTGCCGTCGCAACGGCTTTCGAGAGATTTTCCTTCGACGATTTCTCGAATTTGTCCATCAATCCCTTCATTTTACCCTCCATGTCGCCGTGCAACGAGGCAACTTGATCCTTCAATATCTCCATAAAGTAATCCCTAGAGACAATCACACCTTCTTCCCCAGCCTGATTCCATTTCTCATCCATTTGGACTTTGACGAATCCCTTGATTGCTTCCTCGTTGCCCTTGAGAAATTCGTGCCATGAAATCTCCTTTTGCACGACCTTGGCGTCCGCAATTTTAGACGCTTGAGAGGCAACTGATTTCTCCATTTCCGTCCGATCAGCAAAGACCCCGCGCAAAGCAGTCCAGAACTCCGGCGTCGCTTCAATCTTCTTTGTCTTCGGATTGACCCGCACAGCAAGTTGCGGAGGCAACCAATCCTGAATGCTCTTGATCGCAATCTTTGAAATATACTCATAGTCCGAAACTTTCTTGAGTTCTCCTTCTAAGCGATGTAGATCCTTCTTGAACAAATCGATATTGGTCTTCAAGTTCTTCATCTCCGAAATCGCGACATCGCTCTTTGAATTCCGAGTCTTCAGATCCGTCTCATGTTTCTCGACATCCGAGTCCAGGCGCATGATGTTCTCGTGGATCTCCTTGATACTGGCCTTTGTGTCGCGGTGGAATTGTCGCAAATCCCCGATGTGGGAAGTACTTGACTTTGCAAAGGTGTTGAGTTTCTCGAGATCCTGTTTCAGGAGGTAAATGCTATCGTCGATAGCGGCACGGCGGATTTTTTCGTCCTCGTTGTCTTGCCGGAGAGCCTTGTTCTGGAGAAGGACTTGTTGCGAGAGGGCGGAGTAGCTTGATAATTGACGTTCTAGTTCCAGGAGACGGTCGACGATTTCTTCGGCACTACCGGGTGGGAGATCAGGCGGGATGTAAGTTCCTGGAGTGGTGAAGCGGAGGTTACTGAGGGCTTTGAAGAGTCCCTGGTTGTCGAGGAAGTGGACTGTTGGAGGGGTTGCGAGGGTAAGGAGTGAGACAGCGATTGTTGCGGCAAAGGCTTTCTTGACCCACTGGTTGTGAGCGCCTGCCCCGAGTAAAGCAAGTAGTCTGTTGATGAGTTGATTGAGGGTGTGGAAGAGGGATTTGAAGGAGTCGACGATGAAGAGAATAGGAGTGTAGACGAATAGCTCGAGAGAGCGGTTGATGAGCGAGGTTATTGCACGGAAAGTCGATGTGATTATGTTGTGGATGAAGAAGTAGACAAAGAGGATTCCGTTTTTGATCGGTGAAAAGATAGACTGACGCGGTGCGATGATGAAGTCTTCTGGTTCTTCTCCCTCGAGATCGTTCGCTTCATCCAAGACGGATATTTGGTACTCCACTTCATCGTCATCCTCTGCTTCATCCTCGTCCTCTTCCTCTTCCTCTTCTTCCTCGTCCTCTTCATCCTTCTCTTCGTCCTCCTCATCCTCTTCTTCCTCTTCATCTTCCTCATCCTCCTCATAATGAGTTTCTTTGAGTGAGATTGCCGCTCGATGTGCGCCGGTCCTTCCCCGCAGCTCCTGATATGCTCGCTCCTCCTCCGAATAATCCTTCGAGAATTCATAACCACTTGAATCCAAGGTTAGTTCCGCCTTGACTGGTGTGTTCTTCGCAAGTGTCCGCCGTCTCTTCGCTGGACTCTGTTTTGCCGGACTCTGTTTGGCAGGCGATGCAGTTTGTCTCACGAGCACATGCGTAACAGGTTTCTCCTCATCCGAATCTAGAATTAGACCATCTCCAACAAGAACCGATACCTTCAGAGGGAGTAGGTGTAGGCGTCCGTCTATTCAGATCCGAATCCACACTATGTTCCCGCTCCACGGACTTTCTTGTATTCCTCGTACTCCTCCGGGGACTATTTCGTCTGGGGGTATCATCTCGCAGGGGCCGAATCCTGGGAGGACTCACCGCGCCCGTCGGGATCTGTTCCAGCGGCTCCTCGTAGAATCTGACCAGCGGAGATTGTCCCTCTGGTTCCGGCTCGACCGGTCTTCCTGCGCGAATATCCCGTTCCCGCGCATCCTTCGCAGCCTTATTCATCGCTGCAAAAATACTCATACTGGTATCGGCAAGGGAGATCTGGCGGGGCAGGGCATGTGTGCTGGAGCCGTAGCTGAAGTTTGGTGGACCGACGCTTGCGAGCGGGGTGGCTGGGTGGTCTGCCGCGGCGGGTTTTCTCGCGGTGTTGGTTTGTTGTTGTTGTTGTTGTTGTTGTTGTGGTGGTTGCAGTGGGTGTGTTGTGGGCAGTGTTTGTTGTAGTTGTGGTGGACCCATGGATTGGCGGGCCGCGGCGGATTTTCCTCTGACGCGTCGACCTGAGGGCGGTGTTTCAGTGAACATGGCGTGTCTGCGGCGTGGTGGTGATGGAATGGTGATGCACACGCTGCAGACAGTGGTTGGTGTGATTGTGTGTGTCCTGCTTTTGTCGATCAAAAATCAAGGGGACTATTACAGTCTACGAGAGGGGCGCCTGCAAATTTTTGTTGTGATTGCACCTGCCACGCGCAAAATAGACAGAAAAGGAACTAGGCTAGTGCAACACCTGAAATTTAGGTATTAGGGTTGCACATCACCAGACCAAAAATCTGCCCACCGTCAACAGCACCGACCACTTCAAGGCACCTCAGCACCCGCCCGCCGACATCGCCATGGTACTTTCTCTGCCCCAAAATCCATTGCTGCCATCCTCGTCCAAACACACTGCCACATTGATTTCCCTGTGCTGTTGTGGTATGGCGATGGATGGATTGATGAAAACTTTTTTCTTGCCGCTGCTTAAGATGAAATTCGTGCTAAGTGTGTAGACCACCCGTCCTCAAGTCAATGTCTTCGCCCCCGGCTCCTCATCATCCACAGAGACTACAATTCCCCTTCCCGCCGTCTTCAAGGCCCCCATCCGACCCGATGTCGTGAACTGCGTACACACTGTGGTTGCAAAGAACAAGCGTCAACCATACGCCGTCTCTGCCAAAGCTGGTCACTAGGTATTGCCCAAGAAGGGAAATTGCTGACTTCAAGACCTCGGCTGAGTCCTGGGGTACTGGACAAGCTGTTGCTCGTATCCTCCATGTTGGTGATGGAGGAATGCATCGCTCTAGACAAGCTGCCTTCGGCAACATGTGTCGTGGTGGACGTCGTTTCGCACCCACAAAGACATGGAGAAAATAGCACGTCAAGATCAATCTCAACGAGAAACGCTACGCCATTGCCTCTGCTGTCGCCGCCACTGCAGTTTCCTCCCTCGTCCTCGCCCGCAGACATCGCATTGAAGAAGTCCTCGAGGTCCCTCTCGTCATTGCCGACTCTCACTTCACGGAGCTCGCAAAGATGAAAGAAAGAGTCACTCTCCTCCGGGGCGTCAACGCTTACAAGGATGTCCTCAAAGTGCATGCATCGAAGAAACTCCGTGCTGGCCGAGGTAAATCCCGCAACTGTCGTTATCGTCAACGACTCGGTCCTCTCATCATCCATGACTCCTCCAACTCCAACATCGTCCGCTCTTTCCGCAATATCCTCGGTGTCGAGACCGCTAATGTCAACTCTTTAAACCTCCTTCAACTCGCCCCGGGAGGTCATCTTGGACGATTCGTCATCTGAACTGAAGGTGCATTCAAGAAATTGGATTACTTGTATGGCAAGGAACAGGGTGTTGTGTCAGAGGGAAAGAGCAACTATGTCTTGCCTTGGAATGTTGTTGGACAGGCCGATATCGCTTGTGTCATCAACAGTGACGAAGTGCAAAGTGTCCTCAAGGCTAAGGGTGCCAAGATCACCAAGAGACAACGAGTCTTGAAGAAGAACCCTCTCCGAAACAGGTATGACAGTTTTCAAATTGTAACTAATTTGTAGGCAAGTACTCTTGAGATTGAACCCGTACGCAAAGGCATTCAAGGCACAGGAGAAGCTCCCTGGCAAGAAGAAGTCTGCTGGAGAGGCATTTCTTAAAACATTTGCACAAGTTTAGGTCTAGCAATGCAGTCTTCATTTTACCATTATCATATTGAGTTCTTTTCGCGAAATTTCACAAGTACATCACAATGAAGGGTTTCCCTATTCATACCTCTATTGGTCTTGTGCCGAATGAGTGTAGCAGAAATTAAATCAGTAAAGGGATACGGTCAGCTCGAGGCCGGGTACATCACTAGGTCGGCCCGACCTTGTGATATCCGGTCCTAGTAGCTAGCGGCTCCGGTTCTACATCGGCTCGGGTAGAGGTTGAGATCGAGCCGACCAGGGTCTTTCTAGAACGCTGGACCGATCGAGCCGGTTTATTTTTGTCCTCTAATTGCTCTGGACCAGCCCGACCTTGGATCGAGTCGAGACCGAGCCGAGGAACCAGTGAATTCATGTGGATGCCATGGCGAACAGCGCTGTAATGAGATGTAACGGGAATAGCAGTGTTTGAAGTGAAACAAGAGTGGTTCCCATTACATCGCTGTAACGGGATTGCTGTAGAACACGTAGTAATATGATCCATTCCCGTTACACCAGCAAGAACCGACCGAGTCCCGGTTCGGGTAAGGACGTGTTTCAACCCGACT
>Ga0302325_10031791_pt1 | contig 10850 bp, 8 predicted proteins | sample Palsa_T0_2_FD_201948 | JGI IMG/M metagenome (GOLD analysis project Ga0302325, IMG submission 201948) | Peat permafrost microbial communities from Stordalen Mire near Abisko, Sweden - Palsa_T0_2 | ecosystem: Environmental > Terrestrial > Soil > Palsa > Peat permafrost | place: Sweden: Abisko... | reverse complement strand
CGTGAAGTAGAGGCGCCCCTGAATGTAGGCATCGTATGCAGCCGGGTTGATTGCGGCCGCCCTGACCACTTGTTTCTGCGGCGCTGGGGTGATTTGCCCCCGCACTTGTTGCGCAATCGCGCCTGCCACTTCTTCCTGCAGTTTCAGAACATCGCCACGATCACGGTCGTAGGTCTCCGCCCAGATGTGCCGGTCGGTGCGTGCCTCCAACAATTGGGCGGTCACACGCACGCGCTGGCCCGAACGAATTACAGACCCTTCTACGATGGCGTCCACGTTCAGCTCGCGGGCAATCTCTGGCAGACTCTTCCTGGTCCCCTTGTACTGCATCACCGACGTTCGCGAGATGACGCTCAAAGCACCCACTTTCGCAAGGTCCGTAATCAACTGCTCTGTCATTCCGTCGGAGAAGAACTCCTCGGACGGATCGCCGGACAAGTTACTGAGGGGCAGGACTGCAATCGAATGGATCGGCACGGACACTGTTTTCGCTCGAACCGATCGCCACGATGTCCAGGCAAAGAGTCCCAGCGCAGTAACAGCACAAAGAATGACGGCGCAAACAACCATCGCGAGACGGCTCTTCCAATTTCGAGCTGCGGGGAAACTCACCACCTCGCCAGCCCGGTCGGTCTTTTCGGCAGATGCGGGCGGCGCCTGAGCACCCTCTATCGCGCCGATGTACCGGTAGCCTCGGCGAGGCAGCGTCTCAATGTACCGAGGATTCTCCGCCGAATCACCCAGCACTTCGCGGACCCGCGCAATGGCATTGTGCAGGCTGTGGTCGAAATCAACGAATGTGTCGGCGGGCCAGATACAGCGCCGCAGTTCCTCGCGGGTCACCACGTCGCCAGCTCGTTCCAGCAGGATTTCCAGTACCTGAAAGGGCTGACCGCTCAAGCGCAGCCGCACACCCTGCCTTCGCAGCTGCCCGGCGGGGACATCGAGCTCGAAATCGTCGAAGCGAAGCTTTCCGTGAACAACCGGCTGAGTAGCCATAGGCGGTCTCCGGGATAAGCCAGCCTACCATAGTTCTCCTCGCAGACACCCGCCGCAGACCAAAATCCTCCTGGATTCAATTATTTAGTCTTGGAGAAAACTTTGGGGAAGAATGGAGGGCGCGGGGATTGCATGCCGGAAAGGAACCGGAGAAAGTGCAGATGGTTGCGGGAACTCATTTCTCGGCTTGGCGCCCGGCGCGCAGCTGGCGAGCGATTTCCCGTGAGACCTATCTCAAGGAGAATCCGAACATGAAAAAGTTATCGCACTTCAGCGTGCTGTCGGCCGCCTTTCTGGCGCTCACCTCTTATGCTCTTGCACAGCAACAATCGCAGCCAGAGGGACAAGGGGACCAGGACCAGCTCGTCCAGATTGTTCGCAACGCCACACAACACTACCAGGCCGTCCCACCCAAAGGTTATAGCCCTGCCCTCGGCTGCGTAAGCGGCCCCGACCACGGTGCGATGGGCGTCCACTACGTCAATGGTCAGTTTAATGGGGAAACTCTGCTGAAGGATGGACAGCTTGATCCCGCGAAACCGCAAGCCCTGATCTATGAGCCGCAATCGAATGGCGAAATGAAGCTGGTTGGCGTCGAGTTCATCATATTCGCGAGTGCCCTTCCTCCCGGTGCTGCTCCAGAGGTGGAGGGTCACCTGATGCAGTACATCGACGGTCCTTCTACCGCAAGGCCTGACGCTTCTCCGAATCGTTACGGCCTGCCTGGCTTTTTCGAATTGCACGTTTGGGCGTGGAAAGTCAATCCCCAAGGGCCCTTTGTGGACTGGAACAACCACGTAAGTTGCGCACTGCAGTAGTACCAGGAGGATTCTGTATGCCTCCCGGCTTAAGAAGCGCGGCGGGGGCTCGCCTCGGTGCTCTCAAGCGGGCTTCCCGGCGATCGCCCGCCCCGTCCTGTGCTGTAACAAGAAAAGGAAGACAAGGAAAAGGAAGACAAGCAAAATGCCCAAATACGTCATCGAGCGCGACATTCCTGGAGTTGGCAATTCCACGCCCGACCAGTTTCTCGCCGTTTCACAAAAGTCCTGCGACGTCCTCCGTCATCTGGGGCCGAGTATCCAGTGGCTGCAAAGCTACGTGACGGCCGACAAGATTTACTGCATCTACATCGCTCCCGACGAAAACACCATTCGCGAGCATGCGACGCAGGGAGGCTTTCCGGCAAACCGTGTCGCGAAAGTCAATTTGATCATCGATCCGACAACCGCGGAATCCTGACTCCCTGGCAGTAGATGATGAAGCGGCAGAAACAGCGGCCTTCCGCGGTCTAAGCTGTTAAATGCTGCCAACAGGCCAATGCGCTCATCCATCATGGGTTACTCACCCAAAACAGGATCGGTCCCGAAACGCCGTTCTCGCAACAGGCTCTCTGGCCGTGAACCTACTGATGCAATGGGAATCCGGAGGGCAAAGCTGCCTCAAGCTTGATTTGTTCTCCGGTGATGGGGTGGTGGAATTTCAGAAATTGAGCGTGCAGAAAATATCCTCCATTTCCGGGGAGACCGGGGAGATTTTCAATAGGCTGGCCGGATAAGCCGTACAGAGGATCGCCTACCAGGGGATGGCCGATCGATGCCAGATGGATTCTGATTTGATGAGGGCGGCCCGAAAATAGGCTTACCTCAAATGTTGTGGTGCTTGGGTTGCGTGAGATCACCTTTGCCAATGACTTTGACGGTTTCCCACCTGGGTTGGCGGCCCACACGGAACCGATGAGCGGGTGCGGTACAAGGCCAATGGGTGTGAGGATTTCGTAGGCGTTGTGCTCGGCAATGTTTTGAGCCAGCGCCAGGTAGATTTTTTGAATGTTGGGTGTGTTCCAGTTTGCGAATAGATGAGAGGCCGCCTGCGGTGTTTTGGCAAAGAGAACGATGCCGGTGGTGGCTCGGCCCAACCGGTGGACAGGGTTTGCGTTGGGGGTTTGCTTTTGAACCAGGCGCAGGAGGGTGTTTTCCATGAATCCGCCGCCGGGGAGCGTAGGTAGCCCGCCGGGCTTGTTGACGGCCAACAAATAAGGGTCATCAAACAGGACTTCGAAGTGTTGAGGTGAGTTTGGTTCGATCCAGGGTGGACGATTCCAGACAAGGGTTTGGCCTGAAGTGACCGATTCACTTCCGGTGGCGGCGACGCCGTTGAGGGTGACTTCGCCGTTGTTCAGCTTTTGTTGCCAGCCTTGTGGCGTTGAGTGGGGATAAAGGCTTGCCAGGTGGGAGAGCAGGGTTTGTCCATGGTATCTGCTGCTGATGATTGCGGTGTAGGCATAGCCCCGGTTGAGCTTGTAGTTTGAGTGTAAGGCGGGTGGCCCCGGTCCCGGTGCTCTTTCGAGGCCATGCCGACGCAGGTGCGGTAGCGCTGTGATCCACTGAATCCAAGCCGCGCATTCATGTCCGCAGTACAGCTGCGCACATCTGATCACTTCAGGACCGTGGGGTTGTATTTCGCCCCCGAGCGAAGGCTATCGAGTATCTGCTGCGTCCGCGCAGGGCAATCTCTCCCTTTGTCAGGCGTGAAGTTGTCGTGCTCCGATTCGATCAGCGGTAACGGCTCTGTCGGACCCGGAATCTGGTTCAGAGCTGTCCAAATTCCCGCGGGCGGAGAAACGGTATCGATGAACCCCATGCCTGCCATCATCGGAGCCTTGATGCGCGAGGCGAAGTTGACGGGGTCGAAATAGAGGGCGGTCTCCATTGCCTTCGGATTGTCTGAAGGCCAATTGGGAAAGCCGCTCTTGCGGCCATGCAGATCGCCGTTTGTATCCGCGCCGGCAGGAACGCAGACCAGCACCGCCGTGATCTTCTCCGGGCGCAGACCCGCGAGCGCGAAACTCTGCTGGCCTCCCTGGCTTCCCCCTGTCAACACGATTGTCTTCCCATCCCAATCCGGTCGCGTGAGAAGGTAATCGAGTGCACGCGAATCGCGCAGGAACATGTTCAAGAAATACGATTTCTCGCGATCGGTGTTGCCCACCGCGGTGTAGGACTTTGGAATGTCTCCAGAAGGGTCGGATGGAAGCTTGTCGTGTGCATCAACATCGATCACCAGCCAGCCATCTGAGGCGCGTTGCGCCGCCCAGTGAGGATCCAGCGCGTAAACTCCTGCATACTGCAGTTGAATTATCGCGGGAAATTTTCCTAGCCTGGCAGGCTTGGCAACATAACCGTGTACCTTCGATCCCATTGCATCGAGAGCAAACGTACTCTCCTCGATGCCGGGCATGTCGGACTGGATCAATGTTACGCTCGGGTTGATGGAAACCTTGGCTTGTGCGGCCAGTTTCGCGTCCCAGAATGCATCGAAGTCTGGCGGCCGCGGCGTCGAGAGCCCGAGTCCGCCGGGGGCAACGGCGGCCCCGACGGCGTAAAGGCCGTTGTTGCGGCCCGTGTTGCCGCCGACGAACGTGGATGTGGCGGCCGGGCTGCCGTTCGTTGCAGCCGATGCGCCAGGATCCTTTACCGTGTTGTCTCCCGAGAGGTTTGCGTAGGGCTCGATAGCGACATAGATCATCTCTGGCTGGTCGCCGACGATTTCAATTCTGTCCTTCCCTGAACTTAGGTCGAGCTTGCCTTCTTTGAGGACATCTTTGTTGTTACGTCGGATGGTCCATTTATATGCATACGTCAGCGCCGTGGGACCCCGAGAAACAACCCAGCCGACGGTATCGCCAACATCGTACAGGCCGCTTGCGTGGTAAGGACGAAACACGAGTTGTTGCACCGGAGGCGCCGGTTGGGCGTACACGACCGGGGCAACGAGCGGCAGCAGAAAGGCGAGTCTTATGGTTCGGTAGAACTCAGAAGCAATCTTGCGGCAACTCTCGCCAGCGGTCCGCTTCACACGCCCACATCGGGCCAACACTGGTGCCATAACGCCTCCCTGTCCATTGCTGACATTTGCAAGCAATGAGGATACACGACGGAGCAGCGCAGGCGAATGCCCAGCGGACTGCGGGCCATGTGCCCGAAGAACGCGAAGCCAAGCACCGCCTGGCCAATTCCGATGTCCGCGGCATCCGGCCTTCGCTCCCGGAAAACTTGCGCCATGTCGACATATCAGTACTAACCCCGGTCGTTCCGCGCCGCCCTGGACTCCCACGGATAATCGAGAGCCCTCTGATGGCAGATGTCTCGCGTCTCAGAGGGGAGACCTCGGACATCCGGCACAGAATACGCGTATTGTGCTTCTTGTCGGGTCACTTACTCATAACGGAGCGCCGTCATTGGCTCGACCTTCGAAGCGCGCCGCGCTGGCCCAGCGCAGGCAATCCCTGCTACCAGGGTGAGCAGAAGAGCCGCGCCCAGAAGAACGACCAGATCGCGCGAGCCGCCTTCTGTCCATGCGGCAAGCACTCTGCTCAGAGCGAGAGTAAGCCCAATGCCAGCGAGGATTCCGCAGCCGACATTCAACAGCATCGAAGCAAACACTATGCGCAGCACATGCGACCGCTGTGCGCCCAAAGCCATGCGAATTCCGAATTCATTGGTTCTCTGCGTCACGCTGTACGACACCACACTGTAGAGTCCTACAGCGGCGAGAGCGAGCGCCAACACGGAAAATGCGCTGAAGATCCAAGTGATCAGATAGTCCTGCTGCCATTCGGGCTCGTCCCTGATCCACTGCTCCAGGTCGTCGACATCGCTATCGGTTTGCTGGTCGGCACTCACCAGCGTCAATTGCTTTCGGATCGAGTGAAGCAGCGATAAGGGCGGCGCATCGGAGCGCACCAATATCTGCGAGTACTCCCTCATGCAGAACGTCCAGGGCACAAAGGCTTCCGGCTTAGCCGGTTCCCTTAAACCGGCATTGCGGTGGTCCGCAACCACACCCACAATCTGTATCCAGGCATCCGCAATCCCCGGCGCGGCCAGCACGATCGGGGGCCGGTTTTCAATGCCCGGCAACTTGATGGACTGGCCGATGGCGTCGCCGTTGGGGAAGTAAAGCCGCGCCATGGCCTGGTTGATCACCGCTACATGTGCGGCTGCACCGTCTTCGGTTTCCGTCCACATTCTGCCCCGCAACAGCGGGATGCGGAGCGAGGGAAAATACTGCGGGCTCACGTAATTCACGCGCGTGGTCTGCTGTTCCAGGGCAGGACGTCCCTGAATCTCGAACCGCCCGTCCGATCCATTCTGCGGTGGCGTGGCATTGGTAGAAATGCCCGCCACCGCCACGCCTGGCGTTTCGGAAATGGCGGCAAGCAGCTGTTTCACATACGCGGAGCGGGACTGCCAGGTCTCGTGTTGATTCTCGGCAATTGGAATCGACACCGCCATCACGTGATGTGGGTCATATCCCAACGGAACGTGCATCAGCCGTTGAAAACCCTCCAACGCCGTCCCGGCCCCGGCGAGCAGCAGCAGCGTCAGGGCAATCTGTCCGGCGATGAGTAGATTGTGCGTTCTGCGCCCGCGCACACTGCCCGCCGTTCTGCGCGTGTTGGACTGCATCATCTGCGCCATGGCGGGCCGCGAAAGCTGCAAAGCCGGCCACAGGCCGAACAGAATCCCGGTAAGCAGAGCGACGACGATACTGAACAAGAGCACGGGCAGGTTGATAGCGATCGCAACCTCGGGCGCAAAAGCGTATCGCGGAAGCACCACCCGGATGCCCGCGAGCATTCCGTAAGCAGTCAGCACACCAAGCGCGGCGCCGGCGATTGCCAGGAGCAGCGATTCGGTGAGTAGTTGTCGAACAATGCGGCCTCGGTTCGCCCCGATGGCCGCTCGCACGGCTAGTTCATGCTGCCGCGCCGTGCCGCGCGCCAGCAGCAAAATAGAAACGTTACCGCACCCGATGGCCAGCAATAGTCCCACTGCGCCCAGAAGCAGATAAAGCGTACGCCCAATCTGCCTGACCACCCAGTCGTTCAACCCCTGAACGCCCACCTTGAAGTGCTCGGGGAAGTGCTTCGGCGTCTCCTTGGCGAACTGCTCCATCAGCGGTTGCAAGGTCGCGTCGGTCGCCTCGCGAGACGCGCCCGGTTTGAGCCGGAAGTTCACAATATAGATGGGCACCGGGTCCTGGTTGAGATTCAGCGGGAGGTAAACGTCGGCGCTGTACCACCTGAATCGCGGCGCTGCGATCCCCACGATGGTGTAATTCTTGTGTTCCAGCTGCACCGTCTGCCCCAGCACTCCTTCGTCGGAATTGAAGTGCCGTTGCCAGAACTGATAACCGAGCACCGCAACGGGCTGCGGGCTCTGCCCTTCCACGGCGCCGCTCGGCACCAGGCCCCGTCCGCGCCAAGCCGGCATGCCAAGAAAGTCGAAGCTATTGGGCGTCAGGTAAATGGCATTTACATTTTCGGGCAGGTCGTGCCCGGTCAGAGTCATCGACCAATCATCCATCGCCACCAAGCTGTCAACCGCCGGCGATTGCCGCAACTGCTTGATCTGCGGGCTGCTCAGACTGATCCCTCGACCGTGGCCGGCGTTGTCCCAGACTCCCAGCCGCATGATCCGATCGGCTTCCCGGAAGGGAAAAGGATGGATCAGCGTGGCGTAGATCACGCTGAAAACTGCCGTCGTTGCGCCAATCCCCAGCGCCAGGGAGATCACAGCCGCCAGGCTGAAGCCCGGACTGCGGATCAGTTGCCGCAGCGCATAACGGAAATCCTGAAACATGCTCTGCATCGATCCCCCCTCCCACTATCGATCGCTCCTCCAACTTGCGACAGATGCAGCCCATCATCGCATGCCTGGCGGGGTTCGAGCGAAGAATCTCTATTCTTCATTCGATTCGACGCGAAATGGGTAGCGGGAAAGGTTGTGTTGATCGAAAGTATGCCGGGCAAGTTTCACGTGACGCTAAATCGCCGCACTTCCCATCGAGAATCTCATAGATTAGGACGACCTTCCAGCCCACATGTCCCGCCAGCCAAGAAAACAGGCGGCATTGCCGAGAATTACCAGCTTTCGATGACTAATGAAAGTAGGGAGCAGGATCGTGGTTCCAACCGTCAGGCATTTGCTCTCAATCGAAATGGCTTCAAAAGCGTCCCGGGAGTGCCGCGAAGCAGTCCAGAGCTGGCCTGCTCTTGCTCACACCCTGACCAAGGCCAAGGCCTTAGTATCCAGGCCAGAGTCGACTGCGCCCCCCGGGCAAATCGAAGTGCACCGCCCCGGCGCCGACCCCGGCTTCTGATGCCAGTCCTTCTGCCAACCCGCCAAAACAACGGCAAGCGTCAACACTCTCGCGGCCAATCGGCTAACATCTTTCCAGAGGAACCTTGAGCCATGAACCAGGCGGAGATGATCGCTCGATGGGACGAGCACGTCGGCTATGAGTTTTCCACCCGCGATGTCTCTTCGACCATCGCCACCATGGTGGAGAATGCTTACGTGAACCACGTTCCGGTGATGACTGGCGGCTACGGCCATGAGGCTCTGCGCCGGTTTTATCGCGAAGACTTCATCGCACCCATGCCCGCGGACACCTCGATCCAACTCATTTCCCGCACGCTCGGCCAGGATCAACTGGTGGACGAGATCATCTTCTCCTTCACTCACACCGAAGAGATGCCCTGGATGCTCCCCGGTGTTCCGCCGACTCACCGCCACGTTGATATTCCTCTCGTCGTGGTAGTAGGCTTTCGTCAGGGCAAGCTGGCGCACGAACGCATTTACTGGGACCAGGCCTCGGTGCTCAAACAAATTGGTCTGTTGACCGATCCATCGCTCCCCGTCTTTGGCGCCGAGACCGCGCACAAACTCCTCGACCCATCCCTGCCATGATGTTACCCACAATGAGATGGGAAGTTCCCTTTCCCTTTGTATACTAGCGACACCCATCCGTCGCGAGACCCGGTGGAAGGCGCGGCTTGCAAACCACGCTGGGCCGCGCGATCGCTATGTGCCGGAATCCATGTCCCGAATCGAAGTGAGGAGCCAAGTGGTCAACCAGCAGCAGTTCGCGCCCCATGCTGTAGCCTTCCCGAGCGAGCGAATCCGGTCGCTCTTTCCCGCGCTCCGTCAGGAGCCGAGCTTCATCTTCTTCGATAACGCCGCCGGGGCGCAGATTCCCCAAGTCGTCTTCGACGCGATCAACGGTCATCTGTTGCACTGCAATGTGCAGCGCGGCGGGCGCTACCCCCGGAGCATGGAGGTCGACGCGTCCATCGCCCGCGCTCGCGATAGTGTGGCCGCCCTCATCAATGCACGCGACCCGAGCGAGATAGCATTCGGCATGAACGCCACGTCGTTCCTTCGCCTGCTCAGTCTCGCAATCGGCCGAACGCTCGGCACCCGCAATGAGATCGTCGTCACCAATCTCGACCACGAAGCCAATATCGCGACCTGGCTGCAGCTTGAACGCGAGGGCGCCAAAATCGTCTGGTGGAAGATGCGTGACGACCATAATCTGCACCTCGAAGACCTTGCGCCGCTGCTCAACTCGAAGACCCGGCTGGTTGCCTGCACCGTTGCCTCTCACACTCTCGGGACTATCGTCGATGTAACCGCCGTCGGCAAGCTGGCGCACGCTGTTGGCGCCGAGGTCTCTCTCGACTGCGTTCACTATTCGCCTCACGCGCTGATTGATGTTCAGGCCTTCGACTGCGATTACCTCGTCTGCTCCGGTTACAAGGTCTTCGCGCCTCACATGGGTTTCATGTGGGGACGCCTTGAGCTTCTCTACGCGCTCCCCACCTTTCGCGAGGACTTCATCCCCGACGCTCCGCCCGGCAAGATCGAGGCCGGCACCTTCATCTTCGAGAATGTTGCTGGTATGGCAGCTGCTGTCGCCTATCTCGAAACCCTCGGCCACAACTTGACAGCAGAGCAGGGAAGCGACAAGCCCGCATCGCGGCGCGAGACCATCGTTCACGCCCTGGCGTTCATACGCGACTACGAAGCCACACTCTCGCAGTCCATGCTCGCCGAGTTGCATTCCGCCGGGGCAATTGTCTACGGCGTAGACGACCCGACTCGCGCCGCCCAACGCGTCCCCACCTTCTGCTTCTGTCTTCCCGGCGTCGCGCCCGCTCTTGTCACTGAAACCATGTCTGACCGCGGCATCGCCATTCGCGACGGACACATGTACGCGCCGCGCCTGATGAAGCATCTCGGCCTCGCACTCGACACCGGCGTCAACCGCGCATCGATCGTCCACTACAACACCCTCGAGGAGGTTCGCGAGTTCGGAAAGGTGCTGCGTGACATCGTTTCAGGAAGCTAAACAAGGCTCTCCCGAACTCAAGCGCCGGCTGACGCAGCGCCAACTCACCATGATGACGATCGGCGGCGCAATCGGCGTCGGCCTCTTCCTTGGCAGCTCCGTCACCATACGTCTTGCCGGCCCCGGCGTTATCCTCTCTTATCTCTTCAGTGCCGTCGTAGCGGTCATCGTTGCCTATTCCATCGCGGAGATGGCAGTCGTACATCCCGTCGCCGGCTCTTTCGGTGTCTACGCGCAGACCTACCTCAATGAATGGTCCGGCTTCGCCGTTCGCGCCACCTATACCTTCGTCCAGATCATCGCCATCGGAGCCGAAGTCACCGCAGTCGCCATTTACTGTTCGCTGTGGTTCCCCGCGGTTCCTCAGTGGATCTGGATCGTCTGCGTATCTGCCGCCCTCATCGCCATCAACACCATGCATGTCGGCAGTTTTGGTGAATTCGAGTTTTGGTTCGCCATCATCAAGGTCATTGCCATCGTCGCCTTCATCCTGCTTGGACTCGGGCTCATTTTCGGGCTCGGTCCCATGCGCGCAGTCGGTTTCTCCAATCTCACCGCCCACTCAGGCTTTCTCCCGCACGGATTAAAGGGCGTCTGGCTGGCCATGACCCTCACTCTTACCAGCTACATGGGCGTGGAGATTCTTGGCGTCACCG
>Ga0302325_10031789_pt1 | contig 10850 bp, 10 predicted proteins | sample Palsa_T0_2_FD_201948 | JGI IMG/M metagenome (GOLD analysis project Ga0302325, IMG submission 201948) | Peat permafrost microbial communities from Stordalen Mire near Abisko, Sweden - Palsa_T0_2 | ecosystem: Environmental > Terrestrial > Soil > Palsa > Peat permafrost | place: Sweden: Abisko... | reverse complement strand
CTGGCGCTGCTCTTGCTCGACGAACCGCAGCCGGCGACGACGCCGCCAACGGCCGCCACCACGCAGATGATGGAGAGTGTCTTACGCATGAACGCTGCCGGAGGGTAGCGGCACACTCAGCGCGCGGCGGCCACCCACGCCCAACTCTTCACCGGCTCTTACGCTCGGCGCCGGCCGTGAGGGCTCAGCCGGCGAGCTTCTGCAGCACGTCGGCGTCGACGTCGAAGTTCGCGTGGACCGCGCTGACGTCGTCTGACTCCTCGAGCATGTCGATCAGCCGCAGCAGCTTGACCGCATCGGCCTCGTCGACCGGGACGCGCGCCTTCGGACGCTGGGTCACGTCCGCGGACTCGAGGTCGATCCCCGCCTGCGCCAGCGCGCCGCGCACCGCGGTCAGGTCGCCGGGCTCGGAGATGATCTCGAACACGTCGTCGTCGAGCGAGATGTCCTGCGCGCCCGCGTCGATCGCGATCAGCAGATCCTCCTCGTCGTAGCGCGACGCGTCGACGACGATCACGCCGGTCTTGTCGAACAGATAGGAGACCGAGCCCGGCTCGCCGAGGTTGCCGCCGTGCTTGGAGAGCGCGTGGCGGACGTCGGCCGAGGTGCGGTTGCGGTTGTCGGTCAGCGCCTCGATCAGCAGCGCCACGCCGCCCGGGCCATATCCCTCGTAGAGCACGGCCTCGATCTGGTCGGCGTCGACTCCCTCGCCGGTGCCTTTGGCGATCGCCCGCTCGATGTTGTCCTTGGGCATCGACGCGTCACGGGCCTTCTGGACGGCCAACGCCAGCGACGCGTTGCCCTCGATGTCGCCGCCGCCCTCACGGGCCGCGACCGTGATCGCCCGCGTCAGCTTGGTGAACGCCTGGCCGCGACGTTGGTCGACGACCGCCTTTTTGTGCTTGATCGAAGCCCACTTGGAATGTCCTGACATCCCGGGTAACTATAGGAGCCGGGCGAGTGCGTCCGGGTGCTCGCGGTACCAGTCGATCGTCAGTGAAAGGCCTCGCTCAAGGCTCGTCTCAGCGCGCCAACCGGTCAGACGCTTGAGCTTTGCGCTGTCGAGCCACTGGCGATCGATCTCCGCGACCGGCACCCCCGCCCCCCGGATCTCCGGGGCCACGTCTGAGCCGGTCAAGCGACAGATCTCGTCGACCACGTCGCCGACCCGGCGGGCGACGCCCGAGCCGGCGTTGAATGCCTCGCCGCGGGCGCCGGGCTCTCCGGAGAGCACCGCGCGACGGATCGCCAGGTACGCGGTGACCGCGTCGTCGACATAGAGGAAGTCACGCTCGGGCGAGCCGTCGGAGCGCAGCACCGGCGCGCGTCCGTTCAGCGCCGCGTCGATCGCTTCCGGGATCAGCCGCGAGCGGTTCAGGTCCCCTCCCCCGTACACGTTGGCCAGTCGCGTGACCGCGACCGGCAGCGCGAACGTGTGCCAGTAGGACCGGGCGATCAGGTCGGCGGCGGCTTTGGAGACGTCGTAGGGATAGATCGGCTCAAGCGCCGCGTGCTCGGTGTAGGGCAGTCGCTCGTGGCGGCCGTAGGCCTTGTCGCTGGAGGCCACGATCACGCTTTGCGCCCCGTGCTCGCGACAGGCTTCGAGCAGCATCCAGGTGCCGCGCACGTTGCTCTCCAGCGTCGAGCGCGGTGCACGGGAGGCGACGCCGACCAGCGTCTGGGCGGCGAGGTGGAAGACGTCGGCGACCTCGTACTCGGCGAGCGTGCGGGCGATCAGGCCTTCATCGCAGACGTCGCCGGCGACCGCGTGGACGCGGCCGGCGATCCCCTGTAGCTCCAGGCCGCCCACGGGCGGTCGGTCACGACGTACGACGACCACCTCGGCCCCCTGCTGCACCAGCGCCCGGCTCAGGTGCGAGCCGATCAGACCGTCGGCGCCGGTCACGAGCACCGAGCGACGGGTGGGTAGGTTCCCGTTCGAGCCGGCGTTCATCAGCCGCCCGGCGCGCCGGCCAACCACGGGGCGCCGGCCGGATCGGCGTCCCACAGGTCGTTGAGCGCGACCGCGTCCTTGTAGGTGTCCATGCAGTGCCAGAACCCGTGGTGGCGGTAGGCCGACAGGCGCCCGTCACGGGCCAGCGTCGACAGCGGCTCGCGCTCGAGCACCGACTGCCCGGACAGCAGCGCCAGCACCGTCGGCTCCAGCACGAAGAAGCCGGCGTTGACCCAGTGCTCGGACACCGGCTTCTCCTGAAAGCCCTCCACGCGTTCGCTGTCGCCGGCGAGCCGTGCGACCCCGAACGGCAGTCGGGGACGCACGACGGCCATCGTCGCGGCGCCGCCGCACTGATCGTGGCGCTCGATCATCGCGTCCAGGTCGATGTCGGCGACCGCATCGGCGTAGGCCAGGCAGAAGCGGTCGCCGTCCAACAGCTCGCCGGCCCGGTGCAGCCGGCCACCGGTCGGCGTGTCCTCCCCGGTGTCCACGCAGCGAATCCGCACGTCGGCCGGCCAGCCGGCCCGCGCGGCGAACGCCGCGATCCGATCTCCGCGGTAGCCGGTCAGCAGCAGGAAATCGGAGAATCCCTGGTTGACGTGGATCGAGATCACGTGCCACAGAATCGGCCTGCCCCCGACCTGCACCAGCGGCTTGGGAATCGACCGGGTGTGCTCCTGCAGCCGCGCGCCGCGCCCGCCGCAGAGGATCGCCACGCTGGGTCTCACGGCGCCGGATTATCAGGCATCATCCAGCTCGTGACCGCTGAAGCCAAGCCAGAGATCTTCAAGGCATACGACATCCGCGGCGTCTACGGCGACGACCTGGACGCTGGCACAGCCCACCAGATCGGCCGGTCGTTCACGCGGGTGATCGCGGCGCTGGAGGACAAGCCGACGTCGGAGCTGACGCTCGGCCTGGGCCGTGATATGCGTCTGACCGCACCTGAGATGGCGGCCGCCTATCGGGATGGGATGGTCGCGGAGGGCGCCACGGTGCTCAACGCCGGGCAGGTCGGCACCGAGATGCTGTACTTCCTCGTCGGCTCAGGGGAGCTCGACGGCGGCCTGATGTGCACCGCGTCGCACAACCCCAAGCGCTATACGGGCGTTAAGCTCGTCGGCCGCGGCGCGCTGGCGCTGTCGGGCGACGCCGGGATCGGCGACGTCCGGGACCGGATCGCGGCCGGGCTCGGCGATCCAGCCGGCGCTCCCGGCTCGGTCGCCGAGGTCGACGTCTGGTCGGACTTCCAGAAGGCGGCGCTGTCGTTCATCGACCCGGACGCGATCAAGCCGCTGAAGGTGGTCGTCGACGGGGGCAACGGGATGGCCGGGCCGATGGTCGGCCCGCTGCTGGAGCGTCTCGGCCTGGAGCTGATCGAGGCGTACTTCACCCCCGACGGCAACTTCCCTGACCACGAGCCCAACCCGATGCTGGCCGAGAATCGCGAGTTCATCATGGGCGAAGTCGTCAAGCGCGGGGCCGACCTCGGGATCGCGTGGGACGGCGACGCGGACCGCTGCTTCTTCATCGACGAGACCGGGCGGTTCGTCGACGGCGACTTCCTGACCGCGCTGATGTCGGAGTCGATGATCGAGAAGAATCCGGGGGCGACCGTGCTGTTCGACGTGCGCGCCAGCCGGGCGGTCGCCGACACCGCTGCGCGGGTCGGCGGTAGGGCGCTGATGAATCGCGTCGGACATGCCTTCTTCAAGACCCGAATGCGGGCCGAGGGCGCGGTGTTCGGCGGCGAGGTCTCCGGGCACTACTACTTCCGTGACTTCTACTGCGCGGACTCCGGAACGCTGCCGGCACTGCTGATCCTCGAGCTGCTGTCGCTGCGGGGCGCGACGATGTCTGAGCTGCTGGAGCCCTATCGGTCGACGTACTTCATCTCCGGCGAGATCAACACGGAGGTCGCCGACCAGCAGGGCAAGCTCGACGCGATCGTCGAGCACTACCAGGATGGCCGGCGCACCGATCTCGATGGGATCTCGATCGACTACGACGACTGGCACTTCAACGTCCGCTCGTCCAACACCGAGCCATTGCTGCGGTTGTGCCTGGAGTCGCTGCGCTCGCCCGAGCACATGGCCGAGAAGCGTGACGAGGTGCTCGGGCTGATCCGCTCGTGAGCGCCGACACGGGCGGCGGGGTCGCCCAGCCGGCGCCGGACGAGCGGGCGGCGTGGGAGCGAGCCGCCGCCGAGGGGATCCACGCGATCGCGCTGCCGACCCCGTTTTTGGTGGGACGCGTCAACTGCTATCTGATCGAGGACGAGCCGCTGACGCTGATCGACACCGGTCCCAACTCAGGCAAGTCGCTGGACGAGCTGGAGACCCGCCTGCGGGGGCTCGGGCACCGGATCGAGGACCTTGAGCTGATCGTCCTCACCCATCAGCACATGGACCATCTCGGCCTGGTCGAGATCCTCGCCCGCCGCTCGGGCGCGCGGGTCGCCGCCTGGCACGAGCTGGTCGGCTATCTGCGTCACTTCTCGGCCGCCGCGGCCACCGACGACGCGTTCGCGATGACGGTGATGCGCCGCCACGGGGTGCCGGAGAACCTTGCCACCGCGCTCAGCGTCGGGACGGCCGCGTTCCGCGCGTTCGGTTCCAGCGGCGAGGTCGACCGGCCGCTGCACGACGCGACGGTGCTGGAGCTCGCCGGACGTTCGCTGACGGCGCTGCACCGTCCGGGGCACAGCCCGTCGGACGTGATCCTGCACGACCCGCAACGACGGATCGTGATCGGCGGCGATCATCTGCTCTCCCGGGTCTCGTCCAACCCGCTCGTGTCACGCCCGCTGGACGGGGCCGCCGGCGGCGTCGGCGAGCGCCCGCATGCGCTGCAGACCTATATCGCGTCGCTGCGTGCCACCCGCGCGCTCGACCTCGGGCTGGTGCTGGGCGGCCATGGCCCGCCGGTCACCGACCACGTGGCGCTGATCGACGAACGACTGCGGATGCACGCCCGCCGTGCGCGCAAGATCGCGGGACTGCTGGACTCGGGGCCGCAGACCGCCTACGAGCTGGCCACGTCGATCTGGGCCACGGTCGCGGTCACCCAGGCGTTCTTGACGCTGTCCGAGGTGCTCGGCCATCTCGATCTGCTGGTCGCCGACGGCGCGGTGGTCGAGGACGACGACGGCGAGGTCTTGCGGTTCAGGCTGCGCTGATCCGCGACTTCGCGGGCACCGAACGCTCCACTCCGCTGCTATGCGAGAAAGCGACTCATATGGACGCTTTCTCGCTTCGGTCGGCCCCTGGGCCGCCAAATCTCGGGTCAGTGATAGGCGCTGTCGCCCGGCTGCATCGGTGAGACGGTCACCGCCCCGCCGCACTCGTACACCCCGCCGGGGATCGCGATCCGCACGGTGGACGTGTCGTTGGGTGCGATCACCTGCACGGAGCCGGCGGTCACGCACCCCTTCGGCGAGGCCGCGCCGTGCGAGACGCCGAGCCGGAACGAGGCCGATCGGCCCGGCGCGACGGTCAGCTGGGCCAGTGTGGTCGTGCCGAAGAAATCGGAGGTCGTGCGTATGTCGTGGGTTGGCAGCGCGGCGCCGCTCCCCGACAGAAACTGGATCCCGGGGTAGCCGTCCGTCGTGCACGGGGCGCTGCCGGCGTTCTGCATCGCGAACCCGAGCAGGCCGTGCCCGGTCGCGCCCTGACCTCCGAGATAGGTGATCTTGACGCCGGCGGCGCGGCAGATCCCGAGCTGCGCGGGGCTCGTCTTCGGAGGCGGGCTCGACGATCCGCTGCTGCTGCTGGACGTCGATGCCGACGTGGTGGAGGTGGTGGACGTGTGGCCGGCCGTGACGGTGCGGGTCACGGTCCTGATTGGCGGTGTGGCCTTCGTCGATGAGCTCGGGTGAGAGCCACTGGAACCACAGCCGGCGATCAGTACGGCGAGCAGCGCGGCGAGCGCGGGCGCCGCCGTGCGCGTGCGACCCATCGGCGGCCATGCTAGTGGTCGACGGCGCGGTAGCTTGCAGGCATGGCGCCGACCCCGGGCACCCGACATCCCCGCAAACGCCGCCACCTCGACTTCGAGCTGGTGGCCTGCGGCGTGCGCGGCCACGTGCTGATCGATCCCGCCAGCGTCCCGGCGGACATCGCCCGGGCAGCCGTGGCCCGGCAGCTGGACGCGGCCACGTGGTATCGCTGCGTGCGCTGCGACGCCTGGGTGGTGCTGCCCGAGGCGTCGCCCGCGGTCAGAGCCGCCCCCGCCGAAGACGAGCTGCCGCTGCGGGGCAAGGCGCTGCACGACCGGGTGGTGCTGCGGCTGATCGCTGTCGACCGGGTGCTGCACTTCCTCATCCTGTCGCTGCTCGGGATCGCCGTGCTCGCCTTCGCCGCCGACCGCGCCAAGCTTCACGACCGCTTCTACCGGATCGTCACCGCGCTGCAGACCGCGGTCGCCGGCGGACCGGTGTCCACGAGCGGGCACGTCGGGATCGTCCATGATCTGGACCGATTGTTCACGCTGTCGAAGGGGACCCTGATCGAGGCCGGGATCGCGCTGCTGGGCTACGCGCTGCTGGAGGGCGTCGAGGCGATCGGCCTGTGGTACGGCACGCGCTGGGCCGAATACCTGACGTTCATCGCGACCGTCGTGCTCCTGCCGTTTGAGATCTACGAGCTGCACGAGCGGGTGTCACCGTTGAAGGTGATCGGCTTTGTCATCAACCTCGCGGTCGTCATCTATCTGATCTACGCCAAGCGTCTGTTCGGGGTCCGGGGCGGCGGCGTGGTTGACCAGCGTGAGCGGGAGCGTGACAGCGGCTGGGAGGCGATCACGCGCACCGCTCCGCCGTCGGTCTTCAGCACCGGCCCGCCGGCGAGCGTGACGGGGTGAGCGCGGCCTCGGCTTCGGAGATCGCCGTCGAGCGCGAGCTGCACGCGGTCGGTTCCGGGTTGGCCGCGGCGTTCCCGTCATCCGCGCGCCAGCCGCTGAAAGCCCTTGACGCGCGCGCGATGGCGTTCGCGACGTCCGATGACCAGCTGCGCGCGGCGCTGTTCCGGTTCGTCGACGTCGCCCCCGCGTGTCGCTCGCTGGACGATCTCGCCCGTCATCTGACCGGCTTCCTGGACGAGCTGTCGGACACGCCGCCGCCGATCGCGGCGGCGATGCGGATGTCGGGCACGCGCGCGGGCCGCGCCGCCCTCGGCGCCGCCGCTGCCGGCGGCGTCCGGCATCTCGCCCACCGGTTCATCGTCGGCGAGAGCCCGCAGGCGGCCCTGTCGACGTTGCGGCATCTGTGGGACGACGGCGTCGCCAGCTCGGTCGATCTGCTCGGCGAGGCGACCGTCACCGAACCCGAGGCTGACCGCTACGCCGCCCGTTGCCACGACGCACTGACCGTCCTGGCCCAGGCGGCGCCCAAATGGCCGGACCGCCCGGCGCTCGCCGCCGACGCGTCCGGCCCCCTGCCGCGTGCCAACGTGTGCGTCAAGATCTCGGCGCTGACGCCGCTGCTGCGTCCCGATGCGCCTGACCGTGGCCGCCGTGACGCCGCCGGGCGGCTGCGGCCGCTGCTGCGCGAGGCCAACCGGCTCGGCGCCCACCTGCACATCGACATGGAGTCGCTGGACTCACGCGACGCCGTCCTCGGGCTCGTGCTGGAGCTGCTCTCAGAGCCCGACTTCGCCGATGGACCGTCGGCCGGGATCGTGCTCCAGGCCTATCTGCGTGATTCACCGGCCCAGTTGCAGCAGGTCCTCGACTGGACCGGGCGCTGCGGTCGGCGTCCGCCGCTGACCGTGCGGCTGGTCAAGGGCGCCTACTGGGACCACGAGCTCGTGCAGGCGGGCCAGCATGGCTGGGAGGTGCCGGTGTTCACCGACAAGCGTGACTGCGATCGCAACTTCGAAGCGCTGACGCGGACGCTGCTGGACGCGCGGCCGGCGGTACGGGTCGCGATTGCGTCGCACAACCTGCGCTCGGTCTCGTATGCGATCGCCTACAACCGCCTGCACGGCGGCGCCGACTCAGAGCTCGAGCTGCAGGTGCTGCGCGGCCTCGGCGACGAGCTCGGTCAGGCGCTGGCGAGCAGCGGCTTTCGGGTCCGGGCCTACTGCCCGGTCGGTGATCTCGTCGCGGGGATGGCCTACCTGGTGCGACGGCTGCTGGAGAACACGTCCAACGACAGCTTTCTGAGCGCGCAGGCGGCCGGGGTGCCGATCGACGATCTGCTCGCGGCGCCGTGATGACGCTCGAGCCGTTCGCCAACGAGTCGATCCTCGAGCTGCGCCGCGCGTCGGTGCGCGCCGGACTCGACGGTGCGCTGGCCCGGGTAGACCGGACGCTGCCGATCTCGGTGCCGGTGTTGATCGGCGATGGCGAGCGGATCGGCGCGGAGCTCGAGTCGACCGACCCGGGAGCGCCCGGCCGGGTCGTCGCCCACGCCGCGATCGCGAGCGCCGGCGACGTCGCCGCCGCGGTCTCGGCGGCGCAGCGCGGCGCGGCGCGCTGGCGGACGGTGCCGGCGGCCGAGCGCGCGGCCGCGCTCCTGCGCGCGGCGCAGTGGATGCGTGAGCGACGTCTGGAGCTGGCGGCGCTCGAGGTCCGCGAGTGCGCCAAGCCGTGGCCCGAGGCCGACGCCGACGTCTGCGAGGCGATCGACTTCCTGGAGTACTACGCCCGCGGGGCGATCGAGCTTGAGCACGGGCGTCAGCTGCTGCAGATGCCCGGCGAGCACAACGAGCTGGCGTACGCGCCGCGCGGGGTCGTCGCGGTGATCTCCCCGTGGAACTTCCCGCTGGCGATCCCCTGCGGGATGACCTCGGCGGCGCTGGCGGTCGGTAACGCGGTCGTGCTCAAGCCGGCCGAGCAGTCGCCGGCGACCGCCTACCGGCTCGTGCAGGCGCTGCGCGCCGGCGGCGTGCCGCCCGACGCGCTGTCGCTGCTGCCGGGTGAGGGCGATGCCGGCGAGGTGCTGGTGCGCGATCCACGCGTCCACGTGATCGCGTTCACCGGATCGCTGCCGGTCGGGCGCTCGATCGTGAGGGCGGCGGCCGAGACCTCCGAACGCCACTTCAAGCAGGTCGTGGCCGAGCTGGGCGGCAAGAACTGCGTGATCGTCGCCGCCGACGCCGACCTGGACGAGGCCGTCCCAGCGATCGTGAGCTCCGCCTTTGCGTTCGCCGGGCAGAAGTGCTCGGCCGCCTCGCGAGTGCTGGTCGACGATGCGGTCGCCGACCATCTGGCGCAGCGGCTGGCGGGGGCGGCCGGCGTGCTGCTGGTCGGGCAGGCGCAGTCGCTGGACACCGACGTGCCGCCAGTGATCGAACGTGAGGCGATGGAGCGCGTGGCGCGCTATCGGGAGCTCGCCGCCGCCGGCGGCGCGGTGATCGCGCAGGCGCCGGCGCCCGCCGGCGCCGACGGCTGGTTCTGTCCGGCGACGGTCGTCGGTGATCTGCCCGACGACTCGCCCGTGCTCGACGACGAGATCTTCGGCCCGCTGCTGGCCGTCCAGCGCGTTCGCGACGTCGACCATGCCTGCGACATCGTCGACGGGTTGTCATTCGCGCTGACCGGTGGACTGTTCTCCCGTGACCCGCGGACGATCCGCCGGGTGCGCGAACGCACGCCGGTGGGCAACCTGTACGTCAACCGCGGGATCACCGGCGCGATGGTCGGGCGCCAGCCGTTCGGCGGCAACCGCCTCTCGGGCACCGGCCTGAAGGCCGGCGGACCCGACTACCTGCTGCAGTTCGTCTCTCAGCGCGCGGTGTCCGAGAACACGATGCGCCACGGGCTCGTCGTCTGATCGGGTCCGGGACCTCGCCTGGCGGCATTTCCATTGATTTTCGGCGTCGGCGCGCCATCATTGGGTTGGTGGTGCCGCTGGTCGAGAACGGCTCGGTCGCGTTGGCGCTGATCGCGGCGATCGTGATCAGCGCGTCGGTCCGTGCTCCGCGCCGCCACGTACCGACTCCGGAACTGCGGCGACTGCTGGTGGCGGCGCTGACGCTCTACGCGGTCGGCGGCGTCGCGATCCTCGACGCCCGCCCCACGCTCGCCGTCGCGGCGTTCGCGGCCGGCGTGATCGCCTCCGCGTTCGCGGGCTGGCTGTCCCGCGGATCAGACCAGGACGATCCGCCGGGCGGCTCCGACCCGTTTGACCCGACCCCGCCCGATCCCGACGGCGTGCCCGAGATCGATTGGGACCGGTTCGAGCGCGAGCGGCGCGACTGGGCGCGTCGCCAGCAGCCGGCGCACCGTCCATAACCGCGGCCGCGGGTGGCCACTAACCTGCGCCGCGATGCCGCTGCCACAGGCCCTGCGACGACTGACGCCCGGGCAGCTGCGTGACGATCCCCGGCTGCGCGCGTTCGCACTCGGTGCCGGGCTGATTCCGCCGCGGACGATGCACTCTCCCGGCGAAGCCGCGATGCTGGCCCGGCTGGCGAGCGGCGTCCGACGGGTCGTCGAGCTCGGCGTCTACGAGGGCTCCTCGGCGCTCGTGCTGTTGCGGGCGATGGACCCCGAATCCGAGCTCGTGCTCGTCGACCCGTACACGGCCGACACGCGCTGGGCGGCGCTGCCTCAGGGGGCGTGGGCCAACGCGACCGCGACCCGGCTGGCCATCGGCCGCGCCCGGCGAACCGGTGGCCCGTCGGTCAGCTGGATCCTTCAGCGCAGTCAGGACGCCGGGCGTGCCTGGACCGGCGGGCCGGTTGACCTGGTGTTCATCGACGGTGATCACAGCTACGAGGGCTGTCGGGAAGATTGGGCGACATGGCGAGACCACGTTGCGCCGGGTGGCTGGGCGGCGTTCCACGACGCCCGCGCGGGCATGCCCGGTGGTGGTGGCGCGCCCGGCCCGACCCAGGTCGTCGCCGAGACCTTTCGCGGCGGCGGTGGCGAGCCGGGCTGGACGCTCGCC
>Ga0302325_10031788_pt1 | contig 10850 bp, 8 predicted proteins | sample Palsa_T0_2_FD_201948 | JGI IMG/M metagenome (GOLD analysis project Ga0302325, IMG submission 201948) | Peat permafrost microbial communities from Stordalen Mire near Abisko, Sweden - Palsa_T0_2 | ecosystem: Environmental > Terrestrial > Soil > Palsa > Peat permafrost | place: Sweden: Abisko... | reverse complement strand
CGGCCGGAAACCCACCCCGCAAAACTTCTGGAAATGGTTCGTCTCGAACGAAGCCATGCTTTACGACTTCGAGAAGAATCAGGAGCGCGTCTTCGACAAACTCGCTTCGAAGCTGCGTGAAATCAACCCAAACCTAACATTCGAGTTCGGCCCGAAGACACAGGCAGGCCGAGAGTTCGTCGTCAGTGCCGGTGGCATCAAGAGCACATTTCCTGCCGTCACCACACTCATCGACGCGGCCCCCAAACTCGAACGCTGGCAGATCACCGCCTTCCGCCCTCGCCGGTGGCCTCTGAATCGAATTGAGTTGCGGGGACGAAAAGCTGACCCCGAGCATATCCAGTTCTCGCTTCTCGACAACGGGGTGAATATTGGAATTTACCTCTTCATCGCTGGCTACGAAGAGGCCGACATTACCTGGAAGGAAATCGGCTACCTGCTGCTCGATGAAGCTCTCGGCGAATACGACGTCGAAACGAAATTGGGGCCGATCGGCATGTTTTCGCCTGATGCAGCTAAAGAAGAAGAGCGGTTCCCGATGAGACAACTTCCCGAAATCTTCGACAAACATTTGCTCACTCTGAAAAATCGTGCAAAGAGTTCCCTACCGATGTAGGTAGCGACATCGGCAGTCTATCAATTCACTTCCTGGCCAAATCGCCCCGCGTATAATCCCCAGTGAACCTTGCGGACTCGCCATTGCAACGGCAAGAACGACGAACCCCAATCCCGCCGTAGAGCATCGAACCTGTCGAAGTCGAAATCCGGAGACGAAGATGACCACCCCTTTGAAGCAGCTACCCGCCTGGAAAGCCCTGGAAGCCCACGCCTCCGAAATTGGCAAGACCCACCTGCGCGACCTTTTTGCGGCCGACTCGAAGCGCGGCGAACGCCTGACGGCCGAGGCCGAAGGCGTCTTCCTCGACTATTCCAAGCACCGCATCACGGACGAGACGCTGAAGCTGCTCGGAGAGTTGGCGGAGCAATCGGGAGTGGCTGCCCGGCGCGACGCCATGTTCCGTGGCGAGAAGATCAACATCACCGAGAACCGCGCCGTGCTGCATGTTGCCCTGCGCGCGCCGAAGACCGAATCGATTCTGGTGGATGGCGTCGATGTCGTTCCCGAGGTTCACGCCGTGCTGGATAAGATGGCGGCATTCGCCGAGCAGATCCGCTCCGGCGATTGGCTCGGGTTTACCGGAAAGCCCATCAAGAACATCGTCAACATCGGCATTGGCGGCTCCGATCTCGGGCCTGTCATGGCCTACGAGGCGCTGCGGCAATATTCCGACCGCGACCTGACCCTCCGCTTCGTTTCCAACGTAGATGGCACCGATTTTCACGAAGCCACGCACGATCTGGACCAGGAAGAGACGCTGTTTATCGTCTCTTCAAAGACATTTACCACACTTGAAACCATGACCAATGCGCATTCAGCGCGGGTGTGGTCGCTTTCAAAGCTCAAGGAGCACGCCGCCGTGGCGCGCCACTTTGTCGCCGTCTCTACGAATGCGGCGGAGGTCTCGAAGTTCGGCATCGATACGGCCAATATGTTCGGTTTCTGGGACTGGGTTGGCGGGCGCTACTCGATGGATTCGGCGATCGGCCTCTCGACGATGATCGCCATTGGACCGGAGCATTATCGCGAACTGCTGGCCGGCTTCCACGCCATTGACGAGCACTTCAGGACGGCGCAATTTCTGCAAAATCTGCCCATGCTGATGGGCACGTTGAGCGTCTGGTACAACGACTTCTTCGACGCGCAGACCGTTGCCGTGCTACCCTACGACCAGTATCTCAAGCGCTTCCCTGCCTACTTACAGCAGCTCACCATGGAGAGCAACGGCAAGCATGTAACTCTGGATGGCAAAGTTGTCGATTACCAGACCGGACCTATCTTCTGGGGCGAGCCGGGAACGAACGGCCAGCACTCGTTTTACCAACTCATCCACCAGGGAACGAAGGTAATTCCCTGCGACTTTATCGGCTTCTGCAAGTCGCTCAATCCGCTGGGGCAGCATCACGACTTTCTCATGTCCAATGTCTTTGCGCAGGCCGAGGCTCTGGCCTTTGGCAAGACTGCCGAAGAGTTGCACGCCGAGGGTGTCGCGGATTGGCTGATTCCGCATAAGACCTTTGAAGGCAACCGGCCATCTTCGGTGATTCTGGCTGAGAAGATGACTCCTGCCATGTTAGGCAAGTTAGTCGCGCTTTACGAGCACAGCGTCTTTGTGCAGGGAGCTATCTGGCAGATCGATAGCTTCGATCAGTGGGGCGTGGAGTTAGGCAAGAAACTGGCCGTCGCCATCATACCGGAACTGGAGAGCGAGACTGAGCCCGAGTTGAAGCACGACAGCTCCACGAATGCTTTGATCCGGCGTTATCGCGCGCACAAGCGGAAACACTCGTAAGAGAAACGGTGTAGAATCGGCGGGACGTTCGCTGCGCGATAAACATCCAAAGCCGCGTGGCGTACCTCCAAGCAGACTATAGGAGAATCCCCGAATGTCCGAGTTGACGCCCGATCCGGAGTCTACACCCGCTAAAGTCGCCCTTTCCGGCAGCGAACGCGCGCCGCTGGAAGGGGCCACACTCGCCGGTCCTACCGACCCGCACCAACTGGTCGAAATCTCCATCGTCGTGAAGCAGCGCCGCGCGCTTGACCTGGCCCATCTGCAAGGCAAAATCATCAGCCACGATGATTTCGCATCGACCTACGGTGCCGATCCAGAGCATCTGGAGCGCGTCCGCGCCTTCGCTCGCGCCCACCATCTGCGCGTCATCGACTCCCCGGATGAGATCGCCCGGCGCACGCTCAAAATTCAGGGCACGGTGACCCAGCTTGAAAAAGCCTTCGATGTCCTACTGAACGACTACCAGCACCCCGGCGGCCGGTATCGCGGCCGAACCGGCTCCATCCACATTCCGGCGGAATTGGAAGAGGTGATTCAAGGGGTCTTCGGCCTGGACAATCGTCCCCAGGCCAAGCCCCACCACCGGTTTCGCGGGCTAGCCGGAGCCTCAGACGCCGCGACGCCCAATATCAGCTATTCGCCGGTGCAGGTGGCGCAGCTTTACAGCTTTCCCTCCGATGTGACGGGCGCGGGCCAAACGATTGGGATTATCGAACTGGGCGGGGGCTACAATCCCTCGGATATTACGAGTTTTTTTCAATCGCTGGGCCTTACCCCGCCCAACGTGACCGACGTTTCCGTCGACGGCGGGACCAACAGCCCCACCAATCCCAACAGCGCCGACGCTGAAGTGCTGCTGGACATTGAAGTGTCTGGAGGGGTCGCACCCGGAGCCAACATCGTCGTCTATTTCACGACGAATACCGATCAGGGCTTTCAGGACGCGCTCTCGACCGCTATCCACGACTCGACCAACAACCCGTGTGCGATCTCCATCAGCTGGGGAGGGCCGGAATCGACCTGGACCGCGCAGTCGATGCAGACTTTCGACCAGGTGGCGCAGGAAGCTGCCGCACTGGGCGTGACCATCACCGTCGCGGCTGGCGATGACGGTTCATCGGACGGCGTCAGCGACGGCTCGAACAACGTAGATTTTCCCGGCTCCAGTCCTAACGTACTGTGCTGCGGCGGAACCACGCTGGTGTCAGCGAACGGCGTGATCACCAGCGAGACCGTTTGGAACGACGGCTCGCAAGGAGGCGCAACCGGCGGCGGATTTTCGACCACGTTTGCCCAGCCCACCTATCAGTCTTCGCTGGCCACCAGCTACCCCGGCCAGACTGGCCGCGGCGTACCGGACGTCGCCGGCAATGCCGACCCCGACACCGGCTACAACATCCTCGTGGACGGCGAACAGGGCGTAGTCGGCGGCACCAGTGCGGTTGCTCCGCTGTGGGCTGGACTGGTGGCGCTGCTCAATCAGCAGCTCAACACTCGGCTTGGATTTCTGAACCCGTTGATTTATGCCTTGGCAGAACCCGACAACGGATTCAACGACATCACCCAAGGTAACAACGGCTCGTATTCCGCCGGTCCAGGATGGGACCCATGCACCGGACTCGGCTCGCCGATCGGGACGACACTGGCGACGCTGCTGGCGACTGCGCCCGCTGCGCCGCCATTGTCCTAATAGAAGAGGTACTTCCGCCAGCGGTCGTCGCCGCGGCCCAACATGCGCATGATCTGGCGGCTGGTATGCAGGCTGAAGGAGCGCGGCTCCTTCAGCAGCTTCATGTCGTCCAGTTCATGCAGCATGCGGTTGCCCTTTCGCCGGTTGCAGGCATGGCAGCACGCGACCAGGTTTTCCCAGGTGGAGTTGCCGCCGCGGGAGCGCGGAATCACATGGTCCAGCGTCAGTTCGCTCGATGGCAGAACTACCGAGCAGTACTGGCAGGTGTTGCGGTCGCGCAGCAGGATGTTTTTCCGCGACAAAGCGCGCGTCTGGTGCGGGATGCGCCTATATTCGAGCAGACGGATCACCGACGGCATGGCCATGCGGTTGCGCTGCGCGTGCAGCATCAGGCCATGCTCTTCCTCGGTCTTGGCGACACCTTTGAGGACCAGCACCAGGGCCCGGCGCGCGCCGCAGATGTTGATCGGCTCATACGATGCGTTAAGCACCAGGACCGGCATCTGCATGATCTGGGCCGACTGGGTCCAAGTCTGCGAATCCCCCTGCGCGGCCTGCGCTACGTGGGCCGCTGCCTTGGCGAGTGACTTCTGCTTACGGGCATGTATCATGGCTTTTCCAAGCGACATCGCTTCCCCTCGTTGACGTTAGAAGTCCGTTACCTGCACGGCGTAAAATGACGATCTCTCTTGCGTACCTCGACTCAATGAACGGTTACTGTTTTGGACAAAGCTGCCGCGTTCCCAGCGTCATCCGGCATCGACAGGTGAATGTAGTTTCCGCGCTCGCCGGCCGCGAGCGGAAATTGCCGCTGCGCCCGGGCCAGCGTGGCCACGCGCACTGAGGCGGCTCCGGCTTCGACCAGAATCCGGCCGCAGGCTCGCGCGGTGGCGCCGGTGGTGAAAATGTCGTCCACCAGCAGCACATGGCGGCCGCGAACGGCCTCGGAATCGGAGATAAAAAAAGCGCCGCGCAGATTCTGGCGGCGCTGGCGGGGAGTCAATCCCGCTTGACTCTCCGTACTGCGTTGCCGCACCAGAGAGCTGGCCGATAGCTCAAGCCTCCATTCCGGATGGCTGATCCGCAGCCGTCGCAACGCCTCCGCAGCCAGCGTCCGCGCCTGGTTGAATCCGCGCTCGGCCATGCGTCCGCGATGCAGCGGCACAGGAACGACGAGCATCCGGCGCGGAGCATCCGGCTCCAGTTGCGCCATGGCCGCCGCCAGCCGCGCGCCCAATTCTCGCGCCAGCGGGGCGATCCGATCATATTTCAGCGCGTGAATTGCCGCCCTCATGGAGCCGTCATAGACGCCGTAACTGACTGCGCGCACGAACGACGGAGGCGCCATGCGGCAGGGCCGGCAAAGATTCGCCGCCTCAGAGCCAAAGCTCGGTTCAAAGAGATCCTCGCCGCAGCGGGAACAGCAGTTGTCGCGTTGCGGAGGGATTTCGCTCCAGCAGCCTTCGCACACTGGGGACCGCGAAACCGTTGGCAGGAGGGAGCCGCAAAGAACGCAGCAGGAGGGAAGAAACGCGCAACTCAGGGCATGACCCACTCCGCTCAGCAGATTCACAGGCGCAGAACTCGCCGCAGCCCAGAACGAAGCTCCAGAGGTGGAGTTCCTTCGCGAAACGCCGGAAGTGATCGAACGAGGGTCGCTACTGAAGTCGCACCTCAATCTTGGCAGGCCGGTCCGCACCGCCTTGGCACAAGTATACGCAGAATTGCAGAAAGAAATCTATTTGAACTTTCTGTTTGCCCCAAAGGACCAACACTGCTTGCGCGGCGAGGCAATCCCAGAGAGACTTTCGTTCACTCGCCCGCCCCTGCACCGCGATCTCAGGCTGCTGGATCTTCGCCAGGAAATCTCAACGATCGTCGCCGCTCTAGAGTCCACAAGATCCCTTAAGCGCCTTGAGCCTCGGCTTTGCTCCTGAGCTCCATCGAGAGTTCAGTGATGGCCACTTCCTCGGCAGCACGCGACGGCACCCCGTATTCCCGGCCCTCGGTGAAACGCCGGCGCAGATCCTGAGCCGGAGATTCAATCAACCGCCAGCACAACTCGGTCAGAATCAACGAGACGGCAGCGACGGCGACGGCCAGAAGCACGTTTACGCCAAGTGTCAGCGGCAAACTGGACAAGTAACCGCTCTTGCGGCTATTGGAAACAGCGACGTGGATGGGTTCGTGAATCAGATACAGTCCGTAACTTCGCCGGCCCAGGTAGGTCATCACGCCATTACTGAAGAAGCGATCCAATACCGCTGGCAGCGTCGATTCGACAGCGCCAAAGATGAGCATGGCGGCCAGGATAACCACTGCCGGGATGGCGCAGATCTGGGTGCTCATGCGGATGGGATTCAGACCCTCTGGGAATGCCGCAAAAAAACCAATCAGTAGCACAGCCGCCGTAAGCGCTATCCGCTTCCACCAATGGGATAGAAACCGTTCGACGCGCGGCAACGTGACCCCGGCGGCCAATGCCGAGCCGACACAGATGCCATCCAGCCGGGTTGGCGTTATCTCATACAAAACGTAGGGAGCAACGTGCGCCATTGTCAGCACAATGCGGCAGCATTCGCTGGCCACCGCGAGACCCAGGGCAATCTGGAACAGCGTCGCGTTCTCCATTCGCTTGGCAGCCTGCGGCCAGAGAAAGTAAAACTGTTCCTCGACTGCAAGCGACCAGATATGAAAGAGCAATCCGAGTTGGTGCCCCGTCAGCACGGTCCAATTCGTGAGGAAGAAGATGGACATGAACAGGTACGAGGCTGTAATCGGCGTCTGAGCCGAGAAGAAATGCGTGGCCAACAATGCGACCGCATAGAAAGCCACAAAGACCGGAAGAATGCGAAAGGCGCGGCGCGTGTAAAAGCTGCTCCAGAAATTGGGCCGCGAACGCTCCTTGAGAATGATGCTGGTGATCAAAAAACCGGAAAGAACGAAAAATATGTCCACACCCAACCAGCCCGGCTTTAGAAAACGGTGCATGGCGGTGACGCCTGCAGTCGTTGGGATTCCAACGACAGATAGATCCCCTAAATGAGTGACTAAGACCGCTGCTATCGCAAGTCCACGAATCCCATCCAGTTGCGAAAGCCTCTTCATCCCAATCCTTTTGAGCGATCTGGCCCATCATACCATCGGGCCTAATTGGCCAGAACGGGCAGGAGCGCTTGAGCGGAACCCGATTGGGAGGGGGCACATCTAAGGCGTTTTCCCAAGATGACTATCAATCTCGCTTCGGCAAGGCCTCTTGAGTCTCGGTGTGAGACGGCGAAGGCGATAGGCCGCCTTCAGCCCTCCGATCTGCCAATTGCCACCCATAACCCAGGCCGATGGCCCGGGCTGGTATATCGGCGCGCCTTTGGCGCTCGGTTCTGCAGGTACCCATGAGGCGTTTCCGGCCCCAATCGCAATCCCGTTGGGAGTCTGGCCAATTCAGGCGATTGCCCTGCCGTGTTGTGCGAGCCGTGGCAAGTACCTGAGGTGAGAATTGAAATGGCTGCACGCGGCCACACGCAGCCGCCGGGTCTAAGTAAAAGATTTACCGTAGACTCCGCAACTTAGCGTGAACCTGGATCAAGTTAGAGCAAGGCACTAACTTTACAGCTCATTGCGAAAGGCTCCGAGCCGCTCAGTACAACTTATCGACGCCATCCAGCCTTGGGTCTGCATTTGCAGACACGCAATGAGAGGCGTGGGACGCAAGCTCAACTCGCGTCTGGACTTAGTCGCCCTTACGATGCCTTGTTGCGCAGTTCCTGCTCGGCGCGAAACCAGTCATCGACATGCTGGCCATGCCGATAGCCGCGCTCAGCCCAGAAGCGGTGAGCCAGGGCGGCTACTTCTTCCCGGGAAACGGGCTTTACAATCGCGATGCCGGTGGATGCTTTCGCCTTTTCAGCGGCAGGCTTCTTAGTGGCTAGCTTCTCGGCCTCGGCTTTCTTTGTCTTTGCGGGAGCCTTAGCCTTCTTGATTGTTTCTGCCATGCATATCCTCCGATACAAATTCGTGTTATCCACGATTCTGCTTGTTAGTCCTATCCTACAAGAATCGACCAATCCGGGATAGTTAAAAATTCGACTGGGATCGGAAAGGTATATTCCGGGACAGCAGCCTGGCCGCACCCGCCGGCTTGCGGCGCAGCAAAAAGTCTGCGCCGGTCCCAAGCGACAAGCGCTTGTCTTACCGCGTACCCAATACCGTATAGTCGCTGTACAACGCCCTATGGAGGCACTGGCCTTGCCCGAATCTCAGCCCGCATTTAAACCCTATGTCGCACCCACGGAACACCGGCCCGAGTTCACTGCCCGCGCCCTTTTACTTGGCTCGTTTTTCGGGATCGTCTTTGGCGCGGTCACCGTATATGTGGGCCTCCGCGCCGGACTTACGGTCGCCGCGTCGATCCCGATTTCCGTGCTCTCGATCAGCATTCTGCGGGTCTTCGGCAAATCCTCCATCCTCGAAAACAACATTGTTCAGACCACGGGCAATGCCGGCCAATCCATCGCGTCCGGCGTGATTTTCACTTTGCCGGCGCTGATTTTTCTCGGATTCGACCTGGAATACTCGCGCATCTTCCTGCTCGCGCTGGTGGGCGGATGGCTCGGCGTGCTGTTCATGATTCCGCTGCGCCGCCAGTTGATCGTGGAAGAGCACGGAACGCTGGCCTATCCCGAGGGAACGGCCTGCGCCGACGTGCTGATGGCCGGCGACCGCGGCGGATCGTTCGCCAGCCGCGTCTTTCTCGGCCTGGGACTCGGCGGCCTGTATACGCTCTTTCAGAACGGCAACCTTTTCGCCGCATGGCCCGACTCACCCAGCTACCAGCCGGACTTCGGCTCACAGCACATCCTCAAGGGCGCGGCCATCAAGTGCGACGCCACGCCGGAGTATCTTGGCGTCGGCTACATCATCGGGCCGCGAGTCGCGGGCGTGATTTTTGCGGGCGGCGTCTTTTCCTGGCTGGTGCTGATGCCGCTCATTCACTTTTTCGGCGCGGGACTCACCCAACCCATCTATCCCGGCACCAAGCTGATCGCCAATATGAGCCCCAGCGAACTCTGGTCCACCTACATCCGCCCCATGGGCGCGGGCGCCGTGGCCGCCGCCGGGCTGATCACGCTGATCAAGACCGTCCCCACCATCGTCGGCGCGCTGACCAGCGGCTTCAGCAAGATGAAGAAATCGACAGGTCCACGCACAAAGGCGCTGCGCACCGAGGACGATCTGCCCATGAGCGTGGTCATCGGAGGCTCAGCCGCGCTGGTGGCCATCATGTTCTTCTTCCTGCAATTCAAGCCCGTTCCCGGCACGTATGTTGGACCTCTGGCCAACCTCGCGGCTTCGCTGCTCGTCGTTGTCTTCGGCTTTCTCTTCGTCACGGTCAGTTCACGCATCGTCGGCCTCATCGGAAGCTCGGCGTCGCCCGTCTCCGGCATGACCATCGCCACGCTCATGGCCACTTCGGCCATCTTCCTGGTGAAGGGCTGGACCGCGCCAGCTTACGGCGCACTGGCCGTCACCGTTGGCGGCGCAGTGTGCATTGCCGCTTCCAACTCCGGCGACACCAGCCAGGACCTCAAAACGGGCTACCTGATCGGCGCCACGCCACGCCTGCAACAGATTGCGCTGATGATCGGTGTCTGCGTCTCCACGCTCATCATCGGCGTCACGCTCACGGCCATGAACACCGCGTTTCAGGAGTTCCGCGCCGCGCCGCAGCCGTGGGACATCAACACGCCGCAGCCCGGCGTGAACGTGCAGCAGAACGCCAAGCTGCCCGAGAAGATTTCCGTCACCAGCACGGCTGGCGCCGGTACTTCGAGCACTGGTAAAAGCACTACGGATCACGCCGCCAGCGAATACATCGTCCTCAACGCGCTCGGCTCGCCGGTGCTGGCCGACGGCAAGTACCTCTATTCGCCCGCGACGCACCAGATTGAGGTGCAGTGGATCCAGGGCATCGGCAGCGAAAAGGCCGCCGCGCCACAGGCTCGCCTCATGGCCACGGTCATCAACGGCATCCTCACGCAGAAGCTGCCGTGGGGCTTGGTGCTGATGGGCGTTTTCCTGGTGATCGCGGTCGAACTGCTGGGCATCCGCTCGCTCAGCTTTGCCGTAGGCGCGTATCTGTCGATCGGAACCACGCTGGCCATCTTCGTCGGCGGCGTCATGCGCCTCTTGGTCGATATGGCGCTCAAAAAGGCTGGCCAGGAAGCGGACGAAAGCGAGATCAGCCCCGGCGCGCTCTACGCCTCAGGACTGATCGCCGCCGGCGGCATCATCGGCCTGATCGGCGTAGCGATCAAGGCGTACGAAAGCATTGCCAACACCCACATCCCCATCCAGTTCCCCGAGATCCCCTACCTGCACTCGGATGGCACTGCCGTGGTGATGTTTGCAGCGCTGGCGTTTTCGCTCTACTACTTCGCGCGCAAGCCGCTCAAGTCGTGATCGGCAAAGTCTGCGCTTCTCGGTATTCTTGTAATGCGGTATTACTGCACTCTTGAAGGAGGAGTTCAAAATGAGCCAAAAGGAATTGGAAGATCTGCAACGAGCGCTCCGCGAACTGACTCTGGAGAACAACTCTAAAGAAAAGGCCATCCGGTTTTTCAAGGAAAGCGGCTATTTCGACGAAAATGGCGAGTTAGCCAAGGAGTATCGTCAGCCTGAATAACTTCGTATTGGCCTATCACGGATGCAACACCAAGACCGCTCAGAACCTTCTGAGCGGTTCCGAG
>Ga0302325_10031786_pt1 | contig 10850 bp, 9 predicted proteins | sample Palsa_T0_2_FD_201948 | JGI IMG/M metagenome (GOLD analysis project Ga0302325, IMG submission 201948) | Peat permafrost microbial communities from Stordalen Mire near Abisko, Sweden - Palsa_T0_2 | ecosystem: Environmental > Terrestrial > Soil > Palsa > Peat permafrost | place: Sweden: Abisko... | reverse complement strand
GGCAAAGCGCACCTCGCCCTTCTCCTTGCGCTTGCGTACGGCCTCGATCAGAGCACGCCCGCCCAGGGTCTCGTTGGCGACGACAAGGACTGTATGCATCGCTCCTCCTTACTCCGGCGTCGGCGAAGTCGCGATTGTGCCGGCGGGCTTGGCCTCGGCCGGCGATTTGAAGATGCCGTGCACCGCACCAGGGACGCCGTACTCGTACGGTCCCCCGACCACGGTCGGCAGCGTGTCGAAGTTGAAGATCGGTGGCGGTGAGGACACCTGCCACTCGAGCGTCAGCCCGCGCCACGGGTTGGCTGCCGCACGGGGGCCGCCGCGCCAGCTCGAGATGATGTTGTAGATGAAGAACAGCGTGCTCAGCCCGAGCCCCCAGCTCATGATCGAGATGAACAGGTTCCAGTCGGCGAACTTCTGCGCGTAGTCGGCGACGCGTCTCGGCATGCCCTCGATCCCGATGATGTGCATCGGGCCGAAGGTCAGGTTGAAGAAGATGAACGTCGACCAGAAGTGGAGCTTGCCGAGCCTGTCGTCGTACATGCGGCCGGTCATCTTCGGGAACCAGTAGTACACGCCGGCGAAGATCGTGAACAGCGAACCCCCGTACAGCACGTAGTGGATGTGCGCGACGATGAAGTAGGTCTGGCTGACGTGGATGTCGAACGGGATCATCGCGAGCATGATCCCGCTGATGCCGCCGAGCGAGAAGGTGGTCAGGAAGCCGAGCGCGAACAGCATCGAGGTGTCGAGATGGATCACACCTCTCCACAGCGTCGCCAGCCAGGAGAAGACCTTGATCCCCGTCGGCAGCGCGATGATGCAGGTCGTCACCATCATCGGGACGCGGATCCATGCCGGCATCCCGGACACGAACATGTGGTGCGCCCACACCGTGAAGCCGAGCACCACGATCGCCAGCAGCGAGAACGCCATCATCCGGTAGCCGAAGATCGGCTTGCGCGACTTGACCGCGATCACCTCGGAGATGATTCCGAAGCCGGGCAAGATCATGATGTAGACCGCCGGGTGGGAGTAGAACCAGAACACGTTCTGGTACAGGAGCACGTTGCCGTTGTTGTGGCTGCCGACGAAGGCGTTGAAGAAGTTGAAGTGCAGCGCGACGTCGAGCAGGACCATGAACTGCGAGGCGGCGATGAACGGCGTCGCGATCACGACCAGCAGCGAAGTCGAGAAGTTCGCCCACACGAGCAGCGGCAGGCGGAAGAAGCTCATGCCGGGAGCACGCATGGTGATGATCGTCACCAGGAAGTTCAGCGCGGTCGCGATCGAGGAAAAGCCCGCGAACTGGATCCCGAGGGTGAAGAAGAGCTGGCCGATCGGCATCGTCGTCGACAGCGGCGCATATGCGGTCCAGCCCGACGCGAACGATCCCCCCGGCGCCAAGAAGCTCATCAGCAGCATGATCCCGCCGGCCGGCAGCATCCAGTACGAGAGCGCGTTCAGGCGCGGGAACGCCATGTCGGGCGCACCGATCATCAGCGGCAGCACGAAGTTCGCCATCCCCGCGAACACCGGGATCACGAACAGGAAGATCAGGATCGTCGCGTGGACCGAGAACAGGCCGTTGTACTCCTCGGGCGTCACGAAGTTCATGCCCGGCTTGGCCAGCTGCGCGCGGATCAGCATCGCGAGCATGCCGCCGACGAGCAGGAAGAAGAACGACGTGACCACGTACTGGATGCCGATCACCTTGTGGTCGGTATTGACCTTGAAGTAGTCCCGCCAGTTGTGGGCGCCGTGCTGATCGTGGTTCTCAGGACGGGTCGGTCCACCGAACATCCAGTAGAACCAGTAGTCGCAGGTGCCGATGCCGATCAGGAAGAAGATCGGAACCGTGATCAGGCAGACGATCGTGATCGCGTGGGGGTCGACGACCGGATGCTGGCGCATCGCGATCCGGATCACGCAGGTCAGCGCGAACCCGAACGCGAAGCCGATCACGTCGAACAGGGCAGCTCGGTACCAGCCCGGTGCTCGCAGCTTCGCGGGGAGAGGCACGCGGGTTCGCTTGGGGACTGGTTCGGCGATGGCTGTCATTTATCCGTCCAGCTGTTGGAGGTCACTTTGTCACGCTCGCCAAGAAGTTGACCAGCGCCTCGATCTTGGTCGGGCCGAGCGTGGTGGCGAAGGTCGCGGGCATGATCCCCTTCGCGTAGCCGGTGGGGAGGTATGCGTAGGGATCGGTGATCGCCTTGTCGATGCATGCTTTCAGCGTCGTGCCGCGGATCTTCTGCGACGCGGGGTTGGCGCAGTCGGACGCGAGCCGGGTGGTGAGGTCCGGCCCGATCACGCCCGTCGTGCCGGCCGCGGCGAGCGTGTGGCACGAGGCGCACGTGCCGACCCCGGTGAAGATCGCCTTGCCCGCCGCCGGGGTGGTGCCGGCGGCGCCGGTGCTCGCGGCGCTCGAGCTGGTCGACGTCGACGTCGAGGTGCTCGCCGGGGCGGTGGATGTGCTCGCCGGGGCCGCGGAGCTGCTCGCCGGGGCCGCGGAGGTGCCCGGCAACACCGATGGGATGCCCGGGACCGCGACCGGAAGCACCGAGGCGGGCGGCAGGAGGTTCGCTGTCCGCGCCTGCACCGGCTGCTTCTTGATCCAGGTTGCGAATTGGGCCGCCGACAGCACGTACGTCGTGGAGCGCATGAACGCGTGGCCGGCGCCGCACAGCTCGGTGCATTCGACCGGGTAGGTCCCCCGCTTGGTCGGCGTCACGCGCAGCGTCCCGACGATGCCTGGGACCGCGTCGAGCTTCTCGGAGAACTGCGGCACGAAGAAGCTGTGGATCACGTCCAGCGAGCGGAGCTTGAAGACGACCGGGCGGCCGTTGGGGAGGTACAGGAACGGCGAGTAGACGGCCTTGTTGCCCGGCTGCGGGTAGGCGAACTCGAACGCCCACTGGCGCGCGGTCACGTCGACCGTCAGCGCCCCCTTCTTGTTCGCCTCGTTCGCGTACAGCACGCTGACCGCATAGGAGCACAGGAGGACGATCAGGACCGCGGGCGCGATCGTCCAGATCACCTCGAGCCTCGTGTTGCCGTGGATCGGCGGACCGTCCACGAGCTCCTCGCCGGGTCGCATCCGGAACCACCAGACGGAGAACCCGATCACGGTGATCACGAGCACGAAGATCGGCACCGAGGCGATCAGCAGGACGTCGTAGAGAATCCTGATTCGCTTCGCCTGTTGCGAGGCGTCGGTGGGGAACCAATGGATCGCGAGCACGATCCAGATTCCGATCGCGGTCGCGACAGCCCCGAAGATCAGCATCGGCGTGACTGAGTGCTTACGCACGCGGGGATCTCCACCACCCTCGGGCATCTGCGCAGCATCCTATGCGTTCCGCGCGACGAACGGCAACGCGTAACTGCGCTTCCTAGGGCGGTCCTCCCGTGACACCAGAAAGGTGTCAGCCCGAAGACTCAGTTATTCGACTATGATTGCGCCAATCGTTGCAAAGTGCAAGCTTCGTCTTCGGGCCTGCCGTGTGGGGCGCTGGGGGGCTGGAGGCGTGGGCCGCGGAGGGGAAAACCGGGGCGCGGCCCACGCGGCGGACGCGCGTGTGCTCGGGCGTCAGTGCTTCTGGTGCTCGTCGGGCAGTGCGGCGATGTCGTGCCGCACGTCCTGGATCCACTTGAAGGTGGTGACGAGGAAGAGGATCAGGCCCACGATCAGGAGCTCGGGGGTGAAGATCGTGGTGCCCACGACCGTGAGCGTGATTCCTGCGGCGCACAGGAACGGCTTCACCGTCGGGCCGGGGAGATGGATGTCCTCGCCGGCCGGAGGAACGGGATGCTCGACGTCGCTCATTGATGCACGTAGATAACTGCGGCCAGGAACGTCGCTCCGAACATGAACGCGCAGATCGCGCCGGCGATCAGGCCGGAGCGGAGGTTCTTTCGGGCTAGCTTGCGGTCCATGGTCTCGGTTCCAGTTTATAGCTTGACATCGATCACCATCGCGCCGAACAGCAGCGCGAGGTAGAGCAGCGAGAAGAGGTACAGGCGCAGCGCCGATCGCCGGTCGGCGCGGCGGTAGAGCAGCACGGCCCCGCCGATGAACGCGAGTCCCAGCACCATCGATGCGACCAGGTAGATGCCGCCGAACGCGCCGGCGCAGAACGGGAGCTGGGTGACCGCATACAGCAGCAGCGAGTAGAGCAGGATCTGCTTGCGCGTCTCGCGCTCGCCCCGCACCACCGGCATCATCGGCACGCCGACCTTCTCGTAGTCACCCTTCATCAGCAGGCTGAGCGCCCAGAAGTGCGGTGGCGTCCAGTAGAAGACGATCGCGAACAGGTAGATGGCCGTCCACGACAACGAGCCCCGCGTGGCAGCCCAGCCCACAAGCGGTGGGATCGCGCCGGCGGCCCCGCCGATGACGATGTTCTGGGGTGTGCGGCGCTTGAGCCAGATCGTGTACACGCCGACGTAGCCGACGAAGCCGCCGAGCGCGAGCGACGCGGCCAGCACGTTGACGGTCAGCGACAGCAGCGCGAACGAGAGCGCCGAGAGCGCGAACCCGAACACCAGCGCGGCGCGCGGCGCGATCCGGCCGGCCGGGATCGGGCGGGACGCCGTCCTCGACATCTGTGCGTCGATGTCTCGGTCCCAGTAGTGGTTCACAGCGCCGGCGCCGCCGGCCGAGAGGTACCCGCCGAGGCACGTGAGCGCGACCCTCGAGACCGACGGGCTGCCCGCGATCTCCATCGCCGTGATCGTCGTGAACAGCAGCAGCGACTGGACCTTCGGCTTGGTCAGCTCCGCGTAGTCGGAGACGACCTGCCGAACCGACGAGCCGGCGCTCGCCGCGGGTGCGGCACCGGTGGCGGCACCGGTGGCGGTGGAGGCTTCCATCACGCCTCTACGCGCCGGCGAACTGCTCGCTGCCGCCGGTCTTCTGCGTGACCCCGGTGTCGCGCTCGATCTGGCGGCGGATGTCGCGCATCGGCTCGACCGAGCGGACGCGCGGGATCACGTCGAAGTTGTTGGCAGGGGGCGGCGAGGTGGTGAACCACTCGAGCGTGTTTCCCTTCCACGGGTCGGGACCGGCGATCGCTCCAACCTTCAGGCTGCGGAAGACGTTGATGAATGTCAGCAGGATGCCGAGCCCGAGGATGAACGATCCGATCGTGGAGATCAAGTTGTAAGTGGACCAGCCGACGCCGGGCGGGTAAGTGTAGATCCGTCGCGGCATGCCCGACAGCCCGAGCGCGTGCTGGACGAAGAAGGTCATGTTGAAGCCCCAGAACATGATCCAGAACGACCACTTGCCGAGCGTCTCGTTCATCAGCCGGCCGGTGATCTTCGGATACCAGTAGTAGAGGCCCGAGAACACGGTGAACACAGCTCCGCCCATCAGCACGTAGTGGAAGTGCGCGACGACGAAATACGTGTCGTTGAGCTGCCAGTCGATCGGGAAGACCGCGAGGAAGATCCCGGTGATCCCGCCGATGATGAAGATCGCGATGAACCCGACTGCGAAGTACAGCGAGGTCGTCATCACGATCGAGCCGCGCCACAGGGTCGCGATCCAGTTGAAGATCTTGACCCCGGTCGGGATCGCGATCAGGAACGAGCTCAGCATGAAGAAGCCCATCACGACGACCGGCAGCGGCGAGGCGAACATGTGATGCCCCCACACGAGCACGGCCAGGAAGGCGATCACGCAGGTCGCGGCGGCGATCGCCTTGTAGCCGAAGATCGGCTTGCGCGAGAACACCGGGATGATCTCGGAGATCATCCCGAACCCGGGCAGGATCATGATGTAGACCTCGGGGTGCCCGAAGAACCAGAACAGGTGCTGCCAGAGGAGCGGCGAGCCGTGGTCGGTGGGGTCGAAGAAGTGGGTCCCGAAGTGGCGGTCGGTGAGCAGCATCGTCACCGCCGCGCCGACCACGGGCAGCGCGATGATCAGCAGGATCGCGTAGATCAGGACCGACCACACGAACAGCGGCAGGCGCCCCCAGCCCATCCCGGGCGCTCGCATGTTGACGATCGTCGCGTAGAAGTTGATCGCGCCGATGAGCGAGGAGATGCCGGTCAGGTGGATCAGGAAGATCCACGCGTCCTGTCCCCCGCTCGTTGAGTAGAGGATGCTCGAGAGCGGCGGATAGCTCCACCAGCCGGCCTCGGGCGGGGTGAAGAACAGCGAGAAGTAGAACACGATGCCGCCGAACAGCAGCAACCAGAAGGAGAGCGCGTTCAGGCGCGGGAACGCCATGTCGCGGGCCCCGATCATCAGCGGCACGAAGTAGTTGCCGAAGCCGGCCATCACCGGCACGACGAACAGGAAGATCATCGTTGTCCCGTGCATCGTCAGCAGCTCGTTGTAGTGCTCCGGCGTCAGCAGCGTGTTGTTCGGGACGCTGAGCTGCAGGCGCATCATCAGTGCTTCGATCCCGCCGAGGCAGAAGAACACGAAGGTCAGGACCAGGTACATGATCCCGATCTTCTTGTGGTCTGTGGTCGTGATCCAGTCCACCCACTTGTTCGTCTCCCGCGGCTTCGGGACCTCGTGGGCGATCACCTGGGGCACGGGGCGGAGCGCGGTGTCGGAGGCGGACATTCGGTTCCTTTTAGGAGAGGTTGGCTGTGAGGTTGCCGTTCGCGATCAGCTGCTTGCGAAGCGTGAGCACCTGCTGCTCCTGAGCTGCGATCCAAGCCTTCTGCTGGGTCAGCCACTGCTGCCACGCGGCCGGCGTGAGCACCTTGACGAGCGCGGTCATCGCCGCGTGCAGGCGGCCGCACAGCTCCGCGCACTGGCCGTGATAGAGGGCCCCGACCTTCGAGGCCTTGAACCAGGTGTAGGTCGTGTAGCCGGGCACTGCGTCGACCTTGCCTCCGAGCGACGGGACCCACCAGGAGTGGATCACGTCGAGCGACTCGATGTGGAGCACGATCGTCGTGTTCGCGGGCACGTACATCTCCTGGTAGGAGTACGCCACCTTGCTCGAGTACGGGTCGCTCTCGCAGCCGGACCCGTAGTAGTACGCCCAGATGAACTGGCGTCCGGTGATGCAGATGACGAGCTTCTTGCCGTTCGGCGGCGAGGGCTCGGTAGTCGAAGCGGTCAGCACGCCGCCGCTGAGCGAGAGCCCGTTCGCGCTCGAGTTCGGCGGGTTGATGATGCCCGGCAGCTTGATGAAGGTGACGGTCGTCAGGACCACGAGGATCACCGCCGCGCCGACCGTCCAGCCGATCTCGAGCCGCGTGTTACCGTGGATCTGGGCGGCGACCGCGCCCTTCTTGGCGCGGAACTTGTAGACCGAATAGAACAGCGCCCCTTCGACGACGGCGAACACGACCGCGGCGATGTAGAGCACGATCATGTAGAGGCTGTGGATCTCGTTCGCCGGCTGGGCACCCGACTTCGGGGTGAGGAAATTGGCCAACGCGGCCGGCGCCAGCACGAGCGACGCGCCGAGCATCAGCGCGACGGTCAGGGCTAGGCGACGTCGGCGGATCCCACGCGCGGAGCGCCGGTGAGGATCGTTCTTGGCGTCAGAGCGCAAGGCGGCGGCATTCTATCCAGGCGGGGCCCCGGCGCGAGTTAGTGAGGATCGCACTAACTCTGAGCAGCCGGCGGCGTCTCGATCACGATGCGGCACGGACGGTGGGCCAAGAGATAGCTTGCGGTCGGCCCGAGCGCGCGCTCGGAGGCGGGCGCGTGTGCGGTCCCGAGGTAGATGATCTCGGCCTGGTGGCGCTCCGCCTCCTCGACGATCGCCGCCCCGGGGTTGCGGGTGCGGATCAGTCGTGTCTGCACGTTCAGCCCGGCCTGGCGACCCGTCAGCTTGGCGTTCTCGAGCACTCTCAGCCCGAGCTGCTCCTCGTCATCGAGGCCGGAGTCCAGCGGCAGCTGGCTCGGTACGCGCAGGACGTAGATCGCCTCGACCATTGCATCCTCGCCGACCAGCTTGGCCGCGGTCCTCAGCGCGCTGGCGTCGACGTCGGTGCCGAAGATCGGCACGATCGCGGAGCGGTATTCGAGCTCGATGAAGAACGCCGGACGTTGATGGCGCGCGATCCGGTGGTGGCTGCGGAGGTCGAGCCCCTGCTTGCGCCGGTAGACGACGTATCCGGTCAGACCGACGATCATCCAGCCAGTGCCCACGTACCGGGCATCGACGTGGAGCGCCAGGACCGAGATCCAGGCCGCGAACGTGGCGATACCGCCGAGCACCGCGGTCAGCGGGATCTGCCGGCCGCGGTAAGGGATGTTCCATGGCATCTTGTACGGCCGCTCGCGATCGGGCTCCTTGATCCGCAGCGCGATCACCGAGGCGTGCGCGGTGGTGAACGACAGCATCGCGCCGAACGAGTACAGATTGCCGAGGAAATCCGTCTTCCCGGGGATCAACAGGATGCCCGCGAAGGCCGAGAAGACAAGGATCGTGAACCAGGGCGTTCGGTACTTCGGGTGCAGGCGGGCGAAGATGGACGGGAGCTGCCGGTGCTCGGCCAGCGACCACGACAGACGCGAGATCCCGATCAACCCGGCGTTGGTAGCGATGAACAGGATCGTCGCGGCGAGAACCCCGACGTAGTACCGAAGGATGTGCGCGACCGTCGCTGAGAGCCCCAGGTGCTCGATGATCCCCAGCACCGGGTCGTTCTCGAAGCCATGCGGTGGAGGCTCTCCGAGCAACGTGTACGCATGCGTCCCGTGCCCGATGACCGGCAGGGCCGACAGCGCGACCACCGTCATCCCGGCGTACACGCCGATGACCGCGACCAGGATCAGGTTGACCGCCTTGGGGATGTCCTTGCCCGGGTCGCGCGCCTCCTCCGCCATGTTCGAGACCGTTTCGATCCCCGTGTAGGCGAGCATCGACAGCGACAGGGCGAAGATCAGGTGCTTGTACGTAGGGACGGTCCCGAGGTCGACCTGGTGCACGAGCCGCGAGGGATCGAGCACGAGGAACACCCCGATCAGGATGATCAGGCACTGCGTCGCGAGGTCGGCGATCGCGAGGAAAAAGTTCAGCTTCGCCGACTCACCGATCCCGCGGATGTTCAGCCACGCCAGCACGACGATCACGATCAGGCCGCCGATCACGTCCCCCGGGGGATGCGTGAGCGCGGGCCAGAAGGCGCCGAGATAGTGCGGAACGAAGAAGGCCGAGATCGCGATCGTGAGGATGTAGTCGAGGCTCAGCGCCCAGCCGGCGATGAACGAAACCAGCTCGTTGAACGCCTGTCGCGCGAACGACGAGGAGCCGCCCGCCTCCGGAAGCATCGCCGCGCCCTCCGCATAGGTCTTCGCGGTCAGCGCGAAGAGGCCGCCGGCGACCATGAAGATGATCGGCGTCATCCCCAGCGCGTACGCGGCGACGATCCCGAGCGCGTAGTAGATCGAGGAGCCGACGTTTCCGTACGCCGTGGCGAACAGCCCGCCAAGGCCGACGGTGCGTCGTAGGCCGTGGGTCTCGATCTTGGCCATCCGGGCTGCCTCGAAGATAGGCCAAGCCGGATCAAGGTCCCGCTAAGAACGGGACCTCCGGCGTAGAGAATTCGTTAATTCAGGCGCCGCGGCAGGTCGTTGGTGCGAGCCGGACGGCGGGCGCTATTCGGCCAGCAGCCGATAGCCGACCCCTGGCTCGGTCACCAGGTGGCGCGGCCGTTGCGGGTCCGGCTCGAGCTTGGCCCGAATGTGCGCGACGTGGACCCGGAGGTAGTGCGTCTCCTGGCCGTACTCAGGCCCCCAGACCTCGTGCAGGAGGTGGCGGTGGGTGACGAGGCGCCCGCGGTGTTGCGCCAGCACGCGCAGCAAGTCGAACTCGATCGGGGTCAGGTGGACATCCAGTCCGGCACGGGTGACGCGGCGGTCGGAGAGGTCGACCATCAGCTCGCCGATCTGCAGGAGCGGGGAGCCGCCCGTCTCAGCGGAGCGTCGCAGCACCGCTCGCAGCCTGGCCACCAGCTCATCGGTCCCGAACGGCTTGGTCACGTAGTCGTCCGCGCCCGCGTCGAGGGCTCGGACCTTCTCGCGCTCGTCGCCCACCGCGGAGAGCACCAGGATCGGGAGCCTGCTCCAGCGGCGCACCTCCTCGCACACCTCGACGCCCTGCCCGTCGGGCAGGACGAGGTCGAGCACGAGCGCCGCCGGAGGCCGGGCGGCAAGCGACGCAAGCGCCTCGGACTTCGTGCTTGCGGCCTCGACCGCATAGCCGGCGGTGCGCAGGATGATCTTCAGCCCGCGGACGATCTGGGGCTCGTCGTCGACGACGAGGATCCGCGGCGGCTCGCCGGTCACGCGACCGACTCGGGCTGGCGGGGCACGGGGAAGGTCACCGCAAACGACGTGCCACGGTCAGCGCCGGTCTGCAGCGTGATCTTGCCGCCGTTGGCCTCGACGAAGCCGCGGCAGATCGCGAGGCCGAGCCCAGACCCGGGATCGGCGGCGCCACGGCCGCGGAAGAACGGCTCGAACACGCGAGCGCGGTGCTGCGGGGGGATCCCCCGACCCGTGTCGATCACCCGCACGGTGACGCGCCCACCGCCGGCGCCGCCGGTGATCCGCACGGGCGCACCGGAGGGGGAGAACTTGATCGCGTTCTCGATCAGATTCGAGAAGACCCGCTCGAGCTGCGCGGCGTCGGCGCGCACGAGCGGCAGGTCGGGCGGGAGCCCGAACTCGAGTGCGGACGCGCCCACCAGCTGGGCGGCGGCCGATGCGACCACGTCGTGCAGGTCGCACCAATCCGCGCGCGGCTCGACCGCCCTCGCCTCGATCTTCGACAGATCGAGGAGGTCGTCGACCAACCTGGCGAGGCGCGCGCCCTCGGTCTCGATCACATCGGTGAGCTCGGAGCGCTCCTCGCCGGTCA
>Ga0302325_10031785_pt1 | contig 10851 bp, 6 predicted proteins | sample Palsa_T0_2_FD_201948 | JGI IMG/M metagenome (GOLD analysis project Ga0302325, IMG submission 201948) | Peat permafrost microbial communities from Stordalen Mire near Abisko, Sweden - Palsa_T0_2 | ecosystem: Environmental > Terrestrial > Soil > Palsa > Peat permafrost | place: Sweden: Abisko... | reverse complement strand
CATGACCACGATCCGATCGGCCTTGAGCACTGTCGCCAGCCTGTGCGCGATGATGAGGCTTGTGCGGCCCGTGAGGGCCTGGGCGAGCGCATACTGGACCAGCTGCTCGTTTTCGGCGTCCAGCGCGCTGGTGGCTTCGTCGAGCAGCAGGATCGGAGCGTTTCTCACCAAGGCCCGGCCGATGGCCAGCCTCTGCCGTTCGCCCCCCGACAGGGTCTTGCCGCGTTCGCCCAGCGGCGTGTCGAACCCCTGCGGCAGAGCGCCGATGAAGTCCGCGGCTTGGGCGGACCGCGCCGCTTCGAGCAGTTGCTCCGGCGAGGCCTCATCGGCGCCGAACCGCAGGTTTTCCAGTGCCGAACCGGAAAAGAGCGGGGCGTCCTGGGCGACCAGCGCCAGCCGGCATCGGACCTGTCTGGGATCTGCCGACCGCAGATCGACCCCATCGAGGCGCACCGAACCCTGCTGGGGATCGTAGAAGCGAAGCAGGAGGCGGAAGATCGTACTCTTGCCCGCTCCTGAGGGACCAACGAGAGCCACGCGCTCGCCGGGTCGCACGGCGAGGTCGAAGCCGTTGAGGGCGGGCAAGTCGGGTCTGCCTGGATAGGAAAACACGACTCCGTCCATGACGATCTCGCCGCGCGCCGGGATCGGTAGCGGCGTCGGGTGGGCCGGCGCGCTGACGCTGGCCCGGGCGGCGAGAAGCTCGCCGATGCGCTCCATCGCCCCGGAAGTCTTCTGGACATCGCCCCAGGTCTCGCCCAGCGACCCGACCGCCCCGGCGCCCAGGACCGAGAGCAGGACGAACTGAAGCAGGGCCCCTGGGCTCATGGTGTGATGGACATAGGCGGCCAGGGACGCGCGCCACAAAACCACACCCACCGCGCCGGAAATCAGCAGCATGACCAGGGCGGTGAGAACGGCGCGCGCGCCGACGCGCGCCATCGAGGCTTGGTAGGCATCTTCCACGGCGCGCCTGAACCTCTCGGTCACCGCGGCCTCGCGGCCAAAGGCCTGGACGGTATCCAGCCCATCGAGAGTCTCGCCGGCAAAGGCCACCGCCTGGGCGAAGCGCGACTGAGCCTCGACCGACAGTCGCCGCACCCGGCGCCCAACGGTGATCAGCGGCGCGAGGGTGAAGACCGCCAACAGGGCGACCAGAGCGGTCAGGCCCGGATTGACGACCATGAGGACGACGAACGCCGCCACGGCCATGAGAAGATTGCGCAGGGCGACCGAGACCGATGATCCGAGCATGGTCTCGACGATCGTCAGATCGGTGGTCAGGCGCGAGAGGACCTCGCCGGTCCGCACTCCCAGGAAGTAGGCCTGATCAAGGCGCATGACGTTGGCGTAGACGGCCGCCCGAAGGTCGGCGGTGATCCGCTCGCCGAGTTTGCTGGTGAAGTAGAAACGGCCGGCGGTGGCCAGCGACAGCACCACCACCACCATGGCCATGAGGAGGAAATATCGGCCGATCGAGGAGGCCGCGTGAGATGCCAGGCCCCGGTCGGCCACCTCGCGGGCGGCGAAGGTGAAAGCCAGCGAAGCGGCCGTCGACAAGATGAGAAACAGGCAAGCGAGGGCCGCATCGGTCCAGTGGGCCTCGACAAAGGGCCTCAGTGTCGCCAACGGTTTGAGGTCCCGGCGGCCCTCGCGCTGGTCGACCTCGGCCATCGTCGCGGCGCCCGACGCCATCGTCGCTCTCCGACGTCTTGCGCCGCCAGCGAGCGGAGCGCTGCTCATCGACGATCCTTGCCTAGCTCGGCGGCGCTCGTGTATAGGCGCGCGTTCGCCAAGCGCCTTGCGGAACGGTCCTGCGTTCGTGGCGAGATCAGTCGGTCAGAGCATCCCATGAAGCAAGACACCCATCCGGACTATCACTTCATCACCGTCACCATGACCGACGGCACGACCTATCAGACACGCTCGACCTACGGCAAGGAAGGCGCCGAACTCCACCTCGACGTCGACCCCAAGACCCACCCGGCATGGACAGGGGGTAACCAGCATCTGGTCGATCGCGGCGGCCGGGTCTCGCGGTTCGCGGCCAAATACGGCGGATTTCTCAAGACCTGAACGCGGGGAGCCACGGCCGGCTTTCCTGAGCGCGGCTTGACAGGCTGGTCCGCGGGGCGGACCGCTCCAATCCCATGACATCGCTTCCAGCCCTTCTGGCGCCCCCCGCAAGGGCGGTCCTGGCGAGAATCGCCGGGACCTACCTTCGGCCTCGATGGCGCGGGCTGGCGGTTTCGGTGCTTTGCGCCGCGGTTTTCGCGGCCCTATCGGGCATGCTGCTGAAAATCCTGCAGCCGGCCGTGAACGGTCTCACCTCGCATCCGCAGGCCGATGCCCTGGGCGCCATCCCCCTGACGATCGTCGGCCTCGCGCTGGCGCGCGGACTTGCCCAGGTTTTGCAGACCATCGTCGTGAACCGGATGGGCAATGGCATCGTCGCCGACATCCAGCTCGACATCTTTCGCACCCTCGTGCGCGCCGACCTCGCCCGCCTTCGCGCCTCGCATAGCGGTGGGTTCGTCTCCTCGGTGCTGTACGACGCCGGCCTGATCCGTGAGGCCGCCACCAGCGGTCTGGTGAATTTCGTCCAGCAGCTGCTTACTCTTCTCGCCGCCGGCTACGTCATGGCGACCACCGACTGGCGGCTTAGCGCCTTCGTGCTGCTCGCCGCGCCGGTCGTGGTTCTGCTGTTTCGCCGGTTCTCGCGCCTTACCCACACGGCGGCCAGGGGCGCCATGGCCGCCACTTCCACCCTCACCTCGGTGCTGATGGACAGCCTCGATGGCGTGCGGGTGATCAAGATGGAAAACCGCGAGGCGTACGAGGAGGAGCGCGTCGCCGCCGTCATCGCACGGCGCCAGGGCCATATCCTCAGCGGCGACAATGCCCGGGGCGTCGCTGCCCCAGTCACTGAAACCCTTATGACCTTCGTCGTCGCCGGAGTCCTCGCCTATGAGGGCTGGCGCGCGCTCCACACCCATCCCGACACCGGCGCCTTCGTCGCTTTCTTCGCCGCCTTGCTTACCTCCGGCCAGGCTCTGCGGCAGCTGGCCAATCTCTCTGCCCTGCTCAGCCAGGGCGCGGTGGCCGGGGGACGCCTCTTCGCCAGCCTGGACGTGGCCCCCGAGGTCGTCGACCGGGCTTCGGCGATGGCGCTGCCACGTGGGGAGATGACGGTGAGGCTCGAGGAGGTGTCCTTTGCCTATGATACCGATCGGCCGGTGCTCGACCGCGTCTCCATGGAGGCTCGGCGGGGAGAGATCGTCGCCTTGGTGGGGCCTTCGGGCGCCGGCAAGACCACGGTGCTCAACCTCATTCCCCGCCTCTACGATGTCACCGGCGGCAGGTTGACCATCGATGGCCGCGACACCCGCGATGTGACGATCGCCTCGCTGCGACGGGCTATCGCCCTGGTGACACAGGAGCCTTTCCTGTTCGACGATACGATCACGGCGAACATCGCCTATGGGAATGCGGACGCCGGGGCCGAAGAGATCGAGGCGGCCGCTCGGGCGGCCGCCGCCCACGAGTTCATCACCCAGCTGCCACAAGGCTACGAAACGCTGGTCGGGGAAGCCGGAACGCGCCTCTCCGGGGGGCAGCGTCAGCGGATCGCCATCGCCAGGGCCTTCCTCAAGGACGCGCCCATCCTCCTGCTGGACGAGGCCACGAGCGCTCTGGACAGCGAGAGCGAGGCTCTGGTCAGGGCCGCCTTAGATCGCCTGATGGCCGGCCGGGTCACGCTGCTGATCGCCCATCGCCTGGCGACTGTGCGCGGCGCCCATCGCATCTACGTACTCGATGAGGGCCGGATCGTCGAGGTGGGGGCACACGACGGCCTGATGGCCAAGGGCGGCCTCTACGCGAGGCTGGCCGGAGCGCAGGATCTCGACCACACGCCGGTGGCCGCCGAGTGAAGCGCCTCATTCGGCTGGCCGCCGTGCAACGGCTGCTGGCCGGCCTCGTCGTCGCCTACGCGAGGATCCTGCGCGCGACGCTACGGTGGGAAGTCGAGAATCGATCAGCAATGGATGCGGCCGTGGCGTCCCCAAGCGGGGCTCTGGCTCTTTTCTGGCACGGCCGGATCAGCCTGGCCGTGGCCGGCGTCGATTTCCTCGGGGATAAGCCCCGCAGAGTGATGATTTCCCTTTCTCGGGACGGCGACTTCATCAGCATGGCCGCCGAACGCCTGAGCGTCCCGGTGATCAGGGGTTCGACCGGCAAGGGCGATCGGATCGCCGGCAAAGGCGGTGGGACAGCCTATCGACAGGCAATCGAGTTTCTTCGCGCCGGCGGGGCGGTGCTGCTGACCCCGGACGGGCCCCGTGGACCCCGTGAGGTTCTGGCGCCCGGCGCCGTTCGGCTCGCCGCAGCCGCCGGCGTGCCGGTTTTCCTGGCCGGACTGGCGGCCCGACCATCGATCAAGCTTCGCAGCTGGGACGGCGCGCGGCTTGCGCTGCCCTTCGCTCGGGCGAGGCTCATTGTCGATGGGCCGCTAGCGGCGCCAAGCGCCGGCGACCCGGCTTGCCTGGAGAAGGTGCGCGCTGATTGGCAGGAGCGGATGGCTCAGGCCCAGAGCCGCGCCGCGACGGCGCGAGACGCGGCGCCCGCGGGTCTGCGGCTTTATGCTCTGGCTACCGGCGCCCTCTCGCCCTTCGCTCCCGTCATGCTCGCGGTCCGGACACTGAATGGCAAGGAGGACCGGGAAAGACGCGGCGAACGTCTGGGTAGGCCAACCCGCCCGCGACCGCCCGGCAAGGTAGTCTGGCTGCACGGGGCTAGCGTTGGCGAGGGTCTTTCCCTGCTTCCCTTGATGCAGGCGATCCGCATGGCGCGACCGGACCAGACGCTCCTGGTGACCAGCGGAACGCGGACCTCCGCCGAACTCCTCGCCAGTAGGCTACCGGCAGGGTCCATTCACCAATACGCGCCGTTGGATACGCCTTCGGCCGCGGGGAATTTCGTCGATCACTGGCGCCCTGACTTCGTCGTCTTTGCCGAAAGCGAGCTTTGGCCAAACCTTCTGTTGCGCGCCAAGGCGGAAGGGGCGGCCCTCGCGCTCGTCTCGGCCCGGATGTCGCGGGCGAGTTCTATCCGATGGCGAAGGGCGCCAAAGTCGGCCCGTGGACTTCTTGGCGCCTTCGACCTGATCCTAGCGCGGGACGAGGAGCAGGCCGACCGGCTCCGCGCCCTGGGAGGGCGGGTCGAAGCCCTGGCCGACTTCAAGTTCGGCGGTGAACCTCTGCCGGCCGACGAACGTGAGCTCGCGCGCCTGCGGGCGCGGCTCGCCGATCGGCCCGTTATCGTAGCGGCGAGCACCCATGCGGACGAAGAAGGTTCCATTTTGCAAGCTTGGCGCGCGGCCGATCGCAGCGCCGGTCGGAAATCCTTGTTGGTCATCGTCCCCCGTCACCCTCATCGGGGGGCGGAGATTGGACGATTGGCAAAGGACGTTGGTCTTTCGGTTGGCCTTCGCAGCGAAGGGGCCGATCTAAGCGCGTTGGATGTCCATATCGCCGACACTATCGGCGAACTCGGACTCTTCTTTCGATTGGCGGCCCTGGCCTTTGTCGGCGGAAGCTTGGTCCCCGGCGCCGGCGGCCACAACCCCCTCGAGCCCGCCCGCCTGGGATGTCCCTTCGTCACCGGCCGGAATTTCGAAAACTGGCCGCTCTATCGCCAGCTCTTGGCCCTCCAGGCCACGCGATGCGTCACGCTTGGCGACTTGGAATCACTGTTCGCCCAGGCGATGAGCGATCCGACCGCCTTCGCCCCGATGGCCGCGCGTGCGCGAAGGTTCGTCACGAAGCATGACGGGGAAGCGCGCGCCGGAATGGGCCGGGTGCTGGAATTTCTCGGGCCATGAGGATGGGGACCCCGCGCTGGTGGTATGTCCGCCACAACCAGCCGATGCGGATCACGCGCGCCCTCGCCTGGCCGTTGTCGATGATCTGGGCCGCGGCGACCGCTTACCGGATCGCTCGAGCCGCGCCGGTCGATCCGGGCGTCCCGGTCATCTGCGTGGGCAACCTCACCCTTGGCGGATCGGGAAAGACACCCATCGTCGGCGAGGTTGTCCGCCGCCTGCGCGCGGCCGGGCGCGAAGCGCATGTTCTCTCGCGCGGCCACGGAGGTCGGCTTTCAGGCCCGATTCTTGTCGACCCGGGCCGACACACGGCCATCGACGTCGGGGACGAGCCGCTGATGCTGGCGGCCGAGGGCCCGGTCTGGGTGGCTCGGGATCGCGTCAAAGGCGCATTGGCGGCGGCCGCCGCCGGCGCGCAGGTGATCGTCATGGACGATGGCCATCAGAATCCCAGCGTCAGCAAGGCCCTTTCCCTGATGGTCGTCGATGGCGAGACCCGCGATGGCGAGTGGCCGTTCGGAGACGGGTCGATCTTTCCCCGCGGGCCACTTCGCGAACCCCTTGCGGCCGGTTTGGCGCGCGCCGACGCGGTGGTGGTCCTCTTGCCGTCCGACATCGTGAGTGTCGATCCGGACCTCGCCACGCTTTTTTCCGAGAAGACTGTGCTCGTCGCCCACCTCGAGCCAGTGACCCCGCCACCCGCCGAGCCTCAAGTAGGTTTTGCCGGCATCGCCAAACCGTGGCGAGTGGAGAGGGCGCTGAAGGCGGCCGGCTGCCGGCTGGCTGACTTCGCCCCGCTCGCCAACCACCAGAGGATGTCAGAGTCTACCCTGAAGTTTCTCGCCCGACGCGCCGCCGACTTGGGCGCTGGCCTGATCACCACCGAAAAGGACTGGATTCGTCTCTCGCCACGGTGGCGCGAGCGGGTGACTTCGTGGCCGGTGCGGGCGAGATTCGACGACGATCAGGCTCTAGACCGCCTGTTGGCGACCATCTGTCGCGAGCCGCCGCCAAGTTGAGGCCAACGGGTCAGGCGCCCGCCAGCTTGGCGAACTTCCATGCCGCATCCCCGAGCGACGGGACGCGGGAAGCCATGGCGGCGGCCTGGGGGCTGTTGGCGGTGCCGTCCCTCACCCGCCCGATGATTCCCTGAACGATGCCGGCGAGGCGGAAGGCATTGTAAGCGAAGTACCAGTTGAGATCGGGCAGCCCCTGGCGACCGGTCAGGCGGCAATATTCGGCGACGTATTCCTCTTTGGTCGGGATTCCGTGGCCTTTGAGGTCTGGAATCGCGGCGATCGATCCGTTGACCCACTGCATCAGCACGTAGGTGAAATCGGCCAGGGGATTTCCCAGGGTCGAAAGCTCCCAGTCGAGCACCGCGGCGACCCGCGGCTTGGTCGGATGCATCACCATGTTGTCGAGGCGATAGTCGGCATGGACGATGGTCGTCTGGTCGTCGGCGGGAACCGTCTTGGGCAGCCACTCGATCAGGCGTTCGATGGTCTCGATGCGCTGGGTTTCCGAAGCCTTGTACTGCTTGGTCCAGCGATCGATCTGTCGGGCCATGTAGTTGCCCGGTCGGCCAAAGCCCTCGAGGCCTACGGCGAGGTAATCGGTGTTGTGGAGGTCGGCGAGGGTCCCCAGCGCCGCCATGTGGAGAGCGTGACGTTCGGCCGGAGCGTAGGCCGGCAGGGACTGATCCCACAGCACCCGTCCTTCGACCATGTCCATGACGTAGAACATCGTTCCGATCACGGTCTCGTCGGCGCACAGGCCAAAGGGCCGCGGGACCGGGAAACCCGTCGGATAGAGGGCCGAGATCACGCGGAATTCGCGATCGACGGCGTGAGCCGAGGGCAGCAGCTTTCCGGGCGGTTTGCGCCGCATGACGTAGGATTTCGCCGGCGTGATCAGTTGGTAGGTCGGATTGGATTGGCCGCCCTTGAACTGACGCACTTCCATCGGGCCGGCAAAGCCCTCGACGTGGGCGCCCATCCATTCCGCCAACGCCCCCTCTTCGAATCTGTGGCTCTCGGCGACCGGCTTGGTGCCGGTGTTCAGCGCTTCCCTCTCCCGCTCGGCGGAGGCTACCTGATCGGCCATGTCGCTCCTCGCGGACCTCTTGGAACCCAGTCACTCTATCGAGGGCGCGGCCGTGGCGCCAAGCGATAGGCGGTCCTCGTCGCGACGCAGCGCCAGCCAGCCGATGTCGGTGCGGTGAAAGCCGCCGCTCCACTCGATCCGTTCTACTGCGGCATAGGCGCGATCGCGGGCGATTTTCAAGGTCGGGCCCCTGGCGCAGACATTGAGGACGCGGCCGCCAGCGGCGATAAGCGCGCCATCAGCGCGGCGCGCTGTGCCGGCATGGAATACGGCGACGTCATCGCCGAACTCCGCCTCGACGCCCTCGATGACCGAACCGCTTTGCGGCGCCTGCGGATACCCCCTGGCGGCCAGGACGACGCAGATCGCCCAGTCGTTTCGCCAGCGCGGCGCGGCGAGGCTCCGAAGCGACCCGGTCGCGGCGCCCGCGAGGTAGGGAACGATGTCGCTTTCCAGCCTCAGCATCAGAACCTGGCACTCGGGATCGCCGAACCTGGCGTTGAACTCCACCAGCCTTGGGCCCTCAGGGGTGAGCATCAGGCCGGCGTACAGCACTCCCCGGTAGGGCGCGCCTTCGGCCGCCAGGCCGGCAAGCGCCGGGGTGACGATAGTGCGATCTGCGACCTCGGCCACCGAAGGGCTGAAGGCAGAGGGCGGAGAGAAAGCGCCCATGCCGCCGGTGTTGGGCCCCTCATCGCCATCAAAGGCGCGCTTGTGATCCTGGGCGGCGCCGAAGGTCATGATGTCGGCGCCGTCGCAGAAGGCGAACAGCGATACTTCCTCCCCTTCCAGGAAGGCCTCCATCACCACCCTGGCGCCAGCCTTGGCCAGAAGATCGTCGATCGCCAACTCCGCCTCTTCGAGGCTGCTGGCGACGACCACGCCTTTGCCGGCCGCCAGGCCGTCGGCCTTGATCACGTATGGGGGCGCCAAGGTCCGTAGGAAGGCCTTGGCTGGCGCCGCCTCCTCGAACACTGCGAACGGCGCGGTCGGGATGCCGTGACGCGCGGCGAAAGTCTTCATGAAGGCCTTGGAGGTCTCGATCCGCGCCGCCCTGGCCGAGGCGCCGAAGCACGGAACTCCAAGCTCCGCCATGCGATCGGCCAGACCCGCCTCCAGCGCCGCCTCGGGGCCCACGACGACCAGATCGGCGCCGATCTCCCGCGCCACGGCCGCCTGCCCTTCGACGTCGGTCACCCCGACCGGGCGCGTTTCGCACAGCGCCGCGATCCCGGGGTTGCCGGGCGCGCAGACCAGACGCCGCGCTAGAGGCGAGGCGGCGATCTTCCAGGCCAAGGCGTGCTCGCGGCCGCCGGAACCCACCAGCAGGATGTTCATCGATAGACCTCACCGAGATCGGCATCGCAGCAGCGGCCCTACCCGCCTCCTCACGCCCTTATCATGCGCTTTGGGCGCCACAATCGGTCGCGGCGTTGGGCCTTCCTTGAAAGGCGCCTAATTGCGGTCGTATTAGACAGGCTCGATCGCCGCCCGGCTCCGCGCAGAAGAGATTCTTGTTCATGCAGCGTAAGTATCTCGCGGCGGCCGTCGCCATGGCGCCGCTCCTGGGCATCGCGGTGGCGAGCGCCCGGGCGCAAACGACGATCAGCGGCAACACCACCACGCCGGTGGCCACGGCGACCGCGAACAACGGCGCCCCGAGCGACCTCATCATCACCGGTACCGTCATTCCGACGACGTCCGGCGCCGCGGTGACCCTGAACAGCAACAACTCGGTGACCATCCAGGGCTCGGTCGGCTTCAGCAACGTCAACGACGCCGTCGGCCTCGCGGTGCGGGGCGGATTCACCGGCCAGATCATCAACACCGGCGAGATCAATCTCAACGAATCCTACACCGCGACGGTCGACACCAGCGACGGTCTGAACTACCCGCCCTTCGCCCAGGGCGAGAACCGGTTCGGCATCCAAGTGACGGGGACCGCGCCGTTCAACGGCAGCATCACCGACACCGGCACCAGCACCATCCAGGGCAACACCTCGGAAGGCATCGATCTGCAGGCGCCGATCACCGGCTCGCTGCTGATGACCACCGTGACCCCGTCGACGACGTCCGGAACGATAGCGACCCTGGCCAACGGCTCGATCGTCATGACAGGCGACAACGCAGTCGGGCTCAACGTCGAATCGACCTCCGGCATCGGCGGCGATCTGAAGATCACAGCGGTCTCGGCGACCGGCGTTGGCGCCCAGGCGGTAGTCGTCAACGGGGCGGTGGGCGGGGAGGTCGACATCTCCGGAGCGGTGACCGCCACCGGCTATGAAACCACGACGCGCAATACCAACCCCTCCATCGCTTCGCTCTACCTCGCCGAGCAGATGCAGCAGGGAGGACCGGCGTTGACCATCGGCGCCAGTGTCGGGGCCGGGATCATCGTCAGCGCCCCACCGTTTCCCATCGACACCACGGTCAACGTCGACAACGACGGCGACGGGGTCCCCGACACCGAGCAGGGCACCGGCTCGGCGACTTCCTATGGCGCCGCGCCGGCGATCGTGCTCGGCGGCGTCCATCCGATGAACGTGGGCCTCTACGTCACCGGGGAGAATTCGCCCCAGCCGGCCGGGCAGGGCGGCCTCTACGGGTTCATCATCCAGGGCAACGTCACCGCCAACGGCATCTTCGATCCTTCGACCTCGCCCAACCTGCCCGCCGTCGTTCCGGCCACGGGGATCCAGATCGGCGTTGGCGGCGGCGGCGCGGTCACCATCGCCGGGGGCATGTTCAACAGCGGCAATATTTCCGCCATCGCCTACCAGGCCAATGCCACCGCCATCCAGATCGGCACGGCGGCGACCGCGACGCAAACGGCCGGCGTCGGTTCGCTGCCGGTCATTTCCAAC
>Ga0302325_10031784_pt1 | contig 10851 bp, 7 predicted proteins | sample Palsa_T0_2_FD_201948 | JGI IMG/M metagenome (GOLD analysis project Ga0302325, IMG submission 201948) | Peat permafrost microbial communities from Stordalen Mire near Abisko, Sweden - Palsa_T0_2 | ecosystem: Environmental > Terrestrial > Soil > Palsa > Peat permafrost | place: Sweden: Abisko... | reverse complement strand
GTACCAGGTCGAGCTCGCTCCGGACGGCGTGACACGCGTGGTGCATATGCATTTTGCCTGCCATCAACGCTGGGCTGCCGAAGGCCGGCGTCGCAAAGGGTCAATCGGCCAGCCGATGCGGCCGTAATGGGCGCTCCACCGCCTGAATCGAATCAATGATTTAGCGCATCGCTTGCTTGACGACTTACGCGGCAGCCGGGTCTAATAGCGATCTCCCCCTTCGACGGCCAGGTAGCTCAGTTGGTAGAGCAGCGGACTGAAAATCCGCGTGTCGGTGGTTCAATTCCACCCCTGGCCATAGACTTACACACGCCGGCATTACCGTGGCTACGCCTTACCAACACTTTTCGTAAGTTGATGCGCGCTTCCGTCCACATCTAACATCTAACTGGCGCGACTTCGCCCTGATAATCATCCGCGGTCGCGCACTAGCCTGTGTCGCACAGCCTCGGAAATTTCTTTCACAAGAGCGCAGAACCAGCGAATTACAGGATCATTCATTCGCAACGCCGACCCTATGATCGTCGACGTGAAACGGATTTCGGGAAATGGAGTGTCTCTGACGATGAGCCGGTGAGCCCTCGCGTACCGCAACGCAAACACGTGAGAAGTATTTGCAACCATGTCGGTCGCGGAAACCGCAGCGAGGGCAGCCATAAAGTGTGGTGTGGACATACCGATGCGACGCACTACTCCGGCTTTGGCTAGCCGCGCATCGACATCGCTTTGCCCGTCGCCGAAGATCGAGACTACAACGCTGTCCCATTTGGCGTAGTCAGCAACCGTCCATTTCTTTGAGGCGGCCGGGTGTTTCTTGCGCATTACCAGCGCGTACCGATCTTCACCAATTACCGTCGAGACCGCGCCTGGAGGTAATGGCGTCTCCGCATCGGCGAACACGAGATCGACCGAACCGTCCTCGAGCCGCTTGAACACATTGCGTGTGTAATTCTCGATGGACAATTCGATCCCGGGTGCCTCGCCGCGAACTCGACTCATCAGGTCGGGACCAAATAGAATCGAATGCAAGTCACATCCTACAACGTGCAACACGCGCCGGACCTTCGAGACATCGAAAGGCGCCGGTCGGTAAACGGCCCTCACAGCGCTCAGCGCCGCGGCCACGCGGGGCATTAGCTCCTCCGCGCGAGACGTCAAGGCCAATCCTGAAGGACCGCGTACCAGGAGATGGTCTCCAAGAACGTCCCGGAGCCGCCCGAGCATGTGACTCATTGCGGGTTGGCTGAGACCCACTTCGTCGGCTGCCCGCGTGACATGACGCCGCCGCAACAGCGCGTCCAGGGCCGGTAATAAGTTGAGGTCCACCGATCGAAGATTCAGATCTCGCATAGTCAGGATGCTAACTATGAATTTCCTATATGGTCAAGGCGTGCCTAGTCTTCACACCCGGTGCTGATCACCGACGACAGAGTCCCGATCCGCGCAAGACCGGGCTTCGATCACTTACACGACGCATCTATTGGGAGCGTGCCATGAGAAAGCTAATCGCCGGGTTCAAGGTTTCTATCGATGGAAAGATCGAGGGCCCGGAGGGCTACGCCGACTGGGTGACAGCCTGGTCGGAGGATTACGGACTGACGGGGCAGATCGACGCATGCATCGTCGGCGGTGGGATGTACCCCGGCTACGAAAAGTACTGGACCGCAATACAAACTGCGGGCGATCAGCCCCTTCCGATGACCGGCAAGTTCCCGACGCCCGACGAGGTCAAATGGGGGCACTTTGCTGCGCGGACCCCGCACTATGTGCTATCGACTACCTTGGGCCAAGCTCAGTGGTCGAAGACGAGCTTCTTGAGAAGCTTGGACGAAGTTACCGCACTCAAGAGGAAGGCCGGCAAGGACATCTATCTAATGGGCGGGGGCCGCGTTGCGGCGACACTAATCGATTGCGGACTCGCGGACGAACTGCGGCTTATCGTATATCCGCTGATCGCTGGACCGGGAAGGGCTCTATTTGCAACAACTGCACACCGCCGGAAGCTCGAGCTGCGGGAGGCTCAGCAGCTTCCAGACGGCCGTGTCAGTCTGGTTTACGCAATCGGTTAAACGGCATCGCAACCAGATGCGCTTTTTTTTGGAGGCAATATGCAAGTTCTCGACGCTGCCTTGTACAGCGATGCGCCTGCACGGCACGCCGATTCAGGTGTGCAGAACGGAAGGGTCGTAGCGACTAGACCCTGAATTCGTCCGAGCCGTGGGGCGAGGGGATGTGCCAGGATTGTGTCGAGCTCAGATTGGGTGTGCCAGGAATGTGCCTTGGTGGCCTGGGGGAGAGGGGCGGCAAGCGCTGCAAGTAATTGATTGGTAAGCCCCTGGAATCGCTCTTACCTGACTGAAAATCCGCGTGTCGGTGGTTCAATTCCACCCCTGGCCATATTTCGCCATATTACAAATCAGCTAGATACGTCAGCTTTCTTGGTTGTTTGATCGGCGGTTTCGTCGGTGGGGCCCAAATGGGGCCCAATTGACGGCGCTGCAGCGATGGCGTCGGTTCCGCCGCGTCAATCTTTGGGCATTTGTAGGCGCTTAGTACAGTTCCTGTCAGATCTTCGCGATGACTTCACCGTCAGCTTCGTATGCCAAAGCGCCCTCAACTATTCGCATGGCTCTTTCTACAGAGCCGCCTTGGCACCCCCGTTGCGCGGCGATTGCGCTGGCCTCATCGCCGTGGTATGCACATCCGACGGCAGGTCGGATGCGGGCCGCGCCGTTCCAAAGGGATGCGCGTTTTGCGCCCACTGGCGCGCCTTGGAAATCTCGGCCGACGGGAACTGCCGCAGATGCATAGAACCGGGGTCAAGGTGCGCCACCATGCCCAGAGCGTCCGCCCGCGCTTGTGAATCACGCGCATAGCGAGCCTCCACCGCATATGGCCATACGCGGAAAGGGTTCACGATCCTGTAGCGGTCCGCGAAATCCAGCATAAGGTTGGGCAGTCTTTGATCCGGCATTTCGGCGTACAGCCACTCGCATGCTTCAATGAACTGTTGATCGATGAATATCGGCCGCTCGAAATCAAGCGACATGTGGTTATAGGCCTTTGTGACGTCAGCAATGGAGCTCTCGCGGTCACCGCGCGCGGCTTCAAAAAAGGCCTTTGCCAGATAATGGTCGAATCCTTGGCTCCGCTGCGGCACGGTAGCGAGAAATTGCTCAAGTGCGAGCGGATCGCCCACTTTGCTGCTCGCATAGGCAAAATACGGCAAGGCATACTGCGCGGAACCGCCAGTTACATAGAATTCGAACCCATAGTGGGTCGCGAGGTCATCGAACAGGTGCACGGCATCCAGAAATTTTTCATGACGCAGCGCGACGTAGCCACGCGCAAAAAGCGTTACGTCGGAATCAAGCTTGGTATCGGCCGCGATGACCGGTCTCTTATCCCTGCGGAACGCCGACGCATTGACGACACTAAACGAGCCCGGATGATCCAGACTTGGGTAGAGCGCGACACCGCTGCTCGCGCTGCGTCCAATCGGATCGTGCGCGAGATCACGAACCAGGTCCGGAAGATCGTTTGCCGGCACCCGATCGGTAGCGTTCCACAATAAAGCGAACTCGGCTGCGTTGCGCTGTGCACGCGGTTCTTCGGAATGCACTACGCGCTCTATGAGCCAACCTCGCAGATCGGCATCCTTCAATTTCATCAGCCTTTGTCCGAACAGCGCAGCATGCCAGGGTGCTGGACCGGCCGGCTGGAGCGCGACTGCATCGAACGTCGCCGTCGCTTGCCGGCGCTGCCCGAGCGCATATAGGAGTGTGATGTAGTCACGGTAGGCGTATTCATCGCCATATCTATCGCTGCGTTCCCGGGCAATGCGCAACGCGCCCTCGAAGTCCCGATCCATCGTGCGAAGTCTCTGCGCCGCCCCCAGCGAAGCGGAAGAACTATTATTGTAATGCGCCGCGATCAGGTTCAACCTTCTTGCAGGCTCAATCTCCGCAAGCCAGTAGAAAAGCGAGGCCATCTCATAAACGCTGTTGGCAAGGGTCACGGTATCTTCGCCACGGTTATCCTTAAAGGCCGGGAAATCCGCGATTACGTCAGCGGCATGTTTAAAATCGCCGTCCTGCGCAAGCTTGAAGCCCAGAACCCTGTAGGTAGCCCAGTCTTGCGGGTTTTCTTTGATTGCCTCGAACATCGCGTCGTTCCCGGCCGATGATTGATCAGGTGCGAGCAATGCCCGTAGTGCGGTTGCGGCCGGGCTGCCCTGGAAACGATGCGCCAGCGCGTCGCGCGCCTCGTTCTTTTGCTGAGCGTCTCCTAATTTCAGAATCTCGATTCCAGTGAGCGAGGACTGCGTGTATGCGAGCATGCTGCGCGCCCGCGCTGCGCGCGCCTGCGCCGCTCCGGGAGACGCTATGGATTCGATGTACCAATAGTCGCGACTTGGAAAATCACCGGAGTAGGCGCTAGCCAGTATCTGAAAAGTACGGTTGCCGGGCGCGACGTTCTGCAGAGCGGTTACCGCGCTCTCAGACTGTCCTTGAGCCCAGAGAAGGGTTAGGAACAAGGCATCCTTTGCGTCTTGGTCAAAGCGGCCACGCTGCTCGAGCGCGGCCGCCGCCGCCAACCGAGCATTGGTCATCGCACGCAGCGCACTGAAGATGGGCTGGCCCGCGTAGTACGCATCCGACAAGTCTAGATCGCGAAGCGCTGCATCCGGCAGTCCCAGATAGTCAAGGTCGGTGCGTACATTGCCCACCAAGTTGGCCTCCGCCGAGGCTTCCACGATATCCAGAATGTCCCAGGGTGCAGGCTTCAGCAGAGGCGGGTTTTTGCACCACACCGCACCGAAGGTTGACCACGCGCGACGCGCGTGCTCCGCAACGGACAGTTCGATCGCGTCCGTGTTGCCGCGTGATCCAAGGGCCTGCGTTTGTTCGAGCACGTCCCGGGCTGTGTAGCCGTGGATTGCGTACATAGTGTCGAGCGCCGTTTTGAACGCAAGATTGGATCTGCGTTTGCCGGATTCAACATCGCCAAAGCGTTGGGCAATGAGTGTATTCCATAGAGGGCCGCGCGCTGCGAGCGCCGTCACTTCTTGATAGATGCTGAACGGCACCTGAGCGCCGTATCGTTCCGCGAGGTCGCGCAGCTCGATTTCAAGCAAGAGGCGTTCGGTGCCGTGTATCCACGCGATTCGGACCTCCGTGTCTTTCAGATTGCCGTTCATGAGTTCGCGCAAGACTCCTATCGCATCTCCATCGTCCGCTGCCAGGAGCGCAAGGGCCGCCGGACGCATCTTCAGCTTGAAGAGAACGTAGGCTTGCAGGAACCGAGCCTGCTCTACCGGAAGCTTGCTGCGATATAGGGCCAACCAGGATTTTTCGTACAGCCGTTCTGCCGCGCGCTGATCGTCGGCAGGGGCGAGAGCGCCGAGGAGGGCAAATCGCAGCGCCGCGTCCTCAGTGACAGCCTTCGTCATGCCAAATGCGTCGGGCCGCTCCGGGTAGTCGATTTTGAGCCACTCCTTTAATGGCTTATGTTCGCGTGCCTCGTTCGGGGTGTTGCGCGTATGCAGCTTCTGCAGCAATGCTATAAGAATATCCCGCGCCACTATTGCCGGCGGACGCTCATCCGAAAATTCAAGATCCGTCCAGGCAAGCGTTTGCGGAGTTACGCTGAGCGCGCTCTGATCAGCCGAACTCTTGTCATACACGCGTACCAACACGGTTAGGTGCTGATGTTGGTCGTGACCCAAAAATGTTTCAATCATCCGTGTGGCGCGCAACTTTTTAGCAAGCTCGTCACTTTGAGAAAGCGGAATGGTCCGCTGTCCCTCCCCAAGGGCGCGCATGACGAGATACGGGTCAGCAACCGTCACTCCGTGCTCTGCGAGTGCGTACGTAAGGTCTGCAGTCCAGAGCGAGCGGCTTATCCGGTCCGTCGCGAAAGCCTGCACCTGAGCGGGAATTACGAGTGTCTGTATCGGACGCTGTGCCAGCATTTTTTCATGGATGCGGCGGTCCGTATCTAGCCATGCTGAGTCGCGGGGGACGAATAGACGGCTCACGACCTTCAGACACTCCTGCAGAACATCTTCTGCGGGCTGCGAAGTTGACGGCGTCAGGGTGTCGTTAGGATGTGTAAATCGTGTTGGGAGAGGACAGCCGCTACCCATTGGCCGGGTGGCGAACGGCGTCGGGACCGGCGGCAGTCCTGGTGCGGGCACCTCGGCCGAATGGGCGCGGAGACAAACAAGCGCGCCGAGGAGGCACAAAACAGCGACGCACTGGCGTGCCACGGGTCGACACGTCGAGACTGGCATGAGGGTATCCGTCCTTGCTGCATGTAGTGTAGCGTCGACTATTGGAGGCGGCAGATGGAACGGCGCCAACTGTGAACCGTGCACGCGAAGGTTGCGGGCGCTCCCAAAAGAGGTGCGAATATCCCGCCTCACGGGTCCGCAGTGTATGGTGCGATCGGGCTGCAGAGGCTGAAAAATTTTTCGCCGGAGGTTAAATCCGGCTCGATCGATTTCGAGAATAGCGACGCCCCGCGCAACATGGAAATGCGGGTCTAGGCACCAGCGAGGCTCGATTGAGCGGCCGACCGCGTTCTCCGCTGATTCTGGTTGCTTACGCGGACCCATGCACTTCTGCGGAACGCCGCGACAGCTCTCGCAGAGTGTGCAGTTCACCGATGCTGGGGGCTTCGGTCGTTCCAGCCAACAATGAATAGCGCGCCAGCCAGCCAGTTGCCGCGTTGCTCTTTACTCGATCAATGCCCGGATGGATCGACGTTACCGTGAGCTCCTTCGTATTTGGATCGGGTTCGAAGACTCACAAATCCGTAATCACGGCGACAGGACCTCGACCGGGAAGGCCCACGCGCGCGCGCAGTCGACTGCCGAGCTGTGGTAAATCAGCAGGGGCCCTTACCGAGCACATCGATAACGTCACACACAGCGGATCATTGTTTACTAACGGAGGCATTCGCGCGAACGCTCGGATCACGATCGTATTGCCGTTTCCGATCGAGGTATTTTTTAAGGTGTTTGGATAACTGCATCCTTTCGGCGAGCCGCTTGAGGCGACGCGTGTCTAGACGTTCAACATCGACGTCGACGGGAGGGGGTGCCAGCTTGGTGCGAGGGGAATCACCGAGGTAGATCCAATCCAGGAGCCCCTTTTCCGGTGTGGCGCGCGGATAGAGGACGTCGAGGTCCATGCGATCCTCCAGATCTCCCGCCTCATCCTCCAGCAATCGTGCGGGCATGGCATGAAAGCGATATTCGATGCCGTTTGCGACAACGGACCGGCTCGACTGGGCGATGCGGCCGCGCGCGGGCAGGACCGAGGTGACGATGTCCGAGTAGCTGTTCGTAATCCCGGCGTCGCCGAGTACCGTCTGTAGGCTCACGATCGCACCGGACCGAACGAAGCTCGCTGCTTCCGCAGCTGTGGGCTGAGGGCGAGCGAGTTGGTTCAAATAGAGCCCTCGCGTAACGGGTCTTAGGACTCCCGCCTCAGTTTGATCGCGGATCCATTTAAAGATCGTGTTGCGTGCGGCCTTTTCTCGCCGGTGTGCGAACGCCGCGGCGATCATGGGAACCGTCATGACTCGGGGCGCCTCAGCGCCCAGCAAGATCGTAGTCGGTGTCCGAGTCACGGTTCATTTCCTTTGCGGGTTTCGCCTTGATGATAGCCTCGTCAAACCACCGGCCGACCCCTTCAGCCACTTCGAGCTGAATATCTCCCCATCTTTTTTCATCGATCGTGGCGCGGATATCCCGGGCGAGGTAAGGCAGGAGCTCAGCATTTGCCAATGGAAAATCGATGAGTGTCACCTTGGGTAGCACAGCATCGCGCTTGCGCACCAAGTTCTCGCGCGAGAGATGTTCGATCCATAGTGCAACCGGCGACGCTCCTCGTCGCACCAAGTTGTCCAGATCGTAGACATCGCGTGGGACGGCGCGATTGTCGTTCAGGAGCGCGTCCACTTTTCCCGCAGCCATCGCCGTTTCGCCGTAAACACGGGCAACGAACGGCGCGATGGTGTACTCGTACGGAGGCTGGATGGGACGTGTCTCGATGAAGCGCGCATCGGGAACGCCTCTTCGTGAAAGCTCCACTTCCCACGTGACGGCAATGCTATGCCGCGTGTGACCCGTGAGACGCCATCGGCTTGCCCGCTCGCCCGACTTGGTCCGCTCGACTCTCTGTTCGACAATCCCAGCAGCGCGCGCCGCCTTTTCAAGGGCGTTCGCAATCCGTGTCGCCAACGAGCGGTCGGAGATCGAATCGTCGCAGTCGAAGTCGACGTCTTTGGTAAGCCGAGCGCTGCCGTAGAGGGCGCGCATTGCCAAGCCGCCTTTGAGGATGTAACGGTCGGCGCCCTGGCGCATCAGTGAAGACAGAAATGCCATCTGGCTTCTGTCTCTGACTTGGGCTTCGGGGCTGAACCCGAGCGACCGAGCTGACGGAAACATATACAGTACGTTAATATCAATAAAGTGCTACTAATGTACTGGTTTTAAGCAGGCTAAGCAACCCCACAAATGATACGCGGACCGTGTGGAATATTACTGAGCCGTATCTATGCAAATCAGGTGCTTATCTCGTTATAAGTACCCAAAATATTCCGCAAAGCTCTCGAAAAAATGCTTTCGAATTCAATAGGTTATATCGTTTAGAATCCCGGTCTGAAAATCCGCGTGTCGGTGGTTCAATTCCACCCCTGGCCACCTTTAACCCAGAATTTGGACGTAAGTGTCCAATATTTATTGGACGGTTTCCACGCGTTAGCACGTTAGAAGAACTCATCCAGCAGCACGTGAAACCGGAGACGTCGCATGTCGGGGCTTGCGATCCCGTAGCTCACTAACAGACGTTCCTGCAGCGCAGCGTCAAAATCACCCAGGCAATTCCACAGGGTCGCCAGATCCTGGTAGCGATCGGCCGAACCCATTCGCGCCACATCGATGATTCCAACGACGTGGTTGTCCTCAATGAGAACGTTATCGAGCGAGAGATCACCGTGCGTTATCACCGACTCAGAAGTGTTTGGAACAAGGCTAATCATTTCGCTCCATACCTGCTCGGCCGTCGAACCCGCACGCTTCTCGTCGAATCCCTGGACGCTGACGAGCCCAGCGTTTAATCGCTCCCGGGCCAAGGATAGGCGGTGCCTATGACTGTTGTTGAAAGGACAGTCTTCGACACGTAGGGAATGAATTACCCGCAGAAATCTGGCCATTGCGTCAACGACGACACCTTGGTCGGTGCCCTTCTCCGTCAGTAATTGCCTGCCCGTCTTCCCGGGTAGCGCCGCCATCAGTAACCAAGCCTTGCCACCTGACACAACAAAATGGCGAACTTCCGGCGCCGGAGCGCGCCCTGCTAGCCAACGCAGGCGCACCATCTCGTCGGTGATGTCGCTAGCGAGGGCCCCCTGACCGTATTTCAAGTACAGGCGGGAGCTGCCGGAACGATGAAGTTGATAAACTGTACCGCCAGACTTGCCGACCGTATCTCGCGTCCACTCAAAGCCTGCTATCAACTCGTTCATGCAGGCAGGCAAGGGGATTGGCGCGACGGCAACCTCGCGCGTGTCTTCCGTCAATGCTTCGTCCTCCGGGCCGTTCGAACGCAACGCAGGCGCAACTCATCGGGACCAGCCCTCTGTTGGTCGATTTCGCCACTACGTCGCTACCGAGAGCGAGGATACTGCTGCATGCTAAAAAACTGTACGTTCTTTCAAAGGTACCTACATGATGCGAGCTAGGGTGCCTTCGTGAACGTATTGACTACAGCCGTCTATGTCCTGCACGTTTCCTCAGGCGTGACTGGGCTCGGCGCGGGGACCGTAGCGTTAATTGCACGCAAGGGTGCCACGGTGCACCGAAGAGCTGGGACCGTCTTTATCTGGTCCATGTCGGTTATGTCGATCTTCGCCGCCTATCTTGCAATCGCAGTCCCAGATCAACTCGTCAATCTTTTTATTGCGATACTCACGTTATACTTGTTGGCAACTGGGTGGATGACAGTCCATCGGAACGCAGGCATCGCGGGTCCTTTCGAGAAGATCGCGCTGGTTCTAGGCCTGTTGCTCTGCGCTCCCTTTGCGATTTTGAGTTTCCAGCTGGCCACCGGACTGACTCCGCTATTCAAGAGCGCTGTCCCTTTTAGGGGCCCGGTGCTCGTGGCCATCTATGCCTTTACGGCCATCCTCATTGCGGCAGTTGTGGGTGACGCCAATGTCGTTCTACGCGGAGGGACCTCCGGCGCGCCACGCATCTCAAGGCATCTATGGCGCATGTGCCTGGGCCTAACCTTTGCGACGGGCTCGGCGTTTACTAACGGCTTCGCGCGACTCCTGCCGGGGCCCTACCATGTGCCGCCCGCTTTCTTCTACCCGCAATTTGTGCCATTGGCGTTGCTGGTGTTCTGGATGATCCGCGTGCGGTTTACGGACTGGATCAAGGTGCCTGCGGGCGTCCAAAAGACCGGATAGCTGCCCGGCCACTCAGCACCGCGTTCGGGTCAGTCTCGGCCATTCGCGCGTTCGACGCCGATCAACGACATTGAACGACACGTCGCTTTGAGAACTAGAGAACTAGAGACTCGGGCGGGAGAGCTATTCCATTATTAAGAGGAGCCATCTCCGGAAATCGACAGGCGTCAGGTGCGCGTGCTCACGTGCTCACGGCGCGCCGATTTACGTGTGGGAGAACGGAAAGGTAGTGGCCACGCGACCCTAACGTCGTATCCGTCCGGTTATGGACGCCTTGACAGGATTAGGCGGCGAGATCGACGGACGGGCGTAGTTGTGGCGCGACGTTCCAGGGCAGCAACTCTTCAATACGATTAACAGGGTGATCGG
>Ga0302325_10031781_pt1 | contig 10851 bp, 15 predicted proteins | sample Palsa_T0_2_FD_201948 | JGI IMG/M metagenome (GOLD analysis project Ga0302325, IMG submission 201948) | Peat permafrost microbial communities from Stordalen Mire near Abisko, Sweden - Palsa_T0_2 | ecosystem: Environmental > Terrestrial > Soil > Palsa > Peat permafrost | place: Sweden: Abisko... | reverse complement strand
ATCTAGCCTTTTTTTCAGATTGCCGGTAGCAAAGCTCTTAACGTCGTTACTGGCCGACGGGTCAAAGAGCGGCCCGAAATTCTTATGTACTTCCGAATTGATGTAGGCGAGTAGTTCGACCAGTCGGTAGCGTTCAAGCGTACCCGCCGCGGGCGCGAGCTGCGCCGCCGGGTTGCGGTCGGCGATGTATTGGAGCACCGCGACGTTCTCGGTCAGGATCTCGCCACTGTCGAGGCGCAGCACGGGCACGTATCCCTTCGTGTTAACGGAATCTAAAGCTTCGCCGTCGCTTGTCTTACGAGACTCGTGGTCGATTTCAGCGGCTTCGAACTTGAGTCCTGCCTCATTTAAGGCAATATATGAAGCTAGCGAGCAGGCACCTTTCATGTAGAAAAGCTTCATGGTCGGATTCTCCTTAGTCGGCAGGGACTTTGCCAACAACTTGGGACCAAAGGTGCAATGCTTCGGTCGTTGGTTGCAGTTCGACCTTGAGCAGGTCCGGCCATCCATTGGACGTCGTCACGGATTGACTCCTCGCGCCGCGGAAAGGCGATAGGTCTCTATTTCGCGATTATCGCTGTTTACTCCACAGCGGCTGGATCGTCCGACGCGTCTTCAATGTCCGTGATCAACGCAGCGCCGTGAATCAGTTGTTTCACCTTGTCATCGCCCTTTTTTATTGGATCTGAGACGACAGTGTAATGCTTATGGCCGTGGCCGTGGCCATCCTCACCATGGAGTGTGCCCGCGATGATGCTCGCGTCCGTCAGAGTAACCCGGACTGGCTTGCCGATCCATTGCTGAACTTCATCGTCTGTCATCGTTGCTCTCCTTTTATGTGCGGGATGATTGGGGATGATCTGACACGATATCTGTCGTGCCTGCTAGCTTTCATTCCAGGATCTTCCGAGTTCCTCGAGAACTCACTCAAGTGCCCAAAAACGCTCTGACGCCGCTGCAGATGATGACAAAATGTAGGACGTTTGGGGTGTTCTAACGCTGGGACTATAGCGTAGCGGCAGAAACCCAACGGGTCTTGGCGGTTCGGGCAACAAAACAGCTACCGTCACCGACTGTTCTAGATTCCGCCAGGCTTGACGGAGTGCTCGGCAATGTCGCCGATCTCGCTCCCGAGACCGCCAGCCTGGGCGATGGTTTCCCGCACCGTCGCAGTGTCGACGCCGTGCTGCGCGGCGGCGGCCTCAATCGCCTCTTCAGGGTTGCCATCACTGCTGGTCAGGTTGGCCTGAAACGTGTTCGCGATCTGTACCCGGTCCGCCTGTTTGGCAATCCATCGGAGTGGAAAAGATCTACTTTTTAGCGCCACCAGCGTTCGGGTCTGGCGGGATCGATGGGCTTTGTTCGGACGGCGTGTGGTCAAGTGAACGTTGGCGTTGGTCTTGAAACGTTTTCGCGGTTTGAGGCTTTACAAATAGCGCGACAACCTCCGGGATTTCCTCCCGCACCTTCGCTTCCAGGCTGATGACGGCCTCTTCAATCTGTGGCGCGAGCATCACGTCGGAAAACTCCAGACTTAGCTGTGATGCGGATTGTCAGCAGCCTGACAGGCATTGCGATGATCTGCATGGGGACAGTTTGGATCCTTCAAGGCCTCAATCTGGCCTTCCACGTTGGGTTCATGGTCGGGAACTTTCATTGGACGATTTACGGCGCGATCCTCGCGCCGGTCGGCATCGCGCAAGTCGTCTGGAGCAATACCCGGCAAAGACCATGAGCAGTTGAGAGCCAGCGCCAGCCTTACTGCTGCGCGCCCAGTTCGAGCCTCACGGCCCCGCCCTGCCCCGGCACCTGGCGATCACCTCCCCCACCGTTCCCACGGCAAACCCATGTCCCCGCCCCCACCCGCTCAACCGCGAACCGGCAACATTCAGAACCTGGATCTCGTGCTCCTCGACAAATCGCGCAATCTCAACCGCGGCCGCAGACTCTGAAGTCTTGCTCGCGTCAATCACGACGTGCGGCTTGCTTTCCCGCTGGCAGAGATTGAGCGTTAGTAGCGTCCCACCGCCGAGCACGCTATTGAACAGGATCGCCGTCCCGTCGCTGTCCAGCACGTTCTGCAGCGTGCGCTCGCGATAGCCCCCGCGACCCATAGGCGTCAGCGGAGAGCTGGGATTGGCCCATCCTCTGCAGCGCCGTCAGCAGGGCACCAGCCGCCGCAGGGAAATTCCGCGGCAAGCGCCGCATCGAGCGCACCGCGGTCAACCCCCGTTTGCCCGCCCGACACGATCTTGGTCAGGGCCATCGGCGTTTGCATGCTCCGCTCAGCGCCCGCGCCTTGGCGGCGCGTGCAATTCCCGATTCACCCGATTCAGATCAAAGCCCTTCGGATCCCACACGCCGCCAATCCATTGCAGATAGCTCTCGTGTTCCTTGTGCTTCGGATTGGCGATCGCCTCGAGGAATTCTCGATAGAGATGTGGTCCACCCACGTCCTCAGGCGGACAGGCGTTCTCGCCGGCGAGACAAAGTGGCGATGGACCTGGTACGCCCGAGCGCGTCGCCGGTTCCAAAACGATGCGGTGGATCCAGTCATCGCCGAAGTCGTACACGTACTCGAATTCGGTAACGCCCGTGTCGAGCAATTCCTTGAGACTCCAATCGTCCTCATCCTGCACGTTTTCACGCTCCTCAGGCTCGTCGACGTCTTTCATGCCGAGTACCAGTTCCCCGGCACGAAACTCGTGCAGGTGCGAGTCCTTCCAACCGAGCACAATCTGCAGGATCTCGTGCAATTGCTTGAAGGTCACGCTGCGGGGGACGCGAACGCGTCGCCAGATCAAGGGCTCTATATTCAGCAGCTCGACCCGGAGCACCGCCGTCCCTGAAGTGGCCCTGGCCAAGCTTATCTGCCCTACCCTCGTGTCTCTCGGTTGGTCTGTCCGACTTCGTTGGCCCGATCAGTGATTGATGAGCACGTGCTTTATTCTCTCAGCATCATCGATTGAACTCACGGGGAACGCGGTGGATTCCTTGGATGCTGCGCTGTCGGTCCATGGGCTGACGCTCGGATCGGGCGCATCCCGGCCGAGGCCGGGTCGGGCTATCGTGCGCCGCATCGAGCCTCGCAAGCGAGTCTCGCCCGATTCCGGCTTCCATCCCTTGCACAAGGTCGGTGTCGCCTGTTCGAGGCGCCATCTCGATCTGGAGCATCTGAGAAGTCAGAGAGAGAGTGTCTTGCGTGGCCTTTCTACGATATCAACGCCGTTCTCGCGCGCAAGGCTTCGCGCCTGAGCGCGTCTTTCATGACTCGCGCATTACCGCCGCTTCTCAGTGAGTCGCGAAGTGAGCATTTTGTCGTGCAGCCCAGCTTTGTCGTTCCATGAACTTGAGGCTTTGAGGTCGCGCTAGACGCGGCCACCTGCGCGGCGCGCCCTTCGCGTTCGGCGACGAGGGCGCAGAGCACGAAAGCAGCGATCAGCCCTAGGTGCATCAGGAAGACGCTGAGCGCTTCGATCCGCGCCCGCCCCGATACCCTCCAGAAGGCGTGGGCGGTGACGGCGCCGATGGCGGTGAAGACCCCCAGCATGCCGGCCCCGAGCCAGACCCCGCGACCGATCAGGATGAGCGTCGAGCCGGTGAGTTCAACGAAGATGCTCAAAAGCGCCATGGCCACAGGCGCCGGCATGCCGGCCTGCGCCATTTCCGCAACCGCACCTCGAAAGTTGGTGATCTTGCCGAGCGCGGAGACCAAATAAAACACAACCAGCGCGACACGGGCGATCGGCCAGGTCCACTGCCATTCGAGGATAGCTTGCACTAATTGGGGCATGGTTTGGCCATTCATGGGGTGAGCGCTTCTCTCGATGCCGCTGGCCTCCCGACACCACGATGACCGATGCCGGCACGCGCGCTCGCAAACCGCCCCAGAAGGACCTGCATCGTTTCGTTGGCATAGGTCATCGTGAGCTCTCCATCTTGACAGTCGAGCTTGGCGCCGGGTGCATTGCGGCGTTATTTCCGCCCGGTGTTGAGCAGTTGCTGCTCCCACACGAACGCGACACCCGAGGCGCCGCCGTGAGCAACGGTGATCTCAGCGATGGCCGGGACTGTCGCCTCGCGTGCCCAGTCGCGCTGCCACTCGCTCATGACGGCAATCCATGTGATTGGCACGGCCCCGGCCTGCGTCAACCGCAGAACCGCCATGTCGTGCGCCTCTCGTGATACGCCGCCGGACGCATCTGTGACGAAGAAGACGTCATAGCCGTCGGCCAGACTCTGGATCACCGGCATCGCGAGGCAGACTTCCGTCCACAGCGCCGCGATGACGAGCTGCTTCCGCCCGGTCTTCTTTACCGCCTCGACGACGCGTACGTCTTCCCATGTATTGATGAAGGTCCGATTGATCGGCTTCTGCGTGGGAAAGACATCCTGGATGCCTTTGAGGAGGTACCCACCGCGCTCCTCGGTGACGGTCGTCAGTATCGTAGGGACGCCAAACGCCTTCGCCGCCTTCGCGAGTCCGACCACGTTGTTGATGATTAGCGTCGGGTCATGGCTGTGCAGGTTGGAAAATTGAAACGCCTGGTGATCGACGAGCAGCAGCACGCTGCGCTCCGGCGTAAGCAACGCGTCGAGTCCGGTCCTGGTGGTCATTAGCATTCTCCATTTCAGTTTAGTTTTCGATATGACACTTGAGCAGAGAGCTATCAGCGATTTCGCGCTGCGAAGCGCACCTGGGGCTCTCGTTCATGATCTTTCCTGAAGCATCCATTCGCGGATGTAGGGTGCGCAGTTCTCCACCCCAATGCCCACGCCCTGACAAGCGGTCAGCCAACGCACCCCTTCGATATCGACAACGCCAATCTCTGCCAGATCCAAAACGACCCGTGGCACAATCCTTTCGATCTCTGTGCGTACTTCCTCGATGTCGGCAGATCGAAGCTCGCCGGATAGGTGAAGCCGCGTCCTGCCATTCTCCAAGATGCGCTCGATCTTCAACATCACGGCCGCCGTTCGAATCCTGCGAGACAGGATGCAAAGACGAGGCCAAACCCAAATACCTTGCAGCACTTGGCTTTAGCACGCGTAACAGTTGTGAGTTTTCGTGATTTGTCGAAAACTCGAAAATAGCGCGCAAAGCCACTGTCAGTTTGGCCAACAAAGAGCCGGCCTTAGAGAAGGGCTATGCCGCTTGGCGCCGGCACGTGGGAGAATCACGACCTTCGCAATTCTCCGAAGGGTCGTAACAACAAATACGGGCGCGTTCTATTTGGACTTAAACCAATACTTGTAGATGCCGAATCGCCTGATTCTCGACTCAAGCGTGGATGCGCGCATGCCGAGCCTCGCCGCGGCGCCACCTGGACCTGATACGCGTCCCTGACATTGTTCCAGGGCGCTTTCGATGGCGTGCTTTTCATGAGCCAGCAACACGGCATCAAGCGCTGCATTGCTTTGAGGGACTGCGGCAGGCCTTCGCGTGAGCCACGCCTCATCAACGTAGAAAGTCTCTGATTCACTCAGAGTCACCGCACGTTCGATCACATTTTGAAGTTCGCGAACGTTGCCGGGCCAGTTGTAGGCTTGCAGGATTGCCATCGTTTTCTTCTCGATGGTTCCAAACTTTTTGCCGACCCTCTTACCAAATCGCGCGATAAAATACTCCGCAAGCACCGGAATATCTGCCACACGTTCGCGCAACGGCGGCACTGTGACGGGCACGACGTTCAATCTATAAAAAAGGTCCTGGCGAAACTTGCCTTCGCTTACAAGCGTTTCAAGATCCCGGTGCGTCGCCGCCAGCACCCGAACGTCGATGGGAACGGGCTTGTCGCCGCCTACCCGCTCAATTTCGCGCTCCTGCAACACACGCAACAGCGCGATTTGGATATCAGGAGGCAGGTCGCCGACCTCGTCCAGAAAAATGCTACCGCCGTTTGCTGCTTCAAAGCGCCCGAGACGACGTTGTATCGCGCCCGTGAACGCGCCCTTTTCATGTCCGAATAACTCCGACGCTATCAACGAACTCGGGATTGCGGCGCAGTTCACGCCGACAAATGCGCGCGCCGCGCGCCGCGAACGTCGGTGGATAGCGCGGGCGATGAGCTCTTTTCCGGATCCGGTCTCACCGAGTATGAGAACCGTTGAATCTGTGCGCGCCACTTTGCCGACCTCGACCAGCACCCTGCGCAACGGCTCCGACGAACCAATAAGTTCATCAGAAAATGGCGATTGGCTTATCTCTGCGCGAAGAGCGGCATTCTCCTGTAGCAGCGTCTCTTCATGACGCTTCCGGTCCTCAATGTCAGTGCAGGCGCAATACCAACGCAATCTATTCCCGTCATCGTCGCGGACCAGGCTGAATCGGGCTAAGAACCAGCGATAATTTCTATCGCTTCCGCATATGCGCACTTCGACCTCAAAGGATAAGCCGTTCGACTGGGCATTCTCCCAACGAGCTAAGAGCGGCGCTGCGTCATCGACATGAATTTCCGGACGGCCGTCAGCGCTGGGACGATTGTCGAACCATTCGGCAAGCGTGACGCCGAGATAGTCGAGCGCAACACGGTTCGCATAGATGCGCTCACGGTTGGGACCGCAGACGGCGATGAACTGGGGCGTGAGGTCAAGGATTTGCCGAAGTTCTTCTTCACTTTTGCGCAATGCCTTCTCGGCTTGCATGCGTTCTTCAACGTCAAGGTTGACGCCAATCCAATAGAGCACCGTACCGTCATGGGCTCGAAGGGGTTCTGCGCGAGATATGAACCATCGGTATCCTCCCTGAGCGTTGACTGCTCGGAAATTAACTTCGCTTCCGCGCCCTGTTTTCAGGCAGTTCGACCAGATTCTGCGCGTCTCATCATGATCGTCCGGATGCAAAAACGGGATATGGCTGTCCCAGGGCGCGCCAGTGTCGACCCCAAGCCGAAGAGGATGGTCCTTTGGAAGACCGCCGTAGTCCGCTGCCAATTCGTTGACAAAAATAAGAGTACCCGACGGAGTTGCATACCAAGCGTGTGTCGGAATTGCGTTGAGGGTTTCCCGCAATTGTTTTGCAAACGATGAATCTTGCGCGGAAGTGTTTGACGCGCGTAAATGAGCAGTAGTGGCCCTGCGGGGCATGTCCTCGCTCCCATTCTCATCAAGATCAGACTCTGCCGCCAGAAGCCTACCGATCAAGGTCCGGTGGGCCGCGTTGGAGAGGAGTTATTCGGCGGCCACCATTTAGGTGTTGCAATTTACCATAGACGATTCGGCGCTCCCATCTCCATTGCGGCGGAGTCTTTCGGTTGAACTCACGGGTGCTCTGAGGATTTCCTCTACTTTGCGCCAAATGTGCAGCGGCCGAAGATTCGATGGCGTGCATCCCGCCGAGGCCGGGTCGGGCTCTCGTGCTTCGCATCGAGCCTTGCGCGCAAGTCTCGACCGGTTCCGGCTTCCATCCCTTGCATAGGTGACCCACGGAAATGGGAAGGGTGTCTTGCCTGGCCTTCTACGGTACCACGCCGTTCTCGCGCGCAAGGCTTCGCGCCTGATCGGCGCTCACGAGCTCGCTGTGCTCGGCCGTTGCGCGCTTGCGCTGCGGCGTGAGGGCTTGGGGCCGTCGGCAAGTCGCCGACGAATCCAAATCCTTAAGGAACATCCAGATGAATACTTTCTCTATCTCCGAAGCCATCGCCCCCGAGTACAGCCACGCGTTCGGACGCACGCTCAGCATGGATGAGCTCCGACACAGCACGCCAGCGGTGTTCGCCGGAAATGCCTCGGCCCGTACGAAGTCGACCTATCGCTTTATCAACACGGCCGAAGTGCTGCAGGCGCTGCTCGAGGAGGGCTTTCAGCCCTCCGCTGCGCAGCAGACCCGAAGCCGGTCCGGCTCGGATCCGACCTACGCGCGGCACATGATCCGGCTGCGGCGCACTTGCGAAAGCCTGACGCTGGTGGACTGCATCCCCGAAATCTGCCTCATCAACGCCCATGATGGGACCAGCGCCTATCAGCTTCTCGCCGGTCTTTACCGGCCACTGTGCACGAATGGCCTCCTGTGCCGCATGGGGGACTTCGCCGTGATTCGGATTGCGCACCGATCCACGGTCATCGCCGATGTGGTCGCAGGCGCACTGCAGATCACCGCGCAGTTCGAGCAGATTGGAACGCAGGTGACGGCCATGGCCGCGCGGATTCCTTTTTACCGCCGCGCTACGGTTGTTAGCACTATATTTTGCGAGGCGGCGTAATCCTCTGGAGTCAATGTTGAACTGATTGCCGTGCGCTACACCGTTGCGCAGGTGATAGACGAGCTCAAGGAGCGGAGCATGATCGAAATACCCATGCTTTTGAAGTTCGTCGCCGAGTGCCAACAGCGAGCCCATTGCCCAGACGCGCAAGAACTCACGCTGAAGGTCTCGATCTGTTCGTAGATGATCCAAATAGTGACGCAAGTTGAGCAGGTGGTGCGTGCCGTCCTTGCGAGGAATCTTCCCGATCGGAGCTTCGGCCCCCACCCTTAATGGCGGCAGCGAATTTATCGACGTTGGATTCACAGCAACCAAGTGCGCCACTAGGAAGGCGTAATAGCCCTCGGCTAATCGCTGCGCCTTAAGGCCGACGCTTGGGGCCCGGCCGAAATCAAGAATCGAGGCCTGCAGCTCTAGAGCTTCATGGAGAAACATTGGAGGTTCTCGTTGAAAGACGACACAGAAAGGCGCTCCCCTTTGTTTTTGTGACCAAATATTGGGGAATCGAACACCGAGGCACCATCCGGCTTAGCGTGCCTGCGGAAATCCGCGAGCAGCCCTGAGCCTTTCACCCACGCAGCGACGGTCGACGCGGCAGACGTCTCGCTCACCGCTTGGTCAAACATCGCCCAATCATCCCCCGCCCACCGGCAGATTGAACAACTCCCGATCATCCGGACGGGCGAGGGCAGTATCCAACCATCCTCGCAAAACTGATTCTGCGAGCGCCCACTGCTCCACCTTCGCCAACACGATCGCTCCGACCAGGATCATGCGCCGCGTGTCATAGGGCCGCGAGCGGCGAGATTTCAGCGCCCGCCGGGCGACCTAGACCTTGGACCTCGGGTTAGCATGCGGGTGCAGCACGTAGGCGGGCTCGGCGGTGTCCTCATAGACTGCGCCGAAGTCGGCCAGGAGCTGTTTGGACTGCTCGTCGGGGTCACCCCAGCAGCGGCAAGCGATGTCGTCGCACAGCGTAATGAGCGTCTGGAGAGGCCGCTGACCCTTGGGATTGGCCAGATGTGCAGCGAAGACCTCGTTGTTGGCGTAGATCTCGGTCCACTCGCTCAACGCCGCCGACGGGTAATCGACGTGGTAGCAGATCACCCCCGGATGCTCGGCGCGCATCACGGCGCACAGCTTCTCCTGGTTCTCGCGAAACTCGCGCTCCCGACCCGCCTTAATCTCCCATCGAATCTTCAGCAAGATGGCCATTCGCGCCTCCTCGGCAGAGCTATCCACCACGTATTGAAGTCCCAGGCCCGACGTCGCAAAACTGATTCCGCCAAGGCTTCCTGTTCTACTTTCGCCAGAACAATGGCGCCGACCAGGATCTTGCGCCGCGTGTCATCGCGCCGCGCCCGGCGCGATGACAGTGATCGCCGTCGCAACTCGATTCGCTGCTGCTTGGCCTTAAGTTGTCGGACTCGCTCTTCCAGCGATTCGATACGCTCGACGAACTCCTCGAGAACGGACGCGTTCACCGCGCTGCCATCAACCGAAAGGACCAATGCCTCGATCTCGCCTTTGGGCTATGCAACCCCAGCGACGACGACGAACCGCCGGTTCAAGTCCGGCATCGACGAATCAACATCAACTGTCAGTCGTCAAGGCACTTCGGGCAACGCAAGGGCAGGCATCGCCTTTTGTCGCGAGACCCAGATCAACAGCGCTCCTAACAACACACTCGCAATGAGACCGAAGAATGCGTCTGCGGTAAAACTGCCTGCAACGCCATGTTTGGCATATCCCCACCCATCGACGAATAGCATATACGTAATGGGAATATTGTAGGCCGATATCAGTAAGCAAAAGGTCGTGGCGGCGAGGGCATTACGAGGGCCGATTGTCTCAAATGCAATGGCGGTGGCTGTGGTGATGGCGAGACCTTGAAATACGTTTTCGCCGATGAACGCGACCGCAAAAACCGCAGGAATATGCGGAAGTAGCAAAATTATCAGGGTAAATAGTGATCCAACCACCCCGATCGCCAAGTATAGGAATCGAAGCGGCAACAGCCGGTCGATGACCCGAAAGAGCAGACACCCAGCAGTCGAACCTAACAGAATCGCGCCGCCGGCCACAAGTGAGACAAAATGGCTCGAAGCGTGAAAGGCATCGCCAATGCCCGCGAGAAAATTAGTCAACGAGAATGTTGCTGCCGGAGCTACAAAAAGCACTATGGCGATCAACACTTCTCGCCGTTTCACCAGGCTTAGAACGTCCCCGAAGAACTGGCGAAAACTCTCGCGCGCCAGCCGTCGGTCGGGTCCCGGAGCCGGCATAAAGGGAAACGCCGCGAGTGGCAGAATAATCACTCCGCCCAGCACGAACGCTGCCGCCGCCGGCGATAGGTTTCTCACCAATTCACCTGTGGCCACTGCCATAGCACCGCAGCCCCCCAAGTTCCCTATGGTGACCCATGAACTGAGTTTGTTCTCCTGCTCCGCGCTTGTGATGCTGGATAGCCAGCCGCCAAGCGCACTTTGATAGAGGTTCGCTAAGAAGTAGCCAACCACGAGAAGACCTTCCACCAGCGCGAGGTGATCGAGATTGAGTAGAGCGACCACGAGCAGCGCAGCGGCGATCACTGCGGTCGCGACTGAATACCAACGCCTACTAAAGTGGACGTCCAGCACCGGGCTCACCA
>Ga0302325_10031780_pt1 | contig 10852 bp, 13 predicted proteins | sample Palsa_T0_2_FD_201948 | JGI IMG/M metagenome (GOLD analysis project Ga0302325, IMG submission 201948) | Peat permafrost microbial communities from Stordalen Mire near Abisko, Sweden - Palsa_T0_2 | ecosystem: Environmental > Terrestrial > Soil > Palsa > Peat permafrost | place: Sweden: Abisko... | reverse complement strand
GCATCGCGGTGGTCCAGCACGCAGCGGCTACAGACGTGCGAGCCGGCGAGAATGCGGGCCTCGCGCTTCATCATGTCAACGTCGTCCGGGCCTTCGCGGTCGTTCGCCCGTCCTCTTCAACGGTAACCATTCAGTTGCCCACATCGCTGAACCGGTCGGACGGCGAGATCATCGCATTCGTCCAACACGATGCCGCTGGGGGACGCGGGATGCCGACCCTCGGTGCCGCGCGAGCTCCGCTCCCAAATTGACCTGACCGCGTGAGGTGAAGGAAAACAATGTCCGGCCTCATGGCCTCAGGAACTTCAGCGTCATCCGGTCGCTCTCTCCGATGGCGGTGTACTTCGCGCGGTCCAGACCCCCGAGCGCGTACGTCGGAGGGAGCGTCCACACTCCTTTGGGGTAGTCCTTCGTGTCCTTGGCGTTGGCGTTGATCTCCGACTTGGCCGCAAGCCGAAATCCCGCGGCTTCGACCTGCGCGATCAGGTAGGTCTCGGGGACGTACCCGGTGTCGCCGATGGCCTTCGCATCGGTCGGCCCTGCGGGCTCCGCACGGTGGTCGGTGAGGCCCAGGATGCCACCGGACTTCAGCACCTTGAAGGTCGCAGCGAGAACCTTGTCGAAGATCTTGCCGCCAAGCCAGTTGTGCGCGTTGCGAAACGTCAGCACCATGTCCGCCGATCCGGCCGGGCCAAGCAACGCGTCCACTCTCCAGTCGACGACGATTGTGCGGACGTGCCCCATTGCGTTCGGGCCGCTCACGAAGCGTGCGAGGAGGGCATTGGCGTTCTTCGTTGACTCGGACTCGGGAGGCCCGTTCGGGTCTGCGGTCGTCACGCCAAGGTTGCCACGCTCGGCGAGGACGGGAGCGATCACGGCCGTGTACCATCCCTCGCCGGGGGCGAGCTCGATCACGCTCATGTCGTCGCGCAAGCCAAAGAACTCGAGCGTCTGCCGCGGGTGCCGATAGACGTCGCGCGCACGCTCGGCTTCCGTTCGCTGCGATCCCGCGAGCGACGCTCGAAGCTTCGCGTCAAGGGTCGAGGGCCCTTGCTCCGCAGGGGCGTTCGGATGTGGCGTGGTCGTGCTGCCGCAGGCCTGCAAGGAGGCAAGGGCGAGGGCGAAGAGAGGTCGACGGTGGTTCATGGTTCCCGTGAGTGGAAGGAGCCGGGGGGGGGAGTTGTGTACTCGATCGTGGCTTCAGCGACGCTCTCGAGCAAACTGCCTCAAGGTCAAGCGGGCCAGCACCAGGGGCTCCGTGCCGCATCCGCCGTACAGGTGATGCGGCCGCTGCCACAGGCTGTCAGATCCCGCCCGCGGACGGTGCCGGGATGGCTCGCTGACTGTGCAGCAGCTTGCTTCGTCGCTCGATCTCCTCCGGCGGCAGGTGCGACGGGTCCTGCGCGAGGTTCGCACCGACGGCGAGACCGCGCTGCACCCCCGGGCGGGCACTGACCTCGTCGAACCACCGCTTGACGTACTTGAACTCCGCGAGGTCCTGTCCCTGCATCTTCCAGCTTACGGTCCACGGGTAGGCGATGATGTCCGCGATCGTGTACGCGTCGCCCGCGAGGTAACGGCGGTCGTAGAGGCGGTTGTTCAGCACGCCGTAGATCCGGTTCACCTCGTCACCGAACCGTCGCACCGCGTACGACTGGTCGCCCTGCTTGTCGCCGAGTCGCAGGAAGTGGCCGAGCTCGCCGGTCTTTGGCCCCTGGTTGGCCGCCTGCCAGACGACCCACTGGGTGATCTCGTACCGACCGCGCAGCTCCGTCGCCCAGAAGCGGCCGGTCTTCTCGGCGAGGTACAGCAGGATCGCCCCCGACTCGAAGATACTGATCGGATCGCCGCCGCCCATGGGGTCGTGGTCCACGAGAACAGGCATGCGGTGGTTTGGGTTGAGCTTGAGAAAGCTCGGGTCGAACTGGTCCCCTCGTCCAATGTTGCAGGGGACGATGCGGTACGGGAGCAGCGCTTCCTCGAGAAAAATGGCGATTTTCTTGCCGTTTGGCGTGGGCCAGTAGTGGAGATCGAGCACGTTCTTTCCTCCTTCGGTGGATGATGCCGATGTTGTCCGGGCGCGGGGCGCAGACGGCTCACCGCCCCAACCCCGGTCCGACCGACCGAAGTCGGATGACGCGCGCGATCCCTCCGTTTCGGTCTCGCCGCTGGCCTTGACGACGTCGACGTGTTGACTTAGTTATCTAACTCACATGCTGGCACCGTACGCCGCCGAGGACAAGCGAGCGGAGCTCGTTCGGGCCGCCACGCGGCTCTTGCACGTGCAAGGGTTCCACCGGACCACCCTCGCCGACGTCGCGGGGCGCGCGAAGGTGCCGCTCGGCAACGTGTACTACTACTTCAGGACCAAGGAGGCCCTGGCCGAGGCCGTGATCGCGGCGCACGAGGGCGCTCTGGGAGAGCGCTTCGCCTCGTGGGCCGCCGCGCACCGCGACCCGAGGGTCCGCCTGCGTTGTCTCGTTCGTGCGCCGCTCGACTCCACCGACAGCGTCATCCAGTTTGGCTGCCCCCACGGCAGTTTGTGTCAGGAGCTCGAGAAGCTTGGCCCGGAGGCACCGCTCGGCAAGGCAGGAGCGCGCCTGCTCGCCGTATACATCGACTGGGCCAGCGAGCAGTTCCGCGCAATCGGCTGCGGGCGCCGCGAGTCGCGTGCGCTGGCTGCCGATCTCGTCGCCGCGGTGCAGGGCACGATGCTCATCGCACACACGTTGCGGTCGCGCGAGCTGCTTCGGAGCCAACTCCGTCGAATCGAACGGTGGCTGGACGAGGTCCTTTCGCGAAGCGGAGCCAAACATGACCGATGACGTCAGCGCCACGAGCCTTGCGGACCGCATCGGCGCGTTCACGACGGCGATGGCCAAGAACGCCCCACCGGAGGTGATCGCCGCGCTCGGTACGGAAATGCGCAAGCTCGCCGAATCGGGTATCGCGAAGGGAGCGCTCGGAGTCGGAGCCAAGGCCCCTGACTTTTCGCTCCCCGATCCGCGTGGAGTGGCGGTCACCCTGTCCACGCTGATGCAGAAGGGCCCGGTCGTCGTCACATTCTACCGGGGTGGGTGGTGTCCATTCTGCGATCTCCAGCTCCGGGCTTACCAGAGGGTCCTTCCGGCGATCCGCGAGCGCGGTGCCGAACTCGTCGCGCTTTCGCCGCAGACGCCCGACTACGCGCTCTCCGATGTGGAGAAGAAGGAACTTGCCTTCCCTGTGCTGACTGACGCCCGTAACCGCGTGGCGCGCGAATACGGCCTCGTCTTCGAGCTGAGCGATGTGCTGAAGCGGCTGCAAGAGGGCTTCGGCAACCCGATCCCCAAGTTCAACGGCGACGACTCGTGGCAGCTCCCGATGCCGGGCACCTTCGTCGTCGATCGGAGCGGAGTCGTGCGCCTCGCGCACGTCGACCCGGACTACACGCGGCGGCTGGAGCCGGCGGCCATCCTCGATGCGCTTCGCGGAGCACCGTCGTGAAAGCTCTCCTTCGCGTCACCCTGCCGGCGCTGCTCGCCGCGTTTCAGGCGAGCTGCTCGAAGCCGTCCAGCGATGCAGCGCCGGCGCTGGGTGCGTCGACCACCTCCCTCGCCGCAGCCGCATCGGCCGGCGCGGCGCCTGCCGCGCCGACGTTCAAGGAGTCGAATGCTCCGCCCGAGGATCGAGTCGGGATCCTTGCGCCGAACACCGGGATCCCCAAGGGACAGCGGGTTCCCGACGTCCATGCACTCGACCTCGATGGCAAGGACGTGGCGCTAGCGTCGCTGTACGCGAAGGGCCCCATCCTGCTCGCGTTCTACCGCGGCGGCTGGTGCCCCTATTGCAGCGGTGAGATCCACGGCCTGACCGTCGCCTTCCCTGAGTACCAGCGACGCGGAGTCACCCCCGTCGCGGTCAGCGTCGACAAGCCGGATGCGGAAGCGAAGACCACGGCCACCTTCGCGATCCCATTTCCCGTCCTCAGCGACAGCGACGCGGCGATCATCGAGGCGTTCCACGTCGTCAAGAAGGTGCAGGACGACGAATTCACGAAGATGAAGGGGTTCGGCGTCGACCTGGAGACCTACTCGGGCAAGGCGCACCACGAGATGGCGATCCCGGCCCTTTTCCTGATCGATCGCACCGGCCTTGTGCGATGGGCTCACTCCGATCCCGACTTCAAGGTCCGACCGACCACGGCACAGATCCTCGCGGCGATTGACGCCGCGCATCTGGGCGGAACCTGAGGAGGCGACCGAACCGTGGACACGAGATGGTCCCTGCGGGGCAAGCACGCCGTCGTCACCGGGGGAACGAAGGGGATCGGGCGCGCCACCGCCGACACGTTGCTCGACCTGGGGGCTAGCGTGCTGGTGTTCGCGAGAAATCCCCGCGGCGTCGAGGCGACCCGCAGCGAATGGAAGGACATTGGACGCGACGGGGATGCTGTCGTCGTCGACGTGACGAGCGGCGAAGGGCGCGCCACGCTGGCGCGCGAGGTTTCAGGCCGGTGGGGCGCGGTCGACATCCTGGTCAACAACGTGGGAGCCGGCCTTCGCAAGCGCTTCGCCGAATACACGGACGAAGACGTGGACACTCTCGTGTCGCTCAATTTCACGTCTGCGCTTCACGTTTCGCGCGTCCTCTTCCCGCTGCTCTCCCGAGGGTCGAACGCCGCCGTGGTCAACGTGGGCTCGATCGCCGGCGTCGTCAGCGTACGCGGCACGGCGGTCTACGGGGCGCTCAAGGCGGGACTCCACCAACTCACGAGCGGGCTGGCCGTGGAGTGGGCACGGGACCGGATCCGGGTCAACGCGGTGGCCCCTTGGTTCACGCGCACGCCGCTCACGGAGGGGCTCCTCGCGAACCGCGAGGTTCACGACGCCATCGTGGCGCGCACGCCGATCGGCCGAGTGGCCGAGGCGTCCGAGGTGGCGTCGGTCATCGCATTTCTCTGCCTTCCGGCCTCGTCGTACGTGACGGGCCAGACCGTGTCGGTCGACGGGGGAATGTCGATCGCAGGGCTTCTTTGAACTGCAGAGCGTACCCATGTCCACGATGCAAGGAGGCGATCCCATGGTGAAGGTAGGACTCTTCGTTCGGCTGCATGCCAAGGCAGGCAAAGAGGGGGAGGTTGAGCAGCTCCTCAAATCCGGTCTGGCGATCGTCCAGGAGGAAGCCGGCACGCCCTTGTGGTTCGCCCTGCGCTTCAATGCATCGACATTCGGTATCTTCGACGCCTTCGCGGATGATGGGGCGCGGCAAGCGCACCTGGCGGGACGCCTGGCGGCGGCGCTCATGGCCAAGGCCGGAGAGCTGTTGGCGGAGCCGCCCGCCATCGAGAAGGTCGAGGTGCTCGCCTCGAAGACCTGACCGCAATCCGATCGGGCGCCTGCCGCAGACGAGCTCGGCGAGCCCAAGGGCCCTCGGGCTCGAGAGGGCGGACGCGGCCGGTGATCGGAATACCTACCCGCTCTGGTCGACGAGGAGTTTCGAAATGAGATTGAAATCTGGCGATCCGTTTCCTGAGCTCGCCCTTGAGAATATCCACGGTCGCGCGGTTGCGATTCCGGACAAGACTTCGCTGCGCGTGCACTTGCAGTTCCGACGCTTCGCAGGATGTCCCATCTGCAATCTCCATTTGCAGACATTCGTCAAAAGGCATGAGGAGTTGGCAGGAGCCGGCGTCCATGAAGTCGTGGTCTTTCACTCTCCGAAAGAAAGCCTGCTGCCGTACCAAGGTTCGTTTCCGTTCGATGTGATCGGCGATCCGAAGAAAACTCTCTACCAGCGCTTTGGCGTCGAGACTTCGGTGTTGGCTATCTTGAATCCCAAGGTGCGGTCGACGATTTTCAAAGCCAACGCGGCAAGGGACAAGCCCAAGGGCAGCGCCGAGGGTGGCCCCTTGGGATTGCCCGCAGATTTCTTGGTTACTTCTGAGGGAAGACTCGTTGCCAGCCACTACGGCACCCGCGCCAGCGATCAGTGGTCCGTGGACGACTTGCTCGGACTTGCGAGGAAGTGAAAACGATCCGGCCCGCGGGGCAGCGAGGGAAAAGGAAAATCCACGAGGGTGCGTAACCGCCGATCCGCCGATGCGTACCTCCGCCGTTCTTGCCGGGCAACGTTCGCCGCGGACGCCGCGTCTGAGCGTCATGCGGTTTCTTGCACTGTTGGAGGCCACTCATGTCATGGACAAGTCGCGCGATCCGCGTCATCGCATCGCTCGCCCTTGCGGCGTGCAGCACGAGCAACAATGCGGCAGGGCCCACGACCGACGGCGGCGGACAGACCTCGGACGCGAGCGCGGTCGTCGGTGATGGCGGGGCCAAGAACCCGGACGCCGCTCCCGTGGTCAGCGTCGACAGGTTCAGCGATTCGTTCGCGCATCTGTTCAAGAGGAGCGCGAACTCCTCGCTCCCCGCCGCCAACGCTCCCATCGACTGCGACGAGGGACCCTTCATCACCCGCGGCCTGGGCCCCGACGGCGAGCACGTCGCCTACTACAACTTCGACGTCCTCCCGGTCGCCCCGGCGCCGATCTACGTCCTCTTCGCGGGAGGCACGCAGGTCGCCGGACAGCTCAACGTGGTCGACGTCCTTCCCGGGGACCCCGGCTACAACGACTTCTGGCTCATCCACAAGGTCGCGGTCCCAAGCGACTACGTCGCCAACTCGGTCACAAGCGTGGCGGAGATCACGGCTGCCGGTTTCACGATCACGCCCACGACCATGCTCGTCAATTGTCCGGTGGTGCCCGCGGGGTCAACCGCGATGTTGCGCTACACGTCCGAGTCTTCGGCTTTGCAGCGCGGATGGTACCGGGACCAGATCGTCAACTACTTCTCGTTCGACGAGCATGCGCTCACGACCGCAGCCGGGGGCGACGTTCCGCTTGCTCCGATCTTCGTCACCTTCAACGTCGATCCGGATCCGAACAACCCCATGAGCGGCCCGCCCTCCGGCTTCGTCACCGAGCCGGGGACGATGCAGACGCACAACGTGATCTCGGTCTTGCCGACAGACCCTTCCTACACTCCTCTCTGGATGGTCAGCGCCTACAAGAGCGCCTCGTTCGCGACGGTGAGCAACTGGGCGACGGCCTCCCACGCGCCCGTCGCTGCTGCGGACATCGCGAACGTCAACTGCCCAGTCGTGGCGGTCGCGGGAGCCGCGGACGGCGGGGTGGACGCGGCGGGCGATTAGGCGTGACGGGAGCGGGCGCAGCTCCGTGTCGTGCGCGGCTGGCAACGACGCGTGGGATGGACGTACCCGTGGCAGGTCGTTGAAATGCCCGGTAGCGAGACCTGTTGACGGCGAGCGCCTCGCGAAGGTGTAGTTGCCGGACATGCCCGCCGCCGATCGTGGGTTGCCCTCGCGCGTGCGCGCCTGGCAAGCCGCCGGGGACACCGTCGAGGTAGCCGGCCGCCGGATCTTCGTGCGCGAGCAGCCGGGCTCCGGTGTCCCCTTGCTTCTTCTGCACGGCTACCCGTCGAGCTCGTACGACTGGCGACGGCTACTCGAGCGGCTGCCTGGCCGCCATGTTCTCTGCTTCGATTTCCTCGGCTTCGGGCTCTCGGACAAGCCGCGCGACCACGTGTACTCCCTACTCGGGCAGGCCGATCTCACCGAGGCCATCCTCCGTCGCTTCGCGATCGAGCGCGTGCTGCTCGTCGCGCACGACATGGGCACCTCCGTCGCGACCGAGCTCCTGGCGCGCGACATCGAAGGGAAGCTAAAGGCCAAGCTCGCCGCCGTGCTCCTTTTCAACGGCAGCATGATCCTCGAGCGCGCGAGTCTCACTCTCGCGCAGAAGCTGCTCCGGAGCCGCCTGGGCCCACTCGCGGCGCGCCTGAGCAGCGAGCGATCGTTCCGCGCGCAGTTCAGGCGGATCTTCTCGCCCGCGCACCCGCTGACGCCGGAGGAAGCGGAGGATCAGTGGGCTCTGCTCGCGCACAACCGAGGTCACCGCATCCTCGACCGCCTGACGTTCTACCTGCACGAACGCGTCAAGTTCGCGCCGAGATGGCACGGCGCGCTGCGTGATTGGCGGGGACGGCTCGAGCTGGCGTGGGCCATGCGCGATCCGGTGTGCATCAAGGCCGTTCTCGACGCGGTCCTCGAGTTGAGACCGAGCACGCCGGTCGTGCGGTTAACCGAGCTGGGGCACTACCCGCAGATCGAGGAGCCGGACGCAATCGCCGAGGCCGTCACGCGCATCGCGGACTCGACGACATAACAGGGGCGACTTCGGCGGAGCCACCAGGACCCTCGAGCGCCGCCCGCACGCTCCGAGGCACCTCGACTTTCGCCATCGAGCCGTAGTTCACGAGCACCACGACCGAGCTTCCGCGCGCGCACATCGTCTCCGGCTCGTCGGCGCGCCAGATCCCGTACTCCATGGCGATGCTGGTGCGACCCACTTTCGTGACGCCAGCTCCGACGACGACATCGCCCGGATAGGTTAGAGGCCGCAGAAAGTCGCAGGTCGTCGTCGCGAGGATCGGCCCCATCTCGCGAGGACGATCGGCGAGGATGCCGGCCCGCGAGAGCAGGGCGATGCGCGCGGACTCGAACCACCTGAGATAGTGGGCGTTGTTGACGTGGCCGAGCGCGTCCATGTCGCCCCATTGGATGGGGCAGCTCACGGTGACCGGGAGGCCCTTCATGCGAAGCGAGGATGGCACAGGCGCTGGGCAATCGCGGCCCTGTTGCAGGGTGTCCCGTCCGCGATCGAAGCTCCCCTCACCGGAGCGTTCCGGGCTGGCAACGCGAGTTAGGGAACCTCCGACAGCGCGGCCGCGAGGCGCTCGGCCGGGACGAACTCGGTGAAGCGAAAGGCCTCTCGCCCGTCGCTCGCGAACGCGACGACGACCGGCAGGCCCTCTCGGGCGCCGTACTTGTCGCGGACTCGGGCCACCTCGGGGTCGTCATCGTCGGTCGCGTCCACGCGAAGGGCGACGAACCGGGCGCCCTGCGCACGCACCCGGGCGTCCGGGAACGTCTTTTCGTCCAGCTCTTTGCACGCGCCGCACCAGCTCGCCCCGAAATCGACGAACAAGGGCCTGTGCTCGGCGGCCGCCCGACGGACCGCCGTTGCCTCGCTGGACTCCCAGCGCAGGTCGCCCGCCTCAGGCGCGCCTGCGGCGTGAGCCTCTGAAACGGCACCAGTAAACCCGCGCACGAATTGGACCACGGCCGCATGTAACCGGTCCGACGCGCCGCGCGTCGTTTGCGCATGCGGCGACGACCCGTCCGCGGCGTGTCGTGAAACCACTCACGAAACAGATGGCAACAGGAGTTCAACCACGTGCGCCGACGGCCGCGGGGCGATGAGTGGTCTGCCGATGGCCCCGACCTTAGACGTGCGTGCACGTGGCGAGGACGCAGGTCGTGTCCTGGCCTGACTCGGAGTAGCAGCGGTCGAGCGCGTCGTCCTCGACGTCGGTCATGTTGCCGAGAGCAAACCCCGGTGCCGCAGGCTCGCTGACGGGATACTGGTCGCCATAAGAGTCCTCCGCGACACAGGTCACGTTGTGAACGTGCTCCCAGTCCCAGTAATAGACGGGGCGAGCGAACTCGGGGTGGTCCCAGTGGGCCCACCCGGTGCGTCCGTGGAAGACAGTCCTTGGTTGGAGCACACGCACCTGATGGGGGCGCACGGTCGCGCCGCGCGGATGCGCTCCCGGCGCGTGGGCCTGGAAGGGTGGGGGCGCCTGTCGTCCGGGTCTGCCTCGTTCTTCGGCGTAGCCAAGCAGGCAGAGCGACGATGAAACGAGCAGCATGCCGAGGGCCAGGGGGGCTTTGAGGTTCATGGGGCGTCTCCGGGTCGCGAGCCACGCAGGCGGTGGCTGGTGCGCCGCCGTGGCGCACGCACGCGATGATAGTCGGCGCGCCCCTTTGCGCCTCGGGAATTTGGCTGCCGCTTTGGCTTTCAGTTCTTCCACACGGGGATGTGGGGCCGCGCGGTAGCCTGTCGGGCACATCGATGCGGCGGCAGACCCGGCTCTCGCTCGTGGAGCTCTTCCTCGTGGCAACGCTCGTCGTCGGGGCAGGCGTCGGCGGCACCTTCTACACGTTCCTCGAATTGTCCCGTCAGGAGATCCTCGCGCGCTCCGACGCGCTCCGCGAAGCCGCGGCCAGACGCGTCGACGAACGGGTGACGGCCGAGCTGAGGATCCCGCTGGACACCCTCGGCGACGTCGAGCGCGGCCTTCGGCTCGGGGTGCTACACGGCGATGATCCCGTCGCCGCCGAGGCGCGCCTCTTCACTGAGCTGGCCGACCATCCGAGCCTCGCGGAGCTGTCCTTCACGCACGCGGACCTGCAGGGGTTCGATCCCGACCACGCCGCGCGCATCGGTCCCGACGATCGCTGGCAGATTGGCCTCTACCGCGCGTCGGCAGACCCCAACAGCGAGATCATCACCCGCCTTATCTCGCGCCGCGACGGCCAGTTCGTCACGGAGCTGCGCCGGCGCCCCCGCGGTGCAGGGCTGCTCGGCGTGCCGCTCGAGCCGGGCCCCGCGGCCACCGATCCGACCGCGCACGCGACGTTCGCCACGACAGCGTCGCAGCCGTCATACGGAAAGGCCATCTGGAGCGATCTCGCGTGGACAGAGCACGATCAGGCGCTGCCGAAGAACCAGCAGCGCGTGGTCGTCACGGTCCAGAAGGCGGTCGAGGACGCGCCGGCACACTTCGTCGGGGTCGTACGCGTCGGCCTGCTGGCGGCGACGATCGACGCTCTGCCCCGCATGGCGCACGGCGACGACCCGAACGATTCGCAGCGGGTGATCCTGTGCGATCCCCAGGGCCGGCTCGTTGCGCGCCTCGAGGCGAGCGACCGCGTCGCAATCAGCAAGGAC
>Ga0302325_10031779_pt1 | contig 10852 bp, 14 predicted proteins | sample Palsa_T0_2_FD_201948 | JGI IMG/M metagenome (GOLD analysis project Ga0302325, IMG submission 201948) | Peat permafrost microbial communities from Stordalen Mire near Abisko, Sweden - Palsa_T0_2 | ecosystem: Environmental > Terrestrial > Soil > Palsa > Peat permafrost | place: Sweden: Abisko... | reverse complement strand
CCACAGCCCCCTCGTCCCCCCTCCAAACCTCCTCCTCAACCCGCTCCGTCTCCCCCATCTCCCTGCCCTCAACCGAATCCTCCCACCCGGACACAACCCACCTCCTCGAGAGGATCGCCGCCCTCGAACACCAGCTCCAACAAGCACAACAACAAATCGCAGACTACAAATCCCAATTATCCTCCTCGTCCTCCATCCTGAGCACCCTCTCTTCCGGGCCTGATATCACCACCTCCGCCCGTCCCTCGACACCAACTGGGCCCGTCTCACTGGCTTTAGGAGCACTGACTTCGTCGACGGACTTCCCTTTCACGTTTTCCGCGCCCAGCACGCCTGGTACGTCCCGTCGTAGACCGACGGGTAGTCTGCGGTCTCCGCGGAAACGAAACTCGTCGCAGCATCCAGGAGAGGACGCACTGTCTGAGACAGAAGTTGTTTCGGCGCGAGACAGTGCTGCTGCAAGGAGTCACGGGAAAGGGCCACATGATAAGGAGTTTGTGGATGGACTTTGTGCGGCGGTGGGGGTAGTGGTGCTAGGATGGATGGGAATGTGGTTTATCAATCATCTTGTCCAGCGGGGCGATCGAGTTGTCCGCTGAACATGTGGACACAAACAAACGTCCGTGCGAATGGCAGGCTCTCACTGATCGCACTTGCCGGAGACGGAAAGACGGGAGAAAGAGAGATGCTGGCGACGAGTCAGGGGAGTGTGAGGTACTGGTAATAATAGTCGGTTTTTTACTACGGAAGGACGTTTATTGCATCAGCGTATTGGAGGATTTTAATCGTTTCGTGGGGCATTTTATGGATATTGTGTTCTTTTTGCTTTTTAATAGTTTCTGGATGTCAAACCGGGGGAGTCATTCCTTTATAAAGGATATTACACACACACAATTAATTCACTTTTCGTCATTTGAGACTTTGACTCTTGATCACATAAATTCGTGGAACGATATCATGATAAACGTGTGCTTTTATTTGGACGCGTTGAAACCTAAGGATACATACTTGGGGCGAGATACTCCTCTATAAATACTCAAAAAATACACCAAAAGAACGGCAACTTGCAGCTTTTTATTGCCGCCGGCCAGTTTTATCGTTTCGTCCGATCACCGTGTTTTGCAAGTAATCCCTCCGTCCGCAGAACCATCTGTCCATTCACGGCCTTGGACACTTTCCCATTCCCAAGTCCATTTGCGGTATTCCCATTTGCGTCGTCACGGATACCAAAGCCACTAGTAGGACCATTCGGACCATTCTTCTTTTTCTTGCCGAAAGAAAATGCATTCTTGAATTTGGATTTCGGCTTTGTGGTACTGGATTTGGAACTTTTGACGGAGGTATGGTCTTCTGCTACCACCACCACCGCGGCGGCGGGTTTGTCGGTGTTTCCTGCCTTGTTGTTGTTGTTGTCTAAAGGGATGTGTTTACCGTTTGCAGATGCCTTGCAAGGGGGTGTTGCTGTGACATTTGATGCTGTAGTTCCGTGGACAAAGTTAGTGCATATAGTTGAGACGGCCGTCTCATTCATAGCATTCATAGAAGTTCCAGGGACGCGAGAAGGACAAGATGGTCCCGTGACAAAGGTGCCGTTCCCAGACTTTGTCTCCTTGACAGAAACATCACCAGTTCCATTTCCAGAAGCCATAGAATCCTTCAAAGTCTCCTTACTTGCAGTAGAAGTATTGCCCGTCTCCGAAGACGCCTTCCCCGTCTCAGAGGAACCAGACCCAGTGGACCCACTAGATTCAGTCTCACCCTGCTGCCCCTTGTCGTACTGTCCCATCTTGACAGCCAGATATTTCAAGAAATCAGGGGCATCGTAGCTCTGGAAGGTATCCACTTCAAAAGCCGCGTGGACAGCCCAACTGGGCTCATCGCCATAGAAACTGTATTTCTTGATGAAACTCTTCAAGGTGGAGTAAGTCTCCGCGTTTTCCGGGTCGAAGGATTTTTCTGAACCGAAGCGCTGGGAGAAGTAACAGCGCGGGAAGAATTGGTTCACTTGGATTGTTGTACGGAGGGAGTTGAGACGGCTGGTTATAAGGGTCAATGAGAGTTCTTCGTCATCAGTGGGGATGCCACTAACGTCAGTATCGCAGAAAGACATTAAAACTAGACGGCAGAAGATCGAACAAGGAAAGGATATTTCGTGCAGGTCAGAAGGGACCAGCGGGTGATTCGGGGGATAGGGACGAACTCTGGAGCGTTGGCTTGTATTTGGACTCGGTAGACACGGTGGATATGATCCCGCGCAACCTCAATCTGCGCCAAAAGTCTTTCTGAATCATGCAGCGCCTGCAACGCAAGCATCTCCTCGTTTCTACCGTCAACTACTGTCCATATTAAACCCCCCAGGCTCATACTGCGAGAACAATGGACCTCGTTCGGTCGTCATGCTTTTAGAAGGTCTTCTCTTGATGGACGCCCGTTGGACAGTTGGGAGTACTAGTGTTTATTCCCTGGGAGAAAGCATATGGCCCTTCGCACGGATTCTGTGTTTGGAATAAATCCCTCTCGTTGGAGAGAACATGCCTAGGAAAGTCACCTGAAGAAGTCTCATGCCCATTTCCAGACTCGCTGACATGCATGAATGTCTCACTCCGCCCCAAATTCAGGCACTCTTTCCCAAAGGGGAATTCCCCCACACAAAGCCACCAAACCCCCAACAAACCCGCTGTCCGAGTCCTGAATGGGATTGCCGTGTCCACCTGCGTAGTAGATCAACGGAAAATAGAAGACGGCACGGGTCGCCTCGCCGGTTATTATGACTTCGTCATCACTCGTACTCTTTCGACCCGCCTACAACACTCACTGAACTAATCCAGGGATCCTACAGTGCTTGATGACTGCAATGTCTCTCTGATGGACGACTCTCGAGTCATTGTACTAGACCCCCCGTTTCCCTTTTCCCCAATATTATGACACAACAACAACGGGACTAAACGGTAGGAACGTGGATCTGCTGCTTCCTGGGACTCGATGGTCGACTCTTCTTGGCCACATACTAGATACGCTGCACCACCTCATGGAAACCCTTTACCATGTATTTCTCCTAGATTTTAGTCCGTGGGTTGACAGAGTAGACCATGGCGGGAGACTGCCAAGAATCGTTCCTCCGGGGGAACATACGAGACTTCTCCGACCACCTGTACCAATGCCAGAACGACGAGCCCGATCGCCATCCCCGGTCCTTCCATCGCTTACGCTAACACCGAATCGTGAAATCTCCGAATGGGATATATCTGAGCTTGATGCGGGATTCAGACAGGCGAGTCCCTCTCAACGGCGGAGTACGATCAGGGAGTACCACCGACGAGGGGACATCATGAGGATAGAAGACGACGACGATGTGATAGAAATTGAGAATCCCCGATTACGGCATTCGAGAGAGATTGTCCAGCCCGAGGTCATTTGGGGCGAATTGATGGATATCGAGAAGAATATTGCCAGGGAAGTAGCTATGAAGGCGACCTCACCAACAAGAGGGAATAATGTCTCTCCACGGGGATTCTTACATACTTTGGCGAATAGGGGTACTACTGTCCGCGGGGTCCCTCCACCTTCTCAACGGGAAGTGCAGAATGGATCTTTTTCGGCGGACTTGGTGCAGAGGAGTGAGCGGACGGCCCCGAGAACGGCTTTGGTGATTGACCTCGAAGACGATGGACAGGGTATGGATTCCGAGATTACGACTTCGCAAATTGCTGCTGAGGTCCGGTTATCGTTGGAAACAGCCGTGAACGCAAAAGTATCTTCCCACGTTGGTGACGAAGCGGACCATTCAGTGAACCTTGCCCCACGGCCTAATGCCACGACGATGGCCTCAGAGGAAGTCCAAAAGGCAGTGGATCGGTCTATATCAGTCACAGAGGATTCTGAAATGTCTGGTGTTCAAGAAACCGCAATGTCTGAGAAGGATATCGTGGAGCATGTTGAGGAAGTGCCTTTTGATAAGGAAGCTACTCTTGTGGAGGCCGCGAAGGATGTGATCCTCGAACACAGTCCGGATGATGAAGATGCTCCGATGGAGACTTCTGCTTATGCGTCAATGACATCCCAGAAGTATGATATCTCCCAACTCGAAAAAATATATCTCCCGGTAAATCACATGGACATTACTTCCTGGACTTCCTCTCCACCCCACCCCCCCGGCGAAACTATTCAACAATCCTCTGCGCCAGAGGAACCACCCTCTCGAATTCCTTCACCAGCACCTATCCAAGAAACTCCATCAACTGAAACCAACGAAATCCAAGAAACCACTACTTCCCGATCGCCCTCACCAAATCCAGATACTCTGTCACCTATTCAGCAACAGATTCCCAAGACCCTCTCTATCGACCATCTTCCCCCAGAAAACACATCACCATTAATCGAAACTGAGCAAAGCGATAACAACGATATCCCTTCCCCGCAACGAGAAACCACGTCTCCGAAAGTCAAACAACCAGTCCCCTCGCAAGCCGCTGATAACTCCATGGCAATGGATATACAAGAACCTGAATCATCTGATCCCACGACCAGTGGTCCTGTCGACAATAATAACCCTCCGGAGATTATTTCCAAAGAAGTCCTCAACTTGGTTATCCCGGAAAACATCACAGAGAATCATCGTCCGGTATCTCTAGTATATGATGATTTAGGAGAACCAGAGGCAATGGATTTGGACGATTCAGCTTCGCAGACCCTGTTCCCCCGAAATCAAATACCTGAGGAAATGTCAGTCTTACCTGACGAAGACAAAGTGGAAGTAAACGATGAAGGGGACAGGAACATGGATGGAGATGTTCGAGAATCGGCGGAAAACGAAGACATTGTGATGCAGGAGAACGTGATCTCTGAAACAATGCCACTGGATCAACCGCCGAGTGATACAGATGCCTCGCTACTGGAGCCAGCCACATTACAAGAAGGTCAACCGGCCCCGAAGTCGGTGGACAAAGACGAGCTTGAAATCCCGGAAGTTTCTGAATCTGTTACTCTGAATGAGTTGAGCGAGCATCATCCGCCGCTGGATATTAATTCGGCAATGCAGACCTCAGTGGATACATTGACATCACCGATGGATTTGGAGGAACCTGTACCTACGAGTTCGATTCCCGAGCACATGGATACCAAAGATATATCCGACAAGCAACCGTTGATTGTGATTTTTGGGCCAGAGAGATCGGACGCGTCGCTGGAGATTGATTCGACTATGGAGATCTCGGCGGGGAAATTGACATCACCGATGGAGTTGGAGGAATCTGTAACTACGAGTTTGGTTACCAGGCACGTGGATTCCAGAGATACGTCCGACAAGCAACAGCCTATTGAAATTCCTGAGCCAGCGACATCGCGCTCTTTATCTCCAGCGGAAGACCATCCAATCCCGCAACCGCAATCACAAACTATCAGCCCAGCACCCGCAAGTCCCCCTCAATCCGCGGACCCAGATCTCGACAGTAGAACTACCCAAGACGAACCAATGACATCTCCAAAGTCCTCACCAGTCTCGACCTCCTCACAAAACTCATCTCTACCTTGGAACGCACCAATTCCTCCCGCCGAATCAACGACGTTTTCAAAGTCCTCACCAGTCTCGACCTCCTCACAAAACTCATCTCAACCTTGGAACGCACCAATTCCTCCCGCCGAACCAACGACGTCTCCAAAGGACTCACCAGTCTCGACTTCCCCACGGGACTCATCTCAACCTTGGAACGCACCAATTCCTCCCGCCGAAATGACGTCTCCAAAGTCCTCACCCGTCTCGACTTCCCCACAGAACTCATCCCAACCTTGGGAGGCACCAATTCCTCACGTTGAACCACCACTTCGAGTATTCTCGGTGAATGCAATTTCTAGAGCGTCCACGTCGCCCCGGAAACCGTCTTTACCGAGCTGGGCGGCGCCTGTTCCGCCGCTCCCATTGCCAACGAAAGTTGATAACAGTTCTGCTGATGAATTTGGTGTTCCGGCTGAGGAAGTCGTTTTGAAGGATATATCTAGTCCGATTTTGGAGGAAAGACAAAGAAGCCCACTTCGGAAAGATCGGTCAAGGAGTCCAGAGGCTCCGCCGGTTTTAGACGGATCGAGGGAAGAAATGCCGGATCTCGAGAAAGATACTGAAGGGGTAGCTGACGGACTTCAGGAAGAACAAGCTTTGGAATTGCAGGTGGAAGATCCCGAGACCTTGCCGCTGGAACAGATGGAAGTGCAGACGGTGGATCCGTCTATACTGAGCTCGACGACCGTGCAGGATGATATGGATGTTGAGGATCAGCCACCTACCTCCGAGGTTACATTACCCGAGAATTCAGAACTCGAACCAATTCCGCATAGTCCACCCTCAACACCAATAGAGGAGCCCGTGGATCCCGAAATTCGTCAAACTACAGTCGAAACCGCACCACAGGAGATATCCGACCATTCCCCCGTCCCGGCAGTATCGAACGCAACAGCTATGCAAGATATCGAGATCCAAGAAAACAATCCAACAACCAGCATCGAAAGCCAAGACCTGTTGCCCTCGCCATCCCCTCCACCTACCAATTGCAAACGTCGTAAAATGTCGATCGAAATCCCCGCGTCCTCCAAAAGAACCAAATACAATCATACCGATCCTTCTCCTACGCCCGCCCCCAGCTCAATCGATCCAAGTCCCGCGAACACGTCCCCAATTTCAAGTGGCTTGTCCACTACGTATAGTTCAACTTCATCTATCACGGATCGTCGCGTGGTGTTTAAACTCAAATTTCAAGAGTCGGGGACTGCATCACCGGAGCCGAAACGTCGAAAAGGGACTGCTAAGGAGACGGGCTCGAAAACTGCTGTTCAGAAGGAGGCAGATGTCTCCAAGGCAGCTGACATATCGCGGAATAGTTCAATTTCTGAGACAACGCCCCAGCCCGAGCTTCTAGATTGCATTGTGGTCCGGAGAGATTTCAAAAATGTACGCCGCCCTACTTGCCTCCCTTTCTTTGCATATGACTGATTTTTCTAGGCCCCGAAGGGTTGGAATGAGTCTAATAAACATATGGAACCGAAGACGTCGAAGCGCCGGAGAGCGAGGAAATGAGTCGACTCCTTTCGTTGATGTAGATAGCATATTAGGCGTGGCTTGGAGCAAGGTGGGGTTGTTTATCTGGATATCAATTGCATTTGGCCATTGGGATTATTTAGATTTTGCTGTGCATGTTACGTAGAGAGGGAGATGATAGTAAACTTAGCTGACTATGTAATAGAACAACATCTATTTTGAGATGGGATCCAAGCTATGCAACATCAATCACTACAAAACATCCTCGCTGTACTGCAGCGATTCAGAGAGAATACGGTTGAACAAGTTATTGTTGTACTTGTTGAGTGTTCTCGTGAATTGGGTCAAGTGGAGAGGGTGCCTTAGCAGCCGTCTCGGCCTTCTGTAAAGCCCACTCAAATAACTGCTTCCTCTTCTCCTCGTTCTGGGCCCATTTCTCCAATCCAACTTTCCATCCCCACTGTTGACTCAATTGTAACCCCCCAGGTACTCCGCCGACCCGTCCCCCCGGCGCAGCAGCTTTAAATACCGGTACATCAGCATATTTATCTGGCTTCGTCGCAAGCACTTTCCCAAGGACTCGTCCTGCTGTTACTATCGAGGGATGAAATCCTTGGTTCTCGAGCGCGTTGGTATATGTAAGTCCCGGGAAGATGTGATGGAATGTGATATTTGGATTGCGGACCGAAAATTCCTACAATAAGTAAATAACCTTGCCACAGGACATAGAGCGATGGGGATGGAGGTACTTTGAATATTGCGTCGAGGAAGAGAGCGTCCCGTCGTCCTTGCCGTATTGAGGTCATTTTCTTCCTGTTTTCAGGTTTGTCGAATGTCGGATCTGATTCATCGTAAAATTTCCCGAAGCCAGGACTAGCAACAACGACCACACTCTCCTTTATCACCGGCAGTAACCGATACGTCGTATAAAACCTACGATCAATCTCCCTCCCCGGACAATTCCGTACCTAGAAAGACACTGCACCGCAAACCCCTTCTCCAATCCCTGCTGTCAATCCTCCATTCTCACTCAAAGAAATGGTACCTCGCTCGTGGGACCCCTCCACCTGCCAATGGGTGGTCCACCAGCACATAATATAAGATAATCTATCCCCTTGCCTTTTGTGTCTCTTGTGACTTCATCGGTAAACCTCTCAACCTCCTTCATAGACGACAGGTCGACTTTATAAAATTTGCCCAATGGGCCCGGGCTGGCTAGATTTGCCTCCCATAGAACAGACCTGCCTCGTTTCTCGGACCGTCCTGCGACCGATACTTTACAATGCAGGCCTGCGAACCGGCGTGCGACCGCTACAATGTCAGCTCCTTGCAAACAAATGGACGCTGGAGCGGAGGAAGGGGATTGAGGGAGAAGACCTGCACCAATGCCTTGAGTTCCGCCGACGACGAGGACGTGTTTTCCTTTGAGATCGAGGGCATTGTTTTCTTCTCGGCAGCGCTGGATGTATTTATGTTGTGGGTAGAGCCAGGTTGATATCATTTTGTGGGAAGCGGGATTCGAGCGTTCGTTCGGGCCGTTGGATCGATGGTGATGCTGCGGATGTCGATCAAAAAAAATCATAGAGTCATGCGCACATATAAACTCGTCAATATACGTACCACCGACAACATCTATAACGAGATATAAAGCGTTCGTCAAAAAATTACACCAGGGTCCGCTGTGGTAGGTACATGCTGTGATTATCTATATGGTTATGCTATATGTCTTCTGGCTCGTAATGTCCTTGGATGTCGCCTCGTAACATCACGTCTAATACTTGACCTCTTTCCAACCCCCATGAATCCTCCAATTCCCCCACATCGCTCAAAGTCCGAATATCCCTCTCCAGTTCCTCCGCCAATAACCCCGTCCACTTCCTCTCGACGTCCTCTCGCGTAGTCCTAACTCCCATACTCTGCAGGGTCGTAACTCCCTTGCCCAATCCACACGCATCGATCCTATCGAAATACTCCAACACCTCGTCCGTGACATTAATCCCCACGCCATGCGACGTTATATTCCGTCTTAGATGGATCCCTATTGATCCTATTTTGCGCTCCCCGGTATTTGTCCGACACCATACCCCGGTGTCTTTCGTCCTGAACGCATCGACTCCGTAATCTTTACACAATCGTATAATCGAGCTTTCTAAAGCATGCACATAACACCGCGGAGACTACCATCAACACACCCACCAAGAATAGCAACGAACCACTGATTTCTGACCCTTGAGATCAAGGATCGGGTACCCGACCACCTGTCCTGGGCCATGGTACGTCGTCAATCCGCCCCTCTGTGACTTCACCACCGTCGCCATCTTTGATAGCACGACTTGATCTTCGGGCTTAATCAACTGTCTTCGCCCAAAGGTGAATGTGGGAAGTAATTCCATGGTTAGGATTACTGGTGGAGGGAGCGGTTTGCGGAGTGCTTTCAGGGAGAGGAGGTGTCGGACTAGATGCGTCTGGAGGGCCTGTGTCGCTGCGTAGGACGACAGGGAAGGCAGTGGGAGATGGAGAATTGACATTTTTTGATGGGATATGGTTGGGAATGTTATCTCTCTGCCATTTGGAAGGATACGGGTGTCATGTTGGAAAGTTTGGCACAAAGGTCGATTGATTGATTGATCGAAAACACAATGTCGATCAATCAAATTCGTTCGCAGTTCTCGCAACCCCGGATATGAGATATTTCCAGACATCCAAGAAAGCATCAACAAATCAATCGCAACTCCCAATCTCAATACCTCCCCCTCCGTCCCCAAAAAACACCCAAGACCACCCTCCATAAACGCACCAAGGGTCTTATATCCGCCAAACTTTGATTCAATTCCAAAAAGTCAGGTTATAATTATCTCCAGATGCAATCGACATGAACTGTTATCCCCCCTCCAAAAATCCGAAACTCTCAGCCCCGAAAAGGTCTACTACTACGCAAATTACAATTTCCGCACCGCACAGTACATCCTACAATCAATCCCCCTTTCCCAACAACCGTCAAAGAGTTAAAGGGCCATACATAACCATCGTCATCTTCCACTTCGTGCTCTCCTTATACTGCTCACAAACCTCCGTCACCATCCTCTGCGCGGTATCCCTGTCCATGCCCATACTCTCGAGGATCGCCGCGCCAAACGAGTTCAGTCCGTCGAGCAGGTTGGTCAACATTTGGCCGCCCAGGAGGAGACGTTTGCCCTTTTTGCCCCAGAGACCGATGGGGATGGTGCGGATTTCTTCGGTCGCGTCGGTGAAGGAGCCGGGGGGGACGGTGGATTTGAGGAGTTTGAGGAGGGTGCCGATGCGGAGGACTGTGGAGCCGCGGCGTTGGGCGTGCTAGACGTACGTCAGCGAGGGGTGAAAGCGGGGTTATGGAAACTAAATGGAGGGATGTGGAGGGATGTGGAGGGTGAGGGAAAGGGGTATGGGCAAAGGGGGAGTAGAGGGGAACACAGAACACAAGAGAGTCCGTACCAACTGCAACTGACTCTCAAATCTCTTAATACACGACCTCCGAAACTGTCTCCTCGTGGCCGGCACCTCCGAATCCGACATATGATTATAAATGAACTCTCCGAAATGGGCGATCCCGCCCGGGACCAAGACACGGTGGATTTCAGACAGGATTTGGGTCCAGGGGACGGTGATGGCGGCTTGCATGTCGCGCATGTGGACTAGGTCGAAGGAGTTGGTGGGGAAGGGGAAGGGGTGGTTGATTATGTCGTGGAACTGCTTGGTTAGCACACAACGCGTCAACAAAACAAAAAAGGCGCAAGAAAAGGGGGGTATTGGGGGTGTTGGCTAGGTGATTCAAGGAAAAATATATGCGTT
>Ga0302325_10031776_pt1 | contig 10852 bp, 13 predicted proteins | sample Palsa_T0_2_FD_201948 | JGI IMG/M metagenome (GOLD analysis project Ga0302325, IMG submission 201948) | Peat permafrost microbial communities from Stordalen Mire near Abisko, Sweden - Palsa_T0_2 | ecosystem: Environmental > Terrestrial > Soil > Palsa > Peat permafrost | place: Sweden: Abisko... | reverse complement strand
GGTCCGGGCAGCGCCGGCTCAGCCCGCCGGACATCGCGGTGCTGGAGCTGCTGGCCGGGCCGCTGGCCGTCGCGCTGCACGCCACCGCGCTGTCGGCCGCGCTGCAGCAGTCGCGGGTCAGCATCGTCGCCGCGCGCGAGGAAGAACGCCGCAGGCTCCGCCGCGACCTGCACGACGGGCTCGGCCCGGCGCTCACCGGGATCGCGTTCAAGGCCGACGCGGCCCGCAACGCGCTGCCTGCCGGACCCGCCCGGGCCAGCGAACTACTGGGCGCGCTGCGTGCGGATACCACCGCGGCGATCACAGACATCCGCCGGCTGGTCAACGGCCTGCGGCCGCCGGCTCTAGATGACCTCGGCCTGATCGGATCGCTGCGTCAGCAGACTGACCGGCTCGCCCAGCGGCCCGACGGCAGCAGCGTCGCCGTCTGCCTGAACACGCCAGAGCCCCTGCCGGCGCTGCCGGCGGCGGTGGAGGTCGCCGCCTACCGCATCATCACCGAGGCGATGACCAACGCGGCCCGGCACTCCGGCGCGACCAGGATCGATGTCCTGCTCGCGGTGGCAGAGGGCGACGGCCTGCGCATCGAGGTCCGCGACGACGGCCACGTGCCGGGGCCTGGCTGGCAGCCAGGCTTCGGGCTCACCTCAATGCGCGAGCGTGCGGCCGAACTCGGCGGCACGTGCCAGGCCGGTCCCGACCCCGCAGGCGGCGGCCGGGTGATCGCCGCCCTGCCACTGGGCGAAAACAGGGCAGAGCTGAGCACGCTATGACCAGCAGCATCCGCGTCGTCATCGCCGACGATCACCCGGTGGTACGGGAAGGCCTGTCGGCGCTGCTCGCATCGGTGCCGTCGGTCACCGTCACGGGGATCGCGTCCACTGGCCGGGAAGCCGTCCACGCAGCCGTCACGCTGCGACCCGACGTGCTGGTCATGGACATCCAGATGCCCGACCTCAGCGGCATCGCTGCCGCGCGCGAAATCACCCGCGCCGCCCCCGACGTCGCGGTGCTGATGCTCACCATGTTCGACGATGACGACTCGGTATTCGCCGCTATGCGCGCCGGCGCCCGCGGATACGTGCTCAAGGGCGCCCAGCAGGACGAGATCATCCGTGCCATCGAGGCCGTCGCCGCCGGCGAGGCCATCTTCGGACCCGGCATCGCACGCCGGGTGCTCGGGCTGGTCTCCGCACCACCAGCCCCCGGCATCCCGTTCCAGGGCCTGACCAGCCGGGAACACCAAGTCCTCGACCTGATAGCAGCCGGCGCCCGCAACGCCGAGATATCCCGGCAGATGTCGATCGCCCCCAAGACCGTCGCCAACCATGTCTCCGCGATCTTCAGCAAGCTCCAGGTAGCCGATAGGAACCAGGCCATCATCCGGGCCAGGGACGCGGGCCTCGGCCGCAGCAACCCAGCCAGCTGAACCCGGCCGACACACCGGCCTCCCGCCCATGATGCGGCCCGTGGCCACGACATTACGTCCAGACCGACCTGGAGGCCGACCGCCAGGTCGCCAACATCCTGGCAACGTTGATCATCGGGGGATCGCTCGCTACCACCGAGGTCACGGGAGAGGCAGACAAGGACACGATGGATGACCCTGGCGGGGATGAGGGAGCGGCAGCGTGAATCCCGGTTCCGTTAGCAAATCCGTTAGCATCCGGCATGCAGAAGGCCCCTTCCTTGATCGGAAGGGGCCTCTGACCTGGTAGCGGGGGCGGGATTTCAACCCGCGACCTCTGGGTTATGAGCAAGCCGATCGCCGTCCCAGCCCGTCCAGCCTGTCCCGGGAGATCCCACTTGACGTGGGCACGAACCGCGCCGGGTCTCCCCCAGTCTCACGGAGCACGGTCTGTCTCACTCCGTCTTGGTCACAGTCATGGTCACGCGTCCAAGGTCATTGCGGGCAGTCCCGGGCGCGGACTAGCGGGCGGTGAGCGGGAACTCGGCCTGCAGCCTGGTCCCGGCCCCGGGCCGACTGTCGAGAAAGATCCGGCCCCGAGCGCCTCCATCCGGTCCTTCAGGCCGGCCAGACCGGTGCCGCGGCTCAGGTCGACGCCGCCGGCGCCATCGTCGCGCACCGCGACGCGCAGAATCTCGCCAGCGACCCCGACCTCGACCTCGACCTCGACGCTGACCTCCGAGGCACCAGAGTGCTTAGCCGCGTTAGTCAGCGCCTCAGCCACGGCACCGAGACCCCGTTCGGCCAGGACCGCCGGGTGGATGCCGCGGGTGATCAGCGCGCCGGTTGCCTCGGCGACGGCCTCATCGAGTTGCCCGCCCAGTTCGGGCGGCACCGCGGCCTGCGCCGCGCGCAGCTTCAGCGCCAGCTAGACCGGCCGCTGCTGAGTGCCGTCGTGCAGGTCCCGCTCGATCCGCCGGCGCGCCTGATCGGCGGCGGCCACGACCCGCGCGCCGCCGAGGCTGGTCCTGTCCTCACGTTATCGCCAGAGGACCGGTGTCAGACCGGCGGGCACCTCTGACGATACCTGAGCCCTGCGAGTGTTGGCTGCGGGTCATGCGTGCCTTGCTGACCGCGGCAGGTCCGCGCGGCTACGGGGTGGCGGGCGGCAGCTAGCTGTTGCTGCAGGTATAGGAGCTGGTATAGATGAGGTCGAAGAACAGGCCGTGGTCGCTGTTGAAGTAGCCGAAGAACAGCTCGGTCCGGGAGGGCATCGCCGCGGGGTTGATCACTGTCACGGTGTCAGCGGGGACGAAGTTGGCGGGTGTCTTAAAAGCGGGGGCTGGCTTGGGCACGCGGGTGCCGTTGGCGAGCTCGACGGTCAGGACCCCGATGCTGCCCGGTTCGGGTGCCGCAGGGTTGGACGAGCAGTAGGTGCCGGTCTTGACCAGGGCCCGGATGCCGTGTTGCGCGAGTGCCCGCTGGAGCGCGGCGGGGTCGAGCATCTGGCTCATGCTCAAGGTCAGCGTGTCGGTGCCGTTGGCATTGCGGGTAAGGGTGAAGGCCGCGGTCCGGATCGTGGCTGTGCTGCCGGCGGGGGCCGCGGTCCGGATCGTGCCCGTGCTGCCGGCGGGGGCCGCGGTCCGGATCGTGCCCGTGCTGCGGGCGGGGGCCGCACCGTGGACACCGGTCAGGCCGAGTGCCAGCGCGGTGCCCGCAGCGGCACCGGTAACGCCGAGGCCCGCGAAACCTGCAAGCCGCCGCCGCTGGTGCGCGCGGCCCCTGTTGGTGATCGCGGCCAGCGGTGGCCGCTCGGGCGCGGCTAGTTCAGATAGGGCATCGCGTAGTTCCTGGGTTAGGGTGCTGTCGTTCGGGTGCTCGTCGTGGTTCATCGTTCGATCTCCTTGGTCGCGGCGGGGGCGAGTTCGTTGCGAAGGGCTGTCATGGCCCGTGATAGGTGAGCCCGGACCGTTCCCGGCGCGATGCCGAGCTGCCTGGCAGTCGTGTCGGTGTCCAGGTCGAGGAAGACCCGCAGCACGATCACCTGCCGTTGGCGGGCTGGCAGGCGACGCAGCGCGGTGAGCACGGCAGTGTCCAGCCCGGTCCTTTGGCTGTCGGCCGCCGCGATGTCATGACTGGCCAGCGCCGTTTCCTTACAGCGCCGATGCCACCAGGACGCCCCGGCGTTGAGCGCGGTGCGGACTACCCAGGCCCTGGGAGCTGGATGATGGTTGACCTTGTGCCAGGACATCCACGCCCGGGCGAACGCCTCGGCGGTCTGCTCCTCGGCCATCGTCATGTTGCCGGTGCTGGCGGCCACCGCCCGCAGGCAGGGGTCCCAGCTTGCCGCGAAGAATTCGGCGAACCCGTCTTTGTCTTGGCTCACACCCGTTAACCCGCCAGTGGCTGGAAACGCTTACCTCGACCCGCAAGATTGTGCAGGCGTCGGTGCCCTACCTCGGCGACGTCACGGTAACCGCACACCTGGCGCTGCCGGCCCAGGAAGATGGGGTCCGATGGCTTGGCTTCGCAAGATGGCGGGCATATGGCAGATCACCCAGGGTGCGAGGGCCCTGGCGGCAACCCACCGCCAGGTGCTAACATTTCATGAACGTCGGGACGGTCTCTATCCTGCTCTTCCCCCGTCTTCCTCGCAGGCGCTGAATCCTTGCGAGTAGGTGCCGCGTCTAAGCTGGCGAAGCCATCGCGCAGCGACGCCCGTGGGGCGGACTACACGTGGTGCCGGCGAGCTGGACAATGGGAGCCGAGGAAGATAGGCCCCGTGCAGCACTGGCCGTGTCTGAGTGAGCTGTGTTGATCTGCGCTTGCTGTCCGGCGTAGGCGCGCCCGTGCCGGGCGGGCGCCCCCAGCGCAGAGCCCGGTGGTGGGCGCGCCAGCGGTGCCGCGCAGCGGCGCCGCTTGACTTACTAACGAAGGGGACTCGGCAAGTCACGGTCTATCTGCGTCGTCGGCGCGCGTGCCTGCGCATTGCGTCCACTTTTGCGGCGAACGCGGTCGGCTCGATGATTGGGGTCCCGCGCCACGGCGACATTGACAGCAGATCGGTGTCGTTGGAGACGATGAGCAGCGCCCCCACCTCCGCGGCCAAGTCGAGGATCAGGTTGTCCTCGTGGTCGGGGCAGTCGTGAACTGTCCTGGGCACGTCAGCCACGATTCCCCCGCCGCTGTGCTCGGCAGCCATCCCTACAGCGCGCAAGTAAGCATCGATCTGCGGCTGGGTCCATTTGAACAGCTGGGCCAGGATCCTGTCGATGTTGGTGATGATGTGCGGGGACAACCAGAGCGCGAACTCGGCAGCGTCAACGATCACGCCCAGGCAGTCAGCCGAGGCATTGCCAGATACAGGCGGCGGTGAAGGCCAGGACCGGAACGGGCTGTTACCGCTGGCCGCCGCCGTCACCAGGACGTTGATGTCATAGACGACAGCGGCCGGGACAGGCGCGAGGCTGCTCACCTCCGCGTGCCGTCAGGAGTCCGCCTTGAGGAAATCCTGGACTCGCGCAGGGATGTCCGACGGGTCGATACCGAGTTCCGCGGTGCGTTGCTGGCCGTAAGCCTGCGCCTCCCTGAGCTGGTCGGCGATCATGATCGACTTCATGACCTTGAGGGTGGCCCGGAGGTAAGCGGACCTGTTGCCGTCGCCGAAGTAGGCGACAAGCTCATCCAGCACCGGACGGTCCTCTGGCTGGACTGCGAAACCCAGAGTCTGCGCGCTCATGTGTCAATAGTAGGCAGGTTGCGCTTCATCTGCAATTTGTCGCAGATGAACGGGCGCTGCGCCTCAGTGGAAGTTGTACGCCGCCTGCGTCGCGAACGATGTCCGCGGGGTGCGTCTCACCGCCCAGCCGCCACGGCGGCCCGGCCCTCCTCAGAGGCCTCGTGCACAATTCCGTGCACACGGCACACGCAGAAGGCCCCTTCCATTCTCAGAAGAGGCCTCTTACCTGCAAACTTGGTAGCAGGGGCGGGATTTGAACCCGCGACCTCTGGGTTATGAGTAAACCGGCCCCTATCTACGGAGGGTCGTAACGTCCATGTAGTCCAGCGTGTGCGCTGCTCCAAGCTCTGCGGTGTGTCACCGAGTCTCGGGTCGCGTTGCCTGTCCACGGTGTCTCTACTACACGCGCTACTACACCGGAGCCGCCATCAGCACGAGCCGCCGGCCGGGGGACGTCGATCCGGAAGGCCACTATCTGCCACAAAGACCTCGGACGAGATGAGCGTGCCCGGCCGTGCGCTATCCCTCGCCAGGGCCATCGCCATAGCCCAATGCCCATGCGTTCAACCGCGCCGATTAAGCGCTCACCCGAAAGGCCAGGCGTGGGGTTACAAGCTCGCCCCGAACATCCCGGTCTGCGCTGATGAGGCTGCCGACGCCTCCCCGGCGCCGCCCCGATCGACGGCGACGTGGTGTTACGATCGAGCCCTGTTCCGACGCGATCGCACGTGACCGGGCCTTTACCCGGCAGCGTCCCGGGGTGGCGATGAGTTCCCGGCGAACCGGAAGTCTGAGCTGGCAGACGATGAGGCGGGCGCCCGGGGGCGTCTCCGACGAAGGAGCCATCCATGGCACGAGTCAGCACGTACCTCAACTTCCAGGGCCAGGCCGAGGAGGCGTTCGCCTTCTACGCCAAGACTTTCGGCACTGAGATCACCATGCTCAGCCGCTACTCGGACATGCCTGCCGTCGGGTCCGGCGAGCTGCCCGCCGAGGAGCGGGACCTCGTGCTGCACGCCGAGCTCCCGATCATGGGTGGCCACGTCCTGATGGCGACGGACATGCTCCGGTCGATGGGTCAGCAGACCCGTATCGGCAATAACACCACCCTCTGCCTCGACGTAGGCAACAGGGAGGACGCCGACCGCCTGTACGGCGCCCTGTCCGAGGACGGCTCGGAAGGATCCCCGATGGCCGACATGCCGTGGGGCGCCTACTGGGGCGTCGTCCTCGACCGCTACGGCATCCGCTGGATGGTCAACTGCACCCCGGCATCCTGAACGGCCGTCAGCCCCCGACGTTTGCGTGAAAGCGGCCGTCGTCACCCGCCACGTATGCCGGGAGTGTGACGACACGAAGGAGAGCCTGGCCCAGCGGTCAATCTCACCCGGGGGCCGGATGCGGGCGGCTGACGGCTGTGCCCGCGGCTGTGCCGCGGGCGGTTGCGGCCCGGTTCGCGGGGTTAGGTTTTTCCTGGCCGCAGATGAGGTGGAGGTTGACGTCGGGAGCCGGTCGGTGCGGATCTCCAATCCGGGCCGGGTGTATTTCCCGGCTCGCGGGGAGACCAAGCTGGACCTGGTCCGCTATTACGTATCGGTCGGCGATGGCATCGTGCGTGCGCTGCGGGAGCGGCCGTGCATGATGCACCGGTTCCCGTCCGGGGTCGCCGGGGAGAAGGTGCACCAGAAGCGGGTGCCACGAGGTGCGCCGCCGTGGCTGGAGACGGTGCGGGTGGACTTTCCCCGCTACGGCCGGCACGCCGACGAGCTGTGCGTGACCGAACTGGCCAGCGTGGTGTGGGCGGTGCAGATGTCCACCGTGGAGTTCCACCCGTGGAACTCCCGGCGGGCCGATGTCGAACGGCCCGATGAGTGGCGCATCGACCTGGATCCCGGGCCGCGATGCGGGTTCGCCACCGTGCGCCGGGTGGCCCGCATCGTGCACCAGATACTCGGCGAGCTTGGAGCTACCGGGTGGCCTAAGACCTCGGGCGGCCACGGCCTGCACATCTACGTCCGGATCGAGCCGCGATGGGGCTTTGCCGAGCTGCGGCGGGCCGCGCACGCCTTCGCCCGCGAGGTCGAACGCCGCGCGCCGGACCATGTCACCACCACCTGGTGGCGCAAGGACCGTGACCCCGCCATGCTGTTCGTCGACTACAACCAGAACGCCCGCGACCACACCATCGCCAGCGCCTACTCGGTGCGCGGCGTGCCGGAGGCGACCGTATCCACCCCCATCACCTGGGACGAGATAGACGAGGTGGACCCACGCCAGTTCACCATCGCCACCGTGCCCGCCCGCTTCGCCGAGCTCGGCGACCTGCACCGGGGCATCGATGACTCTGCCTATCCGCTGGACACCCTGCTGGAATGGGCGGAACGCGACAGGCTCGACTAGTGTCCCGGTTCGGAGATGCGTGAGCAGTAGCGGCAGATGCGGTCGATGATCTGGTCGGCGGTCTTGGTCCACTTGAAGGGCCGGGCGCTGGCATTCCAGATCGTGATCCAGTCCTGCAGCGCGGTGGCGAGTTCATCGAGGGAGCAGAACACGCCGCGGTCCAGGCAGCGCCGCTGCAACTCGGCAAACCACCGTTCCACCTGGCTGACCCAGGAGGAGTAGGTGGGCGTGAAGTGCAGCTGGACCCGGGGATGGGCCAGCAGCCATTTATGCACCGGCGGCGCCTTATGGGCGGCCAGGTTATCGCAGATCACGTGGATGGCCAGGCCGGGTTCGGTCTGCCGGTCGATCTCATCGAGGAAGTCGCGGAAATCGACCGCCCGGTGCTGGGCGGACAGCTTGCCGATGACCTTGCCGGTGGCGGTGTTCAGCGCGGCGAACAAGTCGATGGTGCCGTGCCGGACATAGTCGAAGCTGCGCCGCTCAGGCACCCCGGGATCATCGGCAGCACCGGCGCGGTCCGCTCCAGAGCCTGGATCTGCGGCTTTTCGTCGACCGCGAACACCGCCGCGTTCGCCGGCGGCGCCAGGTACAGGCCCACCACGTCGCGGATCTTGTCGATCAGCAGCGGGTCCGGAGAGATCTTGAAGGTCTCGGTCCGCCACGGCTGCAGCCCGAACGCCCGCCAGATGCGGTGCACGCTGGCCGGCGAGATCCCCACCTGGCGGGCCAGCTCCCGCTTGGACCAGTGGGTGGCGCCCTCCGGGGTCTCTTCCAGCGTCCGCACCACCACCTCCTCCACCTGGGCGTCGGTGATCGTGCGCGGCACGCCCGGGCGGGGCTCATCACCCAGCCCGTCCAGCCGCCTAGCCAGGAACCGGGCCCGCCACTTGGTCACGGTGACCCGGCTGACCCGCAGCCGCGCCGCCACCGCGGTGTTACTGCGGCCCTCAGCGCAGGCCAGCACGACCCGCGCCCGCAGCGCCAGCCCCTGCGCCGTTTTCCGGCGCTTCGCCCAGTTCTCCAGTGCCCGCCGCTCGGCATCAGACAGCACCAGCGGCTCCAGCCTGTTATCACCCATGCCACCAGCAGACCGCGGCCCGAAGGTCTCGTCACTACCCAGCCGGGTCCTGAGACCAAACACGACTCACGTGGTGTTAAGGGAACTCAAAACCGGGACACTAGGCCAGCGCAGCACCACGCCAGCAACCGCACGGACCGGCGGGCGGTCCGGAAAACCGCTCACTCACGACAACGGCCGATCACATAACGTCAGAGGTGCAGCAAGTCTCGTAGTTCTCTATCGTGCAGATCTGCGTGTTAGGCGCGCTGAATACGCTGTCGCCGCTCGCCGGCTTGGCCCGCGAGCCAATGAGTTGCCATCGGCCAGGTCGCCCGTTCTATTGCAGAAACCGCATTTCAGATCCATGCGTCTGCGCCGGGAAGCCGCGCCTGCCGGGTCTGCCAGGCATCGGTCTAGCTTCCCTGTGCCAGGGCTCATCCGGGCCGGTAGTCAGCGTGTGCGCAGTTCGTCGAGCACGCGCCGGATGCGCCGGGTGCGCGTCTCGGTGGTGCGTGCTGCGGTGACGGACAGGACCTGCCGCCGCTGGTTGCTGTAGGACAGGGCGGCGAACCGGTCGGACGCGGCGGGGTTGGCGAGCAGGGCATCGGCGAGGTCGGCCGGGAGGTCGATCGTGCGGGGCGCGTCATCGCGTTCGAGTTCCACGGTAATGCTGTCGCCCGCGGCGATGCCGGCGGAGGACCGTATGTCGGCGCTGACCGGGATCTTGGGCTCGCCGCGCATGGTGGTGATGGTGCTGGCGTAGCGCGTGCCGTTGATGGTGACGCTAACCGGGATGCGCTTTCCGCCGCCTAGCGCGGCCACGGCTTCGTCAGGGACGCGGATGCCGGTAGCTGTCTTGCCGTCGAGCTGCAAGGTGGTGGTGAATTCCATGGTCGTTGTCCCGTCTTTGCCGAAGATGGATGCTGAGGCGGCCGGTCAGGCCGCCGGGGCCGTGGCGCGGCGGTACAGGTATGCGCTGACCAGCGCGAGCCAGGTCCAGGCGAGGATCACGGCGCCGGTGAAGGCCAGGATGCCTGCGCGGCTGGCGGCGCCCCCGGTCGCAATCCCCGCGAAGGCCGGGCGGCCGGCCTCGATAGCTGCAGTGGGCATCGGAGCGCTCCCATCTAACTGAACTGCACTGACCAGTACATGTAGAGGAACGCTACTGTACGGTACAGTTCAGTGTCAAGGAGGTTCTCATGGCTGGCCGGAAGGGCGCACTGATCCTCGACACCGCGCGGCAGATGTTCCTGGAGAGGGGCTATGACGCGACGAGCCTCGATGATGTCGCCGCTGCGAGCGGCGTCTCCAAGACCACCGTTTACAACAACTTCGAGGACAAGGAGGGCCTGTTCAGCGCGGTCGTGCTCTCGGTCACCGAGCGCGCGGAGCAGATCATCTCGGAACTGGGCGCCACCCTCAGCGGGGACCAGCCGGTAGCCGGACGGCTGACTGCAGTCGCCCGCGCCCTGGCCTACGGCGTGCTCAACCCCGCCGTCGTGCAGCTGCGGCGGCTAGCCATTTCCGAAGCCCTGCGGTTCCCCGGCATCGTCACCGCATACTGGGACCGCGCCCCGGCGCGAACACTGGCTCTTCTCACCGAATCGTTCACGCAGATGGCCGCCCAGGGCGAGCTGGACACCGACGATCCCGCGGCGGCGGCAGCGCTTTTTGCCTACGCAGTCCTGGGCTTGTACCAGGACCAGGCACTCCTGCAGCCGAGCCGCCCGCTGGCCCGCGCCGACATCGACGAGCACGTCGAAAAAATGGTCACCGCGTTCCTGCGGGCCTACGCCCCGATCGCGCACCCCCAGGCTGTATCCCGGTAACCAGAACTCAGGTCGTCACACACTTTCGCGACTGTGCACCTTCAGGCCTGCCTGCCTCTGCGAACACAGACGCGCAGATTGTCTGGGCTCCGCATGCTCCGGCTAGTCCAGCACGAATGGGAAGAGACCGGGATGCACTTGCGTACCTCTGGGCCAAGCACCCAGAGATCCCAAGCGGCAGCGTCCACCACGTCCACGCTGTCTCATCCCGTGCCACCCTGTCTCGCCGCCAGGCCGCACGGAACCCTGTTGCTGCTACACGTTTTACTACAGTTCCCGAGACGCAAAAGGCCCTCTCCCTGTTGGGAAAGGGCCTTTACCTGCGCAAACTAGTAGCGGGGGCGGGATTTGAACCCGCGACCTCTGGGTTATGAGCCCAGCGAGCTACCGAACTGCTCCACCCCGCGTCGGTG
>Ga0302325_10031775_pt1 | contig 10852 bp, 8 predicted proteins | sample Palsa_T0_2_FD_201948 | JGI IMG/M metagenome (GOLD analysis project Ga0302325, IMG submission 201948) | Peat permafrost microbial communities from Stordalen Mire near Abisko, Sweden - Palsa_T0_2 | ecosystem: Environmental > Terrestrial > Soil > Palsa > Peat permafrost | place: Sweden: Abisko... | reverse complement strand
CTTCGACGCCGGCTACAGCGCCGCCGCGCTCACGGACGGGCTTCTCGGCTGCCCGGTCCACGTCCTAGTCCGGCTCGCCGCCGGCTCGGTGTTCTATGCCGATCCCGTCACCTGGGAAGGCAGGTACGGGCGCCCCGCCCGCCGCGGGGCGGCGGTGCACTGCCTGGAGCCCGCGGACTTCGCCGCTGCTGCCGCGGGCCGCGGGCCGCGGGCCCGGAAGAAGCCGCTGCCCCCGAACCCGGAACCCGGCGAGACGCTCACCTTGCCCGGTACCCCGCTCTACGGCACCGTCCGCGCCGAGGCCTGGCATGACGTGCATCCCCTCATCCACGGGGACCGCGGCTGGTTCGCCGGCCGCAAGAGCCTGCCGGTCCTGCGCGGCACCCTCGTCCACGTCACCGTCGAGCGCCTGCCCGACGGCCGCGACCCGCACCGGGCCATGTGGCTGTGGCACGCCGGCCCCGGCCCGCTGTCCCTCGACGAGCTCTGGCGCGCCTACCTCGCCAGGTCCGGCATCGAGCACGCGATCCGCACCCTCAAGGGCATTCTCGGCCTCACCGCCGCAAAGGTGAGAGCCCCTGAGCAGGCAGACCGCTGGGTCCGGCTCCTCATGGCCGCGCACGCCCAGCTCCTGCTCGCACGGCCCCTGGCCGCAGATCTCCGCCACCCCTTGGGAGAAACAGCCCGATCCCGCCCGGCCGCTGCCCCGGGACGGGTCCGCCGGGGGTTTCGCAACATCCGCTCCGGCCTGGGCACACCCGCCCGTGTCGCGAAACCCTCCCGCCCCGGGCCCGGCCGGCCCAAAGGCACCAGCAAAGGCCCAGCACCCCGCCACCTTCTCCCCAGCGAAGCAGGCACGCCACGCACAGCCAAAGCCGCGCTGACCAGGGAAAAGGTTAAAACTTAAGCTTAGCCCGCGAGTACCCGGAGTCCGAGATCGCCAGGATGAGCGGGAAGTGGACGACGACCAGGCGGACCGGGACTCAAATCCAGGTGGTCGCCCGGTTCACGCTGGGCGAGCTGCGCGCCGCAATCGAGGCTGTCGGAAGCAGTAGAGCTTGGGTCGGTTGATCATCGTAATCAGGATTTTCCACGTTGTGTTGTCGTCCCTGTTACGAGGGGGTCCAGAGCGACAGGCAGTCCGCCTGGAAGTCCTGGCTGGTGCTGGCGAAATTGCTGTCGTAGACGAAGTAGTGCAACGTATCGCCGCTGTCCAGCGCAGTGTAGGCCGAGGTGATCTGGTGCCAGTTCGTGTCGCTCAGCGTCAGCGTAGTTTTGTGCGACCCCACGGTGGCGCCGCTGGCATTCTCCTCCCGGAGCACCAGCACCACCTTCTCGCCCGGAGCGGACGCCCGCACGAACACGCTGCCCTCATACGACTGGCCGGCCGTGGTGCTCGTCACCCACACTGGCTTGGCGTTGGACAGGCCCGCCGCGCCGGCGGCCTTAGGCGTGACCTGGAGCGCCCAGGTGCCGTCGTAGCTGCCGCCCGTGGGCTGGAGCCGGGTCACCGTGGAGTTCGAGTTGTACGTTCCCGTCCATCCAGTCTGGCCGGACTCCACGCTCACGTTGCCGCTCAGCTCGCTGTCGCCGGACGGCGGGGACGGGCAGGATGTGGCGTTGTCCACCGTGACGCTCTCGCTGGCCGTGGCGGTCACGCCGGCCGTGGCCGTGGCCGTGGCCGTGATCGTGTGTGCGCCATTCGACAGCTGCGTCGTGTCGATGCTGGCGGACCAGCTGGAGGTGCCCGTGGCCGTCACCGGCGAGCCGCCGTCCACGCTGACCTGCACCTGGCTGATCGTGCCGCCAGTCTCCGATGCGGTGCCCGACACCGGGACAGTGCCGGACACGGTGCTGCCGGCGGCAGGCTGCGTGATGCTGACGGACGCACTATTGCTCACCTCGATCGGCTCCTCGGTCGTCGCCGTCAGGCCGCTAGCATCGGTGGCCGTGGCCATGATCGTGTGTTGGCCATTCGACAGCTGCGTCGTGTCGATGCTCGCGGACCACGAGCTGGTGCCCGTGGCCGTGACCGGCGTGCCGCCGTCCACGCTGACCTGCACCTGGCTGATCGAGCCGCCCGTCTCGGCCGCCGTGCCCGAGACGGTCAGCGTCCCGGACACCGTGGCGCCGGGGGCAGGCGAGGTGATCGCCACGGACGGGCTCGGCGCAGGGGTGCCGCCGAACGCCGGAAGGGTAGCGCTGGTGCACGCGCCCGCCAGGCAGGGCAGCCCGAGGCCCTGCTCGATCGTGGCCAGGGAGGAGTAGTGGTCGTAGAAGTTAGAGAAGGTGCCCGGCTGAACCTGGGGGCCGATGACGGCCATCATGGTGTGCAGGTCGTGCACGGCCTCCTTACCCTCGTCAACCGTCACGAAGATCACGCCGTTCGACCCGAACGCCGGTGATGCCTCAATGAGCGGGATCTCCTTCTGCAGGAAGTTGTTGTACTCGTTCGCCGCGTACGCGACCGTGCCAGGGCCGTTGCAGCTGTTATGACCGTCCTCGCAGTTGTTCGGCGTGACCAGGTTGAACTCCGGCACCGTCCCCGATGCGAGTGCGCTGTTGAAGGCGCTCATGTCATCGGGCCCGGTCGTCCCCGCCGGCACGTCATAGGTAGAGCAGGGCAGCCCGGTGTACCACAGCGCCGGATTGTGACCTGCCTGATAGAAGTTCTCGCCGTCCAGCGACCCCGAGTCCTTCGGGTAGCAGTTGGACGGCATCGACTCATTCCAGTCCATCCAGTTGCCGGCGCCGAGCTGCGCGAACAGGTTCGGGACGGTGAACTGCCCGCATGGCCCCATGGTCTGGCAGGCAGCGTACTGGCCCGAGGTCAGCGCGATGTAGTCGGACAGCGAGCCCGAGGCCACGGCGTTGTAGTCGGTGAACCACGCGCTCTCGGGCTTCAGGGTGTTGATGATGTACGGGGCATCTGTCGCGGTGAACGCGCTCAGGTCCTTGTTCTCGCCGATGAGCAAAAACGCATGCCCGAAAGTGGGCGTCGTCGTAGCCGTCTGCGTACCCGCCCGCGCGGGTGCGGCTAGCCCCAGCAGCACGGCGACGGGCACGCCGGCAGCCGCCGCCATGCGCAGTATGCGTGTCCTCAAATCCTCTCCCCCTTCGGGAAACGCACCAGCCAGCCTGGGCCGGCGCAATGTTGCTGATCAGGTCGTGCACCTGGCACTGTGCACGCTGAGCTGCGAGAGCGACTTGTTCTCGCCGACAATGACGAAGACGTGCCCGAAGGACGGAACCGTGGCGGCCGAGGCCTTGCTGGCCAGGGCGGGGTTTGCGGCAATCAAGCCTGCGGCCGGGATGAGAAAGATGAGAAAACGGCGCATGGCGACACCTCCTGCATACAAAAACAAGGAGGGCGCAGGCCATGCTAACGGGGTGCGTGAATCATCAGTAGCGCCGGATCCATGCACCGCATCGTCCCCCCAGGACTCCCTTCCGCGAAGTGGAAAGGCCACTCTGTAGGACACAGCCTTGCACACCCAAAGCAAACGGGTCGCCTCAGATGAGAACTTTCTAATGAACCGTAAGCGGCTTGGGCCGCCTCATCTACCTAGATGCCCGGCCGGCGGGAATTCGCGGTGCGGCGCTCGATGAGGACTCTCTCACGATGCTTGCGCACGGCCGACCGCGCATGGGAAGCAGGTTCAAGCCGTAGGGAAGCGGCCGTCGAACGAAAGGAGCGTGAGCTGCCCTGGTCCGCTAGCAGACTTGCGGCCCGCGGGGGGCGGCAGGCGGCAGCCGCCCGATTCAGAACGTGATTGCTCCGCAGGAATGGAGGAATTCCGCATGCGCCTTCGGCTTAAGTTGGCGACAATTCTCATTGGTACAGCGGGGTTGCTTGTGCCGCTGGCAGGCGTAGCGAGCGCGCAAGTCTCGCTTACTCCCCAGGCGACGACGACGACACCTACCTGTACCGTCACGGCCTCCCCCACGTCGTTCGTCGAGACCGGGGAAGGTGCATCAGCGTCCAGCGTCGCATTCGTCATCATCGTCGAATGCAAGCCCGTGTACAGCGAGCAGCAGGTCCAGATCAACGCCACGCAGTTGAGCAACGCCTGTCAGGGCACGCTGTCGTGGTACAGCGCCACCGCGACCGCAGGCACCGGGCCCGACACTGGAACCGGCCCGGAGTTCGTGGTAACGCTGGATAACGACGGCGACGCCACAGCGGTGGTCTGGGGCGGACCGTCCTGTGCCGCGACCAAGGACCTGATCACGGCGGACCTGATGACGGCACCCTTCACCACCGCCAGGACTCACGTGACGATCGAGCCGCCGACGACCACGACCAAGGGCTTGTACCCCTACCCGGCGAGCGAGGTCGAGGACGCTACCACGTCCTCGGTGGCGGTGATCTTCTACGCCGAGTTCCCCAGTGTGTACGCGGCGCGGACGGTGGAGTTAGCGACGCCCAGCTATTCGACCGTTGCGCAGGCGGCATCACATGGGTCGGCCCCGATGAGGTCGTCCTCGGCGCCGGCAAGTCCGCGACCACCACGCTCGACAACAATGGCAACGCGTTCGTGGTGGCACTGGCCGGCCCGTCCTGCGCTTCGGGCAAGACGCTCGCCCAAGTCGACCTAACGGGGGCGCCCTACACGACCATTACCAAGTCCTTCACCGTTCTCTCACCGCGGGTTACCGTCTGATATCGCGTAAGCCGCTGTACGTAGTAAGGGGGCCGGACTCGTTCCGGCCCCCTTACCGTGTCCTGGCCGACGCCCGGCAGGTGACACGTCAAGCCAGGCTCCCCGGCTGGACACGACGGCCACGAGCCAGAGGAGACCAGTACGTCTGGTACAGGGTCAACGAAGTAAGTTGATGAGAGTTCTTTCATCGCAATCTTAGAATTCGCTGTGCATGGAATGTGAGTTTTGCGTCCGGTCGGCTAAGAGTAGGCACGCCGCCACCGCTGCCCGCTGTACCTCGCTCAATGGCACACCTACCAGGCCGAGCTGGACGGACCTAAGACAAGGTTGGCCACACCGGGAGGGAGCGGAATCGTGTTCATCTTCGACGCCGGGCCGCTGGGCCCGCTCATGCACGGTATCTCCCGAGTTGGCCACGGCAGACCCGGCGTTGCGCGCCGGCCAGGACGGAGCGCAGCGGACTGGGTCAGGAACGCCCGGTGAAACTTCTCCTCATCGAGGGAGAAGAACGCGTCGCGTCGTTCCTCGTGAAAGGACTCCGGGCGCACGGCTACAGCGTCGAGTGGGTGGGCACCGGGCGCCAGGCGCTCCAGCGGGTTACCGAGGCGGATGTCGCACTGGTGATCCTGGACCTGGGCCTGCCTGACCTGGACGGCCTGGAGGTGCTGCAGAGCCTGCGGGAGCGCGGCGCCAGCATCCCCGTCCTGATCCTGAGCGCCAGAGGGGGGGTGGAGGACCGGGTTAACGGTCTCAACCTCGGCGCGGACGACTACCTGGTGAAGCCGTTCGTGTTCGAAGAACTGCTGGCCCGGGTGCGCGCACACCTTCGGCACCGCATAGCCGCGACGCCGGGGTTGCTGGTCACCGACGGCATCAGCCTGGACATTATGCGGCGTGAGGTGAGCGTAGGAGGCAGGACGGTGAGCCTCTCGCCCCGTGAATTCAGCCTGCTGAAGGCTTTCGTCGCCCATCCCGGTCAAGTCCTGTCCCGGCAGGAGCTGTTGTCGATGGCCTGGAGCATCGACTTCGATCCGCAGACCAACCTGGTCGATGTCTACGTGCGCTACCTGCGGCGTAAGCTCGGCGGCCGTGTCATACAGACGGTTCGGGGGGCAGGGTACCGATTGGAGGTTGCCGGGGATGTGTCCCGGCCGCAGCCGGAGGCCCGAACCGGGCGAGCCGGAGCCGGGTTAGATGTGCCAGGACCCGCGACGGCGGACGGCGGGCGAACACCCGGGCAAGGCCCGTAAGTCGATCCGGAGACGGTAACCTGTCCCGCGCACCGTCTCTATGAGCTCCCCGCCGAGCTTGCGCCGCAGGTAGCGCACATAGACATCGACCAAGTTGGTCCCCGGATCGGAGTTCATGTCCCAGGCCAGGGACAACAGCTCCTGCCGGGACAGGACCTGGCGAGGATGGGCGACGAACGCCTTCAGCAGGCTGAACTCCCGGGCCGACAGGCTCAATGTCCGCCCATCGACCATCACCTCGCGCCGGAGCACGTCGACGCGAATGCTGCCGGCGCGCAGCATCCCGGCGGGAATTGCGTTGTGGGGGCGAAGATTGGCCCGTACCCGGGCCAGTAGTTCCGCGAACGCGAAGGGCTTCGCCAGGTAGTCGTCCGCGCCGAGGTTGAGCCCCTTGATCCGGTCCTCCAGCCGTCCCCTGGCGCTCAGCACCAGGACGGGGATGGTGGCGCCGCGCTCCCGCAGGCTCTGCAGCACCTCCAGGCCGTCCAGGTCAGGCAGGCCGAGGTCCAGGATCACCAGTGCGACATCCGCGTCGGTGACCCGCTGGAGCGCCTGGTGTCCGGTGCCCACCCACTCGACGCTGTAGCTGCGCGAGCTGAGTCCTTTCACGAGGAACGACGCGACACGTTCCTCGTCCTCGACCAGGAGGAGCTTCACCTGGGAATCCTGATCCAGAAGGTGGCGCCCCGTCCGGGGCGGTTATTGACGCCTGTCTCACCGCCATGGGCTCTGGCGACTCCCCGGACAATGGCGAGCCCCACTCCGGTCCCGCCCGTTGATGACGATCCGGTTATGAACGGCTCAAAGATAATCTGCTCATCGCCGGCCGCTATTCCTCCTCCTTCATCACTTATCTCGAAAAGCCAGCTTGCCGAACCGGCCCGCACGCGAAGGTGCACCGGCTTGTTCCCGACAGCGTGTTCCGCCGCGTTCCGCAGCAGGTTGAGCAGGGCCTGGGTCAGCCGTTGCGGGTCGGCCCTGAGCAACGCGCCCGGGATGCCCGGCTCGATACGCAAGCGGTTTCCCAGGATGGTTTCCGCCTTCGCGGCTATGCTGCTGAGGAAGCCGTCCAACTGCAGCGATTCAAGCCTGAGCAAGGCATGATCGTCTATCGGGGCGAGGGTGGCCAGGTCTTCCACCAGCCGCCCCATGAGGTCGAGTTCATCAATGATGGTCTCCCTGACCGCCCGCATTTCCTGCTCGCCGGCTCGGTCTTCGAGTACCTCTAGATGGCCGCGACAGATGGTGATAGGGGTCCGCAGCTCGTGGGAAACCGCCGATAGGTACGCGTCCTTCATTTCATCCAGCTCAAGAAGACGGTCCGCCCGGTCTCGTTCGCGCTGCCACGCCGATTCGATCCGATCGAGCTTTTCCACGCCCCACGAGATTCCTTCTCCCACCGCTACGCAGATCGGAATGCTGATCGCAGCGGAGGCCAGCCCGGCAGGCAAGCTGCCCGGTAGGAAGAACAGTGGTACGACATAAGCGGCCGTGGCGAGCGGAGCCATGGCAACGGACGTGCCTGACGGATGCACCATCCCGATCCACGCGAAAGCAGTGACGAAGAAAACGCCGTATGTGTGCATGTCGGGCCCGCCGAAGATGTTGCTCAACGCGATGAGGGCGAACGCAGGCGGGACGATGCAAAGGCTCATCGGCCGGGGCCATTTTTCCCACCGGACGAGCCATATCCTTATACCGAGTACTACCGCGACCGCACAGACCACCATCATGGCTGTGTGGTACCTTCGCGGGGATAGTGGCAGGGTGATCAGGCCCAGCACCCCGGAAGCGGCAAAGAATACGCCCGCCAGCCGGCCAACAAGCCGTTGCCGGCGCCGGGGCCCGTTGTCCGGCGCCGGGGCCTCCTCCCGGCTGACTGAATGTGACGGACTATCCGCTGGACTGTGGGCGTGGGGGCCGGGCAATGGCCGGATGATCGCCGCCAGCGCTTGGTGCAATTGGTCTAGACGTGTGGCTGCTCGTCGGCTATGGGGGCTTGCGACCAATTGCTCCCTCACTCGCAAGGCGCGATCCCCCCACCCTCAAGGCGTGATCCCACCTGTCTTTGGATAAATGGTCACCACGCCGCGCATCATATGTCTACACCATCCGAAACTAATTAGAGACATACTCTGCGCTAATTTAGTAAATAGAGTTATCTAGGGTAAAGAAGACACGCCTGGGAAGCAGGAGGAAGGAGGCATGACCGCACCTGCGCTTGATCATGTTGTTTGGTAACGTGCCCGATTGATTTGGTCACATTCCCGCGCCGGTCAAGTTGCCGGCGCAACCCAATCCGTGACGGTCCGGCGGTCACGGCGGCCGCCGGCCGCCAAGGTCTTCCGACCCCGAGCCGGCGAACTGCTACAAGTTGCCCCGCCTGGCCTGCTCCCGCTCGATCGCCTCGAACAGCGCCTTGAAGTTACCCTTGCCGAACCCCTGCGACCCGTGCCGCTCGATCAGCTCGAAGAACACCGTCGGCCGGTCCTGCACCGGCTGGGTGAAGATCTGCAGCAGGTAGCCGTCCTCGTCTCGGTCGGCCAGGATCCCGAGCGACCGCAGCTCATCAAGCGGCACCCGGGTCTCGCCCACCCACGAGCCCAGCTCGTCGTAGTAGCTGCCCGGGGTGGACAGGAACTCCACGCCCGCCGCGGTCATGGCCTGGACGCTGGCCACGATGTCGTCGGTGGCCAGCGCGATGTGCTGCACCCCGGGGCCGCCGAAGAACTCCAGGTACTCCTCGATCTGCGACTTGCGCTTGCCTGCCGCGGGCTCGTTCAGCGGGAACTTCACCTTGCGCGACCCGTCCGCGACCACCTTGCTCATCAGCGCGGAGTACTCGGTGGCGATGTCGTCGCCGACGAACTCCTTCATGTTCGTGAAGCCCATGACCCGGTGGTAGAAGTTCACCCACTCGTCCATCCGGCCCAGTTCCACGTTGCCCACGCAGTGGTCGATCTCGGTGAAGAACGGCCGGTCTCCGGGCGCCGTGATCGGCCCGGCCGGCACGTAGCCGGGCAGGTAGGGGCCCGAATAACCGGAACGCTCGACCAGCGTGTGCCGGGTATCGCCGTACGTCTCGATCGCGGCCAGCACGACCTTGCCTGAGTCGTCCTCGACGATGTGCGGCTCGGTCAGGCCCCGCGCGCCGTGGCCGACCGCGTAGCCGTACGCGTCTTCGGCCGAGCTGACCTGCAGGGCCAGGTCGGCGACCCCGTCGCCGTGCGCGGCCACCCGCTGCCCGAGCGGGGTCCCGGCCCGGGCCGGGCCGCGGAACACGAACCGCGCGCCGCCCGCCTCCAGGACGTGCGCCGCCTCGTCCGGGCACCCGGTCTCCGGGCCGCGGTAGGCCACCCGCCGCATGCCGAACGCGGTCGAGTAGTAGTGCGCCGCCTGCCTCGCGTTGCCGACCGCGAAGACCACGGCGTCCATGCCGATGATCGGAAAGTCGAAGGGTCTGTCCTGCGCTGGCGTGGTCATACCGCCAGCATGCGCGCCGGTCCTCAAACTGCGCAACCATCTGGAATTTAACTGGTCATCTTGTCTATTTATTCGGAACGAACGGTGGTATCTCTGTACAGCATGACTACCAGTGACCCGGGGCGGATCGACGGTCTGGACGCCGCGCTCATCGAACTGCTCGCCGCCGAGCCGAGAGTCGGCGTGCTCGAGGCATCCAGGCGGCTCGGCGTCGCCCGCGGCACGGTCCAGGCGCGCCTGGACCGGATGCACGAGCGCGGAGTGATCACCGGATACGGGCCTGAGGTAGATCCGGCGGCGCTGGGCTACGAGGTCACCGCGTTCATCACCCTGGAGATCCGTCAGGCCGGCGGCCACGATCCGGTGGCGGAACGGCTAAGCGCGATCCCCGAGGTGCTTGAGGTACACACCATCACCGGCCCCGGCGACATGCTCTGCCGTGTCGTCGCCCGCACCAACGCCGACCTGCAGCGCGTGCTCGACGCTATCGTCTCCACCGAGGGCGTGGTCCGCTCCGCCACCCTGATATCCCTGGCCGCTCAGGTGCCCTACCGGGTGCTGCCCCTGGTCGGCGCCGCCGCCGGACCGTAGCCAGAGCGGCGAGATTCGCCAGGCCGGCGGCCATGACCCGGTGGCGGAACGGCTGGCCGCGATCCCGAGGGATTGCCGCAGACTTTGCTTCACCAGCGGCCGGTGACTGTGTAAAATGCCCCTTGCGCGGCGAAATCAGCTTTCCGGACAGGCTGAATCGTCGCGGGGGAGGGGCGGCATGGAGGGGTTCTGTTGCGTTCAGTGACATTCGGGCCGCCGCAGTCTAAGGCGTGCCCCGGCGGTCAGCGTGCGGCGAGTTCGGTGACCTCGGCGGCCGCCCCATGGTGGATCCCTCACTCAGTGGCACGTTTATCGCGTCCTTAGCTAGGGTTCCAGGCTGAACGAGTGACCAATGATCCAGACTGGCTGGTCGGGAACGGGGCGCTGCCGATTTCGGCGCCGGGACGTCCCTGTCTCCCGCTTCGGCCCAGTAGAGGCAGCTAGCAGGCACCGCTCGTACTCGGGCACGTCAGGACACTATTTTTTTCCCGTACCGCTACTCACGTTTCCTCTCGACCCGCGTCGAGAGATCAGCTCTGGTCTTAACGTAGTGCGCCGCGAAACGGCGCCGGGAAGGTGATCGTCAGCATTACCGTGACTGAGGGTGAGAGGTGATAAGGGAATGACCAGAACAGGACCCCTGATCACGCTGGGCTCCGTGCTGGTGCTCGCCGTGGTATTCCTTCTCGCCAACACCCAGGTGGCCAAGCCGGGCAGCGCGGTCGCATCGGTCACGGCCGCGCCCACCACGACCGCGCCCACCACGACCGCGGCCCCGCTGCATGCCCTGTACGCCGGCCGGAGCAGCGGTGACCAGGTGACCGTGGCGATCGCCATCAACGGGCACAAGGTCGCCGCCGACCT
>Ga0302325_10031774_pt1 | contig 10853 bp, 7 predicted proteins | sample Palsa_T0_2_FD_201948 | JGI IMG/M metagenome (GOLD analysis project Ga0302325, IMG submission 201948) | Peat permafrost microbial communities from Stordalen Mire near Abisko, Sweden - Palsa_T0_2 | ecosystem: Environmental > Terrestrial > Soil > Palsa > Peat permafrost | place: Sweden: Abisko... | reverse complement strand
CCCTGCAGGACGGCGGTGCAGCACCAGCTCAGGTGGTCGTGGATGGACGTCTGCTGACCGGCCAGCCAGACCATCGCCACGATGGAGAACGAGCCGTCCGGCTCCGCGTGCAGCAGGTGGGTCTGGTAGCCGCTCGGGTCGCCCGCCAGTTGCCTGGCGGAGAGCAGGCCCGGGCCAGGGAGGCGGTTGCGGAGCGCTTCGACCACGCGGTCGGAGGTCTCCTGCCATGATCCGCCGGCTCGCACGGCGCGGCGGATGTCGGCGGTCAGGAGCTTCGGACACACGGCGCTGACCTTGACCAGTTCGGCCACTGAGCTTGACATGACACCTCCTGGGTAACTCCACTTCCACGCTAACAACCGGTCATGCATAAGCACAAATGCCACTCCGCCGGTGAACCGATAGCTCCCGTCTATAGATGAGGTTTCCGCACGGACCTCAGGGTTAACTCTGCCCAGGACAGCCACGCAGCTATCACGGGCACACTCCAAGGCTGCCACGCCACCATCGTCATGTCAATAATTACGACCTTTTTAATCGGAAATACAGGCAGAACCTCGCGCGTTGCGTGACGCCGAGGGTCACCGGGCGCTACCGGCCATAAGCCATCGAGCGAGGGGATTGATGGATCACGAGATTGTTTGTGCGGTCAAGACGACATTTTTTGGAATTATTTAAAAGGGACAAAAAGATGCCATCTTGATACCTTTCTATCTCATCCTGTTATTGTGGTAACGGTTTATCTACGATTACTGTCTCATAACAGCCGACAATCGGGGCGCTCCAATAGAGTCCCAGTAGCTCCCATAGACATGCAAAAAAGCAGAAAGAGAGGCCGCGATGTCCCAGGCTCCAGACTGGAACACGCCTGGCGGCGGCCAGCCGCAGCCGCAGTACGGGCAGGCCAACCCGCAGGCTCAGTGGGCACCACAGCCGCAAGCTCAGTACGGCCAGCCGCAGCCGCAGTACGGTCAGCCGCAGCCGCAGTATGGCCAGGTCAACCCGCAGGCGATGATGGCGACCCCGCCCCCCGGGTACGGGATGCCGGGAATGGCGGCTGCATCGGTTCCGGCCGGCATGTACTTCGACCAGCTCTCCGGGCTCGTCCTTCCGAATGGGACGCAGTTGGCGTCGGTCGGCCGCCGGATCGGGTCCTACTTCCTGGCCGGCTTGATGATCATCGTCACGCTGGGCATCGGCTATCTCATCTGGGGCGCAATCTCTTGGTCCAAAGGCCAGACGCCGACGCAGCAGCTTCTCGGCATGCAGACCTGGCGACCGCAGACCCGGACCAACGCCACTTGGGGTGAGCAGTTCCTCCGCGAGCTATCGCGGCTCGTGTATGCCATCCCGTTCATCGGGTGGATCGTCGCGATCGTCTCGTTCTTCATGTTCATCTCCAACAAGGAGCACCGGGCGATCCACGACCAGATCGGCGGGACGATCGTGCTGCACGACCCGAACAAGGTGCTTCAGCCGTCGCAGCCGATGTAGGCTCCGGCCGCGTGAGATGCGGCCTACGGGGACGGTAACGGACCGCGGGGTGGCAAAGCCCCGCGGCCCGTTGCGTTTTACTCAAAGCCAGCCCGGCCGCATCGCCGGCCACGTCAGCCTCGGATCGCGCTGACGATGCTGATCACGGCGAGCACCGCCATGATGGCCGCCGCGACCCGGGTGATCACGGTGATCGGCACGACCTTGAGCAGGCCGCGGCCCCCGTAGATGGCCAGCGCCGCCACCGCCCACAGGCCAAGCACCGCGCCGAGCCCGACGGTGAGCGGATCGTGGTACTTCGCCGCCAGGTTGGCGGTCACGATCTGGGTGAGGTCGCCGAACTCGGCCACCAGGATTACCAGGAAGCTGGTGCCCGCCACCCGGAGGAACGTGGGGGCGGCGCCCTCGGCGATGGCGAGGTTCTCGTCTTCCTCCTCCTCGCCGTGCCGACCGCGCAGCAGCAGCACCGCGCCGAGCAGGAAGAGCGCGCCCACGATCGCCTGCAGCAGGCGGTGCGGCAGCAGGGTAAGCACGCTCCCGATCGCCACTGCCAGCGTGACGTGCACGGTGAACGCGGCCGCGGCGCCGGCGAATACGTACAGCGGCCGATAGCGGGTGCCGAGCACCAGGCTGGCCAGGGCGGTCTTGTCGGGCAACTCGGCCAGGAAGATCAGTCCGAAGACGGTGCCGAGAACGACAAAGTTCATGAGGAGTCGTGTCCTTAGGGCGGAGCCGCACCGGGGGCTCTGCGGGGAGGCTCCGGCACGGCAGCGGTCAGGCTGCGGCCGAAGGTCTCGCCCAGCGCCCGAGACGGGCGCCCTGGGTGCCGGGCGCCCATGAAAAGCGGCGCCAGTATGTCGACATCCCAGCGTGGGGGCTACTCCCCTTCGCTAGCAGCAGGATATCAGCCCGGCTTGCCGACGATGACGGTGGAGCCCTCATGCCCGAGAACGCATTGCGGGCGAAGCCCGTCCCCCATCTGATACTGGAGGTGCTCCAGTTGCCCTAGCGCAATCAAGTAAGATCCTTGATTGGCAGCTTATGATCATCAATTCGAAATCCGTGTCAAAGGCGCCGCTATAGTGGCGGTTTCGACACGGATCTATTTGATCTTGGTATATTTATAATGATATTTCGGGCACGATGGCCAGCGATGGCCAGCGATGGCCAGCGGCGGCCAGCCAACCCGCCGTTCCTCAGGCGAGGCGCTCAGATGGGGAACGTGCCGGTGCCTTCCCTGGTCGTGATCCACTGGATTTCGGTGAAGTCGTGCATCGAGGCGGGGCCGGAGCGGCCCCAGCCGCTGTCCTTCATGCCGCCAAGCGGGAGCTGCGGCTCGTCGGCCACGGTCTGGTCGTTGACGTGCACGACGCCGGAGTCGATCCGCCTCGCCAGCGCGAATCCGCGCTGGTTGTCGCCGGTGATGAGCCCGGCGCTTAGCCCGTAGCTGGTCGAGTTGGCGATCGCCACCGCCTCGTCGGCGTCGTCGACGGGCTGCGCGACGAGCACCGGGCCGAACGTCTCCTCGGTGTGGATGCGCGCGCCGGCCGGCACGTCGGTGAGGATGGTCGGCCGGTAGCACGGCCCGTCCGCGGTTGCGCCGGTGAGCACCTTGGCGCCCGCGTCAACCGCCTCGCGGACCTCGCCCGCGACCCGGTTCAGCGCGGTCGCGTTGATCAGCGGGCCGATCACGGTGCCGTCCGCCGCCGGGTCGCCGATCGCCAGGGTGGCGGCCCGCTTGACCAGCTTGTCGACGAACGTGTCGTAGACCGGCCGCTCGACCAGCACCTTCCTGGCGGACATGCAGATCTGCCCCGAGTGGAAGAACGCGGCGAACGCGGTCGCCTCTACCGCGTAGTCCAAGTCCGCATCGGCCAGCACGATCAGCGGGTTGTAACCGCCCAGCTCAAGCACGCAGCGCTTGAGCGCGCGGCCCGCCCGCTCGGCGAGGATGCGGCCGACCGCCGAGGACCCGGTGAAGTTGATGCACCGCACCTGCGGCCGGTCGAAGAACTCGTCGGCGATCGGCACCGCCTCCCCGGGCGCGTGCGTGACGACATTGATCACCCCGGGCGGGAATCCGGCCTCTTCGCAGATCTCGGCGATCAGCAGCCCGGCCGAGATCGGCGCCTCTTCTGACGGCTTCAGCACGACCGTGTTGCCGAACGCCAGCGGGTTGACCACCGTCCGCCAGGCGAGCACGTGCGCGCCGTTCCAGGGCGAGATCCCGGCGACCACGCCAAGCGGCCGCCGCAGCGCCATCGCGAACGTGCCGGGAGAATCGGACCTGATCACCTCGCCCACCGGTAGGTAGCCCCAGTTGGCGGCCTGGCGCAGCAGCCTGGTGGCGGTGAGCACCTGGAAGCCCGCAAACCCGCCCGCGCAGCCGGTCTCGGTCGCGAGCAGCGCCACGATCTCGTCCCGGCGGCGTTCGACAACGTCGGCCGCGCCCAGGAACAGCGCCTGCTTCTCGGCCGGCGGCAGCTCGGCCCAGGCCGGGAACGCGGCGGCGGCGGCATCGACCGCGCGCCCGGCGTCCGCGCGGGTGCCCGCCGGGATGCGGGCCAGCACCGTGCCGTGGTACGGGTCGAGGTCATCGAAAAGCGTGTCCGCCCCGAGCCATTCGCCGCCGATATAGTGCCCGTACTCGCGCAACCAATCCTCCCGAATGCCGGAAACAGGCGAAACATTAGCATCTCATCGTCCGCCCTAACCGACGGGCGCGGCCGTCAGCCATGATCATCTATTCGAAATCCATGTCGTTTCCGCCGCCATATGGGCGGATCAGACAAGTATTTATTCGATCTTGGTAGACTTATGATGATATTTCGGGCAAGACGGTCGGCCAGGGCACGCCTGGGATGGCCAGCTTGCAGACCGACGCCACAACGCGCCTCAGGCCTCGACGGTGGTGTAGGCGATGACGCCGCGCCGCATCGCGTCGATCGCGGCGCGGGCGGTGGCGGCGACGTCGCGCTGACGCGGGGCGGGCTCGCGGCTGGGCACCTGTCCGTCACCGGGCGTCGGGGGCAGGGAAAGTTCAAAATCTTCTGATGGAACGGACCGTGTCTTCGAGCGGGCCGCAGGATTGCCCTTGGCGTCGTAGCTGGCGGCCGCCGCGATCTGGTCAAGCAGGTCGATGAGCTGCTTGACCGAGCGGACGAAGTCGCCTGGGGTCAGGCCGGGCACCGAGTCGAGCACGTCCTCCAGCTTGACGCCGCGCACCCAGCGGTAGGCCGCCCAGACGAAGCCGGAGTCGGGCTCGCGCAGGAAGGCCACCCCATTGCGCCGCTCCAGGTGGTCGAGCTCGGCCCAGGTCCGCCCCATCGCGGTGAGCACGTCGCGGACCGGCCCCTTGGGCAGCCGGGCGGGCTCGGCGTCGTCCTGCTGCTTACGCGACTCGAACGACAGGACCGACACGCAGGCGGCGAGCTCGGCCGGGTTGAGGCCCTCCCACAGACCACGGCGGATGCACTCGGCCGCCACCAGGTCGAGCTCGGAGTACAGTCGCGACAGCCGCTGGCCGTCCGCGGTGACCGTGTCTCCGTCCAGGTAGCCGAGCTCGTCGAGGACCGCGCAGACCCGGTCGAAGGTCCGCGCGATCACGTGCGAGCGGCTGTTGATCTGCCGCTCCAGGTCCTCGACCTCCTTCTGCTGGCGGGCGTAGCGCTCGGTCAGCCGGGCGTGCTGCTCGCGGTCGGGGCAGGAGTGGCAGGGATGCCGGCGCAGGCGGCGGCGCAGCTCGGCGATGTCGTCGTCGGCCACCCCGTCGGCTGAGAAGTCGTCGTAATCGGTGGCGTCGACCCGGCCGCGCGCACCGTCGGCCAGGTCGGTGGAGTCGTGTTGGGTGGAGGCGGAGTCCACCGACCGTTCACCATCATCGTCTTTCGCACCCACGGCGGAGCGGCGGCGGCGCGGCGGCAGGTCCAGATCGCGACCCGCGATCTTGGAGCGCATCGAGGAGACGAGATCGCGGCGGTGCTTCGGTGAGCGCTCGCTGAAGGTGTTCGGGATGCGGATGTGCTCAACGGGCTCGGCCGGGACGGGGAAGTCGATGGCACTGAGCTGCTTGAGCTGGCCGTGCTCGGTGAGCACCAGCGGGCCGTCGGCGCGGTTGGGCGAGAAGCCGCCCTCGGCCGGCGGCGGGTTGAGCACCACCGCGAGGCCCGCCCGGCGGCCGGACGGTACCCGGATGATGTCGCCCCGGCGCAGCGTGGCGAGGACCCGGCGGGCCTGCGTGCGCTGGGCCGAGGCCCGGCCCTTGGACGCGCCGCGCTCGGCGTCGGTGAGCCTGCGGCGGATGGCCGCGTACTCAAGGAAGTCGCCTCGGTCGCAGCTGACCTGCCTGGCCAGGTCGTCGGCGGCCTCCTTGACCCGGCGGAGCCTGCGGGCCAGCCCGACGACCCCCCGGTCGGCCTGGAACTGGGCGAAGCTCGACTCGAGGAGGGCGGCGGCGCGCCTGCGGCCGGCCCGTCCGGTCAGGTTGACTGCCATGTTGTAAGAGGGGCGGAAGCTCGAGTTGAGCGGGTAGGTGCGGGTGCCCGCGAGCCCGGCGACCGCGCCCGGGTCGAGGCCGGGCTGCCAGAGCACCACCGCGTGCCCCTCGACGTCGATGCCGCGTCTGCCCGCACGGCCGGTGAGCTGGGTGTACTCCCCCGGGGTGAGCGCGACGTGCGCCTCGCCGTTCCACTTGTCAAGCTTCTCAAGCACGACCGTGCGGGCAGGCATGTTGATGCCGAGCGCCAGGGTCTCGGTGGCGAAGACGGCCCGGACCAGGCCGGCCGTGAAGAGCTCCTCCACCACCTCCTTGAAGACCGGGAGCATGCCCGCGTGGTGGGCGGCGATGCCTCTCCTCAGCGCGAGTACCCAGTCGTGGTAGCCGAGGACGGTGAGGTCCTCTTCTGGGATGTCGCTGGTCCGCCTGGACGCGACCGCCTCGATCTGCTCCGCCTCGGCGGGCGTGGTCAGCCGCAGGCCCGCCTGCAGGCACTGCAGCACGGCGGCGTCGCAGCCGGCCCGGCTGAAGATGAACGTGATCGCGGGGAGCAGGCCCTCCGCGTCGAGCCGGTCGATGATCTCCGGGCGGTACGGCGGCGCGTTCCGTCGCGGCCGGCTCCCGCCGCGGCCGGGTCGGCTGGCGGGCTGGCGGATCTCCTCGCGCCGGGCCAGCCGCACCAAGTCGGGGTTGACCTGGCGGTGGTTGTCGTCGGTGAACAGGTCGTACAGGCGGCGGCTGGCCAGCATGTGCTGCCAGAGCGGTATTGGCCGGTGCTCGTCGACGATGACCTCGGTACCGCCGCGGACCTGAGCCAGCCAGTCGCCGAACTCCTCGGCGTTGGAGACGGTGGCGGACAGCGCGACCACCCGCACCGACTCGGGCAGGTGGATGATCACCTCTTCCCAGACCGCGCCCCTTGACCGGTCGGCCAGGTAGTGCACCTCGTCGAGGACGACGAAGCCGAGACCGGAGAGGGTGGCCGAGCCCGCGTAGAGCATGTTCCGCAGCACCTCGGTGGTCATCACCACGATGGGCGCGTTCCCGTTGACCGCGTTGTCGCCGGTGAGCAGGCCGACGGCGTCGCTGCCGTAGCGCTTGAGCAGGTCGTTGTACTTCTGGTTGGAAAGCGCCTTGATCGGCGTGGTGTAGAAGCACTTACGGCCGGTTTCCAGCGCCAGGTGCACGGCGTACTCGCCCACCACGGTCTTGCCGCTGCCGGTCGGCGCGGCCACCAGGACCCCGTCGCCGCGGCCGAGGGCGGCGCAGGCGGCGATCTGGAACGGGTCGAACTCGAAGTCGTAGAGCGCGCGGAACGAGGCCAACTGCGGGTTGGCCTGCCGGTCGCGGAACTGCGCGTATCTTTCGGCCGGGCCAACCGCCGGGGTGCTCATGGCTCCAGGGTAGGGGACTTCGGTCCCCGGTGATACTTGAGAGACGTCCGCTACTCGTTGCTGCTAGTTGAGTGAGCTGTCGAAGTCGACCGGCTCGGGCGTCTCGATCGGGGATAGCTCGTCATCGGACAGGTTCGCGTTCAGGTCCGGGTGCAGCCGCGCATAGCGCCTGTCGTTGAGGAAGATGATGACCTCGGCCACCTCGACCAGCGCGGCGACGGTACCGCCGAGCAGCAGCATGGTCAGCGGGTCGGGGCTCGGCGACGCGATGCCGGCGAACACGAAGACCAGGAAGATGATGACCCGGCGCCACTTCCTGAACCGCTCGTGGGTGATGACCCGGGCCAGGTTCAGGATGACCAGGACCAGCGGCACCTCGAAGCAGAGCCCGAACCCGATGATGATCGCGACCCAGTACCCGAGGTAGGAGTCGGCGGTGAAGAGGGCTGTCAGCCCCCCGCCCGACATCGAGAGGAAGAACTTCAGCCCGCGGCTCATCGCCAGGAAGGCGAAGAAGCACCCAAGGCCGAACAGCGGGACCGCGGTGCCGACGAACAGGTACGTCCAGCGCTTCTCCCGCGCGTACAGGCCGGGAGCGATGAAGGCCCAGAGCTGGTACAGCCAGATCGGGCTGGTGATGATCGCGCCGGCGATGAGGGAGACCTTCATGTGCAGGTAGAAGCCGTCCGTCACGCCGCTGTAAAAGAGCGAGTGCCCGAGCACGTTCAGCTTGCAGTAGCCGACGGCCTGGCAGTAGGGCCGCTGCATGAACGCCCAGATCCGGCTGTAGAACGCCCACGACGCGCCCGCGCCGATGAGGATCACCAGCGCGACCTTGACCACCCGGTTGCGCAGCTCGCGCAGGTGGTCTATCAGGGGCATCCGCCCGTCCGGGTTGGACTGCCGCTTGAGGCGCACGTAACGCTCGCCGACGACGCGGGCACCCCTGATGGCGGAGGGCTTCGATGCCATGATCGTTTACGACCGTCTTCCCGAAGGGGACTGGTGGGGTGGGCTGAAGCGGGTTACTGTGCCTGCGCGTTGTCGGTCGCCTTGGTGGTGGCAACCGACTGCTGCAGGTTCGCCAGCTGCGCGCTGAGCGCGTCGATCTGCGCCTGGTGGGCGTCGACCGGCGGCGTGGCGACCGGCTGGAGCTGCGCCGGGGTGACAACCGGAGCGGACGTGCTGTAAGTCGTCTCGGTCTTGTCGTCGTCGTGCAGGCCCTGAACCTCGGTCTTCAGGATGCGCATCGACTTCCCAAGCGAGCGCGCGGCTTCGGGCAGCTTGCGGTACCCGAACAGCACGATGATCAATACCGCGATGATCGCGATCTTCCATGGGCTGTCGAACAGGTCCATTTGCGTTCCTTAAGTCACAGGGGATGAGCCTCGTACGTTGGGACTCGCCTCGGGGTTGAGTTTACACCGCACCAGTGAAACGCCTAGGGGCGTGATGTCGAACGGCGCGTAAACCCCACCACATGCATCCGAAGAATCACAAACAGCTACATGTGGTCGACGAGCCCTACTACCGATGGTACTGGTGCGACGCGTGTCAACCGAGAAGACCGGCAAGTTCCCTCCTCCCGCCCAGATCGGGATGGTGTATGCGAGGTATTCGTAGCTCAGCGCCCAACGGATTGGCCCGATCCCCGGTTATTACGGCGGCCCGAGGAGCGCGCGGCTGTGCAGCCGGGTGAGGAGGTTATAGCGATAGATCATGATGACGTCGTCGCCGACGTGATACTCGGCGGCGGGCCGCCCGAAGCGGGCGCGGACCTCCGCCACCGACAGCGGTTTCTCCAGATGCTGCGGACCCGCGCCCGCGATGACGAACGTCGCCCGGCGCAGGCCCGGCCGGTACCAGTCGGCCGCCACCTCCCAGGGCATCGGCGCGGTGGCCGATTGCGTGACCGGTGCCACCAGCACCCGACCGCCGCTGGTGACCGTGGTCTGGGCGGCCTGCCAGTAGGCGGCCAGGCCGTCGCGCTGATGGTGGGCGACGAGCCAGTCGGCCACGGTCTGCACCGACACCGGGGCGGCCGGCCACTGCGCCGCGTAGCACATCTCGGCCGCCCCGACGGCCAGCCACCCGGCCAGCGCCACCGTCGCGACTGGCTGTCGGCGGCTTGAGACCAGCCGCCTGGCCAGCGGCGGCAGCGTGCGGCCGGCCAGCACCGCGCCGAGCGGCAGCAGGATCGCGACCTCGTGCGCGGTGGCGAGGGACTTTAGCACCGTGCCGAAAACGGCGGCCGCCACCGTGACGCCGATGGCCACGACGAGGATCTGGGTGACTCGATCCCGATCCCCGCCCCGGCCGAGGAAGCCGACCGCGATTCCCGCGACAAGCCCTGCCAACGCCAGCACCAAGCCGATGACGTGCAGGCTCGTCATGAGCACAAGCGGGACGTGGGCAGAGATCGTGATCGCCCGTTTCGGCACGCCGGGGTTGTTGGCACCGAAGATGACCACCAGCGACTGCCAGAGCAGGTGGGCATTGCCTGGCAGCTGCCGCAGCGGGGCGAGCTGCTGGCCCGCAATCGTCTGCTGGACGAAGCCGCCGATCGCCCTGATGACGTAATCCGTGAGTAGCCCGACCTCGACGGACACCACCGCGGCGGCGAGCAGCAGCCCGTCCGTGCGCAGTCCGGCGCGCGACCGACGCCGCAGGCCGGCCACGGCGAGCCGGCAGGCGCAGACCACCGCGACCGGAATCGTGGCCGCCGCCAGCGACAGCTCGTCGCCGACCTGGGTCCAGGCGAGCAGCGCGCAGGCCGCGGCGGGCAGGTACCAGCGGCCGACGATCCGGTCCCGCCGACCCGGCTCGTCCCCCCGGTCCAGCAGCAGCAACAGGAGCAGCACGGGGACCGAGGTGCCGAAGTGATCCGGGTTCTCAAGGAACACCTCGGTGCCGCCGAGGATAGACGGCGCGAGCATGATGGCGACCGCGAGCCCGGCCCGGCGCAGGCCCGCCGCGCCGGTCGCGCGGCCCCGGGCGACCAGCGCCGCCAGCGCGACGGCGAGCGTGTAGGTGAGCGCGCCGCAGATGTGCACCACGTCAGGCGACACCCCGCGGGCGGCCACCACGAGCGCGTACTCGGGCAGCTCGGTCGTGTAGAAGGAGACGTCCGAGGTCCACCAGCCGCGCAAGAGCGGGTTGCCGTGCAGCATCGCCTGCGCCTGCAGGATGTTCGCCGCCCCGTCGGAGTTGATGGCCGAGGTCAGCGACTGGCAGAGCGACAACGTGAACAGCGCCGCCAGGGCGATCGCGAGCGCGAGCGACCACGCCAGCCTGCGCTGCCGTTGCGATCGAGCCGCCGGGCCGCCCCCGGCGCGACGGCGCGCCGCATCCGCCGCATCCGCCCGCGCGCGATCGCCCACCCCCGCAAGCATGAGCGGAATCCTAGCGTAATCAAATGCTTACGCTGATGGAAAACGGCTGATCAGACTCTATGCACTAGCGTGGCCTTA
>Ga0302325_10031773_pt1 | contig 10853 bp, 10 predicted proteins | sample Palsa_T0_2_FD_201948 | JGI IMG/M metagenome (GOLD analysis project Ga0302325, IMG submission 201948) | Peat permafrost microbial communities from Stordalen Mire near Abisko, Sweden - Palsa_T0_2 | ecosystem: Environmental > Terrestrial > Soil > Palsa > Peat permafrost | place: Sweden: Abisko... | reverse complement strand
ATTGGTTCAGCCTCGTCTTTTACGGCGATTTGGCGATCCTGGCAACCGAACTCGAGAAAGGCACGAATCTTTATGTCGAAGGAACGTTTGACCAACGGCCCTACGTCGGTCAGGACCAATACAAGCGCTATATCTACGAAGTCAGTGTGCACAAGTTTTTTGTCATTGGCGGGGTTGCGCACGATCCACCCACGTCGCCACAAGCACACGCAAAATTCACTGACGAGGTCATGACCGATGGAGCTCCCGTTCTTGAATCTGCCGAAAGTTCGGACACCTGGCTCCTATGAATTTCGCCAACGACTTCGTCGCGCCGTTTTATGGGCTTGCCTACTGTCGACTCCGCTCTTCCTGGGGCTCGTTGCAGGCTGGGCCTTTGGCGTCCGTATTAACTTCACGCCGTCCCTGCCACGGGGTTTTTACATCGTCAGCCATTCTCCCAGTGCAGATCTCGCGGAGTTTTGCCCCCAAGGTTCGGCTGCATCCCTGTCCTTCAGCCGACGCTACCGTACCCTCGGAGCTTGTCCCGATGGCGGCGCTCCACTTCTCAAACCGGTCGTCGCTCATCCCGGCGACACGGTCCAGGTGAATGCCGATGGAATCCGAATCAATGGAAAACTACTCCCGAATAGTGCAGGACGATTCCGCGACCATCAGCAGCGTCCCCTCGACCCCTGGCCTTACGGGGTCTACGAAGTTCAACCCGGAACCATATGGGTCATCTCCACGTTCAACCCCTATAGCTTCGACAGCCGCTATTACGGCCCTATTCCAGACTCATCGATTCGACACTATCTCCGCCCGCTTTGGACCTTTACTACGGAAGTTCCTCGGGAATAGATATGCGATTCTCATCGCTGCCGGATTTGCAGCGGCGATCGCATGGAACGGAACGTTCGCAACAATTCCGCTCTCGCTCATTGCTCCACTGCTTGTCTACCAAGCAAAGTCCAGATGGCAGGCGTATGCCTTGATGTTCTGTTATTACGCGGTGGCAGGTGCGCCGCTAATCCGTGGTGCGCGCGCATTTTTCGGAGACCAAGGCACGCCGCTCATTGGCGTGTTTCTCTGCATCGCTGCAGCGCTGCTGTTGGCCTTGCCGTGGGGTTTGTTTTTCAGCCGGTCCCGAAAAATCGCGATGTGGCTCGTACCGATGTGCGTTCTGTTCGCGGCGATTCCACCCTTTGGGATCATCGGGTGGGCTTCGCCACTGCTCTCCGCGGGAGTTTTATTCCCAGGAACGGGATGGTTCGGTTTGGCGTTCGTCGTCATTTTCCTGAGTCTCTTCCGGCTTCGGCCCGGATGGAGCGTTGTGGTCCTAGTTCTCTGTTCTCTGGTCGCTCATATTTGCTATACGGAGCCGCTGCCACCAGAAGGGTGGGCGGCAATCGACACACACTACGGAGGCGCAGGGCAAGGCGAGCCTAATTTCACAACGGAATTCACCACTCACCAATCGATTCAGGAAACGATCCTCAAGTCGAAAGCCGTCGTCCTGCTTTTCCCGGAACATCTCGTCTCGCATTGGAATGAGGCGACCGATGCCTTTTGGGTGAGCACGCTCACAACCGCTGCCGCGCAACATCGGACAGTCTTGATTGGCGCCGGCATTAGCATGCCAGCTACTACCAGGAATCCATTCGGTCAGAATCGTTTCCAGAATGTTCTGCTTGCACGTGGGCAGGAAAACGATAAGGCTTATCAGGAACGTATTCCCATTCCGATCGGTATGTGGAAACCGTTCGGAACGGATGGTGTTCCGCTCAATTTATTGGGGCGCGGAACGATTCTCGTGCGCGACCAAAAGGCCGCCGTACTTATCTGCTACGAACAGCTGCTCGTATGGCCTTTCTTATCTTCCGCTCTCGAACATCCCACAATTCTTCTGACCAGTTCGAACGACTATTGGGCACGAAACACTCGCATCCCGGAAATTCAGAGATCGAGTGCGAAGAGCTGGGTTCGACTTTTTCATCTTCCCATGCTGTCAGCCACTAACTTCTGATGCGAATTTCAAAAATCATTGCTGCTGTGCTGCTTATCCTCGCGAGTATAAATTGTTCCGCGCAAACACCGACCTCGAACGCGAACACGAAACTCTCGATCACGGCGTTCGAGAGTCTGGCGCGATCATGCGCGGAGAATGTCCCGGTCAGTACCCTTGAAGCCATCGCTCGGACCGAGTCGGCGCTGCACCCTTACGCCCTTAGCATCAACCGCCCCCACCAGCTTGCCCGGCGGCAGGGGTGGAGTCGCGGCACGATCACGCTCGAACGGCAGCCCTCCTCACTTGCCGAGGCAATTGCATGGACTAAATGGCTTCTCGCTCAAGGTCTGACCGTCAGCATTGGTCTGTTGCAGGTAAACAGCGAGCACGCTGCGCTCTTGCATCTATCACCGGAACAACTGTTTGATCCCTGTACCAATCTTCATTCGGGCGCAGCCTTGCTGTCCGCCACTTACGCATCAACCGCTCGCATCCATGGCGAGGGATTCGCCGCACTCGATTCCGCCCTTTCCTACTACAACACCGGATCTCCTACGGCGGGACTAGCGAACGGCTACGTACAGCAAGTCAAAACCCACGCAAAGCCTACAGAACGTCAACGTTGAATCTCTTTTTTGCCCGAATGAATTCCTTGCACATTCCCTTCTCCGCAAGAGGCTGCGCCCGGTCCCGCGCTTAGTCCGTCAAGGGTTTTCGCTTCGCTCCACTAAACGGACCAAGCCATCCGCCCTTGACGGCGCGCGCGCCCGTTCGCAAATCCCCGCTATGAAGGGAATTTGCTTCTTTTTTCGAGCAGCAAAACTGCTCGAAAACGGAAAAAAGGGGAAACTACAATGACGAATACAGACAATTATGAAACTTGGGCACAACTGCTTCACAGCGCGGTCCACACGCCGGGAAAACTGTTGGCGGCTTACACCGCTTTCCATAACTACTCATTTGGGAATGCCTTGCTCGCTTTTACGCAATGCCGCCGTCGTAACTTGGAGCCGGGACCACTCAATACCTATCGCGGTTGGTTTGATCTTAAACGCCAAGTGCGCAAAGGCGAAAAGGGCATCACCCTTTGCATGCCGATTCAGTACAAGAAGCACCTTCCGAACGATAACGAGCAAGAGGAAGCGAGCGAAGAAACAACGCATTCCACTTTCGGGTTTCGCGCTTATTGGTTTCTCTTGGCGCAAACGGATGGGGATGCAATAGAAACCGCACCGATTCCGGGATTTGACCTAGGCACTGCGCTCCGTACGTTGAACATCACGCGCACGGAATTTGATGAAATGAACGGCAACATTCAGGGATTTGCCATCGGACGAGAAATTGCCGTCAGTCCCATCGCAGCAATTCCGCACAAGACCACGTTTCATGAAATCGCGCATTGTGTTCTGGGCCACACCACAAGAGAAAAACTCGTGGACTCCGAAGCAACACCGATGAACCTCCGCGAAGTGGAAGCAGAAGCGGTTGCGCTCATCTGTTGCGAAACTCTCAGCCTCGATGGCGCGGAATACGCACGCGGCTATATCCAGCATTGGCTAAAAGGCGACAAAGAAATCCCAAATCACAACGCGGCCCGCATCTTCACTGCGGCGAATGCAATATTGAAAGCAGGCAATCCAGCGGCGAGAAGTCAGTAGGCTCCCCCTTTGCAAACTTCCAGATTTCCGACCCGTCGAAGAATCGCTAGGTCAAGGAACTGCCCGACCATCCCTCGCGTTTCCGAGGACTCCTTTACGCCTCGGATCATCGGCCTTACTTCCAGCCCAGCGATTTTGCTGAACTGCGAACGATGAGGAAGATCGTTGGTTGGGTCGGTGGCGATCGAAAATGACGACGAGTGGAAATTCAAGGACTTACGAGGAACGACTAGGAGTGCTAAGTCGTGCGCAGCGTCAAAGCGGTGACCGTGCAGCGCCTTGGCGAACTGTACGCGGCCAACGGGCAGGTTGGATTCATCTCCAACATGCGCGTGGACTCCCAACTGCTCGACGCCGGAACGCATCCGGTGAACGTACTGCAACAGCACTCGTAAGAGCTGCTGACAACCTAACCAATTCCAGGCCCGCTTCAGAAATGAGGGGGGCTTTCGCCTCAGGGAACCGTCGCCGAAAATTGACGGGAACCGCAATCGCCAAATCTGTTGCCTCGGTGGGCACGTGCGTCAGACGGCAAACTATGTAATGCTCTCGATTGCCGATGGCCGAACTTCCCAACGACCCTAAAGGTGCCTATCTGGAAGAGTGGGTGTCCGCGCATTTTGCTAGTCGCGGCTGCTACGTCGAAACGACCATCAAAGAGCTGAAACCAGACGAGATACTCGAGTTGGACGTTGTCTGGACTGACTACAGGAAGGACCCGGAGGAAAGGCATCCCGTAGAGGTGAAATCAGGGAAATGGTCGTTGCCTGATGTGTTCAAATTCTACGGTTGGACCCGATACCTCGATCTTGAGCCCGGTCAATTCGTCCACACGCAACCCTGCGATCATGATCCGGCTAGCCTGAGTCACGTGCAACAGAAGACCGGCATTAGCCTCATTCACATCGCTGCCGCGCAAAAGGCCGAAGAATATTTCGGCAGCCTTGGACTCCCGGAGCCGCCTTCGCCGCAGGTGACCCAGCTCTGGAGATTTTCGTTCTGGGCTCGCAGGCGGTTAGTAAAGTCTTTAGGGGTGGCAATTGACGATGACGTCTGCGCTGGCAGCGGCAAGGCAGCCAAGAAATACTTACGCCTGGTGAATGATGCGGTTTTTTTCATTCCAGACGTTAGAGATCGAATTGAAATACTTCTTAAAGCTCATTTCGATCACCAAATGCTTGGAAAAAGCGCGGCGTACGAGATCGAATCTAAGAAGGTAGAGTACGTCAACCCGCCCGACACAAAGACTTTTAGAAAAGCGTGGTTTGATGGCGCACACTTCCCGGTACAAGCGTGCATGTACGTCGAACATCGCGCACGCCTCTACATAATGAAGGCCCTCGTTGACTACTGGTTGGCGAGACAACGCGGGCGGCTCGCGGAACGAAAAAAGAATGTTGTGTTGCTCGGAGGGAAGGCTGTTGGCGGGCAACAAGTGGGTATCACGAACGCGATGGAAGCCGCTCTTGCAAAGTTGAGCGTCGCCAAGAGTTTCAGGCTCTTTCCTGTCTTATGGCAGGCACTTCTGTGGAACTGGGGCGGCTTCCTTCGTAGGGACCATCTCGACGAAGAATATGCCCTGCTTGCAGGAGAAACGGGAGTGCCGGTGAACGACATTCCTCTCGCGCTCACTGCCTTCGATGAAATTTTCCCCATATATCGCGGCTGGTTCCGAGACGTAGACGAACGCAGGGTTCTGATCCTCATGCCTGCCGTTCTGCGCGGGATCGGTGCCCACCGACGCAGGATCATGCGAGGAGTCGAGCACTTCAAAGACCTGGATTGTGGAGAAGTTGCGCGGGCCAGCCTAGTGGCAGAAAATAATGCTCTCGCGAATCTGTTGGACTGCCTCGATCAAGAATTGGCGAAGTGAGTGCCCGACTTCGGCGCAGAATCTAAGAGCAGTTCCGTTTCTTCACAAATCTCGATCATACCAATCGTGTATTATCTTTGGAACGAACGGATGAATCTTGGCTTTGGTCTCATTCGCTTACCGAACTAAAGCGGTCCAAAGGAATGTCTAGATGAGGCCACCAGCTCCGCCAATAGTTGACGTCGGCATCTTAACAATTCGGGACGACGAATTCCGAGCTGTACTTCAGGTTTTTGCCGAGGGGCACGGCATCTACAAGGGCCGACACCGCGAATACACGCTGAGAACAGCGGACGCTGGTCAAGGCGTCCGTTATCGGCTTGCCATACTTCGCCAAATCGAACAAGGAAATGGAGAGGCTCAAGAGGCGGCGCGTGACTTCATTGACGACCTTCAACCCTCACTGCTGCTCGTTGTTGGTATCGCCGGAGGGCTGCCGTCGGACGATATCAGTCTTGGTGACGTTGTGTTGTCAACCCGCGTGTTGGATTTCAGCGTCGAAGCAAGGAAGTTTCAGGAAGAGACGACCTATAACGTGGGCGGCGGCCCGATATCCAAATCGATAGCAGCTGGCGTTGCGAACCTCAGCGCCCGTGAATCCGAGTTGGATGGCTGGTTCGATGATCTCCCGCCAAAACCGGCCGTCAACTTAGCCTCAGGGAAATTGTACGGTCCAATCTCTTGGCAGCGCCAAGTCCGTGACAAATTGATGGTGCACTTCGGTAGGAATGTGCCGGCCAGAGCGCCCAATTTTTCCGCTGGAGCTGTCGCCTCAAGTGACAGGCTTGTTAAAGACCCCAAGGTTCTCTTTCCTTGGATCACAACCGCCCGAGGTATTCTTGCGGTCGAGATGGAATCAGCCGGCGTACATCGCGCTACCCGGGACCGGACGCCGATGTTGTCGATCAGAGCGCTGAGTGACATCGTCGGATTCAGGCGACAAGACTCGTGGACCAAATATGCGTGCGCCTCAGCCGCAGCCTTCGCTCGCGCATACCTTCGGACTCGTCCTGTTCCTCTGCGGGTAGAGCTGCCAGCGGGAGAAGCACCTGCGCAAGTTCTGGAAAAGGCCGAAGAGGGATCAGTCGATCCGGCCTCCGATGTAGAAGAAGCCTTTGCTAATCTCATTCCGCTGCGACATTTTCCTGAAAGTCTATATGTCGCTCCGACAGTAAGCAAGACGACGAAACAGGCATGGTTTCTTCTAAGAAAAGACACTTCTGGCAGATCCACATCCAGAAAATCAAGCAAATCCAGTTCCGGTAAGCCGGGCGATTATATCCCCGGAGCGTGGAGCATTTACGAAAACAATCTTTACAGCCTTGTCGATCCTGAGCGCTCGCACCTAAAGACCATCATTGAAGTTGGCAGTGTGGAGCGATTCGACACGGAGGAGTGGGCGTTCTCCGACGACGAGAGCAGGCGGCGCCAGTTTATGTATCTACTGTATGCAGCGCTACGCGATGATCTCTGGGCGCATGGAGTTCGGTATCACAAGGAACAGGACGTTTACGCATTCATGGGGCGCCCAGAAGAACCGCCTCGACGGCTCAGGTACGGGAACCTCAAGCTGAGGAGCATCGCGACGATTGTGTCGCATTACGAAACCAAACCGAAGAGCGGAAAAACCTATAAATATTTGCGTCACGGCGCTTTCCAAGGTCGCTTTCGCTTTCTGGGAGGCCAATGGTACTTGGAGATCACGCCGACTTATCGCTTCACTCGAGATGGCAAAAACCTCGATCGATTTCACGAGGATCGGCTCTCAGGAATCAAACGGCTTGAGCGGAACCGTTCGGTGCTAAGTCAATTGCTGGTCTGGCAGGCAATTCTACGAGCACCTTGGACGCGAGCAGATCGACCGCGACTACTTGAGTTTGCACCGCTAGTCTCGTTTCAATTCTCATCCGGAATAGATGAGAGTTCATTGACGGCACTCGACGCTCCTCCGATCGTTCCCTCGCGAGACAAGGAGCTTCAAGGATGAAACTGCAAATTATTGAGGAACCCGAACTCGCGTTTCATCAAAATAACGTTCATGTGGATATTCGGGCCGGCCTTTTGGCATTTGGCGCGTTCGACAAAGGCAGCACCTCGGTTCCGACGCCGATTCGAATTGGTGTGATCGGAACGACCGCTACCGTCGATGGGGTCCGCGACTGGTTGGAAAATTGTAAGCACGGCGTTGCTTCGGAAGAACAGAAACTGAAAGCACTTCGACCATCTTTTCCGGGTATGACGAACCAGGTATTTGGAACGTCGCTCGAATTGTCGGACGCTGCGACACGTACGATCACACGCCACGAGCTGACTTCCGCGCTCGCTGCGACCGAACCCTTGCCGCATATCGTTGGCGTGTTCATGGATCATGCTCGCGACCTTGCCGGAAAGAGCGGTCTTCACGTACTGGTTGTGGCACCGCCGCCGGAAGTCTTCGCCTTGGGAGATTTGCCTCGAAGCCCCGCGGTCGATCCACCAATCGACGAGTTGCAGGAGCCGGCGCCCGAGCAGGAGGCCCCGCCAATCTCGGCGCTGAATTTTCACGATCTATTCAAGGCCCAAGCAATCGAGCTACAGCTGCCATGTCAGTTATCGCGTCCCGACACTTACGGTTCCGTGCCTTTGAACCGCGTAAAGGCTAGGCGTTTGCAAGACAAGGCCACGACAGCGTGGAATTTTCACACGGCGCTCTACTACAAGGCTGGCGGTGTGCCGTGGCGTCTCGCTCGACAGCCCGCGGTTTTAACCACCTGTTACGTAGGCGTGAGCTTTTTTCGAAGCGTTGACGGCGAAAGGTTGATGACGAGCGTCGCCCAGGTATTCGATGAGCGCGGTGAAGGATTGATCGTTCAGGGTGGAAGCGCCAGTTACGATAAAGATGACCGCAGTCCCCATTTGTCAAAGGATGATGCGCAGGAGTTGCTTGCAAACGGTTTGGCGACATATCGACGTGAGCACAAGACGATGCCGGCGAGGGTCGTCATGCACAAGACCTCTAGCTTTAATGCGGATGAAAAGAAGGGGTTCAAACTTGCAGCGGACAGTGAAAAGCTAGAGGTTCTTGACCTCGTAAGTGTGCGGCGATCAGGAGCACGCGTATTACGCGCCGGAGATTCGCCGATGGTCAGGGGTACAGCGATGTTATTTGACGACAAATCGGGGATTGTGTATTTGAAGGGAACGGTTCCTTATTTCCGAGTGTACCCAGGAGCCTACATTCCCCGTGCGCTTGAATTCGCCCGGGAGGATGGCGAGTCTAGCGCCTACGACATAGCTCGAGAGCTCGTTGGTCTGTCGAAGCTCAATTTCAACAATACCCAGTTTGATTCAGGCGATCCGATAACAGTCCGAGCTGCTCGGCGCGTGGGGGACATCTTGAAGCATGTCCCGGGCGGGAAAAGAGTTAATTCTCGCTTTAGATACTTCACGTGAGCGCTGTGCAAACTGCTGGATTGGTTTTGCGGAGTTTACGACTTGGCGGCAGCTTTCTCCTTCGCGAGCTTGGCGTCAGCCAGCTTTGCTTTCCGCGCTTGCCGCATACGCCACTTCTTGGCCGTCATGCTGTTGGCCGGAAGCATGTGGCCGTCCCGCTTTTCCAAGTTGAGGAAAAGTACGCCATCATCCAGTCCAACGAATATGTAGCGAGTATACTTTTTGTCGAGACAGGATTAGGCAGTCGCACTCGACTGCATGGTTGCCTTTGAACTTGCGGATCAGTTTGTATATCGTGGCTTGGTTTATTTCCTTCTTGGCCTTCTTCGTCTTGCTCGGCATGTTATGTCCTAGGACGCTAGTTGCGTCGTAGGACCAACGTCACCAAAAGCTCAAGACAGGACAACGGGCTGCACCCCGAAAACTAGCGGGCTAAATGGCCCACGGGCCGCGTGCCAGATCCCGCGTCATCGGCTTATAATCCAACTTAATATGAGCCGCCGTGAACGTCGCGAAGTGCCGGATTACCTCAAAAAAGATGGTGCGCCTCTTGGAATGGAGGAAGTCACACTTAATGACTGGGCTCCCGCACTTATCAACAATCTTTCTTACGACGCCCAACTCACAGCCATTCGCATCCTGCTTTATCGACTCCGCGAGCACGACAAAAAGCTTGACGCCGAAATCAAGCAAGTGCATGAGTACAAAGGGCCCCACAATGATCGTGCAGTCGATGAGTGGGTTGACCTTATGCACGGCTCCATCTACCAAGGAGCTGCTCATAGCATGGCGGCGGTTGGTATGCTTGCGCCCTTCATCGAGTCAGTTTTCTGCGGAGGCTTCGAGACCATACGCGAAGAATTCTTTGAGGATGATAGTCCGTACGATGCGCACCCGCATGCACGTTGGCAGAACGCGACAAAGTCCCAATGGGACTGCCGCTTTGTTCACGAGCGAGGCAAGCCGAGGAAAAGCCTGGTCGAGGGGATCTTTCAATTGGCCGAGGCTGTAGGTTTACACTCTTATCTTCCTCCGGATTTGAGGCCGATGATGGAAGCATTGTTCGCCTATCGCGACAAGATGTTCCATTCCGGATTCGAGTGGCCCCCTGAAGAACGCGCTGCGTTCAAGAGGTATATTGTCGATAAAAATTGGCCTTCAGATTGGTTTGCTGAAGCCACGCACGGCGGAGAGCCATGGATTTTCTACCTCACGGATGTGTTCGTTGACCACTGCATAGACTTGATAGGAAAAATCGTCCATAGCCTAGGAATCTATGTGGAAGCTGAATTGAAGGCAGAACGTTTGTAGTTCAGGAAGCCGGATTTGGTTAGCACACCGGACTCATTCGTCCATACTGAAACCTACTGATTGGAACAGGCGGCAGAGCTGCAACGTCGCATAAACACTGGCGATTTGAAGAAGCACTGTATTTTCGATCCCCACCGCCCCTACCAACCATCCCATTTGCTCAGAATGACTTAGCAGGTTAGCGGGGCGGCAAAAGGCGGCATGAGCCTCAAGGGTGGCACCGCTGGCTCTTTGCGTGAAAATCTGAAGTGGCGGAACTTCAGTGAAACTGTGAGGGGCAAGACCGTTTTCTCTTCACTGTGGAATTCTCGGACAGAAGTGAGAAATCTACGGACTCGCAATCACCACAAAGGGGAGAGCGTAGATCTCCATCAGATGGTTCTCGGTGACGCTCAGCAATTCTAGTTGGTCAGGCGTTGCGCGGGCTTTGGAAAGCCCGGGTTGCACGATATGGATCGTGAGCTTCACCAGGCACAGATGGCTCATTTCGCGGATCGTCTGAAGCATTTCCTTATCGCCTAACTCATATCTGGTTGGAAGACCCGCATCCTCGCGATTCGCTTCTCGGCGCAGCAGATGCGTGAACAGATCG
>Ga0302325_10031772_pt1 | contig 10853 bp, 7 predicted proteins | sample Palsa_T0_2_FD_201948 | JGI IMG/M metagenome (GOLD analysis project Ga0302325, IMG submission 201948) | Peat permafrost microbial communities from Stordalen Mire near Abisko, Sweden - Palsa_T0_2 | ecosystem: Environmental > Terrestrial > Soil > Palsa > Peat permafrost | place: Sweden: Abisko... | reverse complement strand
CGAATCCGGCTGGGGCTGCACGTATTTCGCAGCTTGGTCCCTCCACCCAGAACGCCGACCGCGCCGACACGCCTGCCTACGACTGCTGCTTACTTTTTGCTCCGGTCGTCCTGGCCCGGGCGGGCCGACGGCCGCATTGCGCCATCTGCACAGGAGGGTGGATCACTCCCATGAAAGGAAGCGGCATGCGGTCCCGCCGCATTTTGCGAAGGGTGATTTCCACTGTGTCCGCGAGCGTGTAGCGATCCAGGATGTTCGCAATCGTGTTGCGCACATCGAGCATGAGCATATGCAGGCCACAGTGAGCTTCGTCCGGACAGGTGCAGGGCTCGTAAGCCGTCTGGCTGACGCAGGCGATGGGTGCAAGCGGGCCATCGATCAACCGGATGACATTGCCAAAGCGGATTCGGTTGGCGGGCATCTTTAGAAAGTAGCCGCCGTACCTTCCGCGCTTGCTATCCACGTAACCGGCCTCCTTTAGCTGGGTGAGAATTTGCTCGAGAAACTTAATCGGAAGACGCTCTTGCTCGGCCAGTTCATTGATCCGGATCAACTCGCGGCCCAGTTCCTTCGCGATGCCGATATCGATCAAGGCGCGTAAGGCATACTCGCCACGTTTGGAAATCTTCATGGTTCATATGAACCACTCGCGCCCCTAAGCGCCATCAGATGAAGAAAACTTAATGTAATCTTCATGGAATCCTAATTTTTATGGGGCACGTTTACTTCACTGGCGATGCGAATCCTGCTGATTGAAGATGACGAGAAGGTGGCCAGAGCCGTTTCCACGGGTCTGCAGGCCGAACATTTTGCCGTGGACCGCGCCAGCGATGGCCTCGTAGGCCTCGATACCGCCCGGCTCGGCCCGTACGACCTGATCATCCTCGACCTGATGCTCCCCGGCCTCAGCGGCGCGGAGTTGCTCACCCGCCTGCGCAAGGTCAACTCCGACGTGCCCATCCTCATCCTCACCGCCCGGGACGCGGTGTCGGACAAGATCGCCAACTTCGAGGCGGGCGCCGACGATTATCTGACCAAACCTTTCGCCTTCGCGGAACTCGTCGTGCGAGTCAAGGCGCTCCTGCGTCGCGGCACGACCAAGCGCGCCAATACCATCCGCATCGCCGATCTGGAAATCGACTGCGTTCACCATCAGGTCCGCCGCAACGGCGCCGGCATCAAGCTGACCTCGAAGGAGTATTCGCTCCTTGAATACTTGGCGGCCAACGCCGGGCGGGTCCTCTCCCGCTCGATGATCGTTGATCATGTGTGGGATCAAAGCTTCGAGGGATTGACCAATATCGTGGACGTGTATGTGCGCCAGCTCCGCACAAAGATCGACGAGCCCTTTGCGCAGCAGCTCATCCGCACGGTTCGCGGCCAGGGATATTATCTGAGCGAAAAGGAACTATGAACAGCCGGTCGATTACCTTTCGGCTCGTTGCCTGGCATGCGGGGATATCGCTGCTCGTCTGCGTGGGATTTGGCTTATACACCTACTTCGGGTTGAGTTACTTTCTGCAACTCGCGCAGACGGACACCCTGCAACGCCGCGCCCGCGAGGTTGCAGCCATCCTCGCCGCCCACGTGGGACGCGAGGGCGAGCCCTTCACGATCGACCTCATCAAGACCAGCTACGCGCCGGAGAACAACGACCGCTTCATCCGCATCCTTAGGCCCGACGGTTCGCTGCTCTACGTCTCGGGCGCGCCCACGGATAAAGCCTTCGATCCTGCCGCCGTACCCCTGTCGCCGCCGACCGCTCAGGACAATATGAGCCGCCCGATGATGGTTGGCAATCTTGTGCTGGTGCAAACGTCCGCGGTCGTCAACGGGCGCCGTTACCTCGTGGACTGCGGCGGCTCCAAGCTTCCAGACGACCGGGTGCTCCGTGGCTTTCTCGTGATGCTCAGTTTTGGCGTGCCGGTCATTCTACTGGTCGTTGTTACCGGCGGCGCAGTGCTGGTGCGCCAGGCCTTCAGGCCGGTCCGCCGGATCATCGATGGCGCGAAGGCAATCACCTCCTCCAATCTCGGGCAGCGGCTTCCCGTAACTCAAACCTCCGATGAACTCGAGCATCTCTCCGTGGTCCTCAACCAGATGATCGGCCGGCTGGAAGACGCCTTCCAGCATTCGCAGCGCTTCTCCGCAGACGCCTCGCACGAGCTGCGCACGCCATTGACCATCATGCGTATCGAACTCGAGAGCATCAGCCAGGAGGCGGTTCTCGACAGGGCTACGCGTGAAAAGATCGGCAGCATCCTCGAGGAGACCGAGCGCATGGGTAAGATGGTCGAAGGCCTTCTCGCCATCTCGCGCCTGGAGACGGGCGAGGCGGTCATCAACGTCACCCGGTTTGATCTGTCCGCCCTGGTTGCCGCAACCGCCGACCAGATCGCCCTGCTGGCGGAAGAGAAGGGCGTCACCATCCGCTGCCAGGCGGCCGAGCCGGTTGAAGTGACCGGCGACCGATTCCGCATCCAGCAAGTCATTGTCAATTTATTGGATAACGCCATCAAGTACACGCCCGCCGGAGGCGTCATTCTGCTGGAGACCCGCCCCGTGGGCGCCGAGGCCGTTCTGGAAGTCATCGACGACGGTCCGGGCATTCCGCCGGAGGCGCTGCCGCATGTCTTCGAGCGTTTCTTCCGCGCCGATTCCGTCCGCACTCACAGCGTCAATGGCGCCGGCCTTGGCCTCTCCCTGGTTTGCTCAATTTGCCAGGCCCACGGCGGCACTGTCCAGGCCGCCAATCGGCCGGAAGGCGGATGCCGGATTACCGTGCGCCTGCCGCTGGCGCCATCGCTCTCGCGGCATCACTCCGTTTGCAGGCCGGCGGACGTTGTACACCCAGGCCCCGGCATCGACGGCTGCCGACTTTCCCGCCGGGTTGAAAACTGAAACTCAAGAATGGAAACCGAAAATCTGAAACGAATTCCATTGGAGGCCCCGACGCGCGAACGAACCGTCCTCCCCACCGGGCGGCGCCCGCGTCGCAATGCCAGGCTGCTGTTATTGGCCGTTCTGCTGATCGTCGGGGCAGCCCTCGTCTTCATCGTAATGCGACTGGCGGGAAGCAATCCCCAGGCTGCCGCGCAAACTGTTCCCTCGGTGGCCGTGGCCAGGGTGGTCCGTCAGGATGTTTACAATGAAGTGCCGATTCCAGCCGAGTTCCGGCCCTACGTGGAAGCGGAATTGCATGCCATGGTTACCGGCTACGTGGATCAGATGAACGTGGACTTCGGCGATCAGGTCAAGCAAGGCGAAGTCCTGGCAACCATCGAGGTGCCGGAATTGTTCGATCAGCTCCAGAACGCCGTCGCCTCCCAGCAGCAGGCGGACGCGGATTATGGCAATGAGCACCTCCTTTATACCCGCTTGCTGGAGGTCAATGAGCAGCACCCGAAACTGGTCGCCCAGCAGGATATCGACACCGCCCGCTCGAAGGACGCCAGCAGCGCCGCCGCGCTGGCCGCCGCCAAGGCCAACGTCGAAAAATACCAGACGCTCGTGAATTACACGAAGATCATTGCCCCCTTCGATGGGGTGATCACGAAGCGCTCCGCCGATCCTGGCGCGCTCGTCCAGGCCGGCACCAGTTCCGACAATTCCATGGCCCTGGTCCGCATTTCGGACAATTACCACCTGCGCCTGGATTTTCCTGTTTCCGTCGAATACGTGAAGGACGTGCATCTGGGCGACCCGGTAACCGTGCGGGTCGATTCACTCGGCGGCAAGTTATTCACGGGTAAGATCACCCGCTTTTCGGACGAGGTGAACGATGAAACCCGGACGATGACCACCGAACTCGAATTGGATAATCTCAATCTGGAGATTGTGCCTGGGATGTATGCCGTGGTGCAGTTCAAATTCGAACAGCATCCGAACGCGCTGACCGTTCCCACCGAGGCGGTCAGCGATCCCAAGGATCCGGTCATCTACGTCATCAACGCCGGCCACGAGATCGAAGCCCGGCCGGTGAAGCTCGGCGTGGAAATGCCCGACAAGTGGGAGGTGACCGACGGCCTCCAGGAGGGGGAATTGGTAATGATCGGCAACCGCTCACAGGTGCATCCCGGCCAAAAGGTGGAACCGAAACTCGTGACCCAGCCAGCCAATCCGTGAACCCCGCTCCGTACAGATTGTTGAAGAGCGCCCTTTTTCACAAACACTCCAATGAACTCAAACCCCTCAATCCTTTCCGCTTCACAACTGCACGCCTTGCGGTCGCTCGATTCCTGCGTCGTGGCAAATGCCATCGAAACATTTCACAACCGGCTCCGCAACGAGGGCTTTGCCGATGGCAGCGTGCACTGCCTCTTCCCGGAACTCGATCCCATGGTCGGCTATGCCGCCACCATCAAGGTTCGCGGCTCCGCGCCGCCGATGACGGGCGGCATTTACTCCGACCGCACCGATTGGTGGGATTACCTCCTTTCCCTGCCCTCCCCGCGCGTATTGGTCGTGCAGGATTTGGAAACACGGATCGGCCTCGGCTCCTTCCTGGGTGAGGTGCATATGAATATCGTCAAAGCCCTCGGCTGTGTCGGCGCGATGACGAACGGTTCGGTGCGGGATCTCCCGCGCGCGCGCGGGCTGGGCCTTCAGTTATTCAGCGGCAGCATTGCCGTATCCCACGCCTATGTTCACATCATTGAATTCGGCACGCCGGTCGAAATCGCCGGGCTGAAGATCAAGTCCGGCGATTTGCTGCACGGCGACCTGCACGGTTTCCAGACGGTGCCCCTCGATCACGCCGGGGAAATTCCGGCGATCGCCGCGCGCATCAAGGCGAAGGAAAGGCCGATCATCGAGCTATGCCAATCCGCAGACTTCTCGCTCGAAAAACTGCGCGCCGCCGTCGCGGGCTAAGTTTTTTTCACTAATAAGATAGATGTCGCGATTTGCCATACGTTATCCCTATCTGATCGTAGTGATCTGCCTGATGATCTGTGTCGTCGGGGTGACGAGCCTGGTCCGGATGCCGGTGGATTTGTTTCCGCCAATCAACATTCCCGTGGTCGTTGTCGCCACATTTTATTCCGGGATGCCGCCGGAGCAGATCGAAAGCGACATCACCGGCCAATTCGAGCGCATGTTCACGCTGGCGTCTGGCATCGACCACATGGAGTCGCGTTCCCTTACCGGCGTGAGCTTGATCAAGGTTTACTTTCAGCCGGGGTCGAATCCCGATTCGGATGTCACCAGCGTCGCCAACCTGGCAATGGCCAGCCTGCGCTATCTGCCGCCGGGCACGCTGCCGCCCATCGTGATGCAGTTTGACGCCTCCAGCCTGCCGGTGTGTCTTGTCACGCTGAAAGGCGAGGGGTTGAGCGAGGCGCAGTTGCGCGACCTGGGCCAGTTCACCATCCGCAACCAGATGGCCGGCGTGCCGGGCGCCTCGGAGCCGCCGGCCTTCGGCGGCCGATATCGGCAGATCATGATATATGTCGATCCTCAGAAGCTGGAGGCGCACGGCCTGAGCGTCATGGACGTGGTGAACAACGTGAATGAAGCCAATCTCATTCTGCCGGCGGGCGACGTTAAAATCGGGCCGTATGATTACAACGTGTACGCCAACAGCCAGATCAACGCCATGAAGGACATCAATATGCTGCCGCTCAAAACGGTGGGCGAGGCGTCGGTGCTGGTGGCGGATGTAGGCAAGGCCCAGGATGCTTCGCAAATCCAGGTCAACAAGGTGCGCGTCAATGGCCAGGCATCGGTGTATCTGCCGGTGCTCAAGCAGGGCGGCAACGCCAACACGATCGCGGTCGTCGATGGCGTCAAAAAGGTCGTCGCCAACCTGCTCGACGTGCCCAAGCAACTGGTCACCGAGGTGGTCTTCGATCAATCCGTCTTCGTGAAGACGGCAATCGACAACCTGATCCATGAAGGAGCCATTGGCATGATCCTCACGGGGCTCATGATTTTGATTTTCCTGGGCAGCCCGCGGGCCACGCTGGCGGTATTTCTATCCATCCCGCTTTCAGCGCTCGCCGCCTTCATTATGCTCGGGATGGGCGGGAGCGGCGTGAACACAATGATCCTGGGAGGTCTGGCGCTGGCGTTCTCGCGCCTTATCGATAACTCGGTGGTGGTTTTGGAAAACATCTTCCGCCATCTCGAGTTGGGCGAATCCCCCGTGGTTGCCGCCGAACGCGGCGGCGAGGAAGTCTCATTGCCTGTCCTCGCGGCCACGCTGGCCACGGCGGTCGTCTTTTTTCCGGTCACCTTTCTCTATGGAGTCAGCCAGTTCCTCTTTTCCGCCCTGGCGCTCTCGGTCGTGTTGTCCTTATTTGCCTCTTACTTCGTGGCGATGACGGTGGTGCCGCTGTTTTGCGCGAACTTGATCAAAGGCCATCAAGGGCTTGATGTCGGGGCGGACGCGCAGCTCGCCCCTGGCTACGAGGCGGGCCGCCAGGGGTGGGGCGCGCGCTTCAATGCCTGGTTCAACCGCGGCTTCAACGGGATGCTCGATCGCTTCGAAGCCCTGCTGGCCCCATGCCTGCTGCATCCGCTGGTCACCGTACTCGCCATTTCGGGCTTCTGCGTGCTCAGCCTGTTGCTCTATCCGTTGATCGGTAAAGCCTATTTCCCGCGCACGGACCCCGGGCAATTCGTCATCGATGTCAAGGCGCCGTCGGGCACGCGCATCGAACTGACGGACCAGCTCGTGGGCCAGGTCGAACAGATCGTTCACGAAGAGGTTCCCCAGAGCGATCTGAAGATCATTGTCTCCAACATCGGCATCACGCCCGGCTTCTCTTCCATCCTTACGCCCAACTCCGCGCCGCACACCGCCTTTGTGCAGGTGGGCCTCAACGAAGGCCACAAGCTCTCGAGCTTTGCTTACATGGACCTTGTGCGCGCCCGGCTGCGGCGGGACTTGCCGCAAGTGAGCGCCTATCTTCAGACCGGCGGCCTGGTGGATGCAATTCTCAACCAGGGAGTGCCGGCGCCGCTGGACATTCAGATCGGCGGCAACGACCTGGACAGCGACCATGCGATCGCCGCCCAGATCGCGAAGCAGGCGCGCGCGCTGCCGGGTGTAAGCGACGTGCTGGTGCCCCAGGACGTGGATTATCCCTCGCTGAAAGTGGACATTGACCGCGAGCGGGCAAGCGAATTGGGCCTTTCAGCCAAGGAACTGGTGGACAGCCTGATTACCGCGCTGAGTTCCAATGGCATGATTGCGCCCAGCTATTGGATTGATCCCCAGACGGGCAATAACTATCTGCTGACTGTGCAGTACCCGGAAAACCAGGTCAAAAGCATCGCCAGCCTCGGCGCCATGCCCTTGCGAGCGGAAAAGCTCAAGGAACCGACCCGGCTCGATTCGGTAGTCCATATCTCGCACATTCTGACTCCCACCGAGGTCGATCACTATCAGATACGGCGGACGGTGGACGTGTATGTTGCACCGGCCGGGGAGGACCTGAGTAAGGTCTATGCCGGCGTGCAAAAGATCGTGGACCAAACGCACCTGCCTCAAAACACGACCATTGCGATACGGGGCTCGGTGCAGGCTATGCGTTCCTCCTTCAGTTCATTCGGCATGGGTCTCATCCTGGCTATCGTCCTTGTGTACCTGATCCTCGTCGCGCAGTTCCGCTCGTTCATGGACCCGTTCCTGATCCTGCTGGCCGTGCCGCCGGGACTTGCCGGCGTGCTGATCATGCTGGCCGTGTCGGGCACCACACTCAACATCATGTCCCTGATGGGCGTGGTGATGCTCGTGGGCATCGTGGCTTCCAACAGCATCCTGATCGTCGAGTTCACCCACCGGCTTCTCGCCGAAGGCACGCCGTTGCGCCAGGCGGTCAGCCAGGCGGCCCGGGTCCGTCTGCGCCCGGTATTGATGACCTCCCTCGCCACGCTCATCGGACTCATCCCGCTGGCGCTCAAACTTGGAGAAGGCAGCGAATCCTACGCTCCGCTGGCGCGCTCGATCATTGGCGGACTGGCGGTGAGCGTAATATTGACGGTCTTCATCGTCCCCGCCTCCTTTCTGCTCGTTTACCAACGGCGCGAGCCGCGCGAGCCGCGCAAGACCGGGCCGGCGTATTCCCCCGGACCGGAGCTCGAGCCGGGCGGAGCCGCATGAAAGCGCGAAAACGTCTGACGCCTCATCGAATGACGCGCGGCCTTTTTTACCTGCTCCTTTTCCTCGCCTCCGCTGCAACCAGCAGCCTGCGGGCGGAAGATGCAAGACCTCGCCACGACGGAGCGCCAGTCGTGTGGCCCGTATCGGCGCCGGCTGACCTCGGGGTCCTATTGCCCGCGCTGCCGGCAGAACTCACATTGCGGCAGGCCGAGGACTACGCGCTCGCCCACCAGCCCGCGCTCGCCGCCAGCCGCTTGCGAGCCGAAGCGGAAACGCAACGCGTTTACGAAGCCCGGTCGCAGTTTTTTCCGCAAATCCAGGCCGACAGCGTTGCCGTGAAAGCTTCCGAAAACGACTCCCGCATGGCGGCCAATTCCGGAATCACCAATCCGACCATCCTGACCCGGCAATCGGACGGAGGGCTTCTGAGCCAGCTCATCACGGACTTTGGCCGCACTTACTTCCTGACGACCAGCGCGCGGTCGAACGCGCTCTCGGCGGCGGAACGCACCGAATTCGTGCGGCAGACCCTGCTCTTGCGCGTCGACCAGGCCTACTTTTCCGCCCAAGGCGCGCAGGCTTTGCTCGAAGTTGCCAACCAGACCGTTTCGACCAATCAATTATTGCTCGAGCGGGTCAAGGCGATGGCGGGCGCCAACCTGAAATCAAGCCTGGACGTGGACTTCCAACAGGTAACCACATCCCAGGCGCAACTCCTGCAGCTTCAGGCCCAGGCGCGCTTGCAGGAAGCCTTTGCCGAGTTTTCCGCCGCCCTCGGCCTCGGTGGCAAAGTTGATTTTACCCTCGCGCCGCTGGAACTCGACCCGGTGCCTCCGGACAAAGCCGGCCCGTTGATCGCCGAGGCTTGGGCGCACCGCCCGGATCTACTCTCCGCGCGTGCGGATCGTGACGCCGCCTTGCGATTCGCCAAGGCCGAGACCGCCGCGCATTACCCCGTCATCAGCGCCCAGGGTGGTCTGGGGGTCAATCCAGGCACCGTGGATAAAGACCTGCCGCCCACTTACGGCGCCATCGGCGTCAACGTGAGCGTGCCGGTATTCACCGGCGGCCTGCTGACCGCCCGTGCCCGTGAAGCCGCCCTGCGAGCCGAGGCGGCCCAGAAAGATCTGGCCGATGCCGAAACCGAGGCCGCTCGCGACGTTTACAACGCCTGGATCGAGGCCAGGACCGCCTACGACGCGATTGCGGTCAGCGAGCAGTTGCTCGAGAGCGCCCAGGAGGCCTTCAAACTGGCCCAAAGCCGGTACCGGGTCGGAGCGAGTTCCATCGTCGAACTGAGCCAGGCCGACCTTCAGGAAATCCAGGCGGAGATCACCGCGGCCACTTCGCGTTATGATTACCAGATGCGCCGCCGGGCGCTTGATTTCCAGATGGGCACGTTGAAATAGCGGGGCTTACCGCTGCGGATGCCGCGCTATCAGCCAGTTCGCCGGCGGTCGCGATCGCGCAAGTACCATGGCGAGCTGATCACCACCACACCCTCCCCACCATGGAGAAGGAGAAGGGCTTTCAATCCCGCCGCGACATTGTTGTGCAGAAGGTATTCCCACCACCGGGGTTCAACGAGCTCGGGGATGACGACGCCGATGAGGTGGTCGGGCTTTTCCTCTTTCTCCTTCTTCAGGAAATCCATGATCGGATCGAAGAACAGCCGGTAGGGAGAGTGGATAATCTCCAGCCGGGGAACTTTGGCGCCGGACTGGAGGGCCGGTTTCTCGACGCGCTCAGCCCATATCTTTCGCAGCGGCGCTTCATCGTCCAGAGGGGTGACGTGCAAGACGGTGATGTCACTCGATATGCCGACCGCCATGCGCAGCGCCCGCTCGCTGATCCGGTTCCAGCTTTCCATCGGAATGACCAGGGAGAGAGGGCGCACGTTCCACACTTGAAGGTCCAGGGCGGCTCCCACTTCGCGGGCGATTCGGCGGTAGTGCCGCTTGACTCCACTGAAGAGCGCCACAAGAGCCGGTATGATGACGATTACGACCCAGGCGCCTTCCCGAAACTTGGCGGCGACGATGATCGCCAGCGCGGCGCCCGTGGTAACCATGCCAACGCCATTGACCGCCATTGAAATGCGCGAGCCCACCCCCTTTTTCCGCTTCCAATGGGCGACCATTCCGGCCTGCGACATCGTAAATGCACAGAAGGCGCCGACCGCAAAGAGCGGAATGAGGCGATCGGTGACCCCTTTGAAAATCGTCAGAAGCAGGGCTGAAAAGACGAACAGGACGACGATGCCGGTGGAATAAACCAGGCGTCGTCCGAGCTGGGCAAAGCCGTATGGCAAAAAGCCGTCCGCCGCCAGAAGGCGGCAAACCCGCGGAAAATCCGCGAAACTCGTATTGGCGGAGAGGGTGAGCACCGCCAGCACGCTTGCGATCGTGATAAAATAGAGCGCGCCGCGACCCGCGATCGCGCTGGTCAGTTGCGAAAGAACGCTCTGATAGTTCGGTTGCTCCTCCGACATCGCCCCCACGTGATAGGCGCCGGAAAGATAAGCGATTCCGCCGAGCAGGACGCCAAGGATCACGACGATGATGGTGAGCGTGAGCCGCGCATTTTTTACACGGGGTTCCGCGAAGATCGGCACGGCATTACTCACTGCCTCAACCCCCGTCATGGCAGTGCAGCCGCTGGCGAAAGCGCGCAGGATGAGCCATACCGAGACACCCTCCATGGAATGCGCGAGGGGCGCGGGCGGAAGCACTGGATCAGGGTGGCC
>Ga0302325_10031771_pt1 | contig 10853 bp, 5 predicted proteins | sample Palsa_T0_2_FD_201948 | JGI IMG/M metagenome (GOLD analysis project Ga0302325, IMG submission 201948) | Peat permafrost microbial communities from Stordalen Mire near Abisko, Sweden - Palsa_T0_2 | ecosystem: Environmental > Terrestrial > Soil > Palsa > Peat permafrost | place: Sweden: Abisko... | reverse complement strand
CTCGCGCTCGGAGCCCCCGGGGCGAAGCTCGCCGCGGACGAGCCCGCCGGCGCGCTCGAGCTCGCGCAGCGCGGCCGAGGCGTCGATCCCGTAGCGGGCGCGCACCTCGGCGGTGGTGAACGGTCCGTGGGTGGCGGCGTAGCGCGCGAGCAGGCGCCCCAGAGCGTCGGGCACGTCCTCGAGGAAGGCGGCGGGCAGCCCGCCCGGGGGAGCCACTCCGAGCGCGTCGCGGTAGAGCCCGGCGTCGGCGGCGTCGATCCAGCGCTCCTCGCCGTGGAGGCGAACCTTGATCGCCCGGCGCTCTCTGGAGAGCTCCTCGAGCATCGGGCCGGCCTCGATGCCGTCGAGGACGCGGGCGCCCGCCTCGGCCGCCGTCAGGTCGCCGACGCGGCGCAGGACGTCGTGGAGGCCGTCCCGGTTCGCCGCCCGGGCCCGGTCGGAGAGATGCTGGAGGTCGTCCTCGACCTGGGCGAGCGCGTCGGCATCGATCAGGTCGCGGAGCTCCTCCTGGCCCAGGAGCTCGCGCAGGAGGTCGCGGTCGAGCGAGAGGGCGGCCGCGCGGCGCTCGGCGTTCGGGGTGTCGCCCTCGTACATGTAGGTGGCGACGTAGTCGAACAGGAGCGAGGAGGCGAAGGGCGAGGCCGTCGGCGTCTCGATCTCGACCATCGTGATTTCGCGACGGTGGAGCCTGGTCAGCAGGTCGGTGAGCCCGGGGAGGTCGAGGACGTCGCGCAGGCACTCGCGGAAGGTCTCGAGGATGATGGGAAACTCCCCGTGCTTGCGGGCGACCTCGAGCAGCGACTGGGCCTTGAGGCGCTGCTGCCACAGCGGCGTGCGCTTGCCCGGGCGGGCGCGGGGGATGAGCAGGGCGCGGGCGGCGTTCTCGCGGAAGCGCGCGCCGAACAGGGCCGAGGACGAGAGCTCGGCTACCACGCGGTCCTCGACCTCGTCGGGATCGATGAGCACGAGCTCGGCCCCCGGCGGCTCGTCGGCGTCGGGGAGGTGGATGATGATCCCGTCGTCGGACCAGATGGCGTCGGCTTCGAGCCCGAGCTCGTCGCGGATCTTGGCGCCCAGGGCCAGCCCCCACGCGGCATGGACGCGGCCGCCGAAGGGCGAGAGAACGCACAGCCGCCAGTCGCCGATCTCATCGCGGAAGCGCTCGACGACGATGGCCCGGTCGGAGGGCACGACGCGGGTCGCCGCCTGCTGCTCGCGCAGGAACTCGCTCAGGTTCCGCGCCGCGCGGGGGTCGAGGTCGTATTCGGCCTCGAGCAGCTCGGGGGGCTGGTCGACGGCCCAGCGCGAGAAGGCCCCGATCGCCTCGCCGAGCTCGCGCGGGCGCCCGACGCCGTCGCCCTTCCAGAAGGGCACCGCTCCGGGGAGCCCGGGGGCGGGGGTGACGATGACCCGGTCGCGCCCGATCTCCTCGATCCGCCAGGTAGTCGCTCCGAGCAGGAAGGTCTGGCCCGGGCGGGCCTCGTAGACCATCTCCTCGTCGAGCTCGCCGACGCGCCGGCCGTCGGGGAGGGTGACCGCGTACAGCCCGCGGTCGGGGATGGTGCCGGCGTTGGTGACCGCGAGCTGGCGAGCGCCGGGGCGCGCGCGCAGGGTCCCGGCCACCCGGTCCCAGATGATCCGGGGGCGGAGCTCGGCGAACTCGCTCGAGGGGTAGCGCCCGTCGAGCATGTCGAGGACGTTCTCGAGCTGGGAGCGCGGGAGCTCGGAGAAGGTGTAGGTGGCGGTGACGAGGGCGTGGAGGTCGTCGACGGAGATCGGATCCTCGCGCGCCGCGGCGATGGCCACCACCTGCTGGGCGAGGACGTCGAGCGGGTTGCGCGGCACCACCGTCGACTCGATCGCGCCCTCGCGCATGCGCCGGGCGATGACCGCGCACTCGAGCAGGTCGGCGCGGAACTTGGGGAAGATCCGCCCGCGGCTCACGTCCCCCACCGAGTGGCCGGCCCGGCCGATGCGCTGGAGGCCCCGGGCCACCGACTTGGGTGACTCGACCTGAATGACGAGGTCGACGGCGCCCATGTCGATCCCGAGCTCGAGCGAGGAGGTGGCGACCAGGCAGGGGAGCTCGCCGGCCTTGAGCATCTCCTCGACCACGACGCGCTCCTCGCGCGCGAGCGAGCCGTGGTGCGCGCGCGCGATCTCCTCACCCGCCATCTCGTTGAGGCGCAGGGCGAGGCGCTCGGCGCCGCGGCGGGCGTTGACGAAGAGGATGGTCGAACGGTGGGCGCGGACGAGCTCGAGGAGCTCCGGGTAGATCGCGGGCCAGATCGACCGGCGCGTGGCCTCGGTGCCGCCCTCCAGGGGGTCGAGAACCGGCGCGGGAGTGGCGTCGGGCTCGACCATCGACTCGACGGGGACGTGGATCTTCAGGTCGAGCGCCTTGCGCACGCCGGTGTCGACGATCTGGCAAGTCCGCCGGGGCCCGACCATGAAGCGCGCCACCTCCTCGAGCGGGCTCTGGGTCGCGCTCAGCCCGATGCGCTGGACGTCGCGCCCGGCATTGGCCGCGAGCCGTTCGAGGGTCAGGGCCAGGTGCGCGCCGCGCTTGGTCGAGGCCACGGCGTGGATCTCGTCGACGATGCACCACTCAGCGCCCGCGAGCATCTCCTGCGCGCGGCTCGTGAGCATGAGATAGAGCGACTCGGGGGTAGTGATGAGGATGTCGGGCGGCTCGCGGAGCATGGCCTGGCGCTCGCGCTGGGGCGTGTCGCCGGTGCGCAACGCGACCTTCAGATCGGCGCCGATCCCGCGCAGGGGAACGCGCAGGTTGCGTTCGATGTCGTAAGACAGCGCCTTGAGCGGGGAGACGTAGACCAACCGCGTGCGGCGCCCGCCGGGCTGCGGCGCTTCGGAGACGAGCCGGTCGATCGCCCACAGGAAGGCCGCGAGCGTCTTGCCCGACCCCGTGGGCGCCGAGATGAGGACATGCTCGCCGGTGGCGATGGCGGGCCAAGCCTGCGCCTGGGCGGGCGTGGGCTCGGCGAAGGCGGCCTCAAACCAGTCGCGCACTCGGGGCGAGAAGGCAGACAGCGGCATCGAGATCCAATGTAGCGGCCTATTCTTTGCCCTTGATGCGCGCACTCGTTGCCTCCCTCACACCCCCTCACGTCGAGCTCTCCGAGGTGCCTGATCCGAACCCGGAACGGCACCAGGCCCTCGTCGAGGTCAGGGCCTTCAGCCTCAATCGCGGCGAGTCCAAGCGCCTGGCCTCGATGGAGCCGGGGTCGGTCACCGGGTGGGACGTGGCCGGCGTGGTCCGGGCGCCGGCCGCCGACGGCAGCGGGCCGCCGGCTGGGGCCCGCGTGGTTGGGCTCGTGCCCGCGGGCGCGTGGGCCGAGCTCGCGGCCGTGAGCACCGACGTGCTCTCAGAGCTCCCCGATCACGTCAGCTTCGAGCAAGCGGCAACGCTCCCGGTCGCGGGCGTTACCGCCCTGCGCGCGCTCGAGGTCGGCGGCTTCGTCCTCGGAAAGCGCGTGCTCGTGACCGGCGCCAGCGGCGGCGTCGGGCGCTTCGCCATCCAGCTCGCCAAGCTCGCCGGCGCCCACGTCACGGCGCTCGCGCGGCGGACCGCGGGGCTGGCCGAGCTCGGGGCCGACGAGGTGATCAGCAAGCTCGAGCCCGAGGGTGCGAGCTTCGAGGCGATCCTCGACGCGGTGGGCGGTGAGACGCTCGGCGCGGCGATCGGCCGGATCGGGCCGGGTGGGACGATCGTCAGCTTCGCCGCCACCGCCGACGAGCCCGTCTCCTTCTCGACGCGGTCGCTCTACAGCCGCGCGCCCGGGGCCCGGCTCTACGGCCTGTACGTGTTCACCGAGCTGGCCAGGACTGGGACCGGGAGCAGCGACCTACGACGGCTCGCCGAGCTCGTCGCCGCCGGACGCCTCGACCCCCAGATCGACCTCGTCGCCTCGTGGACTGAGGCGGGAACGGCGGTCGAGGCACTCCTCGACCGCCGGGTTAATGGTAAGGCGGTCCTGACCGTCGGTTAATGTCGTGGGTCGGAAATTCGGATGCAGGATGCGGGATGGCTGGGCGTGGCTGGGTGGCGGCGGTGACCCAAGACGTACTGGTGGTACGGCGGGGTCACCGCCGCCGCCCAGGCGCGTCCAGACGCACGCAGACTGCGTGCGAATTTTCGACTCACGACACCTAATGCTTCTTGTGTTTCTTGGCCTTCGCTTTGCTCTTGAAGGTCACGGTCTTGGTCACGCTCGCGGTCTTGCTCCCCGCGGGCGTGATCGTCAGCTTGGCCGGGAGCTTGTGGAACTTCGCGAGCAGGCTCTTGCCGGACTTGCCCAGGGTGAGGGTGAGCGTCTTGGTCGTCCCCCCGGGGAGGCTGTAGCCCGCGTGAGCGAGCGTCACCGTCTTCTTGCTCTTCTTGGGCTTCTTCTTCGCGGCCGTGAGCTCGGTGACCTTCTTGCCGGTGAGGTGCTCGACCGTGGCGACCGCGGCGGTGCCCGCGCACGTCTGGGCGGCGGTGCCCGCGCAGGACACGGTGACGCTGACCTTTGATCCCTTGACCGACACCGCGCCGAGGGCCGCGCTTCCCGGCGGCGGAGCCGGGATCGTGACCGCCTGGCTCGTCGTCGCGGCGGGGTCGGGCGAGCACGCGCTGAGCAGCCCGGTGAACGGCCCTGCCTCGCCCGCGAAGTACGACGAGGCGAAGGTGCAGCCGGCGAGATCGACCGTGGTGAGGGTGACCGTGTAGGTACCGGGCTTGGCGTAGGTGTGGCTGACCGCCGTCCCCGTCGCGGTCGCGCCGTCGCCGAGGCTCCAGGCCTCGGCCGTGATCGGCTCGTCGGAATCGGTCGACGTGCTCGCGAACGCGCTCGGGTCGCCGGCCGCCTCCGGAGCCGAGGTGAAAGCTGCGACGGGCCCGGAGTCGGGCGCCACGGCGATCGCAGCGGGCGACTCGCCGCCGGCGACGGTCGGCGTCGCGGCGGGGGCGAGCATGCCGCCCGCACCGACCGTGTACTGCGATAGCGTCGAGGAATCGCTGCCGAAAGCCGAGTCGGCGACGTAGACGTACTGCCCGTCGGGCGAGAGAGCGATCCCGTTGGGCTCGTCACCGGTGGTGACCGTGGGGGTGGAGTCGGGGGTGAGCATCCCGCCGCTCCCGATCGTGTACTGCGAGACGCCGTCCGCTCCGGTCGACCCGAAGTTCGAGACGTAGACGTCCTGCCCGTTCGGTGACACCGCGACGTAGCCCGGTCCATCGCCGGCACCGACGGTGGGCGTCGAGTCGGGGGTGAGCATCCCGCCCGCCCCGACCGTGTACTGCGAGACGTCGTCCGAATCGGTGTTAGTGACGTACACGTACTCGCCGTTCGGAGATATCGCGACCTGGCTGGGCTCGTTGTCCGTATTGACGGTAGGAGTCGAGTCCGGGGTGAGCATCCCGCCCGCCCCGACCGTGTACTGCGACAGCCCCCCCGGCCCACTCGAATCGCCGTTGGCGACGTAGACATACTGCCCGTTGGGGGACATCGCCATCCCCTCGGGATTCTCGCCGGTGGCGACCGTGGGGATGGAATCGGGGGTGAGCATGCCCCCGCTCCCGATCGTGTACTGCGAAAGACCGAGACCGTCCGTTCCGGTCGAGCCGTAGTTGACAGCGTAGAGGTACAGCCCGTTCGGGCTCACCACTACCTCGGTGGGCTCGTCGCCGGCGTCGACCGTGGGCGTCGAGTCGGGGGTGAGGGCGCCGCCCGCGCCGACCGTGTACTGCGAGATGCCACCGGTAACGTCGACGTCGTCGTTGGCCACGTAGGCGTAGAGGCCGTTCGGGGAGACGACGACGCCATAGGGGGCACTGCCGGTGCTCACGGTCGTGGTCGAGTCGGGACTCAGCGACCCGCCCGTGCCGATCGTGTACTGCGTGAGCGAATCGTTGAAGAGGTTGGTCACGTAGACGCCCTCGCTCGCGCTCGCCGACGCGACCGACACGGCGCTCGCCAGCATCATTACCGTCATCCAGAACAGCGCCTTGGCGCGCATCGCAGTCTCACTCTCCCCGGTCAGTTAGTGGTGTTTCTTGTGCTTCTTGGCCTTCGCCTTGCTCTTGAAGGTCACGTTCTTGGTCGCGCTCGCAGTCTTGCTCCCCGCGGGCGTGATCGTCAGCTTGGCCGGGAGCTTATGGAACTTCACGAGCAGGGACTTGCCGGTCTTGCCCAGGGTGAAGGTGAGCCTCTTGGTCGTGCCCGCGCTCAGGCTGTAGCTCGCGTGGGCCAGCGTCACCGTCTTCTTGCTCTTCTTCGGCTTCTTCTTCTTCACGGCGCTGAGCTCGGTGACCTTCTTGCCGCTGAGGTGCTCGACCGTGACCAGGGCGGCCGTGCCCGCGCAGGTCTGGGCGGCGGTGCCGGTGCAGGACACCGTGACCGACACGCTCGACCCTTTGACCGAGACCTTGGCGAGGGCCGCGCTTCCGGGCGGTGGAGCGGGGATCGTGACCGTCTGGCTCATCGTCGCGGCGGGGTCGGGCGAGCACGCGCTGAGCAGCCCGGTGAACGGCCCAGCCTCGCCCGCGAAGTACGGCGAAGCGTAGGTGCAGCCGGCGAGATCGACGGTGGTGAGAGTGACCGTGTAGGCGCCGGGCTTGGCGTAGGTGTGACTGACCGCCGCTCCCGTCCCGGTCGTCCCGTCGCCGAAGCTCCAGGCCTCGGCCGTGATCGGCTCGTCGGTGTCGGTCGACATGCTCGCGAACGCGCTCGGGTCGCCGGCCGCTTGAGGGGCAGCCGTGAAGGCCGCGACGGGCCCGGAGTCGGGCGCGACAGCGATCGACGCGGGCGACTCGCCGCCGGCGACGGTCGGCGTCGCGTCGGGGGCGAGCATGCCGCCCGCCCCCACCGTGTACTGCGAGACCGTCGAGGTGTCGCTGCCGAAGGCCGAGTCGGGGACGTACAAGTACTGACCGTCGGGCGAGAGGGCGATCCCGTTGGGCTCATCACCGGTGGTGACCGTGGGGGTTGAGTCGGGGGTGAGCATCCCGCCCGCACCGATCGTGTACTGCGAGATGCCGTCGGCGCCGGAGGTCGACCCGAAGTTCGAGACGTACACGTCCTCCCCGTTCGGAGACACCGCGACGTCGGACGGTTCGTCGCCGGCGCCCACGGTGGGCGTCGAGTCGGGGGTGAGCATCCCGCCCGCCCCGACCGTGTACTGCGAGACGCCGGCGCCGTCCGTCCCGTTCGATCCGGAGTCAGCAACGTAGACGTAGTTCCCATTGGGAGATACCGCGATCTGCGCGGGGGTGTCCCCGGCATCGACGGTCGGCGTCGAGTCCGGCGTGAGCATGCCGCCCGCCCCGACGGTGTACTGCGACAGGCCCCCCGCACCACTCGAATCGCCGTTGGCGACGTAGACGTACTGGCCGTTGGGGGACATCGCGATCCCCTCGGGATCCTCGCCGGTCGTGACCGTGGGGATGGAGTCAGGGGTGAGCATGCCCCCGCTCCCGATCGTGTACTGCGAAAGACCGAGACCGTCCGTTCCGGTCGATTCGAGGTTGATGGCGTAGAGGTACAGCCCGTTGGGGCTCACTAGAAGCTCGGTGGGGCCGTTGCCGGCGTCGACCGTGGGAGTCGAGTCGGGGATGAGGGTTCCACCCGCGCCGACCGTGTACTGCGAGATGCCATTGGTCACGTCGGCGTCGTCGTTGGCCACGTAGGCGTAGAGGCCGTTCGGGGAGACGACGACGCCATATGGGTCTTCGCCGGCAGCGACGGTGGCGGTCGAGTCGGGAGTGAGCGTGCCGCCCGCGCCGATCGTGTACTGAGTGACCGTCCCGGCGTCGTTGATGTTGGTCACGTAGACGCCCTCGCTCGCGTCCGCCGCGGCGGCCCACGCCAGGCTCACCACAACCGCCGTCAACAGCACTGCGCAGCGCATCCTCGCCCCTAACATCCGTTGGTAAAGCGGGGGGGAGCGTACCAGCGGGCGTGGGAAGGCGCTGGGGTCTTAACCTGACACCATGGTCCGATGACCCCCACCGAGATGGCCAAGGCGATGGCGCGCCAGCCCGCCGACCTCGAGCGGATCTTCGCCGACCGCGCCCCCGCCGAGGCCGCCGCGGAGCGCATCGCCGGGCGGCGCGTCTTCGTCGTGGGCACGGGAACGAGTTGGCACGCCGCGAACCTGGGCGCATACTTCCTGCGTCAGGCGGGAGCCGAGGCGTGGGCGGTGCCGGCTGCCGACGCCGCGGTGTGGGGACCGAGGCCGACGGCGGCCGACGCGCTCGTCCTCCTCAGCCACCGCGGCACCAAGCGCTACACGAAGCGGGTGCTCGAGCGGGCCCGGGCCGATGGCGTTCCCACGGTGGCGATCAGTGGCGTCGGCGCTCCCGGGGCGGACATCGAGACCGTGGCGCAGGAGAAGGCGGGCACGTTCACCGCCAGCCATCTCGGGGCCCTGGCCCGCCTGGCCCAGCTCGCGGTCAGCCTGGGCGCCGACCTCGGTGAGCTCGAAGGCGTGCCGCCGGCCGTCGCCGCCGCCCTCGAGGGGCCGAGCCCCCGCGTCGAAGTGCCCGACCGCGGGCTCGACTTCGTGGGCTCGGGCCCGAACGCGTGGACGGCGGCCGAGGGCGCCCTGAAGGCGCGCGAGGCGGCGCATCTGTTCACGGCGGGTTGGGCCACCGAGCAGCTCCTCCACGGACCGGCGTGGGGCCTCGGCCCGCGCGACGGACTTGTGTGCCTGGATGGCGGAGGGCCCGGCGCCGAGCGCCTGGCCGAGCTCGCGGACGCCATCGAGCCCCGCGGCGCCCGCGTGTACCGCTTCACCGCGACCGCGACCGCCGCCGGCGAGGCGCTCTCGGTCTTCCCCCTCACCGTCGTCGTCCAGCGCATCGCACTCGACTTCGCGCTCCTCCTCGGGACGGACCCGGACAACGTCCGTCCCCCGGAGTGGGACAGCATCGAGCTCTGAGCGGGCGCTTCTGTTGTTTCGTGGGTCATGTGCTGGGCTGGGGCGGGGCGCACGCCGCGCCGTGCCTAGGGTTCGGGTCATTCGATGACGGAATCGAGAGGAGTGGATGCGGCGCGCGCGGAATAGGGGTTCACGGGGTTGGTCGGCCGCGACCTCGAGGTCGTCGTGTGAGTTCGGCCGAGGGTCGCGTTACGAAACCCACATCAGGCAGAGGAAAGTGAACGCGGGCCCGCTCGGCGTCTGTGGCGGCGGCCGAGGGCGCCCGCGTCCCGAACAGCGCGCAGTGTCGGCTCGCGATTGTCGAGGACCACGGCGATGTGGCCGCGGCCGGTTTGTGCGCCGGGGGCCGTCGAGGACAATCCACCACGCGCCACGATCGCAACGCGGCGCGGCAAGTCTCTCACCGAGAAACGACGGGAGACTCTCTAAACCGCGACCGGCGGCTCCCGCGACCGTAGCGACGCTCCCGCCGAGGCCGCGACCACCAGGGCGATGCCAATGAGCTCGCGGGCGCTCAGGCCCTGCCCGAGCACGATCAGGCCGGCGAGCGCCGCCATCGCCGGCTCGAGGCTCATGAGCACGCCGAACACGTGGACGGCGATGCGGCGCAGCGCCTCGAGCTCGAAGGAGTACGGGATCGCCGAGGAGAGCATTCCCACCGCCGCGCCCAGCGCGAGGGACCGAGGCTCGAAGAGGTGCGCACCGCCGTCGATGACCCCTGCCGGGAGCACGGCCACCGAGGCAACGCACATAGCGAGCGCGAGCCCCGTGCCCCCCTCGAAAGCCTGCCCGACACGAGCGTTGAGGAGGATGTAGGCGGCCCACAGAGAGCCCGCGGCGAGCGCGAAGGCGATCCCGAGGCCGCTCAGGTGATGAGTCCCGCCGTGCGTGAGGGCCAGGATCCCCCCGGCGGCGAGCGCCGCCCAGAGGAGGTCGACGAACCGGCGGGATCCTCCGATGGCGACGGCCAGCGGGCCGAGGAACTCGATGCTCACCGCGATCCCCAGGGGGATCCGCTGCAGGGCGCTGTAGAAGGTCAGGTTCATCCCCGCCAGGACCAGCCCGAAGGCGGCGGCGAGGACGAGCTCGCGCCGCGTCCGCCCCCGTAGCCCCGGCCGCCACACTGCGACGAGGACGACGCTCGCGGTGACCAAGCGCAGGAGCACGGCGCCGCTGGGGCCCACCCGGGCGAACAGGGTGGTGGCGATGGCGGAGCCGAACTGCACCGAGGCGATGGCCCCCACCACGAGGCCGCCTGAGGGCGCGCGCGCCAGCCATCCCGGTTCGCGCGCGGCTATGTCGGCTCCGGATCCATGAACGCGACCGCGGATCCAAGACCGGCCGAGGGGCGCAGGGTGGCAATCCGCCGGCCCGGCTGGACGGCGGGGCGGACGGCACCCAAGCGCTCGCCGAGGCGGAGAGCCAGGGCATCGAGGTCGCCGACGACGACCACCAGGCCCCAGAACCGCGCCGGCCCCTCGGGCGCGTCGGGCGCCTCGACGAGCTCGAGGATGGCCGGCCCGAGGCGGCGAAAGCCCTGACGGAAGCCGCCGGCGTCGCGAATCCGCCGCAGTGGCAGCCCGGCGGCGGCGAGCGCGGCGGAGGTGCGGTCGAAGTCGGGAGTGCGGACGACCACGTGATCCAGGGCAACGGCACCGTTCTCGTGAGCCTCGCTACCGGCGAGGGGCGGCGGCGCGGGCGCGGCGGTCGCCAGCCCGTCGATGTCCGAGGCCTCGACCCCCCGCAGCGTCCACGACAGACCACGCTCCCCCAACCGCACCCGCACACCCCCGAGGTCGAAGTGGTCTTCACCGCCGACGGCGAACCCGAGCGCGGCCCAGCGCTCGGGCGCATCGGCGAGACCGAGCTCGGCGAGCTCGGGTCTCACAGCCCCGCGAGCTCGCACGCCCGCG
>Ga0302325_10031770_pt1 | contig 10853 bp, 4 predicted proteins | sample Palsa_T0_2_FD_201948 | JGI IMG/M metagenome (GOLD analysis project Ga0302325, IMG submission 201948) | Peat permafrost microbial communities from Stordalen Mire near Abisko, Sweden - Palsa_T0_2 | ecosystem: Environmental > Terrestrial > Soil > Palsa > Peat permafrost | place: Sweden: Abisko... | reverse complement strand
ATTTATTTGGAAAAAATACCCATAAAAACGGCAAATGAAAGAAAAATTCCCCCTGCCCTGCTCCTTAACAACATTTCCGTGGCAAAAAAGGGTTAGGTTTTTTGTCCCAAAAGTGCATTAAGCGGCGGTATCATGTCCCAAAAATTCTAATGATTGAGATATTTTCATTAGTTTGGTTTATAAAATAGGTTGTTACAATCTTGTAACTTGATATTTAACAAATTTTTACTTTTTTTCTTGTAGTCTGTGTAATACGAGCTAGACTCTCATCATTAGGCAAGCTGCATTAGAGCTTGATTTGAAAATTCATCGGAGATCACCCACTAACAAAACGTGTCTGTATTATTGCTATGAAAATTAACATGACAAATTCAGCGTTGAAAATTTTAACGCCAGCCATTGCCACTTTGGCCCTCGGCCTTTTGCCGAATGGCGCCAAAGCTGCCACCCTTTATTTTGATCCCAACGCTGCCAGCCCGGTTACTGCGGGCACATATACCTGGGACACCACCACATTAGAATGGGCCACGAGTTCCACCCTCAGCGGTAGCCCGATCGCCTGGGTCCAGGGCGACAATGCTGTCTTCACTGCCGGCTCGTACACAGGCAGCCTTACTGTGGACGTGAATAGCACGATAGACCTGGCTGGGTTCTTTGATGGAAACCTTACCCCTCCGGGCAGCACTTTGACCTTGGCGGATCCCTTTAACACTGGCTCGCTGGTTATGGCGGCTGGAGCGCAGGCAGTTGGCGCCGGCGGCAGCGATGGGAACACCGTTACCATGGAAGTTCCAATGACTGATGCGGGCGGCGTAAATGCCTCTACTCCTGAATCTGAAGAAGATGGCGTTAACGCCCTGTATCTTTACGCCCCCAACACGACTACCGGCGGTTTTATCCTGGGTCCAAGCAGCAATGGAAGCCTGGGCGGTGTGGTCGTCAACAATAATACGCCCTTTGGGACGGGCACCATTAGCAGCAGTTCCAGCACTGCAACCAGGGAGATTTCTACCACCGGAACCAGCGCGTTAACCATCGGCAATGCAGTCAGCCTTTGGAACGGGATTTTGGAACTCAACGCTGGAGCGACCGCCCCGCTTACTCTCAGCGGCGCCCTCGCCACATCAGCTTCGGGGAACACTTCCACATTGCAGATACAAAATGGCGCGGTGACCTTAACCGGCGGCATTACCGGCGCAGGCAACTTTGCCAAAACTGGCACAGGAAGCTTGACTATTTCAGGCGCTAACAGCACATATACCGGCTCAACCACTATTAGCGCTGGCACGCTGTTTCTGAGGGACGCAAATGAGATCTCCACCACCAGCGGCCTCAATCTGGCTGGCGGCAGACTGGATCCACTGGGGGATAACCAGGTTCTTGGGAGCCTGACCCTTTCTGGAAGCTCAACCACTTCATATCTTGATTTCGAAGATGGAGACTTTGTTGACCTGCAATTTAACGACAGTCACGCGCTGACTTGGGGGGCTGGCGATTTGCTTGACATCGTTAATTATAACGGTGATAGCCAGAGCAGTGTCCCTTCCGTTTTCAACGGCAGCGGGGATGAAATTTCCTTCGGAGACCAGACCGGGTTGACTGCGTCTCAGCTTGCTGATATCGAATTCAACAGTGACCCATCAACGATAGGCGAGGCGGCACTTGATGCGGATGGCGACCTCTACCAACTTCTCACCCCAGTTCTTGAACCCTCAACGATTGCCCTGGCAGGCTTTGGTGGTTTGAGCTTGCTCTTGCTCAAGCGCCGGAAGGCTTAACCATTTTGTGGTGAACAGCAAAGGCCGCCAGCAATGGCGGCCTTTTTCCTTTTGAGCGCAACAATTTAATTCAAGGGAAAAAGCAGATTGTTCCATGTCCCGTTTCCGCTATTCTCCACGAGCGATGACCGCTGAAGTTAAAAGACAAATTATAAAATATACTATTTGTCTTCTGCTGGTTGCGGTGGCCTTCTCCGCCTTTGCGTTCGTTTCCCATTGTTCGTTCATCGTTTTTGACGATGGAACTTACATATTCAACAATACGGCTATCCAAAATGGCGTAACCTGGGAGGCGATTAAATGGGCATTCCAAAATTTCGACTCCAGCAATTGGCACCCGCTCACCTGGCTTTCACACATGCTGGATTGTCAGTGGTTCGCCCTGGATCCGGCCGGTCCCCATCTAATCAATCTAACCTTTCATATCGCCAACACCCTTTTGTTGTTTCTTTTGCTTCATAATCTAACCGGACGGCTGTGGCCTGCCGCTTTTGCGGCCATGTTGTTTGCCATTCACCCGATGCATGTGGAATCAGTCGCCTGGGTGTCCGAACGCAAGGACGTTTTGAGCGCGTTCTTCTTTCTGCTGACCCTTCTGGCCTACGCCCGATACGTCGAACTGCGTCGCAAAACAAGTCCGCCGCCGGGCGTGCCGCCTCCCGTTTCCGCGACTTTTGACAAGGACAGCAAAATCCGGGTTCGCACCATGTGGATGGCCTATGGACTTGCGGTATTTTTCTTCGCCCTGGGCCTTATGTCCAAACCAATGGTTGTGACAGTACCGTTCGCGCTTTTGTTGCTCGACTTTTGGCCGCTTCAACGAATCGCATCAAAGCATAGCGAAGACGAGTCAACGGTAATGCCGCGCGGAAGCCGGGCGAAGGCAGTTCAGCGTCTGTTGGTTGAAAAAATCCCTTTCTTCATTCTGGCGGCGGCTTCGTGTGTCGTCACCTATATCGCCCAGAATACTGGCGGCGCCGTCAAGTCTCAGTTCGACTATCCACTGGCGGAACGCCTCACCCACGTGCCCGTCGCTTACGGTTGGTACATTTTCAAGTTATTTTGGCCCGCGAACCTTTCAGTTTTCTATATACTGCGCCCAGGGCAGGATTCGGGCCTGGAAATGCCGGGAGCAACATGGTTTCTTTTGTTGGTGACGTTTGTGGCCGTGGTTTGCATCCGCAAATATCCCTTTTTTATTGTCGGCTGGCTTTGGTTTTTAGGGATGCTCGTTCCTGTCATCGGACTTGTCCAGGTCGGAAATCAGGCATATGCCGACCGTTATACCTATCTTCCTTACATCGGCCTGTTTATCATCCTTGCCTGGGGCATTCCCGAACTTCTGGCCAAGCTGCCGTTCCGTCCGCTCATTCTTGGTACGGGTTTTCTATTGGTGACGGTTGCCTGCTTCCTGCAAACCGTTAAGGAGGTCCATTATTGGAAGAATGGCCTGCTGCTCTTTGGACACGCTATCGAGGTGGATCCGAAAGATGAGACAGCGTGGGCCATACTCGGTTCTGAAAATGCACGATGGGGGAATGACCGCCTGGCATTGGATTGTTATGACCACTCACTGGCGCTTAACAGGAATTTTAACCTCGTCTGGCACGATGCCGGCCTTCTTTTGGTTCGCGAAGAACGTTATGCCGAGGCGGAACATGCTTTTAGGGTTTCTTTGGAGAATACCCGGCGCAAAAAAGATAAAGTTGAGCTCAATAATGATATTGGCAATGTCCTCGTGGCTGAAGACAAGGCCGGCGACGCAATTGCCGCATACCAGAATTCCCTCGAACTCTCGCCGGACCAGCCGATTGTGCAAACGGAACTGGGCCGGCTGTTTTTTCATGAAAATCAATATGATCAGGCCGATGCCGCCTTCGAAAAGGCCATTCATTTGAACCCAACCAATGAGGAAGCACAAGTGTGCCTGGGAATGATTCTTCAAGGCAAAGGGCGCGATTCTGAAGCCATACCGCACTACCGCAAAGCCATTGAGGTCAATTCAAATTCGTTCGTGGCCCTAAACAATCTCTCGTGGCTATTGGCCACCGACCCAAACCCCGAATTGCGCAACGGTCCCGAGGCCGTGCCCCTCGCCCAGCAGGCCTGTCAACAGACTGGCTATAAAGATGTCTCCGTGCTGGGCACATTGGCTGCTGCATTCGCCGAAGCAGGACAATTCAACGATGCCGTCGCGACTGCGCAAAAGGCCTTGCAAATGGCCGATCAGCAGGGAAAAGCCGAACTGGCTTCTAGTTTGCAGGCGCAGATAAAATTTTATGAAAGCAGACAGCCTTTTCGCGATACAACTTTAGAAGCCCATTAAAGTGGTTGAAGAAGCGTGCGGCTGACGTCGCTGCATCTTTTTTTCGTGACTTTGCTCCAAAAACGCGATTGCGCATGGTTAAAAAGAGGAAAGCGCCGAGCGGCCAGCCAAACCGCAGTTTGACCCGCTTAACAATTAATAATGGTAATAATATGTCAGTGTATTGATTAACGTTTCTTTATTCTTTTATCGCGTCTTCTTTTTTGTTGCCTTATCGTCACATTGGATATTAAATGTTGCTTTCAGCGGTGCTAAACCGTTGGAAGGAAGTTCTTACAACAACCTAACTTGAAGGAGTTCTCTCAGATGAAGAATTATTGTCGTTTTGTATTGTCCGTTGTGACCTTTCTTTTTTTAACTTTAACCGGCGTAACGGTTAAAGCGGCACCCTACGCGTCGTGCGTTACCGTCACTAACGGGACCGTCCAGTTTTACCTTAACGAAAGTGGGGGAAATGTCACCGTCACCTACGAAGACGGCAGCACGAATGCCAGTTTCAACGGCCAAACGACTGGCTTGAACCTGGCGGCAGGCCCTTACACGTTTCAGTTGAACTCGCATACCGGCTACGCCATTTCGGTTTTTAAATTAGGCAACGGTGTGCCATTCCAAATCAGCAATGACTCGTCAAACTTCGCCTATTGGCCGGGCACCCCCCGTGGGATGGCAGTGAATCAAAATCCCCAGGTTGGCAGGTTGTTCGGCCGTATCTATGCAGGTTGTGCCGGCCAGGGCGGCACGAACGCCGGCGCAAAATATCCTGGTCTTTACGCCATGAATGCCGACCTCTCGGACGCGTTGGGCCAGGGCACCAATCCGTTTGCGTCGGGATATTATGGCTCGGCGGCCAATTCACAGGCCCCATATAAAATGCGCGTTGCGCCGGATAATTCGCTGCTGGTGGTGGATGGCTACGCTGCTAACGGTGGCAACCTTTTGGACTTCTCTCCGGATTTGAGCAGCTCAAATTTCATCTTTTCGCAAAGCCAGGCGCCTGGCATCCATGGCGATTTCGTGGGCACGCCTGACCTGTTAATGACGAATATTGGCGGCGTCAGTAGTAACACGCTTTGGGTTTTCGATTCGGGCATGGGCGCGCCCTCAACCGCCACTTTCGGCCCGGGCACCGGTGCCGGTTATTACAACTGCGGTTACGCTTACTACATCGGTACTAATAGCTACTTCCCCTATACCAATGCGCCGAATTACGCTTATTCGGTGGGATTGAGCGGCATTAATGAGGTCACGCATGTGGAGGGTGACATTGGCAAGGATGGGAAAATCATTTTAGGCTTTGAGCGCCAAAACTTGTCCAATCCCACTATTCAAATTCTTTCCGCGGACGGTTCAACTTATTTGTGGGATTCATGGGTTGACACAGGGGGTGCGAGCGATCCCTGGTCGGGCCTTGTGTCGGTGGGAGCTGACGCGGGAGGTACCTATGCCGGCGTCCGCGAGTCGCCTGACGGCCGCTTTCTGGCGGCGGTGGATACTGATAACGGTTTTACGGTGGCCAACCTGACCAACGGCATCCCCGACGACACCAGTCTGTTCGGCATTGCAGATTCGGCTACTACTTATTATACACAAGTTGGAGGCAATACTGGTAATTCCCGCGGCATGGATTGGGACGCGGCGGACAATCTTTATGAGATAAGTTCCGGCCAAAACCAACTGCGCAGCTTTTCACTCGGGTTGACGACGACCTGTATCACGAGCAACGACATTACTGGCACCAACGGCACTTTCCAGTTGATTCTGCCGCAGGACACCGCATCGGTAACTGCGACGACGCCGCAAGCTTCGCAGGATTACACTAACAACATTTCGTTGGCCGGCGGGCCCATCCCCGGCGTTTTCACCATCACTCTCAACACCAGTAGCAACTCCGTGCCGGTGGCGGTTAATTTTACGCTCAGTGGCACTGCTGCATTGGGGACTAATTACACGCTCAACGTGGGTACTGACGCCAACGGCGTGGTCATTACCACAACGAACGTGACGTTCCCCGTCGGCACTTATCCCGGCTCGGGCAATTGGTCGACGACCGTGAAGGTCATTCCGACGGCGACACCGGTTACCGGGCCCACTTTGACGGTGGGGATTTTGGTTCTCGGCGGTGCCAATTATTTGGCGGCGCCGCCCGTAAGCGCCACGGTAAGCATTTTGAACACCGGTCCGCAATTGCTTTTGCTGACACCCGCCTCATTCGGAACGACCATGAGCCGGAATGTTTCCGGCGATTTTGCCCAGTTTGTCATCACCCGTTGGGGTGATCTGGCCGGTCCAGGCAACAGCCCGGGCCATATCAATCAGACGTCTTACACAGTGACGAATATCACGTACGGGGGCACGGCGGCGTTTCCTGGTGATTATGCGGCGCAAGCACAAGTTGCGCAATGGCCCTTGCAAAGCGGTTCGCCGGGCATCGTCATCCAGCCGGGTGCCGTTACCGTTACGAATGTTATCGGCAATCCTGTTAAGCATACCAATTTAAGTGCGCCACCCAAAGATGTTACCATTGTCCTCGCCCTGACCAACAGCGTTACCGGGACCAATGCAACCAGTGAGGAAGGGTATAGCTATTCGGTTTCGCCGGGCACCGTTACATTGACCGAATTGGATAACGCCGTGGGGCCGGAAGTGGTGCGGTGGTTGGACCCGCTGACCAATTCTTTCGACAGCACGAATTGGACGCTGACGTACGCCGCGACGAACCTGGCGACGCATCCTGTGCTGCCGGTCCTGATTCCCAATTACACCAACGAGGAAAGCGCCATCGTTAACGGCGGCACCAACGACTTCGAGGTTGTGTTCGGCAACCCCGTCGTCAACGACGGCGTCCCGCAATCGCAGGTGATGGCCGCCAAAGGGTGGACCTCCGCGCTGCGCATGACCGTCAATAAAGACGGCGGAGATTCAACGGCCGCCGTCAATCTCTTTCCGCAAGGCATGAATTTCGCCGGCAACTATGCCTTGCGCTTCAATATGTATCTTTCAATATACTCAGGTGCTATTGGCGATCCATATATTGACTCAAGGTATCCGGACGAATTCGCGATCTTTGGCGTCAATACTCGCGGCACCAATTGCGACTGGCGCACGGCTTTTTCCATCCCTGGAAATCCTCCCTATGCCGCGCCGACCAACGCCGATGGCGTGTGGTTTGCCCTTGACGCGGGCTATGGTTCCATTACGCCCGCGGACTATGACGCGTTCACTTCGCCCGCGCTGCCCAACAGCGGCACGTCGGATTATCAAAGCAATCCCTCGTCGGCGGAAGTGGGTGTTTTCAAATCAACCACCCCATCCACGCCTTCGCCCTTCGTGTCCGAAGGCGTTACCTCTCCGGGCCTTCCGCCTGGCGGCGAACCGATCAACCAATGGGTGAACGTTGACATCGAAGTTTCCCAGTTGAATGGGGCGGCGACCAACGTCATTGGGACGACGAACGTCAGCGTGTATATCAATCGCACGCTGGTCATCCCGTCATTTAACCTCGTCAACGGCGGCGGCAATTACACCAGTGGCGAGCCGATGCTGGGCTATCTCGACCCGACGCCTATCGTGAGCGGCGGTTCCTCGTTTGTTTATTATTCCAACGTGCGCGTCGTCGAGCTTTCACCTTTGCTGACAGGCAGCGCGACAAACATCATTGCAACCAATGGAGCCAATGTTACGTTTACTTCATCCGCGTCACAGGCATCCGCGCCGATTACGAACATTTGGTATTCGGTCAATAGCAGTGGCGTACCCACGGCTCCTGTGTATACTAACATCATGAACGCGACGAATATGGTCGGCACGCTTTCGCTGGCCAATGTCCAGGCCACCAACTTCCTCATCGGCACCAATTTCGAGGCTGTATTCAACGACGCCGCCGGCTCGATAACCAGTTCAGTTGCCAGTCTTGAGGTCGTTGGCGTAACCAATGTGACGGTGTTCGAGGGCGCCACCGCTCAATTGACAGTCATGACCAATGGCCCAATATCCCCGACGGTTTTTCTCTGGTTTACTAACGGTTCAAGCGGACTTGTTGCCTTGAAGCACACCGCGCATACCGCCGGTTTCAACACTTACGACCTCTCCATCACCAACTGTCAACAGACCGATGCGAAAACATATTATGTGGGCGTGACCAATGCCACGGGCGGGGTGCTCGCCCAAGCCACGCTCACCGTCTTCGCGCCGCAACCGAATATATCCAAAGTGTCCCAGGTCGGCAATAACACCGTCGGAACCTTTACCTCGGCGGATCCGTACGACACTACCGCTTCATTCACGCTGCAAAGTTCGGTAGTGGTGCAGGGGCCATATACGAACAACCCGGCGGCTATGTTCTCCGGCAGCAACGGGAACTTCCAATTCTCCGTGCCATTTACGACCTACTCGACAACATTCTATCGGTTGAAACATAACTAAATTGGCAAGGGCCTTGCGCCCGCTGGCGCGGACGCAAGGCCAGCCGCCTGGAAAGGCACAGTTGATTTGACTTTGAATATGAGGCTAACTAAATTTCTTCATGCAAAACATGAAAACGAAAGAGGTGAAATTGTGAAATCGCCCGCAAGAGATCGTTTTACTATCAGGGCTGGAATTCCAGCGTTCACGTTAATTGAGCTATTGGTCGTCATCGCCATTATTGCGATTCTGGCTGCAATATTGTTACCGGTACTCCAACAGGCAAAAGTCCGGGCTTTGGTCATTGAATGTATCAACAATAAAAAGCAACTTGCCATTGCCTGTACCATGTACCCGAATGATTTTAACGATTACCTGATTCCCAACGCACTGCTGGGGCCCATCTCCGACTATGGCTGGTGTTGCTCTGCTAACGGCGAAAATTGGACAACCTCCACGGAAAACATTAACCCTCTCAGTTATACCACCAATTGTTTGGCGGACTATCTCTCGAAACAGATTAAAGTTTACAAATGTCCAGCCGATAACATTCCCTCATCTAACGGCGACCGTCTCCGCAGCGTTTCCATGAACGGCATGATCATAGGCGGGCTGCCCGGCGTGGGAAATTATTGGCTGAGCGGCCCCGCCAACCCGAGCACGGTCAGTGCAGAATATAATTACAACCCGAGTTGGCCCTTATACACCAAGACATCGCAATTGCTTGGAATAAAACCGGTGGATATCTGGGTTTTTACCGACGAATCCATGTTCGCCCTCGACGACGGTTATCTTCAACTGGCGATGAATTCACCTGGTTTCCCTAATATTCCAGCGAATTACCACGCCAAAGGCTCTACCTTTTGCTTTCAGGACGGCCACGTTGAAGAACACAAATGGCACGCAACGTGCATTTCCACTCCATACGCTTTTAATGTTGACCACTTTAACGACGGGGGTAATTGGGCGCCCGGCGGCGGGGGCAAACAAGTGCCCGCGAACGACCAGGACTACCTTTGGCTAACGATGCACTCTGCTTCCAAATCGGATTTCCCATGACCGACGCGCTCATCTGCCAGGACTGCCCTGAGTAAAAGCGTGTTTCGCCGCTAAATAATAAGGGGCCATTTGTTGACGCTTGAACAAGAAAATAAATTCATGGCAAAGAAGCCGCAGCGAAAGGTAAATCAGCCACCTTCATTTTAAAAAATTCCGCATTCAAGGAACAGCAAAGGCCGCCTTCGTGGCGGCCTTTTTGCTTTTCAGATTCGCGTGATTAGGCTTTGAGCACTTCAATAAACGCTTCCTGTGGAATATTCACGTTGCCGATGGATTTCATCCGCTTTTTGCCTTCCTTTTGTTTCTCCAGGAGTTTGCGTTTGCGTGAGACGTCGCCGCCGTAACACTTGGCCGTCACGTCCTTGCGGAAGGCGCTGACGGTTTCCGAGGCGATGATTTTGCCGCCGATGGCCGCCTGGATCTTCACGGCAAACTGTTGGCGCGGAATGACTTCCTTCAACTTCTCCGCCAGCACCCGTCCCCTGCCCTCCGCCTTGCTGCGGTGAACGATGCAGGAAAAGGCATCCATCGGCTCGGTGTTGACCAGCATATCCAGCTTCACCATGTCGCTCGCCGTATAGCCGGCCTGCTCATAATCCATGGAGCCGTAACCGCGCGTCAGGCTTTTGATGCGGTCATGGAAATCAATCAGAATTTCGTTTAATGGAACCAGCGACGTCAACATCACTCTCTTGACATCCAGCGTTTCCGTGTGGTCCACGTTGCCCCGTTTTTCGGAAATCAGCGCCATCATGTCGCCGATGTTTTCGTTGGGGCAAATCACAAAGGCCTTGACCATCGGCTCCTCGATTTTTTCGATATATGTGACCTCCGGCAAAAAAGCCGGATTATCAACGTCCTTCTGAGTGCCATCGGTCAGGGTGACCTTATAGACCACACTGGGATAGGTCGCGATGATGTCCATGTCGTATTCGCGGCGCAGGCGTTCCTGGACAATTTCCATGTGCAATAACCCCAGAAAGCCGCAGCGAAAGCCGAAGCCGAGGGCTATGGACGTTTCTGCCTGATAAGCGAACGCGGAATCATTTAACTGCAATTTCCCCATCGAAGATTTCAAATGCTCATAGTCCGCGGTATTGATGGGATAAATCCCGCTGAAGACCATCGGATGAATTTCCTTGAAGCCCGGCAGCACCGGCGAGGGATTCCGCGCGTCGGTGATCGTGTCGCCCATCTTCACTTCCGCCGCGCTCTTGATGTTCGCTGTGAAATAGCCCGTCTCGCCGACTTCAAGTTTTTCGCGCGTGTAAGGTTTCGGATTGAAGCTG
>Ga0302325_10031768_pt1 | contig 10853 bp, 6 predicted proteins | sample Palsa_T0_2_FD_201948 | JGI IMG/M metagenome (GOLD analysis project Ga0302325, IMG submission 201948) | Peat permafrost microbial communities from Stordalen Mire near Abisko, Sweden - Palsa_T0_2 | ecosystem: Environmental > Terrestrial > Soil > Palsa > Peat permafrost | place: Sweden: Abisko... | reverse complement strand
TGGAGCAGCTCTACGGTCTCCCCGCCGCGCAGCGCGGCCCGCAGACCGTCGACGCGCTGGTCGGTCCGGCGTGGGAGCAGGTGATCGCCGCCGAACCCGAGCTGGCCGACCAGTTGGACGCCGAGCAGCAGACCCACCTGCTCGACGAGGCCCGCAAGCTGCTGTCCGGCTACTACAGCCTGGAAGACCCGACCCGGTTCGACCCGCAGAGCTGCGAGCAGCGCATCGAGGTCGAACTGGCTGACGGCACCCTGCTGCGCGGAATCATCGACCGGATCGATGTCGCGCCCACCGGCGAATTGCGGGTGGTGGACTACAAAACCGGCAAGGCGCCACCGGAAGCCCGGGCGCTGGCCGAGTTCAAAGCCATGTTCCAGATGAAGTTCTATGCTGTCGCGTTACTGCGCTCGCGGGGCGTGCTGCCGACGCGGCTGCGGCTCATCTATCTCTCGGACGGCCAGCTGCTGGACTACTCCCCCGACGAAGACGAGCTGCTGCGCTTCGAGAAGACGCTGATGGCGATTTGGCACGCCATTCAATCTGCCGGTGCCACAGGTGATTTCAGGCCACGGCCGTCGCGGCTGTGCGACTGGTGCGCGCACCACTCGCACTGTCCGGTCTTCGGCGGCACACCGCCGCCGTACCCGGGCTGGCCGGAGGCTCCCGACGAAGGTAACGCAGACACCGTCCTGCAGCACAAGGCCGAGCCGGCTGCTTGATCGCCGGCTACTGCAGCGGCGACATCTCCTGCAGCATTGTCGGTATCAGCTCGCAGACCGTCGGGTGAATATGCATCGTGCGGGCCAGTGTTCGGTAGGGCGCCTTGGCTGACATCACGTCCAGGATGGCGTGGATGGCCTCGTCGCCTCCGACGCCGAGGATGGCGGCGCCGAGGATCTGCTGCGTCTCGGCGTCGACAACGACCTTCATGAAGCCTTGCGTCTCACCCTTTTCCACTGCCCGTCCGACTCTGGTCATCGGTCGCTGACCGACCAGCGCGGGGCGGCCGGACGCCCGAACCTGCTCGACGGTCATGCCGGCACGTCCCAACGGCGGGTCGATGTAGAGCGCGTAAGCGGTAATCCGGTCGCTCACCCGCCGTGGGTCATCGTCGAGCAGGTTGCCGGCCACGATTTCGAAATCGTTGTAGGAGGTGTGGGTGAAAGCGCCCTTGCCGTTGCAGTCGCCCATCGCCCAGATGTGGTCGACGCTGGTTTTCAGTTGGTCGTCAACGGCGATGTAGCCGCGGGCATCGGTCCGGACGCCGGCCTGCTCGAGCCCGAGGTCGTCGGTGTTGGGGCGCCGCCCGACCGCCATCAACAGGTGGCTGCCCGCTATCGGTGCCGCACCCGCTCGCGGCGTCAGTTCGAATCCGTTGTCGCGCTTAGATATCCGAATATCAGTGGCGTCGACGACGATGTCGATGCCTTCATTCTCCAGGATCGCCCTGATTGCGACGGAGACGTCCTCGTCTTCGCGCGATGTCAGTCGCGGACCTTTTTCGACCACGGTCACCTCAGCGCCGAAACGCCGGTACATCTGCGCGAATTCCAGGGCGATGTAACTGCCCCCGACGATGACGAGATGCTCCGGCAGCGTATCGAGTTCGAGGATCGACACATTGGTGAGAAAGTCGATATCGGCCAGCCCGGGAATGTCGGGCACCACCGCACGTCCGCCGACGTTGAGGAAAAAGCGCTCGGCAGTCAACGTCTCATCCCCGACCCGCAACGTGTGCGGATCCTCGAAGCTGGCATGACCGCGAATGACGGTGCAGCCGTCCATGCCGTCAAGCCAGTCTTCGACGCCTTTGCGGTCGCCCAGCATGATGGCGTCCTTGCGCGCCTTGACTTTTCGCATGTCCACGCTGACCGCGCCGGTGTCGACACCGAAGTCGGCACCGCGCCGGGCCATATGTGCGGCCTGCGCACTGGCGACCAATGTCTTGGTCGGGATGCAGCCGGTGTTGACGCAGGTGCCGCCGATCAGCTTGCGCTCCACCATCGCAACGGTGTGACCGGCCGAGGTCAGCCGTCCTACTAGCGGGGGCCCGGCCTGTCCGGCGCCTACTACGATCGCGTCGAAACGCTGCGTCACAGAGCAGCTGTGACTGCGGCGATCGCGAATCCACCGCCAATGGCGATGACGTCTTCGAGTAGAGCGGCCGGCAGGTCACGGCCAAACGACCCGGCCAGCTGGCCTCGCGCCCGGGCGCCGAGCAGGGTGCCGAGCACCGCGCCGATCACGCCGGCGCCGAGCGCGCTCCAGGGTACGGCCCACGCGGTTCCGACGACCGCTCCCGCGAACCCGCCGGCGATGATCCGGCCAATGAACGCCGGCGGCGCGGTGCGGGGCGGCGTCTTGGGTTGTTTGTCGACAAAGAGTTCCCCGAGCGCCAGCACGGTGAAGATGCCGACGGTTATCCAATTGCCAACCCAGGAAGCCCAGGTTCCATTCAGATTGATCCAGTGCAGCGCGGCGGCCCAGGAGATGACCGCCGGGGCCGTCATAGATCGCAGACCGGCGATCACACCAATCCCCAGGGCCAGCAGCAGAACATAGAAATGCGTCATGTGCGACATCGCGACCCCTCCTCAGGGCTCGACAAACGAACGCGGCTCTAGCGGGACGCTAACACAGCGGCGGCTGTACCACCGGGGCATTCATGGTCAGAATCGGAAGAACCGGACGTTGGATGCCAGGATCGCTTTGGCCCCGATGCCCGCCAGCTGGTCCATGATCGCGTTGACGCCGCGGCTCGGCACCATGGCCCGTACCGCTACCCAATCGGGATCGGCCAGCGGAGCGATCGTCGGCGACTCCAAACCCGGCGTGATCGACATCGCGTCGTCGAGAACCGAACGCGGGCAGTCGTAATCGAGCATCAGGTACTGCTGGCCGAACACCACGCCCTGCACCCGGGCGACCAGTTGATCGCGGGCGACGGCGTCCGGCCGCTCGGCGGCGTGCGGATCGACTTGTTCGATCAGGACCGCCTCTGAATCGCACAGGGTCTCGCCGAAGGCCACCAGGTTGTGCAAGTTCAGGGTGCGGCCCGAACCCACCACGTCGGCGATGGCGTCGGCAACGCCGAGCTGTATCGAGATCTCGACCGCGCCGTCGAGGCGGATCACGGTCGCCTCAATACCGCGGGCCGCCAAGTCTTCTCGGACCAGGTTGGGATAGGCGGTGGCGATGCGGCGGCCGGCCAGGTCGTCGACTTTCCAATCCCTTCCGGCCGGGGCCGCGTAGCGGAAACTGGACGACCCGAAGCCCAGCGCCAGCCGCTCATGCACCGGCGACCGCGACTCCCGCGCCAAATCCCGTCCGGTGATGCCGAAGTCGAGCTCACCCGACCCGACATAGATCGCGATGTCTTTGGGTCGCAGGAAAAAGAACTCGACGTTGTTGTCTGGGTCGATGACGGTCAAGTCTTTGGGATCGGTGCGACGCCGGTAGCCCGCCTCCGAAAGGATTTCGACCGCCGATTCGCTTAGCGCGCCCTTGTTGGGGACCGCCACTCGCAGCCGCGTGGACCCGTTGCGGTAGTGCGATGCCATCAGAGTTTCCGGTACACGTCGTCGAGGGTCAGCCCCCGGGCGATCATCATCACCTGAGCCCAGTACAGCAGCTGGCTGAGTTCCTCGGCCAGCGCCTCGTCGGATTCGTGTTCGGCCGCCAACCACACTTCGCCGGCCTCCTCGAGGATCTTCTTGCCCACCGCGTGCACTCCGCCGTCCAGCGCGGCGACAGTGCTACTGCCGGGCGGACGGGTGCGGGCACGTTCGCCGAGTTCGGCAAACAGATCCTCAAAGGTCTTCACGGCCAGCGATTGTTTCATGGGCGGCTAAGCAAAGTCACGGCGGTTTCAGGTCGCCGCGGGTGGCCCGGCGGCCGGAGACACCTCGTCGGGCATGTCCTCCAAGGCCACCCCGTTGGTTTCGCGGACCCATCGCCAGACGAAAACAAGCGACAGCACCGCGCACAGCGCATAGAACCCGTAGGCCAAACCGAGCGCGTGGCGCAGCGCCGGGAACGTCACCGCGATAGTCCAGTTAGCCATCCACTGCACGCCTGAGGCCAGGCCCAGCGCCGCCGACCGGATGCGGTTGGGGAACATCTCGCCCAGCAGCACCCACAGCACCGGTCCCCAGGACACGGCGAACGCGACCACGAACAAGTCGGCAGCCACCAGCGCGATCACCCCGGCGGCTCCGTCTAACTGCGGCTGACCGTTGATGGTGGATGCTCCGGCGAACACCACAGTCATCGTCGCCAGCGTCACTGACATGCCGGCCGATCCGGCCAGCAGCAGCGGCCTGCGGCCCAGCCGGTCGATCAGCGCGATCGCCACCAAGGTGATGAGCACGTTGACCCCGGTGGTCACCAGGGAAATGGTGAACGACGACTTCTCGCCGAAGCCCACTGCCTCCCAGAGCAAATCAGAGTAGGAGAAGATCACGTTGATGCCGACGAACTGCTGAAAGACGGCGAGTCCCAGACCCACCCAGACGATGCCGTACAGCCCGCCGGTCGGCTTACGCAGATCGCGCCACGACTGCGGCTTTTCCTGCGCCAAGGTGTCACCGATCCGCCTGATCGTGGGTTCGACGTCGCGGGCGCCGAGCAGTGCGGAGAGCACCCGTCGAGCTTGCGAAAGCTGTTGTTTTGCAACCAAATAACGCGGCGACTCCGGAATCGCGAAGAGCAGCCCGAAATAGAGCAGCGCCGGCGCCAGCTCGCTGAGGTAGGTCCAGCGCCAGGCGGCCAGACCCAGCCAGAGCGGCTTACCGGAACCGCCGGCGAGGTGAAACGGCAACCAGGTCAGTGCCATTGCGCCGAAGATGCCGCACACGATCGCGAGCTGCTGCAGCGAGCCGAGCCGGCCGCGGAACCGCGGCGGTGAGATCTCTGCGATGTAGGCCGGGGCGGCCACCGACGACAAGCCGATACCGATGCCGCCGATGGTGTGGAAGATGATGAACATCCAAATGCTGCTTGCCAATCCGGCGCCGAGCCCGCAGACGAAGAACAAAACGGCCGAGAGCTTCATCATCGCCAGCCGCCCCGTCCGGTCCGCGATTCGGCCGGCCAGCACCGCCCCGACCGCGGCGCCCATCACAGCCGAGGCGGCAGCGAAACCCAACAGCGCGTTGCCGATGTGAAAGTTGGCCTGCAGCGCCTTGACTGCGCGGTTGGTCACCGAGATGTCGTAACCGAAGCACAGTCCCCCGATCGCGGCCACCGTCGCGAAGCGCGTGGCGGACAAGAAAGCATCCCGAGCGGCTTGGCGGTCGGCGGGAACGTCTTCATGGTGCGCCGACGGCGCCTGCCCGAGGACGTCATCACCAGCCATGTTGACGCCCAGTAAACCCCATTGGGTCAGACGTTGAAGTACTTGGCCTCGGGGTGGCACCGACTGGCTAAAGAACATTCGAGGGCTGGGACCAGGCTGGGACGCGCCCTCGCGGTTCGCCGCACCGGTGGCGAGCCAAGCGCTGTAGGGCTTACGCGGGTGGCCCGGGTGGCTCGAGTGGCGCGGGAGGCGCGGGTGGCGGTGAGTTGGTCGGTTTGGGCGCAGCCGCATTTGGGTGCAGGCACTGCTGATATTCCTCAGTACCTGGGACGTTGTCAGCGCCGCAGCTGCAATCATGAACTTGCGCGGGTGGAAGCGAATTGCAAAAGTCGCTACCAGCCGAGGTCGACGGTGCGGTCCACATAACACCAGCGGTCAAGGCTGCCGCTGCACCACCGACCGTGGCCATCAATACTCTCGTCTTCATGTTGGGATTCCTTTTCTCTGGACGGTGTTGGAGTCCTCGATCGCCAAGCACGATGCCGTCTCGGCGGCCAGCGCGAACTCAACCGACGTAGGGCTCAGTCCTCCGGGTTGTAGCCGAGGTTGGGGCCGAGCCAGCGCTCGGCTTCCTGCAGGGTCCAGCCCTTGCGCTTCGCGTAGTCGGCGACCTGGTCCTGGGCCATCCGGCCGACCACGAAGTACTGCGACAGCGGGTGCGAGAAGTACCAGCCGCTGACGGCAGCACCGGGCCACATCGCCATCGACTCGGTCAGCTCGATGCCGGTCCGCTCCTGGACGTCCATCAACTCCCAGAGCGTCGCCTTCTCGGTGTGCTCCGGGCAGGCCGGGTAGCCGGGGGCGGGGCGGATTCCCCTGTACTTCTCACCGATCAGCGCCTCGTTGTCCAGCTGCTCGTCAGGCTGGAATCCCCAGAACTCTTTGCGGACCCGTTGGTGCATCCGTTCGGCGAACGCCTCTGCCAGCCGGTCGGCGATCGACTCCAGCAGGATCCCGTTGTAATCGTCGTTGGCTGCCTTGAACTCGGCGATCTTGTCCTGGCTACCGAGGCCCGTGGTGACGGCGAAGGCGCCGACGTAGTCAGCCAGACCGGTGTCCTTGGGCGCGATGTAGTCGCCCAGCGACCGGTTCGGGATGCCGGCCCGGTGCTCGCCCTGCTGGCGCAAGTTGTACAACGTGGTCATCACCTCGGTACGGGTGTCGTCGGTGTAGACCTCGATGTCGTCGCCGATCGCGTTTGCCGGGAAGAACCCGATCACCCCGTTGGCAGTCAGCCACTTCTCCTTGATCAGGGTGTCGAGCATCTCCTGGGCGTCGTCGTAGAGCTTGCGGGCGGTCTCGCCCGAGACCGGGTTGTTGAGGATGTCGGGGAACCGACCCTTCATCTCCCAGGCGTTGAAGAACGGCTGCCAGTCGATGTACTCGCGCAACTCGGCGATGTCGTAGTCAAGAAATTCCCGTACTCCCGCACCTTGCGCGGGCACCGGCGGCGTGTAGCCGTCCCACTCGATCGGCGTCCGGTTCGCGCGGGCCTTCTCCAGCGTCAGCATCGGCCGCTCGTTCTTCTGGGCGTGCCGTTCGCGCAGGGCTGCATAGTCGGTCTCGGTGGCCTCCAGCAGGGCTGGACGCTGCTTGTCGTCGAGGAGCGCTGCAGCGACCGGCACCGAGCGGGAAGCGTCCTTGACCCAGACGACCGGACCGGTACGACGCGGCGACACCTTCACGGCCGTGTGGGCGCGCGAGGTGGTCGCCCCACCGATCAGCAGCGGGATCTCCAGCCCCTGACGCTCCATCTCGGCGGCGAAGTTGACCATCTCGTCCAGGGACGGGGTGATCAGGCCGGACAGCCCGATGATGTCGGCGTTGTGCTCCTTCGCCGCGTCCAGGATCTTCTGGGCAGGCACCATCACACCGAGGTCGATCACGGTGTAGTTGTTGCACTGCAGGACGACCCCGACGATGTTCTTGCCGATGTCGTGGACGTCGCCTTTCACGGTCGCCATCACGATGGTGCCGTTGGTGTCCCCACCTGCAGAGACACCGGACAGTTCTTTCTCCGCCTCGATGTACGGCAGCAGGTACGCAACAGCCTTCTTCATCACCCGGGCCGACTTCACGACCTGGGGAAGGAACATCTTGCCCGCGCCGAAGAGGTCACCGACGACGTTCATGCCGTCCATCAGCGGGCCCTCGATCACCTCGATCGGGCGACCACCTGCGGCGGAGATCTCGGCCCGCAATTCCTCAGTGTCGGACTCGACGTCGGCGTCGATGCCCTTGACCAGGGCGTGCGTGATCCGCTCGCGGACCGGGAGGCTGCGCCACTCGGCTGCCACCGGGTCGTCGACCTTCTCCGAGCTGTTGAATCGTTCAGCGATCTCCAGGAGCCTTTCGGCCGCGTCTTCGCGACGGTTCAGGACGACGTCCTCGATCCGGTCCCGCAGCTCGGCGTCGATCGAGTCGTAGGGCACCAGCGCACCAGCGTTGACGATGCCCATGTCCAGGCCGGCCTTGATGGCGTGGAACAGGAACACCGCGTGGATCGCCTCGCGGACAGGGTTGTTGCCACGGAACGAGAACGACACGTTCGAGATGCCTCCGGAGATGTGCACCCCGGGAAGGTTCTCCTTGATCCAGGCGCAGGCCTCGATGAAGTCGATCCCGTACGTCGCGTGCTCCTCGATACCGGTCGCCAGCGCGAAGCAGTTCGGGTCGAAGATGATGTCCTCGGCCGGGAAGCCGACCTCTTCGGTCAGGATCCGGTAGGCGCGCCCGCAGATCTCCTTGCGGCGCTCCAGGTTGTCGGCCTGACCCTTTTCGTCGAAAGCCATCACGACGACCGCGGCGCCGTATTTGCGGCACAGCCGTGCCTCGCGGATGAACTTCTCCTCGCCCTCCTTCATGGAGATCGAGTTGACGATCGGCTTGCCCTGCACATTCTTCAGGCCCGCCTCGATGACCTCCCACTTGGAGGAGTCGATCATCACCGGGACGCGGCTGATGTCCGGCTCGGCCGCGATCAGCTTGGTGAACCGGTCCATCGCGGCGATGCCGTCGATCATGCCCTCGTCCATGTTGATGTCGATGACCTGCGCACCGACCTCGACCTGCTGCAGGGCGACCGACAGCGCGGTGTCGTAGTCCTCGGCCTTGATCAGGTTGCGGAACCGGGCGGAGCCGGTGATGTTGGTGCGCTCACCGATGTTCACGAACAGGGAGCCGTCGGTGATGTTGAGCGGCTCCAGGCCCGAGAGCCGGGTGGCCACCTCGATGTCCGGCAGCTCGCGCTGCGGTTTGCCCTCGACGACCTTGGCGATCTCGGCGATGTGCGCCGGCGTCGTTCCGCAGCAGCCACCGACCAGGTTGACCAGGCCGGCCTCGGCGAATTCGGCGATGTAGCCGGCCTGACTCTCCGGAGACTCGTCGTACTCGCCGAAGGCGTTGGGCAGGCCGGCGTTCGGGTAGCAGGAGACGAAGGTGTCCGCGATCCGCGCCATCTCGGCGATGTAGGGCCTCATCTCCGGCGCGCCCAGGGCGCAGTTGAGGCCGACCGCGATCGGCTTCGCGTGCCTGATCGCGTTCCAGAATGCTTCGGTGACCTGACCGGACAACGTCCGCCCGGAAGCATCGGTGATGGTGCCCGAGATGATCACCGGCCAGCGGCGTCCGCGGTCCTCGAACAGCGTCTCGACGGCGAACACCGCCGCCTTGGCGTTCAGCGAGTCGAATATCGTCTCGATGATGATGAGGTCGGCACCACCGTCGACCAGGCCGTTGGCAGCTTCGAGGTAGGCGGCAACCAGCTGGTCATAGGAGACGTTGCGGGCTCCGGGGTCGTTGACGTCCGGCGAGATCGACGCGGTCCGCGTCGTCGGCCCGAGGGCGCCGGCGACGTAGCGGGGCTTCTCCGGGGTGCTGAACTCGTCGCAGGCCTTGCGGGCCAGGGCAGCGCCGGCGTAGTTCAGTTCGTAGCTGTGTTCCGCCATGTCGTAGTCGGAGAGCGAGACCGCGTTCGCGTTGAACGTGTTGGTCTCCAGGATGTCGGCGCCCGCCTCGAGGTACTCGCGGTGGATCCCCTCGATGATCTGCGGCTGCGTCAGGGTGAGCAGGTCGTTGTTGCCCTGAAGGGCGGTCGGCCACTCGATGAACCGCTCGCCGCGGTAACCGGCCTCGTCCGGCCGGTCCCGCTGGATCGCCGTGCCCATCGCGCCGTCGATCACCATGATCCGCTGGCGCAGAGCTGCCGTCAGCTCGTCGGTGCAGTCGGGGCGGATGTTCGGCTCCAAAATATTGGGCTCGGGGGCGTTCACGCACGTTCCTTCCGTAACGGAAGGCGTCCTTACACTCTGCCGAGCGTGGCGGATACCGGCAGGGACCCGGAACCGTTGCAACGCCTCTCGACCAGAAAAGTTTACGTCGTAACCCGACGTAAGGACGCCCAGCTCTACCCGACCCGCTTGGCGATCGCGGTGGCCCCTGAGCCGCCAGCTCGCGGATCTTGTCGGCAATGTCGTAGTCAACGAGCTTAACCAGATTGCAGCCGAACGTATTTCGTCTCGAGGATGTCGGTGTCGTAGGAGTGGTCCTTGGACGCATTCATCGGGACAAGCATAGCCGGTCTATGGAAAATGGACGGTTGCTCTGTGCGCCGGGACCTGGGTCAGGCCTTACGCTGAATCTGTGACCTCGCCGGATGTCAGCGCCTCCCTCCCCGAACTGCACAACACGATCGTCGTGGCTGCGTTCGAGGGGTGGAACGACGCCGGCGACGCGGCCAGCGATGCGCTGGAGCACCTGGACGCCATCTGGGAGGCCGACCCGATCGTCGAGATCGACGATGAGGCCTACTACGACTACCAGGTGAACCGCCCGGTCATCCGGCAGGTCGACGGCGTCACCCGGGAATTGGTCTGGCCGTCGATGCGGATCTCGCACTGTCGCCCGCCGGGCGCCGAGCGCGACATCGTGTTGATGCACGGCGTGGAGCCGAATATGCGGTGGCGCACATTCTGCGCTGAGCTGCTGGCCGTCGCCGACAAGCTCAACGTCGACACCGTGGTGATCCTCGGGGCGCTGCTGGCCGACACGCCGCACACCCGGCCGGTCCCGGTGTCCGGGGCGGCCTACTCCCCCGAGTCGGCAGAGCGCTTCGGGTTGCAGGAAACCCGCTATGAGGGGCCGACCGGCATCGCCGGGGTGTTCCAGGACGCCTGCGTCGCCGCAGGGATACCCGCCGTGACGTTCTGGGCGGCCGTCCCGCATTACGTGTCGCAACCGCCCAACCCGAAAGCGACCGTCGCGCTGCTGCGGCGCGTCGAGGATGTCCTCGACATCGAGGTGCCGCTGGCTGATCTGCCGGCCCAGGCCGAGGAGTGGGAGCAGGCGGTCACCGAGATGACGGCCGACGACGACGAGATCGCCGAGTACGTGCAGTCACTGGAGCAGCGGGGTGACGCCGAGGTCGACATGACCGAGGCGCTGGGCAAGATCGACGGCGACGCGCTGGCCGCCGAGTTCGAGCGCTACCTGCGCCGCC
>Ga0302325_10031767_pt1 | contig 10854 bp, 5 predicted proteins | sample Palsa_T0_2_FD_201948 | JGI IMG/M metagenome (GOLD analysis project Ga0302325, IMG submission 201948) | Peat permafrost microbial communities from Stordalen Mire near Abisko, Sweden - Palsa_T0_2 | ecosystem: Environmental > Terrestrial > Soil > Palsa > Peat permafrost | place: Sweden: Abisko... | reverse complement strand
GGACGTGGAGAACACAAGCACCGGAATCCTGCGGAGTTTTCGGTCTTGTTTTAGGCGTCTCAGCACCTCGCTGCCTGTCACTTTCGGTAGATTCCAATCGAGAAGAATCAGGTCGGGCAGCGGCGATTTGGTGTTCTCCTCGTCGAACAAAAGGGCGAGAGCTTCCTGGCCGTCTCTCGCGACCGTAAGCTCCCATCGGATCTCTTCTCCGCGATCACTAAATGCATTGGTGACCAGATGCAGATAACCGGGACTGTCCTCTACAACCAGCAAGCGAATGACCCGGGGTGAAGACATGGGGCCTTTAGCCAACAGTTAGATGGCCAAAGGTAAGTCTGACCTCTCTCCCCGTTTCAGAAGCTCATGCTCGCGGCTCCTGCACCAGAGCGTCGAACCTATTCCACTGAAGATGTGTAACCGGAATTAACCAGCTCTTGTCTGCTATTAACGAGCATTTTTTCCCAGGCACCGGTCGCCGCGTCAATAGGGTAACGTGGCGCGGGCTGGCTTCATTTGGTAAGCAAATTGCGAAACAGGCTGCATGATTGAACGTTGCGTGTTTATTTTTCTTGCACTTGCCTTGATTGGCAGCATAGGAGGTTTTTTCCTCTATGTGCCAATGTTACCGAATCTGGCGGTTACAGCGATGCTAGCTGGTCTATGCGCGATGTTCTGGTTGGGTGTGCGCGTCGGCAGGCGGCCACAAGAAGCCTCCGATGTAGTTCGAGAAGCTTGAGCGGTCAAAGCGACCAGCTCAGCTCCACGTTCGTTCAATCCTTCTTCGCGAGCCCGCAGTCTGTCTTGCCATCGCCAGCACATAGATTTTCCGCCTTCCAGCGCATCGACGAAAAAATTCGTGTCCGTCCGCTTGGGTGATCAAAGAAGATAAATTCCTCCACCGGACCGGGCGAAAGCTTCCGGTATTCGCTCAGCAAGAGCGCAGCCTGCGCGAAACCATCCGGCTGGCGCGCCGTATTCAGTCCAAACATATCCGCTTCGTATTCCTGAGTGCGCGTGAGCGTATTGTTCACGGGAGTTAGTAAAAAACTAAATACCGAAATAATCAGCAGAGCGAGCGGCAGAACCGCCGGATCGGTCAGCTCCCGGATCCGCCAGCGGCCACTCCAGCGCCGCAGCGCGCCCTCCAGTGCGTACCGCAGACCAACAAAAATCAGCGTAATGAGGATGACCTGGAACGCAATGCCTTTGTAGATATGATTCATTACATAGTGACCCATCTCGTGCCCCATCACGGCCTGCACGCACTCCAGTGAACACCGGTTGAGCAGGTTGTCGTTGAGTGTGATGCGTTCCGTGCCCAGGAACCCGCTAACGTTGGCGCTGATTCGATTGCTCTGCCGCGATGCATCCACCTCATATACCTTCGTCGCCGGAATCCCGTTCTCCCGCGCTAGTTTAAGAATCGGATCGCGCACTCGCGCATCGGTGAGCACAGTGTATTTGTTGAACATCGGCGCCACGAAAACTGGAAAGACTAAGCCGCCGGCCATGACGAACAATATGACCGTAAAAGCGCCCCATACGTGCCATGTCCGGGGCAACCGCCGCACAATCCCAAAGATGGCCATCACCAGCAACCCAACGAGAACTACCGAGATCCCGAGATTCTTTAGTTGATCCACGAACCAAGCCAGGAACGTCTGATTCATCAGCCCGTATTGCTTCTCGCGGATATATCCCTCATATACCGCCAGCGGCAGCCCGAGAACGAAAGTCGCGATCGCAAACTGCGCCCAGTAGATCCAGGTGACCAGAGGCTTCCGCAGCGTCACGCGTTCGGCCAGATCGCGAAATCGCGCGGACCAGCCCGTTTCCAAGAGGAGCAGAAGTACCGCGCCGCCGTAGAGAAAATCCCACAGGATCAGCCAGTAACCGCCTTCAAAGTAGCTGTCGGATTTCGCCGTGCGTTCGGCTCCTAATGAAGCGAGATAGGCTTGCGTCGCAGCCTCGGCATTGAAGCTTGGGCCGGCTTGCGCGGCTGGCGGTATCGACAAGGCGGGAGTGGTCGCCGGTGTCTGCGCCATCAGAGAGACGCCGAGCATGCAGAGCGGGAGCAAGTAACGCATCTCGCCGAGCATAGCACCAATCTTCAGGAAGATCGTCGCCCCCATCGCGGACCCGAGCCAGGAGCCTTAATTCATCGGCTCATAGCGATGGTTGAGCCGGAGCGAGAGCATGGTGATGTCGTCCGATTGCGGAGCGCCGTCGGTGAAGGCCAGCAGTTCGCGGGTGATGCAGTCCAATATGTCGCGACACGGCAGACTACCGGCGGCACGGATGCTGGCAGCCAGCCGCTCGTCGCTGAAATCATCCAGCGCGTTATTGGTGGCTTCCGATACGCCGTCCGTGTATAGGAAGAGAGCATCGTTCGGCGCCAGCTGAACCACTCCGCCGGTGTAGGGCCTGCCTTCGAACAGACCCAGGGGAATGCCTCCCGCCAGATCGATGCTTTCCAACTCGCCGGAAGCGCGCAGCACATAGGGCGGATTATGGCCGGCATTGCAAAAGCGGAATTCGCCGGTGCGGGTATTCAGCAAGCCGTAGAAGCACGTCGCGAACATCGACGAAACCTTTTCACGCACCAAAACGCGATTCACATCGAACAGGCATTCCTCCGGCGATTTGCCCTGGAGCGCGGTGGTCTTGATCTGCGTGCGTGTAACAGCCATGTAAAGAGCCGCCGGAATTCCCTTGCCCGAAACGTCGCCAATCACGACCCCCAGATGATCGCTATCGATCAGAAAAAAGTCGAAGAAATCTCCGCCTACGGCCCGGGCCGAAGTCATCTGGGCATGCATGTCGAAGTCGGTGCGTTCGGGGAAGGGCGGGAAGATGCGTGGAACCAAAGAGTGCTGGATGGTTCGCGCCGTATCGAGCTCCTTTTGGATGGCAGCCAGCTGTGCGCGGTCGCGCACGGCATCCACCATTTCCGAGCACAGCAGCGCATTTTCGATCGCCGCCGCGGTTTGCAAAGCAATGGTGTTGAGCAGCTTGAGATCGGCGGTAGTGTAGGGATTTCCGTTGGTATTGGCCAGGGCGATCACCCCAACCGTGCGCTGCTTGGCCCGCAGGGGAGCGCAAATGATGGAATGCACCGAAAGTTCCGAGGCCAGACCGCGGGGATCAGAAGCGCAGTCGTTGACGATCTCGGCGATGCCGCGTTCGAGGATGGATGCGGCGAGGCTTGAAGTGGCCGGCAGTAGTGGGGCACCAGGGCCAAAGCAGGCTACCGAGCGGAGCGGGCCGCCTGGCTCTTCCATAATGAGGATGCCACCGTGCGAGGCGGCGATAAGCCGGTTGGCCTGCTCCAGAGCGGACGTCCCGACAGCGCCCAGATCCAGCAAAGCTGTGAGTTGTTCGGATAGCTGCTCGATCAGATGCACTTCGCGGTACAGGTGCAAGACTTCGCCAGCCAAGGCTCGGCGCTCCGATTCTCTGGCCGCGAAGTGGTTCAGCAGGGTGGCCAGCGCGGCAGTGGCGGAGGGCGAGCCGGTGACCCAGCCCAGGGTGACGCCTTCAAAAGTAACGGGCAACCGCGAAGACTCGCCCGAGAAGCTGCCCAGCAGAGGTTTGCCGGTCGCGTCCTCGATGCCGATATTGCCGCCCATAGCTTCAATTAGGGCTGTGACAGCCGTACAAGCTCCAGCTTTCGGAGCAATAAGCGTTTTCAAAGTCAGGCTGGCCATCGGATGCTTAGAGACCCAACACACTGCGTGCTTTTTCCAGGAGGGCGTCCGGATCGAAAGGCTTGGTCATGTAGAGATCGGCCCCTACTTCCTGGCCGCGCTGTCGGTCGAATTCCTGACCTTTGGCGGTGAGGAGGATGATGTGAATGTGGCCCATGCCGAGCTCATTCTTGACGGAGTTGCAGACGTCGAAACCGTTTTTCTTGGGCATCATCACGTCCAGGAAGACCAGGTTGGGTTGCTGCTCGCGGATGGTTTCGAGCGCCTCTTCGCCGTTGGAAGCGGTAAGAAGCTCAACGCCATCGTCCTCCAGTTCCTCAAGGGTTTGCTGGATCAGCATCCGGAGGTGCGGTTCGTCGTCAACAATTAGGATCTTCTTCATATATGATTCACTGATAAATCAGGAACAGAACGTTCTCGAGTCCTTTTTCAAATCGCAGAGAGCGGACTACATCCTTGCTGGAAAGCAGAGAACTCAAGATGATGATGTCGGGTTTGGACGAGACGGCTTTGGAAACCAGTTCGGCGCCGTTGGATTCCACCACCTGATAGCCGCGGGTCTGGAGAACATCGGCCAGGATGCGAATGGTGGAGGCATCCTCATCCACCACCATGACTTTCTTCTTGGACTTCCCTTGATCGAGTAGCGTGCCCACCTCTCGAAACAGGGAAACCGTATCGATGGGCTTGGTGAGATAGCGATCCACGCCGAGCCGAAAGCCGCGTTCCTTGTCCTCCACAATTGACAGGATGATGATCGGAATGTCCATTGTGGCGGGATCGTTCTTAAGAACGGCCGCTACATCGAAGCCGTTCATTTCGGGCATCATGACGTCGAGGATCACCAGGCCGGGAGCCTCCTCGCGGATGAGGGTCAGCGCCTGGCGTCCATTTTCAGCCAGGCGAACCACATAACCCGCTTCGACGAATTCCTGCTGGAGCAGCGAGCGAATGTTGGGATCGTCATCGACTACCAGAATGGACTCCCGGCGCGGGTGGTTGTTCGTGACATTTTCGCGCAGCTGGCGAACCAGAGATTCAATATCGATCTTGCGGGGCGAAGTTACGGCACCCGCCGTCAGGGGCAGGGTGAAGGAAAAGGTGCTCCCCTTGCCGGATTCGCTTTCCACCCAGATACGGCCGCCGTGGTACTCCACAATTTCCTTGCAGATCGGCAAGCCCAGGCCGGTGCCTTTCGGTTTGTCGGTTAGAGTGTCGCCGACCTGCTTGAACTTTTCGAAGACTTTGGGCTGATCGGCAAAGGCGATGCCGATGCCCGAATCGGTTACGCTGACGACCAGCTCGCCATCGCGCAGGCCTGCGGCGCAGGTGACGGAACCGGAATCGGTGAATTTGACGGCGTTGGAGATGAGGTTGATGACTACTTGAATGAGGCGGTCGCGATCGCCTGTGATCTCCGGCAGACCTGGCTCGATATTTTTAACCAGCGTTAGTTTCTTGGCTTCGAACAACGAAGCGGTGGCCGCAGTGGCGCGCTCAACCACATCCTGAACGGACAGCGATTCCATGTTCCAGGTGAATTTTCCGGCTTCGATCTTGGCAAGGTCGAGAACATCGTCAATCAGCTTGGTAAGGCGTTCGCCCTCACTCACCACAACATTGAGGTTGTCCATGACCTGGCGCTTGGCTTGTTGGATCTTGCGATCGTCCTCGGGAACCAGCGGGAACAAGCGCTCTTCCAGGCGGCGGCGTATGATTTTAGCGAAGCCCAGCACGGAAGTGAGCGGCGTACGCAGTTCATGGCTGACGGTGGAGAGGAATGAACTCTTGGCTGCGTCCGCGCCCTCGGCAGCCGCCCGAGCCTCGCGGGCTTCTTCGAAAAGCCGGGCGTTGTGCAGGGCGACGCCTACAGCGGAAGCGATGGTGGACAACAGGTGCTGATCGGCTTCTGTGAAGCGGCCCTCCTGGTCGGTAGTTTGTACGCTGATAACGCCGGCCATCTCGCCGCCCGCGGGAATGGGCACGCCGAGGTAGGAAGCGGCCTGGGCTCCGATCGGCTGGACGCCCAATCGAGCGCGGCTGGCATCGAAGTCCTCGTTGATGAGCAGAGGCAGGCCGCTGCGGATGATCTGCGAAGTAAGTCCGTCGCCAAAGGGCCGCGACTCGGCGTCTTCCCCAAAGGTATACGGGAAAGTGAGCGTCATGGTGGGACGATCCAGCAGCGAGACATAGGCGATCGGCGCATGAAAAACATCGCGGACCTGATCGCCCACCAATTGGATCAGACGGTCCTTGTCGAGCTGCGTGGTTAGCGCTTGGGTAATGCGGTTGATGGTGGCCAGCTCCGCGGCGCGTTCCCTGATCTCGTGCTCGCGTGCATTGATGAGATGATAGGCGCCGGCGTTGTCGAGTGCGATGGTGGTATAAGCCGCCAGATTTTCAAGCAAGCTGAGGTGCTGCTCGGTATAGGCGTTCTTCTTGAAGCTCTGAACGCTGAGCACGCCAAGGACACGATCCTGCGCGATGAGCGGTAAGTAGATCATCGACGCGGGCGGCTGTGCGGTGGTGCCGTCTTCGAGGACGCGGTTTGCGTGCTGGTAGGACGGTACGTACTTCTGCGATTCCGTGGCGACGTCGTTTATCAGTACCGGCTTGCGATTCTCGATGCACCAGACGGCGAACTGATTCTTGTCGTTGGTGCTGCGCGTGTACGGAGCGTAGCGTTTGCCGTTTTCGATGGCCAGGCTATATTCGATGAGGTTTTTCTGCGGCCGGTAGAGGCCCACGCCGAAGATGCTGGCGTCCACAATCTGGTTGACGCGCTCATAGAGCTTGAACAGGATGGTGTCCAGATCCAGGGATGCCGTGATTTCCTTGCCGATCTCGCTGAGCAGTTCCACGGTCTCATAAGCCTGCTGGAGATTGTCTTTCTGCGCGGCGATTTCGGTGGCCTGGGTGCGAATCTCCTGCGTGCGCTCGGCGACCGTGGCTTCCAGGGCCTTGGCCTGGGACTCCAGAACCTCGTTTTCGCGGCGCGACTTTTCACGTTCATGGTTGACCACTCCCTGGCGGGCGCCGATCGCGCATAAGAGGAAGAGCAATCCGTAAAGAGAATAAGCCCAACCCGTGCGGTACCAAGGTGGGAGGATGCCAAAGCTGTAGACGCCTTCTTCGCCGGTGCGGCCTTCCAGGTTGCGCGCGCGGACACGGAATCGATAGGAACCCGGGCCCAGGGTACCGTAGTTGGCTTCCTTTTGTTTGCCCCAGGCGGACCAGTCCTTGTCGGCGCCTTCCAGAAAATATTGATATTGGGTTGATTCTTCGTCGCCGTAGGTGGGCGCGGCGAACTCAAAGCGCAGCGAGTTGCGGTCGTGCGGGAGCTTCAGCTCGGAGGCCGCTGCCAGCGGCGTGCCTCCGTACACGATGTCTTTGGACCCGGAGGTGACCTGGCGCACCAGCGTCGTGAAAGACTTCTCTCCGGGGGATTTCACTCGTGGATCGAAGCGGACAATACCTTCACTGCCGGCGATCCAGTACCCGTCAGGCTCGGACCGGATATCGTTGACGCTGAACGGGGACAAGAGGCGAAATGGTTCTTCGTCGAGCGCGTAGGTCCCATCGGGTTTGTGGCGAAATAAGCCCAGACGCACATCGACCGCGGAGCCCGTCCCTGAAAAAACGTCCCCGTCGTCGAACTGGATCAGAAAGGCTTGCGCATCGGGATCTTTGGTGGGAAGGAAAAAGCGATTGTCTGGGACAAGTCTGCGGGCAGCACTGTCCCAGCGAAGAAAATTCTTAGGGGGTTCGGGAGTGACCCAGAGATTCCCGGCGGCAAAAGTGACGAAGATGTCGCCATCCACGAGACCGTCTTTGGCCGTTAGAAACTCTGCTTTAGAATCCCGCATGCCGGTTGGGGCGACCGTGACACGCAGCAGTTTACGATCAGTAGTGCCAACCCAGAGGATGCCGTCGGCATCTTCGGCCAAGCTGCTGACGCCGCTCGTGAAGTTGGGGAGCCGGCCCTCATCGATCCATTTGCCGCCTTCCCAGCGGATGGAGGAGAGCCCCGCAAAGTGCCCGGCGAAGACCCGATTGGGAGATTTGCGCGAATGCTCCAATGAAGAGGTTCCCTGGATGAAACCATCAAGTCCGGCAGCCGCCGGAGAGGCAGTAGAGCCTTCGATTTTCACGATTCCGTTCCCGGTGGCGGCGAGCAGTTGATCCGGAACCTTTCCGCTAGGGTCATGAACCGGAAGCAGGTTAAAGGCCTGGGACGCGGAAGTTGGGATGGGCTGAAGGGTAGGTAATCCGGTTTTGCTATCCGGAGAGAGGCGGAAGAGCGCAGTGCCTCCGGCACCAGACGCGGCGTAATGGGAACCTTTATAACTCGCCACATCGAGAAAGGCATCCCGAGAGAAAATGGAGACCGGCGAGTTGATTTCCACCCGGGTGACGCCGATACTGAGCCCCAGCCATAGGCCTCCCTCCCGATCCGCAAAGGAGGACAGGACGGATGCATTTTGGAGACCCGTGTCTTTACCCAAAATCCGCCGAAGGCGGCCGTCGTGTTCCAGGATCACTGCGCCTCCCCGCAGGGTGTTCAGGCAGATGCTGCCGTCGGGGAGCGGCATGTAAGTGTAGAGTTCGTTTTTCTTCAGGTAGTCGTCCGCTTGGGTAGGAAATGGAGTTACCGTCTGGCCATCATAGAGTGTCAGGGTTTCCGCGCGGGCCGAGATCAGGATCCGCCCGCCATCGTAAGGATACAGAGACAATTTAGTGGAATCCTTGTAGGCGCCTCCGCCTGGAACCTCCCGCAACTCATCGCCTACGATTTCCTGGAGACCAATGCCGCCCTGCGACGTATAAATGTGGCCTCGCACTTCCGCCAGGGCTTGAAAGCGCGTATTGGTTGTCCACACGTGCATGCTTTTTCCGTCCCAGCGGAACAGGCGCTCATAGGCTCGGATAAAGTTGCCTTGTGGCGTGATCAGAATCTGCCAGACATCATTGAAGGCGCGATGCGCCGGGGGGATCTTGTCCACCAGCGAGACGTAGTGCAGAGTTCCGTTAGCGTCCGGCTCCAGGTAGCCGAAGGTTGCATTCCCGCCAACCCAGATCTTCCCGCTGGAATCCATCGCGAAGGAGCGGACCACGTTAGAGGGTACCGGCACTCTTCGCCAAGTGACCCCGTCGTATTCGGTGAGGTTTGAAGCACCGAAGAAGAGGACACCGCGGCGGTCCTGGATGATGGACCAAACCTGGTTGGGGACGTTGCTACCCTTACTGCTGTAATTTTGCAGAACCGGCATTCCGAGGTCGGTCTGCTGTTGGGCATGCACTTGGGCGGAAAGGATGAGCGCAATTAAGGCAGACAGCAGCTGCCCGCGTTTAGGTACAAACATTTTCACGCGCAAAGGCTTTTCGTTTCAAACTCTCGGAAGGTCTGTTTAGTATACCGTAGGAGCCTTTTGAACACTTCGCTGGCGCGCGCGCGAAATCGTCCAAATGGCTAAATTAGAACTGGCTTCCCCTGTTGTCGCTCGGCAGGCACCTAAAGTTCTCGTCGACCCTCAAGCATGGAGTGCCTGGAGGTAGAACCTGGAGCGATTTCAGAAATTCGATCACACTATCCTGTTGGGCAGGGCTGAGCGCTTGGAATGCCAGCCGTGAAGCCGCAGCTTCCCCATTGTGGCCGAGGTTGATCTCGTCGCGAACGGTGGTGAATTTGCCGGAGTGCCCGAAGGGTCCCGAGTTGTACAGCCCCCACAGCTTTCGCGTGAGGAATTTCTCGTTGCCGGCAAAAAAAGCCGGCGACCCAGCCGGTTGGTTTTGATCGAGCGGCTCGGCGATTGGGTCAGTGGGACCGTTGGCCATGGTGTGAAGTTTGAGATCGGTGTATGCGGGGACCATAACCACGCCTCGAACGGCCTGCAGGCGCGGCAGCGGCAAATTGGGGCTGGTCAAGTCCAGCATAAGCGCGGGTGCGCTCACGGGATAATTGCTGGGCCCGGGAACGAGGTTGGGCGAATTCGGTCCTGTCGTTGGATTATAGGGGCCTGGCTCGGTGTAGATCCAGCCCGGCTGGCCTGGGGCGCCCGGATTGTTGGTACTCGTAAGCGGGAGGGCCGGAGTGTGGCAGGTGGCACAACCGACCTGGTTGAAGATCTGCTGCCCTGCGAAGATCGCCGCTTCCACAGCGGGATCGCCGGGAATGACCTGCCCGGGAACATTCAGTGAGATCTGATACAGCGTCACCGCCGTGACATCAGCGGTCGTCAGCTCATTGACCACGCCATCACCGTCGGCATCAATCCCCAGTCCGAAGCGCTCTTCAGCCTGGATCCCATGATGATGGTTGAAGGCATTGTTGCTAAATTGACGCACCGATACGATGTTTCCAACCTGATGAAATGGCCGGATCACCAGGCTGGGCGTAGCGCCGTTCGCGGTGGTCAGGCTGGGCGCGGGAATTCCCTGCACCTGAGAAGCGTCCCAACTGCCGTCGAGATTGTGGGTCAGGATGCCGAAGGAGATTCCCTTGGAGACTAACGCCACACTGGTACCGGGTTTAGCCGAATTGCGCGCCGTCTGGAGGTCCGCAGTCATCTGCCGGGCTAGCATTTCTATGAAGCCCGAACCATTCATCCCAATCGTCTTCCTCTCGTCGAAGGCGGTTTCCATTGTCACGAAGTTACCCAGCTCATCCACCGCACCCTTGGTCGGTGTCGTGTCTAGATGATCGAAATCCAGAAAATCAAAGCGCTGCCCAAGTACAAAGACTTCACTAACTCGATCCCCGCCTCCCCCGGAATAAGGAGTATTGTGGCAGCCGAAGCACGAGTTTGAGTCGGGGCCGGAGAGGCGATCGAAATTTCGCGGAAATACCAGCGGCGCTGACGGATCGGATAGCGGATTACCCGTTCCTTTGGTCAATGGCCGTCCCTGACCTTCCTGGGATGTCCATTTGGCTTGAAAAAGCGCTTTGCCGAAAGCAATGAGGCCGGGGATGGACAGCTGAAATTCCTGACCGTCTTGGAGATGTTGTGGAACCGATACTTCCTTGCCGATAAGTGAGGCTGTTTGTGCCACAGCCGGCCAAGGGGCCATCAGCAGGACCAGAAAAAACAACAGTACGAATATCTGATTTTTGAGCGCCACCAATATCATCCTCCGTGCATATTCCCGG
>Ga0302325_10031766_pt1 | contig 10854 bp, 12 predicted proteins | sample Palsa_T0_2_FD_201948 | JGI IMG/M metagenome (GOLD analysis project Ga0302325, IMG submission 201948) | Peat permafrost microbial communities from Stordalen Mire near Abisko, Sweden - Palsa_T0_2 | ecosystem: Environmental > Terrestrial > Soil > Palsa > Peat permafrost | place: Sweden: Abisko... | reverse complement strand
ATACCCTAAGTATAGCATATGATGCCTAAACTTAGGGAGTTCACATTCATTATAAGTAGAGGTTATTTTCCATAGCAAATAGAACTTCAGTCTTCTCGAAAATCATCTTTTTGATCCAACATAGTCTCATTCTAACAAACTCTGGAGCTGCGACTGCGAAACTCAATCCTTTGCTACCAAGTATTGCAGAAACACTTGCTATCATGGCTGGAATTCTTTGCTGCTAAGTACCATAGACGCAAATTTCTACCATTTCTGGAGTTACCAGGCGACTGAACTTGATCCTGGAGAGTACCACCCTTTCAACGCATCGATCACATCTCAGCAGTACATCTCGGGAGTCAGCCAGTGATGGCAAGGAACATTCTACGTTGTCCTATTCCTCATCTTCGTCACAAATGTCTTCTGCCTGGTCTATTTCTTCGCTCGAGCAGGCCTGGTTACCGATTACAGCGAGCCGCAGAATCTGTTGGATCAAAAATGTGATTTTCGAGAAGACTGAAGTTCTATTTTGCTATGGAAAATATCCTATACTTATACTAATGAAAACCCCTATTATCTTAGCATTCCATGCTATAATTAGGTAGAAAATGATGAAAATGAAAAGCCTGTAGGGCTGATTTCGGGGTTGCCGAAGTGAAGCCTGTACAGCTGAAGCCTGTATTATCTAATAGAATCCGTTCGCGATAGCGATCGACCGTCCGCCGTCAAACAGGATGAGCGGTAGCTGTGCTGCTGGACCAAAGGGAGACCAGCTGAATGCAGTGTGGCATGTGAAGCAAGAAGTTGCTTCCGGCCATTTCTTCATCCAGGAAAAGAGGGGATGGGTCCTGGGCGATGGATTTGAGATGCGGAGGCGGGCATCAACACTTGAACTCGAAGTCTAGTTATAGCATGGTGAGCAGCAAGGGGGCCAACTTGCTATAAATTATAGATAATTTATAAACTAGATTCAAAGTTGAATGTCATTGACTGGTGAAGTGAAGATCCCACTACAAACCCCACCCCTCCCGAAGTGCGCCTCCTTGAGCTAAAGGGGTGGGAGCCGAACGACCCACTCTTGATCGCGCCACTGACCAGTACCCTGAAAAAACGGAACATCTCCGTTTGTCGTCTGCTTCTTATCAAAATTGCAAACGGTGAGATACAGACCCCGAATTCAGCGCCCTAGCCTCGTTGGGATCCACGAAATGGCTCAAGTCGACGCCGCTCTCACCGCCGTAGAGTCTCACGCCGACCCTTCACCCGGTGCTGGGGAGAGCTCGAATCCTGGCCGTCGACCGGAATGCTTTAATTCTACGCTGCAAGAATGTCTCTTTGTGCTGACGGCTACGATGTCTATTGGCATGAGTTCGTTCCTTTATGGAATTTGTACTGTGATTACGGCGCCGATTGGACAGAGGCTGCATATGACGAGTGCGCAGATCACGTGGATCAATGCTTCATCTGCGTGAGTTCAACTACCTTGTATTGAGAGAGAGCAAGGCACTAACGGCACATAGCTTGAGCTCTGGCGCTTTTCTGCTTTTCTTCGCAAAAGTAGCTGATACATTCGGTCGCCGCTCTCTCCTTATCTTCGCCATGGCCGCCTTCGCGGTCTCAACTCTCATCGCGGGTTTCGCCTCCAACGCAATGTATCTCGATGTCTTCGGTGGCCTTCTCGGACTCTGGTCTGCGGCTGCTGTTCCTCCTGCTGTTGGCATTCTCGGCGCGGCATACAGCGTACCTTCCAAGCGAAAGAACAAAGCTTTTGCGTGCTTCAGTGCTGGGAATCCTGTGGGGTTTGTTATGGGGACGATATTTTCGGGAGTAGCAGCCCACGTGTTCGACTGGCGAGCATCGTTTTGGCTGTTGGCGGTCATTTATGCTTGCTTTTTCGTTGCTGCGATTTGGACTGTGCCGAAGACTCAAGCCGAGACTGAAAAGTTGAGCTGGGGTGTCTTGAGGAAGTTTGACTTGTTTGGGATTCTGCTGAGCATGACTGGTATTGCTTTATTTTGCTCCTCTCTGACGTAAGTTATTTCTCGTGATACTTAGAAACGAGCGGCAGCTGATACAAAGTCTAGAATTGCTGGTGGAGCTCCGCATGGATGGCGAACGAGCTATGTTTTGGTGCTCCTTCTACTGGGCATAGCTTTGATAAGCAGCTTCATTGGATGGGAAGGATTCTGCAAGTATCCACTAATGCCACTTCGGATTTGGCGAAACAGAAACTTCTCTTTCGTATGTGATCCCAAGCCCCCTTTTCTGGAACTCTCACTTACATCTGCCTGAAGATTAATGTTGTCGTATTGCTTGGCTTCATGTCCTTCACTACCTCTGCATTCTGGCTCTCTTTGTATATGCAAAACGTCCTCAAGTTCTCTGCAATTGAGGTCGCAATCCACCTCCTTCCACAGGCAATTGGCGGCATCCTCGTCAACGTCGTCGCTGGCCTTATATTACACCGCGTAAACAACAAACTCCTGACCGGGATCGGGGCTCTTGCTTATCTCGGCTCTGTGATCCTTCTTGCAACAATGAAAGAAGGGAGCTCGTACTGGGCGTTCATTTTCCCTTCGTTGATTTTGTCAGTCATTGGCGCGGATTTGCAGTTTAATGTTGCGAATGTAAGTTGATCCTATCCTATGCCCACCCATGGTAATTGATTAGAGTAGATGTACGTCATGTCGTCACTCCCACCACACCAACAGTCTCTTGCAGGCGGTATATTCAATACCGTAACCAAAATTTGCTCAGCGGTCGGACTCGGCATTTCAGCAAGTATTTATAACGCTGAATCCTCTGGCACCGCTGCTCTTCAAACGACCATCAGACCCTATCAGTCGGTGTTTTGGTTTTGCGTTGCGAGCGCTGCATTGGGATTATGTTTCGTTCCATTCCTGACCATCGGAACTCAGGGACATGAGAGCAAGACGTCAAGCGTGGCGAACTTTGCGGACGAAAAAGAGACCGAGGAGGTCAAGAAAGCCAGGAATGTCATTTCAAAGGACCTTGGTACGGGCGAAAAGGAAGACTAACAAATAGCAAACTTCAAAGCAAAAATCATAGATTCATAATTCCAACTTAAAGGCTGTCAAGTCTCTGGGCTACACCCAATATTTTCCAAAGACCAGACTTCAACTGCCGAGCGGTCCATAACTCTATCATCCACAGGCTCTGCGAACTCAAGCAAGAACCTCAGCATCCACTGATCGAGTCTGAACGACTCATCCATCGAGCTCCTACACGCTTTATGGAAAGCTTGCAATCTCATAAAACAGATATCCAGCGTTGGCCAGTGATTTTTCAATTGACTCAGAATTTCAAAGTTGCGTTCGAGTCTTCTCCTCGCTGCTGCGATCTGCGCTGCATTGTCGCTGAACAACAAGGTATGAATCTGCACCGTGGAAGCAATAACCAAGATGTGTCCGACCATCGTATATTGTACATCGCAATTTGGTACTGAGTTTGCTGCGTATATGATCTCACATAGGGATTCAGCGTGGGCTTTGCATTTATCAGCGTAGAACCTTGCGCTCAGCACCGTACCATGGCAGTCGCCGTGCAGGAATTGGTAGAAAAGGAGTTGGCCGAAATGGTAGTAGCCAAGGTAGACTGCTACAAACATTCTTCCGAGTCCTTGGGAGGTGTAGCGTTGGAGGTTGCTGGGTGTGTTGTGCATGAATGGTGGGAGACTAGCATGCCATTCGTCGAGAGCATTGGAGAGGAGCATCACTTCATTTTCAAGGATGATGCCTGAAGTGGCGCTGGAGACGGTGCGTTCGTTGAGGGAGTTTATTTCTAGGAGGATGCGGTTGAGCCTGATCATTTGGGCTAGTAACGAGGACGAATGGTCGAAGGTCGCAGGAAGAGCTTCTCCTTGTCTGAGATTGAGAAATACCACCTCATCTATTGGGAGAGGCATATTCTCTATCAGTGGCATCTGCCTCGGGAGTCTTACGCCTGTGGATGACCAGACGTCAATCATGCACAGCGACCACCAAACTTGATCTGTTAGCAGATGTTATGGAATAGACGACACTGACACCCACCTCGTACGTTGACTTCACGCTCTATTAAATCGGAAGTCGCTTTATTAGCAAGGTTCAAGAGATTAGCGATCCGGCACGCAACGCAATAGTAGACTGATTCGGCTTGTGCCTCTCCTCGAGTAATGCTGAATGCCCCAAGTAAGACGCAGGCTTGCACGGTAGTCAGAGATAAGTCTCTGAGGTTGAGAAGGCGACTGCTTTCTTCTGCATAGAGATCTCCTCTTTCTCTTGGATTCGTATCAGAGAAGAATGTGTTGGTTGAAAACCTGGACATATTTAGTGCTGTGAAACATTGTCAGATGAAGGGACAAATCAACCTTGCAGACAGAGCAATCATGGCTAGAAGAATGACCGGCGAAGCACGGTCGTTCTTGAGATCTTCTATCATGCTTGGTTTGTGGAACAGGGAGTGAAATTGGTCGTGGACGAAGTCAAAATATAAGTTTACAAGTTCAAGGCATATCGAGAACGGAGGCAAGTTATCTGAAGCCTGGGTTGCTGTCTGGGCAGAAGGGATGCAAGGCAATATCGCACTCGAAATTGGGCCATTGCTCAAAAGTTCTGTGGCCCGTGAAGCGGAAGAGGCGTCCCTAGTACACTGGATGCCACGCTCTAAGCAATAGGTGCAAGATACGCCGAATTGAGGGGTGTCACATTTTCGTCGGCGAGATCTAATGGGAGACTATTAGCAATCTCATAGTTAAACATGACGAATCTCCGAATATGATTCTCCGAGGTAAATTCTCGTGAAGAGATAAGGAAGCACTGTAAGTCGAAGAATCGCGCGGTGGTAAATGCGGGGCAAGGGGGAATAGGTGGTGGGGCTTACCTGCATGCCTGACACGCAGTGGACACTCTCATCTTCAAACTGGCATAATATTGCTACCCACATGTAGATTGTGCAAAACAATTAGCTAAAGTGGACTAACTGCAGCTTGAGTACGGTAAATTGACTCGTGATGTTGAAGACAAAAAGGAGCGATGAAAGCGGAGGTGTGGAGAAGCCGCTACCGGTAAAGTTACCTACCTAACCTTATATAGTACTGTACAAGCGAGATGATCACGTGGAACCTCCTCACCACTGCTGTAAACATGAAGTTTGTGGTCGAAGAGAGTGTAAGTGCCATGTATCAGAGTGGTTTATCATTGAATTTTCTCCATCCTTCCAATTATAGCACAGGCACGCGACATTGCCGCCACGATCTCATCACAACTCCTCTTTCGCATGGACCTTTCTCTTCCCTCCATGCCCAATACTCTTTAGTCTATATATCTCCAATGAATGCCTCTTTATCTTGGCAGTTAGAGAGCCTCCCGGATTAACTTTCCCCACCTTCTTGCCCATTAATCTTGCATCCTGTTTCTCCAGGCCATCCGTGTACGAGATCTCAGTTGAATTATACCAGTTGGCCTCCTTGAACAACTTTTCAAGTTTGTCCACAGGCGCATCCAGTATCTTCTGTGCAAGTGCATTATCCATGCGATTTGCCCATAAGTCATAAACTTCCCATTCCTCACTAACTTGGGGTGCAGACCCTTCTGGTCCGTCATGGAGGAAGATCTCTTCGAGACTAGCGCTGATACGGGCATCTTCGCCTGCAGCATTGAGGAGGATGACAACCTGGTCTCCTCCATATAGTGGGCCACTCCAGACTTGTATCTCTCCGATGTTGTACTTGTCTTTGGCAGCGTTCGTCTCGCGTCGAACTCGTGTAGCAGAACGCCCTTCAGGATCCTGACTAATTGCAATTACTGCGGGGTTATTCAGGATCGTGAGTGAAGATGCGGATAGTGTTCGGAGATCATTGCCCATCAGCAGCGGGGACTTGAGTGCAGCCCAGAGAGAGAAATGTGCTTTATACTACAATTTAATTTTGTTAGTAGGGACCGATAGTCGAGAGCCCGGGAAAGAGTAATACCTCCTCATCAGTCATACCCCCGTTTCCAACTTCTAACATGTCCAGGTCATTCCACCCCCCGGCTGCCCACGGTCCACGTATGGTGCAACTTTGTTGACGATATTCAAAACCGAGCAGTGCGAACCTGGTGCAACGCAAAGTGGGTTTGATGCGTCAGTGCAAGAGCAGAGATCATCTGGACGCGTGAAAGAGTCGTAAATGTCTCCTGACATCCTCCACGAGTTGGCGATAGACATTCCCCACTTGCACTCGTTAGTTGATGGACGATACAGAGCCGTATCAATGGAGCGGCTGCACCTACCGTATGCGAATAGTCTTCACCCCAGTTGCAAAGGCTATACAGCATAGGTCGTCCCGTAGAATTGATTGCATCCCACATGACTTTGTACCTATCGAAAGAGAGCTTCGGTGTACCGAAACGTCCCATATGGTAGCAATTGTCATATTTGAGATAGTCGACGCCCCAGCCTGCGAAGCTTTTTGCATCGTTTTCTTCCCAATCCAGAGACCCAGCTAAAAGAATATCAGTAAATTATATTCATGACCTGACAACAAATGGCTTACCATATCGAGCACATGTCATCTCTCCGGCGCTGGAATACATGCCGAAAAGCAGTCCTTGACGATGGAGCTCATCGGCCATAGAGGACATGCCACTTGGGAATTTTTCCAAGTCCTCTTTAAGAAAGCCTTCCTCGTCTCTTCCATGCGACCAGCAGTCATCTAGCACAACATAATTGTATCCAACATCCCGCAGACCCGAGTCAACGAGCTTTTTCGATGTGTCGAGGAGGAGTGATTCGGAAACATCGCAGCCAAGGGAATTCCAGTTGTTCTGGTGGTAATAGCAGTCAGCCACAAGGAATGAAAATTACGGCACCATGTGATTTGCTTACCCATCCCATTTGAGGGGCCCTTGCCAAACCATTGTTGACGCTCACTGCATGACCGGTAAAAAGACCAAGAATAAAGGTAAAATGCATAGTTGCCGCCGTATTTTCCAGATTACGAAAGAGATTCAAGGTGTGATCGTTGACTCGGACGATTTGGGAACCTCAAACCCGCAGGGGAGAGAAAACAATGAGTGATGTGGCTGCAGCTATGAAAGAGGGGAACAGCGTTGAAATACTCTCGGTTGCATCCTAGTTTCTGCCGTATGAATCACATTCGATGGGGCCAACGGTGGAGAAGCGGTATTACTACTGGAGATGAACTGCTCCGCAAAATTCAGCGACTTGCGAGGACTCTCGTGGGCCTTGATACCCACTTGCCCCGCCTTCATGCTTCGAAACCCACAGGGCAGAGCTCCCCCAGATGAGGGGCAGCGGACTTGAGCATGTATGATTGGATACCAATCCCGGCAGTGGAACATAAACAGCCGTGTAGTCAGTAGTCTCCGCAAGAGCCACCGAAGGGTGCGTCGGAATTGAAGACTTCTCATTCGTTGTGAAAACCGCTATCTTCTTCGTGTCTTCCAGAAAGGCTTCCTCTCCCGCTTAATGCAATGCCTCGGAAGAAACGGGATTCGGGAGTCATGGATCTAAGGCAAACTAGTCAAATTTCTCCCAGAACGCCAATCTGCGCAGGTTGGGGATGGAGAGAAATCTTTGGGCGCGGGGTGTGACGGTGCGTCGGTGGCACTGACTAGCGGCGGTTTCGAGTCCCCTCACTGGCGGAGTTGAATGATTTTAATTGGCCGGGACACTCACACGCACCACGCCACCAATTCAGAATCAGATCCCAAGAACTTCCAGTCCTGGACAAACCAAGTAAATCTTCCGGGGTTTTGCCTGCTACCTTACTGCGATAGGGAAGATACATGGGATCTGGGGATTTTTCAAGTGTTGGGGAAGCCTGTCAGACCACGCCGACTGGACCTATGACTGCCTACTTGTACTCCAGACTTCTAGCGAGAAAAGCGGCGGGGAGATGAGGGCGGGAATATGGGCGGCACCAAGTAGCGCAAGAGCCCGGCGCATCAAGCATGGCTAACCTCAAGTTGAAGCTATATCTAGCGACTATGGACGATGTATAAGTATGCCGCACTTCCCACTGTCCCAAAGCCTTGTCTCTTCATCAAAGCATCGACTTAATTGACCTTCTCTCCTTTAGTCTTTAACCCTTCGAACATCCATCCCCTACGTCGCTCAGCTCCTTTCACAATGGAGAAAAGTATCAACGATCTCACCAAAGAGGTCACTCCTTCCCGTCTTGAAGTCGAGGATGTTAACCTCGACCTCAAGATGCAAGGAACAAACCTTAACCTTAGGGCTAAGGACGGTGCTGAACTCGAGCACAATCTCTCCCCTTGGCAAGCAATCAAAGTCTACCCTATGGCAATCTTCTGGGCCGTCCTTGTCTCGATGTGCGTCGTTATGGAAGGTTACGACACTATCTTGATCGGCAACTTCTACGCCTACCCAACATTCGCGAAGAAATACGGAACATACTTCCCAGGTGTTGGCTACCAGTTGACAGCTGCATGGCAAGCTGGCCTCGGAAATGCATCTGGTGTTGGTGCGTTCTTCGGTGTCCTCCTTAACGGTTACTTGGTCGGAATATTCGGCCAGAAGCGTGTGCTCCTCGGCTCTCTCATCGCTTTGTCGGCATTGATCTTCATCACCTTCTTTGCGCCGAATATCGAGGTCTTAACTATCGGTGAACTCCTTTGCGGTCTGCCTTGGGGTGTCTTTGCTACAATCGCTCCCGCGTACGCTTCCGAAGTCTTGCCTCTTTCTCTCAGAGTCTACCTGACTAGTTACACGAATATGGTAAGCTCAGCCAAACTACTCTATTCAAGTTATGATCTAACGGTTCCCTAGTGCTTTATCATCGGTCAGCTCATTGCTGCGGGGGCTCTCGATGGTTGCCTCAACATCACAAACCAATGGAGCTATAGAATTCCATTTGGTAAGGCTTCTCGGGCTGGTTTCTTTTGATCATGGAAATTGACTTTATTCTAGCAATCCAATGGGTATGGCCTGCTTTCCTTTTCCCGATCCTACTCTTCGCACCCGAGTCTCCATGGCACTTGGTCCGCAAAGGCCGCCTCGAAGAAGCCGAACGCTCCCTCAAGCGTCTCATGCGTGCGTCTTCCGGAATTGACACGAAAGAAACACTTGCTATAATCGTACACACCAATAACCTTGAAGAGGAACTCTCCACTGGCACTTCCTACATCGACTGCTTCAAGGGCCCCGAACTGCGCCGTACAGAAATTGCCTGCGTTGCCTTCGCCGGCCAAGTTCTCTCAGGATCAACATTCGCATACAACTCCACCTATTTCTTTCAACAAGTCGGTCTCTCTACATCAACAACATATAAGCTCAACACTGGTGGAACTGCAATGGCATTATTCGGCACCCTGATCGCCTGGTTTGCACTCATGCCCTACCTCGGCCGCCGCACTATCTACCTCTGGGGCATGTTCACGATGTCCATGATCCTGTTCATCATTGGAATCCTGAACGTCAAGACTGAAAACCACGGCATTGGCATGACGCAAGCAATTCTCACACTCCTCTGGACGCTCACCTTCCAGCTTTCGGCCGGACAGCTCGGCTGGGCTCTCCCGGCTGAGATGGGCTCCACTCGTCTCCGTCAAAAGACCGTCTGTCTGGCACGAAACTCATACTACATCATCTCTTTGATCTCCGGTGTTCTGGAACCATATTTCATGAACCCAACTGAATGGAACTTGAAGGGATATACCGGCTTTATTTGGGGTGCTACTGCGTTTGCGACTTTTGTGTGGGCTTATTTCCGCTTGCCTGAGACGAAGGGGAGGACTTTTGAGGATTTGGATATCTTGTTTGCGAAGAGGGTTCCGGCAAAGAGGTTTAAGGATATCGATGTCAATGGGTTCGAGGGGGTGGATCCGGTAGAGGTTGCGAGGAAGGTTTCTGAGGCTGGGATGCTTGGATAGAGTGGAGCAGAAAGATATTATAAAGACTTGGAAGGTTAAGAGCGGGTTGTGTATATGAAGAATTTCAATTTTTTGCTGATCTAGGTGGCGAGCCTGTTCGAAACTTTGTCGTAATATAAAGTCGGCAGTTTAATTTTCCTGCTTATATTAAGCTTGCCAAGCCGCGCCGCATCTCGCAATAAGTAAAGACCAAGTTTAGAAGTTAATAAATGTCTGTTTTAGTCGTGCTAGAAATAATATACTTCAACTTTGGATTAAGCTTATAGCTTATTATATATATTGTCACGAGCGCCAGCTTCAGGGCCTGGAAAGGAAGGCAAAAGTAGAAGGGTCTCAATTACGACTATACAAAGCTAAGGAAGGAAGCAGGAAGCATGAAGCTATCGCATGCTTAAATATCCTAGGTTCGCCAACTTAGCCCTGATCGGGAATAGCGCTGCACATGCCAGCGCAGAACCGTAACATAAAAGTTAGCTTTAATTTAATTAAACTAATATTAGTTACTTTGTAATATTAGGGGAATAAAGGCCCGATTTGGGTCTTATCTCCCTTTATACTAGTAAAACTTATACTTATAAATGCATTTAAAGTAAATAAGCTCTTATAATAGCGGATAGTCGTTCGAATACATATATTTACAATTAAGATTAATAGCGCTATCTTAGTCTTTACTAAAGTAAGCAAGGCAATATCGATTAAAAGATTAGTATATAGCATTAACTTAGGCTATATTTTACTAAGAATCCGGGTAAAGGCAATTACTATTAGTTAATATAAATGCTCCTTTGCTTCTTTTATTATAATAATTACCTCGACTTTAACTGCGTTTATTAAAACCCCCTTTGCCCTTATTGTCACGAGCGCCAGATTCATAGCCCAGGAACGAGCGTTGGTTGAATGGTCCCAATTACGACTATTCAAAGCTAAGGAAAGAAGAGGTTATTTACAAAGGATCGGTTCGTACAAATACTCGAGT
>Ga0302325_10031765_pt1 | contig 10854 bp, 5 predicted proteins | sample Palsa_T0_2_FD_201948 | JGI IMG/M metagenome (GOLD analysis project Ga0302325, IMG submission 201948) | Peat permafrost microbial communities from Stordalen Mire near Abisko, Sweden - Palsa_T0_2 | ecosystem: Environmental > Terrestrial > Soil > Palsa > Peat permafrost | place: Sweden: Abisko... | reverse complement strand
AAATCACAGCCTATAATGATCATCGAAGGCTCCTTCTTCCCTCCCAGGGATTTTGGTTCTCCAACCTAAGAATACCTAGGTCCGGAGGGAGGGGCCTTCGCTCTTATCCAATCAATACGCCGATTTTGCGTGTGGGGATTTTGACCTAAGCTTCCCGTTCTACGGTTTCATCTTTTCCGGGTGCCCCGCTCTTCCAGTCTGCCGTAGCGCCGCCTTTGCGCGAAGGAAGACGGAGGGGTGGGCGTATAGTCCACCACCCGTGCTTGCCGCCATCCCGCATCCCAAGTGTTGAAAAGGTGTTGCTGTGGGGTGGCTCACCCTGCGGTTTTCAGGGTGCGGGTTTTGAATTTGCTGTCACTGTAGATGTCGAAAGCGCTCCACAGCCCAGCGTCCGCCGCCCCGTGAATCTCCCACCCTCTCCTTGACAGTCGAGGAGAGCAGCGCTATATTCCTAGCGCATCTAGGAGAGACCCCCGAATATGGACAAGCCCCTCGATCTTCTGCAAGGCACTCTGGACATGCTCATCCTCAAAGCCGTCTCCCTCGGCCCTCTCCACGGCTACGGCGTCCTCCTGCGCATCCAGCAGATCTCCAAAGACCGCCTCGAGATCCAGCAAGGCTCCCTCTATCCCGCGCTCTACCGCCTCCAGCATCAAGGCTGGATCACCAGCGAATGGGGCGAATCGGAAAATAACCGCAAAGCGAAATTTTACCAGCTCACCGCGGCGGGGAAGCGCCGCCTCCACGCCGAATTGCAGAAGTGGAACCAGATGACCGAAGTCATCGCCGGAATCCTGGGGACCAAGCCGGAGGAAGTATGACCCGCGCCCGTTGGGCTCGTTTCCGTTCCTGGTGGAACGCCACGCTGCGCCGCGAGCAAATGGAAAGCGAGATGGATGCCGAGCTTCGCTTCCACATGGAAACCTACTCGCAGGAATTAATTCGCGGCGGCATGCCGCCTCAGCAAGCGATGCGTCGCGCCTCGCTCGAGTTCGGCGGCGCAGAGAAAATCAAGGAAGAGTGCCGCGACGCCCGCGGCGCCAATTTCGTTGAATCCTTCCTGCAGGATCTGCGCTACGGCCTGCGCACCCTGCGCAAAGCGCCCACCTTCGCAACCATCGCCATTCTCACCCTGGCCCTCGGGATTGGCGCCACGACCGCGATGTTTTCCGTCGTCAACGCGGTGCTGCTCCGCCCGCTGGCCTATCGCCAACCCGATAAGCTCTACCTCATCCGCGAAGGCATTTCCGAGATGGCTCAGTTTTATCCTTCTTTCCCCGCCAACGCGGGCGGTTTCCTCAGGTGGCGAAGCCAGTGCCGTTCTTTCGAGCAGATTGCCATCGTCGAGCCCGTCGGCCGGATCTTGACCGGCGCCGGCGAATCCCAGGAAATTCATGGTGGTCGCGGTTCCGCCAACCTGCTGGAAGTTCTCGGCGTGCAACCGCGACTCGGCCGCACCTTTCTAGCCGATGAAGACCGTCCCGGCAACGATCGCGTCGTTATCCTCACCGATTCTTTCTGGCGCGATCATTTTCATTCCGACCCGTCCCTTATCGGCCGATCCATCACCCTCGACGGCGAATCAGAAGTAGTCGTCGGCATCCTGCCGCCCACTTTTCGATTTCCAAAAGCCGCGCAACTCGGCCCGCTTACCGATTTTGGTCCGCAGCTCGATTTTTTCAAGCCCCTCGGTCTGGATCCCGCGAACTTTTCGCTTCTCGGTGAATTCGACTACGCCGCGATTGCCAGGCTCAAGCCCGGCGTCAGCCCGCAGCAAGCGCTCGCCGAACTCAACATCATCCAGGCGCAAATCGCCCGCGATTCTAAAGAGAAGGTTACTCTGCGCGCCGAACTTTGGCCGCTCGAATCGCAAGTGGTTGGCCCGGCCCGCCGCGGTCTGCTCCTCTTGCTCGGCGGAGTCGCCGCGATGCTGCTGATCGTCTGCGCCAATCTGGCCAGCCTGCTCTTGGCGCGAATCCCCAATCGCCTGCGCGAGTCGGCGATTCGCACCGCTCTCGGCGCGTCTCGTTCGCGCCTGGTCCGTCAGATGCTCACCGAAAGTATTCTGCTTAGCGTTCTCGGAGGTTTCCTCGGGATCGGCGTGGCTTATCTTAGCTTGCACCAACTCGTCCGCTGGGGGCCCGTCGATCTGCCGCGCCTCGACGAAGTGCGCTTGGACGCTCGCGTCCTCGGTTTCGCATTTCTATTATCCATGGTCACTGGCATCGTTTTCGGCACGCTGCCTGCCTGGCGGGTCACCCGCACCGAGCCTCACGATGCTCTGAAATCCGGCGCGCTCACCGCAACCGAAAATCGCCGCACCCGCCGCCTGCGCGAATCGCTCATCGGTTTCGAAGTAGCCGCAAGCACCTTGCTCCTGATTGTCGCGGGCTTGCTCTCGGTCAGTTTGTTCCGTCTTCTCGCTGTGGATAAGGGTTTCTCCGCCGAGCGCACCCTCACCGTTGACGTCACTTTGCCGCGGCAGTCTTATCCCAAACCCGCGCAAGAGCAAATTTTCTACGATTCCGTCCTTCGCCAGGTCCAACAGCTCCCAGGCGTCACCCACGCCGGTTGGATTAACAAGCTGCCCTTCGAAGGACAGGAAGAGGTGAACGCCATCCAGGCGCAAGGCATGATCGATGTGATGCAAGCTCCCATCGCCAACTATCGTTTCATCACCCCAGATTATTTTCAGGCCGCAGGCATTCCGTTGCGGCAAGGTCGATTCACCGCGGAAAGCGACGCCTCGCGCCACGTTGCCCTCATTTCGCAGAGCGTCGCAGACAAGGTTTGGCCCGGCCAGAATCCCGTCGGCCAGCAGTTCCACCAGGGCGGCGACGATCGGCCGCTCACCGAGGTCATCGGCGTGGTTGGAGACATCCGCAGTGTGGCGCTCGACCAGCCTCCGCTGTTGATGGTCTACGCGCAGAGCGGCGACGTCGCCAACGATTGGAGCGGCTGGCATGCTTCGCTAGTCGTCCGTTCCGCGTCCGACCCCGTCGCGCTCGCCAATGCTCTTCGCGGCGCCGTTCGCAGCGTCGATTCATCCGTTCCCATCGTGCATCTCCGCCAAATGACTGACGTGGTAACCGAATCGGTCGCCGTGCGCCGCTTCCAAATGTCCCTGGTGGTTCTCTTTGCGCTTCTGGCGCTGTCCCTCGCCTCGATTGGAATTTACGGCGTGCTGGCCTATTCCGTCGAGCAGCGCCGCCCGGAATTAGGCCTCCGCCGAGCCCTGGGTGCGCAAGTCTCCCACCTGCGCTGGATGATTCTCCGCCAAGGCATGGCCCCCGTGGCAATAGGCCTGGTAGCTGGAATAGCCACCTCGCTAATTGCAGGCACTCTGATTAGCAGTTTGCTCTTCGGCGTCACCGCCTCCGACCCGTTCACCATCGCTGGCGTAGTCTTCGCAGTCCTGGCCATCGCACTCCTGGCCTGCTATCTCCCCGCCCGCCGCACCATGAACGCAGATCCCATGGCAGCCCTCCGCTACGAGTAACGTTTCGCCTCAACGGTTCTACGCACTTGTCCTTTTCGGGTGCCGCACTCTTCCCGCTCTTTGGGAAGGGTGGGCGTACTGACCTAAGTCCACTTCCGGGAACGGGCGAGTGTTTTGACCTGCCTCTGATTTTGCTTCACCCTTCCGCGCCTTTTGGGTCTCCCACTCTTCCCCAGCACAAAATAGTCGACCAGTCCAAATCGGCCGGTTTGATCAGCCGGCTCGACTTTCTTTCACTGCGACAGCTCAGCCCACGCTAAGCGATCATCGACAACGTACTCGAAGGCCTCCAAGTGTCCCGGGAGAAAAACAGTGAAGGAATTGCTGACTGACGCTGCCACTCGATCCGCAAAATACTTAGCAGGCCTGGGCACCACCCCCACCGCACCGCGCCCAGAAGACATCGCACGACTCGCAGCACTCGGCGGCCCTCTGCCTGAAAAACCGTCCGACCCAGCCGGAATCCTGCGCCTCCTCGACGATCTAGGCTCGCCCGCCACCGTGTCCACCGCAGGCGGCCGCTTTTTCGGTTTCGTAATCGGCGGCGCTCTCCCCGCCGCTCTGGCCGCCAATTGGCTAGCCGGAGCCTGGGACCAGAATGCCGCTTTTGCCGTGATGTCCCCGGTGGCCGCCAAGCTCGAAGAGATTGTTCTTGCCTGGATTATCGAACTCTTCGGCCTTCCCAAAACGTGCGGCGCGGGTTTCGTCACTGGCACCACCATGGCGAATTTTTCCGCCCTGGCCGCAGCGCGCACCACGCTCCTGAAGCGCGCCGGTTGGGACGTCGAAGAAAATGGATTATTCGAAGCCCCCACGATGCGAGTGGTGGTTGGTGAAGAAGTCCACGTCTCCCTGCTCAAAGCTTTGGCGTTGCTCGGTCTTGGCCGCTCCCGCGTAATCCGCGTGCCGGCCGACGCCCAGGGCCGCATGAAATCCGACGCACTTCCACCACTCGACGCCCGCACTATCGTTTGCATTCAGGCCGGCAACGTAAACACTGGCGCGTTCGATCCCGCTAAGGAAATATGTGCGCGCGCGCAGGACGCCGGAGCCTGGGTGCACATGGACGGTGCTTTCGGACTGTGGGCAGCGGTCTCCCCGCTTTACGCGCATCTCCTCGAAGGCGCCGCCACTGCCGATTCCTGGGCCATCGATTGCCACAAGTGGCTCAACGTCCCCTACGATTCCGGTCTCGCCGTGGTTCGTCAGGCCGATCATCTCAGCGATGCCTTCGCGCTCAGCGCGGCGTATCTCCAATCCAGCGCCGGGCGCGAACCCTGCTACTACACTCCCGAAGCCTCGCGCCGCGCCCGGGGAATTGAACTGTGGGCGGCCATGCGATCTCTCGGCCGCGACGGCCTGCGCGAGCTGATCGAGCGGAATTGCCATTTCGCGACGGTCTTCGCGCAGCGTCTTCGCGGCGCAGGCTTCGAAATATTGAACGATGTAGTGCTGAATCAGGTGCTGGTGTCGTTCGGCAGCGCCGAAGAAACCCACCGGGTAATTGCGGAAGTGCAACGCGACGGCACCTGCTGGTGCGGCGGCACCCAGTGGCACGGACGCACCGCAATGCGCATCAGCGTTTCCAGTTGGGCCACCACCGGCGCCGACGTAGACCGCAGCCTCGAAGCAATCATCCGCATCGCCAACTCCGGAAAATGACCCTTCCCCGAATCTTCCAAACCAACGAAAATGCACCACGGCGGCCATCCCCAAAGCGGTCCGTAGCGCCGCGACTCGTCGCGGAAAACATTCCAATCCAAAAATCTCTCCGCTCGCAAATGCGATCCCTAATTTCAGAATGGAAATGCCCTTCGCATCGAATTCCCGCTCATCACCAGCCCCCGGACTACAATCTCCCGAAGCGCTATTTCGGCTTTGGCGGATCCGCACCCTACCGGCGACGCGTCCCGTTATCGGTTAGGCGTCGGCTCCGCCCCCCTCCCCCCCGGCCACCCTATGCCAACCTGCTAAAATAGAACCCACACTCATGGATGGCGAACTCAACTCGGCACAGATGTCGCTATCCGCGGTCCAGCGCTACTTTGAAATCTCGCTTTACCTCCTGGTCACCACCGGCATCCTCGCCATTCTGGCCACCGGCAAGCTCGACCTGTTCACCACCATCGCCGCTCCCCTGTTGCTAGTCTACAAGGGCATGCGCCTGTGGCGCGGGCGCCAATACGAGCTCTCCCAAAGCGTGGCCACCTGGATGGTGCTCGCTTATTTCCTCTTTTTCCCCATCGATCTGTGGTTTTTCTCGCGCAACATGACTGCCGGCTCGCCCAACCCCACCCTCTACGCCGGGCTGCTGGCTGCGATTCACTTGCTGATTTTCGCCGGTCTGGTGCGCATGCTCTCCGCGCGCAACAATCGCGATTTCCTTTTCCTCGCGATGCTGGGCTTCAGCTCCATGCTGGCCGCCGCGATCCTCACCGTAGACACCACCTTCCTCGCCTCATTATCGATATTCCTGGTGGTCGCCGTTTCCACCTTCGTCGGATTCGAAATCCGCCGCGGCGCCGAGGGTGCCGTTACCCCGCCCCTCGAGTGGGGCACTCCGCGCGGCGAGCAATTGCAGCGCGCCCTCGGGCTTACTTCGGTGTTCGTGGCTGCCTCCACTCTCCTCGTCGGCGCCGCCATTTTCTTTATGATCCCGCGTTGGAGCGCCGGCTATCTGAGCGCTTTCAATCTTCAACCCAGCCTGCTCACCGGCTTCGGCGACAACGTAACCCTCGGCGAAATCGGAGTCATCAAGCAGAGCCAAGCCGTCGTAATGCGCATCAAGGTCGACGGCGACCCGGTGCGCGCGTCGGCGCTGCGCTGGCGCGGCGCTTCGCTCAGCTTTTTCGATGGTCGCCGCTGGTTCAATCCCAATCCACGCTCGGTGGTCATCAATCCCCAAGGCGACGGCTTTTACCACCTCACCCCGCCGCGCATCCCTCCCGCGGATCAAGCTCCGCTGCGTTATAGCGTGCTGCTCGAACCACTGGCCACCCGCGCCCTTTTCTTTGCTCCCCGGCCCACCGAGATTCGCGGACCGTTTGGCGCCGGCTCCGAACGGATTGCCAATATCAGCCACCAGGAATTCTTGTTGATCGATTCTTCGGGCTCGCTGCAAAATCCCGTGCACACCGGCGCGAAGACCCACTACGACGCCACCTCCTGGCTTCCGCTGGTGCCGCCGGACCAGTTGCGCGGTGCACCCACCGTCTACCCGGCCGCCATTCGCCAGGCCTACCTGCAATTGCCGGATATCGACCCGCGTATCACTGCGCTCGCTCTGCAAATCACTGCTCACGCACCCACGCCCTACGATAAGGCGGCCAGCATCGAAGCCTATCTGCACACCCACTACGGATACACCCTCGACCTGTCCGGCACGCCCCCGGCCGGCGATCCCTTGGCCTATTTTCTCTTCACCAAGCGCGCCGGGCACTGCGAGTATTTCGCCTCCGCCATGACCGTTCTGCTGCGCTCCCTGGGTGTTCCGGCGCGCTACGCCACCGGATTTCTTCCCGGCGAATTCAACGATTTGGCTGGCGATTACATCGTGCGCGCCGCCGACGCGCACGCCTGGGTGGAAGTCTATTTTCCCGGTTACGACTGGATCAGCTTCGACCCCACGCCCCCGGGCGGCCCCAAACATCATGGATTGTTCGCGCGCCTGGCAATGTACTGGGATTGGTTTCAGTTCACCTGGGGACAGTGGGTGATCAATTACGATTTCATGCACCAGGTAACCCTGGCGCAAAATTTTGGGAAGTCCACGCGCGCCTGGGGCGATCGCCTGCGCAACTACTCGCACGAGAAGAAGCGCTGGATCATGGACGTGTTGCTGCACTTCGAAAAGCGCGCACAGGAAGTCACCTACCCCCCCGCCGCTTTGCTCGCGCTGATCGTAATTCTGGTGATCGCGGTCCGCGGACGCGACGTCTTCGGTTACGCGCTGACGAAATGGAGATTGCGCGCGCGTTCAGGAGCCACCGCTCCCGCCGCCCTGGCCGCACTCGAGTACCGCCAAATGCTGCGAATTCTCGAGCGGCGCGGATGGCACAAGGCCCCGGCCCAGACCCCCCTGGAATTTGTAGCCACCATCTCCCACGCGGGCCTCGCCGCCCACGTAGCCGAGCTCACCCACATGTACCAATCCGCCCGCTTCGGCGCCCACCCCGCCGACTCCGAGACAATGTCCACCCTGCTCACCTCCATCGAAGCCTTCCTCCGCGGCTCGCACAAAGCGTAACGGCCACCTGCAATGGCTATCGCGTATCCACCGGCATGATCTCTACCCCACCGCCCCGCGAAGTGCTAGGTTCGCACCAGAAAAGGAGCAGTCGAATGAGCAAGATCGGCCTCGAACACTCCGCGGCCCGGCGAACTGCGGCGAGCGCAATGGCGTTGGCGCCAAGCCGAGGGCTCGTACGACATAATATTTTCCAATCGCGACAACCGTAAGGATTAGAACTGGGAAGTACATTTTTTTCAATAACATACAAAATCTGAATCGTGTCAAAGGGCCAAAAATTAAGATCTGAACAAAAAGCGAAAGGTCCGCCGACCCGGGATCGGAACCCGGCCGGACTGGGCCACCCGGCCCCGGGCCGAGGAACTGGCTCGCGTGATACAATTGCAGCTCCGCTGCGGGTCCTCTGGGATCAAAAAAGGGCGACATGCTGAAAGTCGGATTTGTGAGTTTGGGATGCCCCAAGAACCTCGTCGATAGCGAGGTGATGATGGGCATGCTCGCGCGCCACGGCTGCGAGATTACCGCCCGGCCCAGCGAGGCCGACGTGTTGGTGGTGAACACCTGCTCGTTCATCGCCTCCGCGCAGCAGGAATCGGTGGAATCGATTCTGGAAATGGCCGAATACAAGAAATTCGGCAGCGCCAAACGCCTGATCGTCGCCGGCTGCATGGTCGAGCGCTACCGCAACGAGATTCAGCAGCAGATTCCCGAAGTGGACGCGGTGATCGGAACCGGTGAGATCGAACGAATCATTGAGGTGTGCGCCGGAGAAGTGTCCGCTGCGGAAGGCCGCGCTGACGGCGGTACATCAGTCGCGGCTTTCCATTCGGCGAATCACTCCGCCGAAAGTCTTCCAACTTATCTCTACACCGACGCCACGCCGCGCATCCTCACCACTCCCCGGCACAGCGCATACATCAAGATCAACGAAGGCTGCGACCATCCCTGCACGTTCTGCATCATTCCCGAGCTACGCGGAAAATTCCGCAGCCGCCGTTTCGAATCTATCATCCAGGAAGCGCACAATCTGGCCCTCGCAGGCGTCCGCGAAATTTCCCTGATCGGGCAAGACACCACTTTCTACGGCGAAGACCTGGGCATACGCGACGGCCTGGCGCACTTACTGGAACGGCTCGCGGGCATTGAGGATTTGAGCTGGATTCGCTTTCTCTACTGCTATCCCAACCGCATCACCCCGCTCCTGCTGGCCACCATGGCCGCGCATCCGCGCCTGGCGAAGTACATGGACATCCCGCTACAGCACGCCAGCCGCAAGGTGCTGGCGCGCATGAAGCGCGGAGCCAACGGCGACGTCTTCCTGAAAATGCTGGAAAATATTCGCCGCGAAGTTCCCGGTGTGTCGCTGCGAACGTCGTTCATCGTCGGATTCCCTGGTGAAAGTGAAGCGGATTTCCAGGAGTTGTGCGATTTCGTTCGCGCCGCGGAATTCGATTGGATGGGCGTCTTCGCCTACTCCGACGAAGACACCGCGGAAAGTTTCCACCTCGACGGCAAAGTCGACGCGAAAACGATTGTCCGCCGCCGTAACGCTCTGATGGCCATCCAGAAAAAAATCTCCCGGAGGAAACTGCGCGCCCGCGTCGGCCAGCGAGTCGCCGCGCTTCTGGAAGGTCCTTCCGCGGAAAATGAGTTGGTGTGGGAAGCGCGGCTGGAAGGCATGGCGCCGGAAATCGACGGCAAAGTCTTCATCACCGATATGGTCGGCGTGAACGATGTTGCCGAGCTACCTTCTCCCGGCACCATAGCTACCGTCGAAATTACTTCCGCTAAAGATTACGATCTGATCGGCCGAGTGGTGGAATTTGAGTCGACCGTGGCTGCGCGGCGCTCACCAGGAACGCGGGCGTATCAAACATCTCCGCAGCCGGCGCCGGTATTGTCTTCTCCCTTCTCGATTCTGGGGTAGATCCGCAACCTTCAAAATAACCAGCAGCGATGAACCTCAAACCAGGCTTGGTGAATCTAATTGTGAACGGCCCGAAGTACCGAGTTCGGCTAGCGCGTTCGAAAGAATAAAAGGAGAAGCATGCAATACAAGACACTCGGCAACACCGGAATGCTGGTTTCCACGCTGTGCCTCGGCACCATGACTTTCAGCGGCGGCGAAGGTTTCTGGAAGAACATCGGCAGCACTAATCAGAAGGAAGCCGACGAACTCATCAAAGCTTCGATCGACGCGGGCGTGAACTTCTTTGACACCGCGGACGTCTATTCGGAAGGCCAGAGCGAAACGATGCTGGGCCAATCGCTGAAGAATCTGAATATCGCGCGCAAGGACGTGGTCGTCGCGACGAAAGTTTATGGCCGCGTCGGTCCCGGACGCAACGACGTCGGCGCATCGCGCGGACACATCATGGACGGCATCGAAGCCAGCCTGCGGCGTCTGCAAACCGATCACATCGATCTCTATCAGATCCACGGCAACGATGTGGTGACGCCGATCGAAGAGACCCTGCGCGCGCTGGACACCCTGGTGCAACAGGGCAAGGTTCGCTACATCGGCTGCTCCAACTGGCAAGCCTGGAAGATCGCGAGAGCGCTGAGCATCTCCGAGTTCAAGAATCTCGCGCGCTTCGATACGCTGCAAGCGTACTACTCCATTGCCGGCCGCGACCTGGAGCGTGAAATCGTGCCGCTGCTCGAAGCCGAAAAGACCGGGCTGCTGGTTTGGAGTCCCCTCGCCGGCGGTCTGCTTTCCGGAAAGTTCAGCCGCCAGAATCAAAAGCCGGAAGGCTCGCGCCGTTCGGAATTCGATTTCCCGATCGTCGATAAAGAACGCACCTGGAAAATTCTCGACGCGATCGCTCCCATCGCCAAAGCCCACAACTGCAGCCCGGCTCGCATCTCACTCGCGTGGCTGCTGGCCAAGCCAGTGGTGACTTCGGTGATCATCGGCGCGAAACGGATGGAGCAACTGAAGGACAACCTGGCGGCGCTGGACGTCAAGCTCAGCGAAGATCAGGTCCAGAAGCTCGACGACGTCAGCGCCCTCCCGCCGGAGTATCCGGGATGGATGCTTCCGTTCCAGGGCGCGAATCGCTTGGAACCGGCGGCGCCCCGCCCGGGAATTCCGGTGCAGGCAGCC